>Ga0070699_100000612_pt1 | contig 33684 bp, 26 predicted proteins | sample KBSK1503metaG_FD_65473 | JGI IMG/M metagenome (GOLD analysis project Ga0070699, IMG submission 65473) | Corn, switchgrass and miscanthus rhizosphere microbial communities from Kellogg Biological Station, Michigan, USA - KBS K1-50-3 metaG | ecosystem: Host-associated > Plants > Roots >...
CCCCTAACCCCTTCCCCCTTCCCCCTTCCCCCTTCCCCCTTACCTCTAACCCCTTCCCCCTCGCTCGTTTACAGCCATTACAGAAGTATTACAGTCGCCGAGCGCCCGGCTTGTTATCGTGCAGGCGCTCTGTCCCGATAAGACACACACAGCCGGAGGACGACACTCGTGGTGCAGCCGACGCTCATGTACGGGCGCAAGTATCAGAAGGGAATGAACTGGATCACCGCTACGGCGATGATCGGGTTCCACATTGGCGCGATCGTGGCGCTGTTCTTCGTGACGAAGGGCGCGCTCATCGCCGCACTCGTTCTGTACTTCGTCGGAGGCATGCTCGGGATCGGCATGTCGTACCACCGCCTGTTGACGCACCGCGGCTACAAGACCTACAAGTGGGTCGAGTACGTCCTGACGATCTGCGGCACGCTGGCGCTCGAAGGCGGCCCGATCTTCTGGGTCGCGACCCACCGCATCCACCATCAGAAGTCCGATCGTGAAGGCGACCCGCACACACCGCGCGAAGGCACGTGGTGGGCGCACATGGGATGGATCATGACAGGCGAGGGGCTGCACCACGATGCGTCGGTGCTGTCGAAGTACGCTCCGGATCTCTGCCGCGATCGCTTCCACGTCTGGCTCTCCAAGTGGCACTGGCTCAGCAATGTCGTCGTCGGTTTGGGCCTGCTCGCGTTCGGAGGGATTCCGTACGTGCTATGGGGCATCTTCTTTCGTACGACCGTCGGCCTCCACACCACGTGGCTCGTGAACTCGGCCACGCACCTGTGGGGCTCGCGCCGGTACAAGACGCGTGACGATTCCACGAACAACTGGTGGGTCGCGTTCCTCACCTTCGGCGAGGGGTGGCACAACAACCACCACGCCCATCCGGTGTCCGCGCGTCACGGGCTCGCGTGGTACGAGCTGGATCTGAACTGGATTGGCATCAGCACGCTGCGGATGCTCGGCCTGGCGTGGGACGTCAAGGTCGCAAAGATCGCGCAGGCCGTCCCTTACGAGGAAAACGACCGTCTCGCCGGCGAACCCGAGAGCGGCCCTTTCGTGCTCGACGCGGAAAACGAGGCTGTCGCGTAATCAGTTCAAAATTCAAAAGTCGAAATGCAAAATGCAAACAGACGGTGTTTGCATCGCAAAGAGGTGAAAATGCAGCGTTTTCACCTCTTTGCTGCGTACAGGCAGTGTTTGAATTTTGAATTTTGCATTTTGAATTACCTAGAATGACCAGGTGACCCGACGCCAGAAGGCCATCGCGTTTTTTGTCGCCCTCTGCGTCCTGCTCGTCGCGGCCGCGATCTCGCTCAACATCGGCTGGATCGTCATCACCGCGGAGCGCACTCGCCTTAGCGTCCTCATCTCCGGCATCATCACGTTCGGGCTGATCATCGCGGGGTTGATCATCTACACAGTCTTCCTCGTGCTCGAAATCCGCCGGAACGAGGAACACGACACCTTCATCAACGCCGTTACCCACGAGCTCAAGACGCCAATCGCGTCGATTCGCCTGTATCTGGAAACGTTGCAGTCGCGCTCGCTGACCGACGACCAGCGGCGCGGCTTTTACGACGTCATGCTCGCGGACGCGGAGCGGCTGCACCGCACCGTCGACCAGGTGCTCAAGGCGGGTGCCTTGAGCCAGAAGCCGAAGGCCATCGCGCGCGCGCCGGTCGACATGTCGGCGCTGGCGCGCGAATCCGTGGAGCTCGCCCTCGCGCGTCATCACCTGCACGCGGACGCGATCGTGCTCGAGTCGCACGACGCGGGTCCGCTGATGGTGCGCGGCGATCCCGAGGAGCTGCGCACGGTGGTTACGAACCTCCTCGACAACGCCGTCAAATACTCGACCGACGCCGTCCGCGTGATCGTCGCGGTCGCCGCGCCATCACCCGACACGGTGTGGGTACGCGTGCAGGATCGCGGCGTCGGCATTCCTCGCAAGCAGCTGAAGCGGATCTTCAGACGCTTCTACCGCGTGCAGACGCGAGGACTGAAGCAGGTGAAGGGGACGGGCCTCGGACTGTACATCGTGCGCTCGATCGCGCGCGCCCACGGCGGCCGCGTGTTTGCGCAAAGCGAAGGCGAAGGACGCGGCGCCACCTTCACGCTCGAACTCCCACGACAAGCCGGGATTCGGGAGTCGGGATCCGGGATTCGAGTCCCGAATCCCGATTCCCAAGTCCCGGGCCGATCGTGAGCCGCATCCTCGTCGTCGAAGACGAGCAGCACATCGCCCGCGGCCTTTGCTTCAACCTCGAAGCCGAGGGTCATGACGTGGCCGTCGCGACGAACGGCGAGCAGGCGCTCGCCTCGATCCTGGACGAGCGCCGCCCGTTCGACGTCGTGGTGCTCGACGTCATGCTTCCGGGACAAGACGGCTTCGCCGTCGCGACCGCTCTCCGCAGCGCCGGGCAGTTCGTTCCAATCCTGATGTTGACCGCGCGCAACCGCCCCGAGGACGTGCTGAAGGGATTCGAGGCAGGCGCCGACGACTACCTGCCGAAGCCGTTCGAGCTCGCCATCCTGATCGCTCGGATCAACGGGCTGCTTCGGAGGGTCCGCTGGAATGAAACGCAGCCCGTGGAGGCGGCTGCGCGACCGGCGGCGCCCGACGTCTATTCGTTCGCGGGACGCACACTCGATTTCACGGCGATGGAACTGCAGGCGAGCGGCACGTCGTACCGGCTGACGCTCATGGAGTGCGACCTGCTTCGGTATCTCGTGACGCACGCCGGCCAGCCGGTCTCGCGGCGCGCGATTCTCGAGAATGTCTGGGGCCTTGATGAGAGCACCGACACGCGGGCGATCGACAATTTCATCGTTCGCCTGAGGCGCTACCTTGGCGATCGCCCCGGTTCGCCGCAGTTCCTGCAGACCGTCCGCGGCGTCGGTTATAAATTCGTTCCTGACGGGAAATAGGCAAATCCCAAGTTCCAAATCCCAAGTTCCAAATCCCAAAACCCAATTCAAAGCCCAAGCCCAAACAGGAAGTCCCCGACGGTTTGGGATTTGAGTTTTTGATTTGGGTTTTGGGATTTGGGATTTACTGACGAATCTCCGTAACGTGGAGGTACGTACCAGATTCCTCGATGAGCGTGGCGGTCGCCGGCGACACATGCCACTGCCTGACGGCCTCGGCGGCCTTCGGCACCGGGCGGACGATCCCGATCAGGGTGACGCGCCGACCCGGTTTCAGATCGACGAGATGCTCGGTATCGATCTTCACGTCCTCGTCGAGCACCGCGAACACTGGGCGCTCGTCGCCACCGCCGATCCACAGGTAGCGATCGGCAACACGCTCCCGGATAGGCACCTGCTCGAGCGCGGCCTCCCGACCAACCGCATTGTTGGTCAGCATGTCCGCAACTGCCGTGAGCGGGGCCGTGACGCCGACTGGCACCGCTGGACCGGTCGTCCCGACCTCACCGGTGCTCACCGGCGGCGGCCCGACACGCCACAGCGCAACCACGGCGAGCGCGGCCACCACCAGCGCCGGAATCCCAAGCTTCACCACCGCGCGTCGTGACATATCAGAACCTCATGCGAATCCCGAATCCCGAATCCCGAATCCCGAGTCCCGGATCCCGAGTCCCGGCTCCCGGCTCCCGGCTCCTTGTTCACCTTCAGCAGGAACCGTACCGCTAGAATGGGCAGCCATGGCTGCCACGGACACGATAGAGGCCGAAGGACACCTGATCGACTCCGGACACCTGTCGGCAATCTTCGACAAAATCATCGAATATCGGGCTCAGTATGAAATCGTCAAGTTCGACATCGGCCGCACCAACGACGATGCCTCGCGCATCGAGATGCGGATCACGGCGACGGACGCGCAGGAGCTGGATGAGCTGCTTCAACAGCTCACCTTGTGGGGTTGTCACCCTCTACGGGAGAGCGACGCGCTCGTCAGACCGGCTGAGAAAGATCGATGCGTCCCCGACGATTTCTATTCCACGACAAACCACCGGACGCAGGTGCGTGTCGCCGGACGCTGGATTGAGGTCGAGAAGCAGCGAATGGACGCGGTTATCGTGGTATCCGGCGGCAAACCCGTCTGCAGGAAGCTCCGCGACGTAAGGGCCGGCGAGGCGATCGTCTGCGGCCACGAAGGCATCCGTGTCACGCCCGAGTTCCGCGAGCGCGACCGTCTCGGTTTTGCATTCATGAGCAACGACGTCTCGTCAGAGCGTCGGGTCGAGGGGAGCGTCGCGCGCATCGCCGCGATGATGCGCGAGGTCAAGAAGGCTGGCGGCCGCATCGCTGTCGTCGCGGGACCGGTCGTGGTGCACACGGGAGGCGTGGAGCACTTCTCCGAGTTGATTCGCGCCGGATACGTGCAGGCGGTGCTCGCCGGCAACGCGCTGGCCGTGCACGACATCGAATTCGCAGTCTCGGGAACGTCTCTCGGCATCGACCTCGCCGCCGGCGCACCCGTCGAGCAGGGGCACCGCAATCACATGGCGGCCATCAATACTATCAACCGGGCGGGCGGCATCCGGCCCGCGGTTGAGAGTGGCGTGCTCAAGTCCGGTGTGATGTACGAGTGCGTCATGCACGGCGTTGAGTACGTCCTCGCCGGAAGCATCAGGGACGACGGGCCGCTGCCGGATACCCTGATGGATCTCATCGCGGCGCAGGAGCGCTATGCGGAGGTGCTCGGGAACAACGTGCAGCTGGTGCTGATGCTGTCGTCGATGCTGCACAGCATCGGAGTCGGCAACATGCTCCCGTCCTGGGTGCGGGTCGTCTGCGTGGATATCAACCCAGCCGTCGTCACGAAATTGAGCGATCGGGGATCGATGCAAACGGTCGGAGTCGTCACCGACGTCGGACTGTTCCTCCACAGGCTCGCCGAGGCGCTGCGGTCCGCCTGAAGGCGGACGCTACCGGCACTGCGTACTGCAGGTGATTTCGTAGTGTCCGGCTTCAGCCGGACCTAGACGACCGCCCTGGCAGCGGGCGCGCGCTCGGCGAGGGTTTCCACGATGCGAGTCAGCGCCTGCTCGAGGCCTGCACGAGTGCGTGGCGTCCCGACGCAGAGTCGAACCGCGCGCGAAGGCGGCTGATCGCCGATGCTGAACGCGGTTGAGGCGTTAACAAGCACGCCCCGTGAACGCATCTCGGCGGCAAAACTGTCTGCCGTCCAGCGCGGCGGGAGCTGCAGCCACGCATGCGGGCTTGCCGGATGCGTGAGCACACGCTGACCCTCGAGAAGGCGCCGTGCCATCCCCTGCCTCGCGGCAACCTCGTGGCGTTTCCAATCGACGATGCGCGCCGCAGTCCCGTCCTCGAGCCATCCGCAGAGCAGATCTGCGCCGATCGGCGACGTCATCAGCGTCGTCGCCCACACGGCCGCGTTCAGGCGCTCCAGGAATGCGGGCGCGGCGACCGCGCATCCCATCCGGAGTCCCGGGAACAGGCTCTTCGACAGACTCGTCACGAAAACTGTTCTGTCGGGAATCAGCGTCGCGAGGCATGCCTGTTCCGGCGACAGGAATCCGTACACGTCGTCCTCAATCACGGTGAGCCGGTACTTCTCCGCGATTGCAGCAATCTGGCGGCGGCGGCGCTCCGGCATGATCGCGGACGTCGGGTTCTGCAGCCTCGGCATGCAGTACAGCACGCGGGCACGCGTCGAACGACAGGCGGCGTCGAGCAGGTCTGGCCGCAAACCCTCGTTGTCCATCGCAACCCCGCGCAGCTTCAGGTGGTAGAACTGCGCGAGCGCCTTCATCCCCGAGTACGTCAGGTCTTCGACCAGAACGGTGTCGCCCGGCTTGGTGGTCGCGGCGAACGCGACCGTCATGGCGTGCTGCGCGCCGGCCGTCAGCACCAGGCGATCGGGCGACGCCGGCATCCCGAGCGTCGTCAGCCAGTCGGCCAGCGCCTGCCGGTGACGACGATGGCCGGGCGTCGGAACATAGCCGAGCAGCTGCGTCCATGGTAGGACGCGACGCTGGAACAGCCGCGGCTCCAACGAAGCCACTTCCTTGTCGGGCATCAGGACGTTGATGCTGAGATCGATCGGGTCGTTGGCGGAGGACTCATCGATCTCGTGGCCGCGGATGAACGTGCCACGACCAACATGACCCGAGATCAGGCCTCGGCGCGCCGCTTCTGTGTACGCGCGCGTGACCGTGGTGACCGTGACACCCAGGTGATCGGCCATGTCACGGTGGGGCGGAAGCCTGGCGCCCGCACGGAGGCTCCCCTTCTGGACCTCGTCGTCGATCGCGTCGGCGATGCGGCGGTAGACGGGGCCACGACGTCCCTCGAGATTCGGCAGCCACATTGTCATGGCGAGATCTTGATATTGATAGACCTGACAATGCAAGTGTGCACCGATTGATTGTCATACATGTGCGCGGGGGTGAGGACCCCCCTGGGAGGGGGTTCTAATCGAGGACGGCGCGCGCGGGTGTCAAGTGCTGAAGCCTGTCGGGCCAGCCGCGCGTCTAAAGACAGTGGAGGTGCTATTCTCAGCCTATGGGTAAGCGAATTTTCCTGTTCCTCGTGACCAACCTCGCCGTCGTCCTGACCCTGTCGATTGTCCTGAGCATCCTGGGCGTCGGACGGTACGTCGGACCAGGCGGCCTCGACATCGGCTCGCTGGCGGTCTTCTGCTTCGTCTGGGGCATGGGCGGCGCGTTCATCTCCCTCCAGATGTCGAGGTGGATCGCGAAACGCGCCACGGGCATGCAGATGGTCGACGGCCAGACTGGCGACCCGGGGCTCGATCGGGTATACGCCACCATCGCCAGTCTGTCACAGCAGGCCGGACTCCCGATGCCGGAGGTCGGCGTCTACGACTCACCCGAGGTGAACGCCTTCGCCACCGGACCGAGCAGGAGCCGCGCACTCGTGGCCGTCTCCACAGGACTGCTGCGCTCGATGCGCGAGGACGAGGTCGCGGGCGTGCTGGGTCATGAGATCTCGCATATCGCCAACGGTGACATGGTGACGATGACGCTGCTGCAGGGCGTCATCAACGCGTTCGTCATGTTCCTGGCCCGGCTGGTCGCGTACGTCATCGCAAACCGCGGGGATTCGCGGGACCGGGGTGGCTCCTTCCTGGTGGTGATCGTGCTGCAGATCGTCTTTGGGATCCTGGGTTCGCTCATCACGGCGTGGTTCTCGCGCCAGCGCGAGTTTCGGGCGGATCGCGGCGGCGCGATGCTGGCCGGGCGTGACCGGATGATTGCGGCGCTGCGCCGTCTCGCCGCAAATCGGGAGCTGGTCGATCCACAGCACCAGGCTCTGGCAACGCTGAAGATCAACGGCACTCGCGGCTGGATGGTGTTCTTCTCAACGCATCCGCCGCTCGAGGCGCGCATCGCGGCGCTCGAGCGTACATAGAAAACCCCAAAACCCAAATCCCAAATCCCAAAGAACCCAGGCCTTCCTTTTTGGGATTTGGGATTTGGGACTTGGGTTTTACCTACCTACCTACCTACCTACTACCGATCACGAAGTCGAGCTGGGCGTCGAGGTCGCCGACGTTCACCTCCCTTTGCGCTGGCTGTGTGGCGATCACGTCACCGCCGAGAAGCTCCACCTCCAAGCGGTACTTCCCTGCGGGCACTCTGATGGTGAACCCGCCGCTGGCGGCGGTTGTCGTGTCGTAGTGCGCTTCGGTTGCCATGTCGATGGCGCTTACGCGGCGTCCACCCAGTGGCGAGCCGTCCGCCGCGCGCACGGTGCCAGACATGGTGCCCGTTCGCTCGGGCGTCGTGCTACCGCCAAGGACGGGACCGCCGTGCCTCGCCGCGCATCCGCCGCTCAGCATCAACAGCACGACCATTACCGCGGGTGCTCTTAAGGTCATGAATAACTCCCCGCTTGATCGGTGCAATGCGGGAGCCACGAACGCTTGATAAGCTACGAAACGTGCCGCCTCATACCACGCTGATCTCTACGGAAACGCTCGCATCCGACCTCGCAAACTCGTCCTGGCTGATTGCCGACTGCCGATACAACCTCAAGGATGAAGACTGGGGGCGCGCGCAGTACCTCGGCGGACATATCCCGGGTGCCGTCTTCGTCGACCTTGGGCATGATCTCGCCGGTTCGAGAACCGGCACCAACGGGCGGCACCCGCTGCCGTCGCCGGAGACGATGGCCGCAACATTCGGTCGCCTCGGCATTGGCGCCGGCACGCAGGTCGTTGCCTACGACCAGGACGCGGGACCATTTGCAAGCCGTCTCTGGTGGATGCTCCGCTATGTCGGGCATGACGCGGTTGCGGTGCTCGACGGCGGGTGGGCCAAGTGGCTTCGCGAGGGGCGATCTGCTCGTTCTGGCGAAGAGCGACGCCCGGCGGCCACATTCACGCCGCGCCTTCGACCAGACATGCGTGTCACTGTTGACGAGGCGGCGACGCGCATCGGCAATCCCGGCGTATTGTTCATCGACGCACGCTCGCCGGAGCGATTCCAGGGGCAGCCCGATCCACTCGACACCGTGTCTGGGCACATTCCGGGCGCCCGCAATCGTTTTTACAAGAACAACGTGGCCGAGGATGGAACAATGCGCCCACCGGACGCGCTCCGCGCCGACTTCACACGCGTCCTTGGCGACCGCTCAGCCGATCAAGCCGTGATGTACTGCGGCTCCGGCATTACCGCCTGCCAGAATCTTCTGGCGATGGAATATGCCGGGCTGCGGGGCGCGAAGCTGTTTGCCGGTTCGTGGTCCGAGTGGGAAAGCGATCCGAAGCTGCCGGTTGAAAGAAGTTCGAACTTCCTACTTTGAACTTTGTATGGTGACGGTGAAGCCGTCCTGATTCGGCGCGGCGTATTGGCGATGATGGCTGATGCGTGAGTACGGAATCTTCACGAGCACGTTCGCGCCAGGTTCCGGTTCGGGGTGAATCTGAATCGTCTGCTCGCCGTGCGCTGATTCGAGTCTGGCCGATGTCTCCACGTCGGCAAATCCAATCACGAACACCTCGCCATCGGCCAGCTTGTGTGTCTCGTAGCCCCGATAGCGGCGCACGGCCCAGACCGGCGCGTTCGGCAGCGCAGGCGAATACGTGAAGCCGTAAACGCCCGCCGGCAGGGCGTTGATCCCTAACCCCTCTTCCGCTGCCGTGACGACCCGCACCCCGTGAGTCGATCGCAGCGTTTCCTGATCAAGGGTCGCCGGCGTGTTCGCATACGTCACTCTGCTCATGGGTGGATTATACAGTTCACGCTTCTAGGTTCTCGCTTCTCGGTTCGTGTTCATCTTGATGCTCGTGTTCGCGTGAACGACTAGGCATTCACACCGACCGGACAGGTGACGCCCGTTCCGCCCAGCCCGCAATAGCCCGCCGGGTTCTTCGCGAGGTATTGCTGGTGATAATCCTCGGCGTAGTAGAACGGCGGCGCGTCGGCGATCTCGGTGGTGATCCTGCCGAAGCCTCCCACGGTCAGACGATCCTGGAATACCTGCCGCGATGTCTCAGCCGCACGCTTCTGTTCGGGTGAATACGAATAGATCGCAGAGCGGTACTGCGTCCCGACGTCGTTGCCCTGCTGCATCCCCTGCGTCGGATCGTGATGCTCCCAGAAGATTCTCAACATCGCCTCGTACGACGTTACCTTCGGATCGAACACGACGAGTACGACCTCGGTGTGCCCGGTCATTCCCGAGCAGACCTCGCGGTAGTTTGGATTCGGTGTGTAACCACCGGCATAACCGACGGCGGTCGAGTAGACGCCCGGGGCCTCCCAAAACTTCCGTTCCGCACCCCAGAAACAGCCCATGCCGAAGACGGCCTGCTCGAGTCCTGCGGGAAACGGCGGCGCGAGCGGATGGCCGTTCACGTGGTGAGTCGGTGGAATGGGCATCGCCTCGGCGCGCCCGGGAAGTGCCTGCTCCGGCTGTGGCATTCTGAGCTTCATATCTTGACTATCCACTTTACCGCCGATCGGGGCGATTCGTGCCTGCGGCTCGACCAAATCCTGGTACGGCGCGTGACCGACGTAGCGCGGATGTCGCGAACGCGCGCGCAATCCTGGATTGCGGACGGTCTGGTGAGCGTGGACGGTGTCCGGGCCGCACGCCCATCAGTCAAAGTTCGGCTGGGCGCGGCGGTCGAGGTTAGGCTGCCCGCCGCCACGTCGCTTCGCGAGGCCCCGCGTGCGGAAGAGCTACCACTGGAAATTCTCTATGAGGACGATGACCTTCTCGCGGTGAACAAGCCGGCAGGGATGGTCGTACACCCGTCGTTTCGAAATGTGTCCGGAACGGTGCTGAACGGGGTGCTGTGGCGGCTTCGAAATAAACCGGATGTGCGTCCCGGGCTCGTCAGCCGTCTCGATAAAGACACGTCAGGCGTGCTGTTGATTGCGCTGTCGTCCGGCGCCCACGCGCGTATTCAGCGTGACGCAAAGGCCGGGCGCGTCACGAAGGAGTACGTCGCGATCGTGCGCGGAACGCCGCACCCTCTCCGAGGCACGATCACCCTACCGCTGAAGCACGACCCGGCCGATCGGCGCCGCATCGTCGTCGCTGACGATGGAGCTCCCAGCGAAACTCACTACCGTGTCGTGTCGAGCGGCGACGGCTACTCGCTGGTCGAATGCGAGCTGGTCACCGGCCGCACGCATCAAATTCGCGTGCACCTTGCGGCCAGCGGGTGGCCGATCGCCGGCGATCGCGTCTACGGGGCGACGGATCCATCGATTCCGCGCCAGGCGCTGCACGCATGGCGGATGACGCTGCCGCACCCCGTGTCCCGGGAGCCGTTGCAATTGGAAGCGCCGTTGTCATACGACATGCGGGCGCTGGCTGACAAGTGTCAGAGCGCGTTGTAAACGATCGCTGCTGAAATTCCGAGCATGATCGGCTTCTCAGCGATACTGGCTGCTGAACTCGCCTTCGCCCCTCCCATCCCTTAAGATGATTTACCGGCTTGAAAGAGCCGGTAGCTCCATTACAGACTAATTCTCAGCCTCATCCGTCTATTACTGAACGAAGGCGGAGCTACCGACGTTTGATACAGGGGGGGTTCAGTTTCATGGCTTTGAATAAGATTCGCATCCAGGCGCTCGGAGCTCTGCTGTGTGTGCTCTCGCTGGCCGGGCCGGCGCTCGCACAGACCGATTCGCATGGGGCGCCGGTCACCTCGACTGCCGCGCTCAGCCGTGTCCGGATCGACAACTTTGGCAAGATCAACGACAACTACTTCCGCGGCGCGCAGCCGAAAGCCAGCGATTACGCCGATCTGTCGGCGATGGGCATCAAGACGGTGATCGATCTTCAGAAGGACGGCCGCTCTGATGAGCCCGGCCTGGTGCAGCGGGCGGGCATGCAGTTTGTCCGGATTCCCATGACGACGACCGATCGTCCGACGGAAGCGCAGATCGCGCAGTTCTTCAAGATCGTCAACGACCCGGCGAACCAGCCGGTGTTCGTGCACTGCGCGGGAGGGCGCCATCGTACGGGCACGATGACCGCGCTGTTCCGGATGACGCAGGACGGATGGAACGCGGATCGCGCCTACAGCGAGATGAAGCAGTTCCGCTTCGAGGGTTTTCCGGATCATCCCGTGCTCCGGAAGTTCGTCTACGCCTACAAGCCGGTCCCGGTGATGCCCCCGCCGGCCGTGCTCGCGACGACCGTCGTTCCGGCAGCGGTAGGCACCACGAAGTAGATTCCAACCACGAAGGCTGCCATTTTAGAGGCCTTCGTGGTTTGATTTAACGCGTGACGCCGCTCACGCGCCGCCGGTTTCTCTGGACTTCGGCCGCATCAACCCTTGCGTGGCCGCTGCTCGCGCAGCAGCAGCGCGCAACAGCCGCCGGCGGCGCGCGATTTCAGCACGGCGTGGCCAGCGGCGACCCGCTGTCCGACCGGCTGATTCTCTGGACCCGGGTTACCCCTTCCGACCTCTCAACCACACAGCCGGTCGACGTTCGCTGGCGCATTGCCGTCGATCCCGAGCTTCGCCGCATCGTCTCGAGCGGGACTGCACAGACATCGGCTGCTCGCGACTACACCGTGAAAGTGGATGTCGGCGGCCTGGTACCCGGCGCGACGTATTACTTCGCCTTCGACACGGCGGGCGAACAGTCGCCCATTGGCCGAACCAAGACCTTTCCGCTCAACGGCGCCGACCGTATGCGCTTCGCGCTGGTGTCGTGCTCGAACTACCCCGCCGGGTTCTTCAATGTCTACCGCTGCATCGCCAACCGCCCCGATCTCGATGTGGTCGTTCATGTCGGTGACTACATCTACGAATTCGGCGAAGGCGAATACGGAGCGGGCGCGGCAATCGATCGTGTCCCGGAGCCGCCGCGGGAGGCATTTACGCTCGCCGACTATCGGCTTCGCTACGCCACTTACAGGACCGATCCGGACCTGCAGGAGGCGCATCGTCAGTTTCCGTTCGTCCTCGTCTGGGACGATCACGAGATGACCAACGATGCGTGGTCGGGCGGCGGTATCAATCACAATCCCGAGCGCGGAGAGGGTGTCTGGGCCACGCGTCAGGCGGCGGCCTACAAGGCGTACCTCGAGTGGATGCCAATCCGCGAGTCAATCGAACCAGGCATTCACTTGTATCGCACGTTCCGCTACGGGACGCTCGTCGACCTCGTGATGATCGACACGCGCGGCCTGCGCGATCGCCAGGTCGCCGGCAATAACGTCGCCGCGCTTGCCGATCCAAAGCGCACGCTGATGGGCGACGCGCAACAAGGGTGGATGTTCGATCAGATTCGCGCATCGCAGCGGGCGAACACGCCGTGGACGCTGCTCGGCCAGCAGGTCCTGTTTGCGCCGGTCACGCTTCCCGGCACGCGCGTCGCGAATACGGATGCCTGGGACGGCTACCAGCCGCAGCGCAATCGTGTCCTCGATTTCATCGAACGCGAAAAGGTGCGCAGCCTGGTGATTCTGACGGGTGACGCGCACAGCTCGTGGGGGTTGGACGTGCCCCGCAATCCGTGGAACGGCTACCGCAGCGCGACTGGCGAGGGGTCACTCGCGGTGGAGCTGGTGACGCCGGCTATCAGCTCACCGCCTCCCTCGATGTTTACCCCGGGCGACGACCGGGACATGACTGCTGCGATCCGGATCGCGCTCCCCCACTTGAAGCTCCTCGATGGCACCCATCGCGGCTTCGTCATCGTCGACCTGTCGCCGCAGCTGATGAAGGCGGACTGGTATTTCGTCCCGGATGTGCGCGTGCGGTCGGATCGCGAAATGCCGGGTGGAAGCGTGATCTGCGAACGCGGCTCGGCGCATCTTCAGCAACCTTGAGTCAGGTCGTCACCGGGGTCAGACCCTGGAACGAGCCATCACCAGGGTCTGACCCTTACCACCGCTACGGCTTTAGGCGGACCTTCTCAAAAGCGAATCGTCCGAACGACCTTGATCGAGCCTTTTCGATCGAACGTCTGCAGCCTCGTCCGGTCCGTCCAGTTGTGGGTGTAGACGAAGAAGATGTCGTTGCCAGGCTTGGTGATCCAGCGAAAGCGCGACTGCCATCCGAGCTGGCGAGTGACAGTGTCGAACTGCAGGCGGTTGACGACCGATACGAACGGGTTGAGCTGCGTGTTGACGTCGTTCGTCCATACGCGGGTCGTGAATCGACCTTCGGCAAGCGCGATTTCGTTGTAGTCCGCACCGACGTTTATGAGCCAGCCGCGATGCGGCCGGATACTCAGCGTGCCGGTCACCTGTCGCCGCTGACCGGAGTAGAACGCGCCGTCCTCATACAGGGCGTTGAGCGACACCGGCCGGTTGGTGGCTGACTGCACCTGGTAGCGCCGGCGCAGAAAGCTGTACTCACCGCCCGCCGGCAGGGCGACCCCGGGAAAAATCTGAAAGTTGCGCGGCAGCCGCTCGTAGAGAGGCAGAAGGTGGAACTCGATGAGGTCGCCCGGCTGGAGATCGATCCGCATCAACTGCAAATCGGGGCGGCGCGTCTCCAGCTGCCCATCCAGATTGAAGATGTAGTTGAAATCCCCCTCGAACGAAAACCGGCGAACGAAGCGGTTGCGTTCAGTGTGGACGGTGTATCGAAGCCCGGGATCAATCAGCCGGTAGCCGCGCCGATCGACGAAGCCGGCCGCGGGGTCATAACCATCCTGCACTTCGCGCACAGAAATGCGTACATTGATGGGATCGTTCGGCATGTTGACGCGGGCGCCGAAGGCTGAGCCGCCGCGCGAGCCCGGCAGCTTCGTCGTGTTCAAATAGAACCCACTGACCTCCAGGACCTGTCTTCGAAGGAACTCCGACGTCGACAGTGCAACGTCGACGCCCGCGGTCCGTCGCGCCGGCGCCGCCGCGTCACTTCGTGTCGTGAAAATCCCGCCGATGTAGGACTGACGCCAGAAGCGGGACAGCGACCGCACCACCGTGAAGTCCTCGCCCTGTGCCGGCCCACGGTCACGCGTTCTCACCTGGAGTACCCCGACGTCGAAGGCGCCTGCCTGCCCGGTGAGCTTTGCGCCGTAATCGATCGGTTGGGGCACGCCGGAATCATCAAGGCCGATTCGGCGGCTGAAGAACGGCACGATCGCGTTGCCAGGCTCGCGCGAGAAGTTGAACACGCTCGCCCCTTCGAGAAAGAAGGTGCGCTTCTCCGGAAAGAAGAGCGGGAAGCGCGTGAGGTTCACCTGGCGCTGATCGACTTCGGTCTCCGCAAAATCGGTGTTGATCGAGAGGTTGGCGCGCAGACCCGACGTGACGTTGTAGACGACGTCGCCGCCAACTGCACCGTTGGCCACAGGCGCAGGCGCTCCGCGTCCGGGCGCTGCAGAGGAACTGCCGACGACGTACGGAAGCAGATCGAGCCTTAGTCCCTGATTGAGTCCCGCGAGGCCTTCCAGCCTCCCAGCGGTCGCCATGTACGTCAGCCCCTGGTTGCGCGCCCACCCGCTCCAAAGCGTTTCCTCGGTCTTGCGCCTGATCGTCCGCTGAAAGTTGATGCCCCAGCTCGAGGCGTTCGGATCGAAATTGATCGTCTGGAGCGGGATCTCGATTTCCGCCGTCCATCCCATCGAGCTCCGCGCCACGCGAGCGGTCCAGATGCCGTCCCACGATCGGTTGACGGAGATGCCGTTGCCGGGCAGCACGAGACCGTCGCCCATCGCGCCCGACGGATTGATTTCAAAATAGTAGCCGGAGCGGCCGTCCGAATACGTATCGATGGCGACCATGAATCGATCGTCAGCGGCCAGCGATTGATCGCGTTGCATCTGGTTGCCGAGAAGCCGGTCTGGCTCGGAGTCAATGCACGTGACGCCGAGCACGATGCGGTGCTCGTCGTAGAGCACGCGCACTTCGGTCGCTTCAGTGGCTGGCTCGCCATTGTTTGGATCCTGCTGGCGGAAGTCGGCAGCTGCGCCGGCGCGGCGCCACGCGTCTTCCGTCACGCGCCCGTCAATCGTCAACTCGCCCGCACGGAGGTGAACGGCGACGATCGTCCGGGTCGGGACATCAGCCGACTGGGCCCGAGCAGGAACGGCGGCAGCCATCGAGGCGACCAGACACACGAACAGCGGGGGACGTTTCATCATGCGTGTCGTGGGACGGTACTCAGCGGGGGCCGGGACGGCGCTGGATTTCCGATGAACGGAGAACAGAGGACTGTGAGTGGATAATCCGGCCGCAACCTGGGCTCCAGCCAGGCGGCAGCGGCGAATATTGATCGCATTTGCGGCGGTGATCAAACCGTCGCCGGCATCATCGACGTGAGGGAGCATTTGAGGTGTGCGTGATGCCAACCTTGAGTCGGGTCGTCACTAGGGTCTGACCCTGGAACATCCCATCACAAGGGTCTGACCCCGGAACGAGCCATCACCAGGGTCTGACCCTTCCGCCCTCCCCCGCTATACTCTCCAAATGCGCCGCTTTTCTGTTGTCGCTGCCGTCGCCCTGCTGGCGGCGGGCGTCCTGGTTCGTCCGGGACTCGACGCCCAGGTCCGCCCGATCTACGACATTGGCGCTGCTGGTCTCACGCAGATCCTCGAACGCCTGCAGACGACGGCAAGCGTGCTTCACACCGGCGCTCACCCCGACGATGAGGACTCGGCGTTCATTGCACGGACGGCGCGCGGCGACCATGCGCGGGTCGCGTATCTGTCGCTCAATCGTGGTGAAGGCGGGCAGAACATCATCGGGCCCGAGCTGTTCGACGCGCTTGGCGTGATCCGCACCGAGGAGCTGCTCCAGGCACGACGCCTCGACGGCGCAGAGCAGTTCTTCGGCCAGGCCTTCGACTACGGCTTCTCCAAATCACGCGAAGAGGCGACCGCGAAATGGGACGCGCGCGAGACGCTCGGCGACATGGTGCGCGTGATTCGCATGTTCCGTCCGCTCGTCATCTACTCGCGCTTCAGCGGCACTCCTGCCGATGGCCACGGCCATCACCAGATGGCGGGTTACCTGACCCCGCTCGCGTACAGAGCCGCCGCGGATTCAAACGAATTCCCCGAGCAGCTTCGCGAGGGACTACGCCCGTGGCAAGCCAAGAAGCTGTATCGCGGCGCCGGGTTCCTCAGGCCCGATCCCGCAAACCCGCCGACGGTGCAGGTGCAGGAAGGAATCATCGATCCAGTCGCGGGACGAACCTACGCCGAGATTTCGTACGAGGGACGCAGCCAGCACAAGACGCAGGCGCAGGGGGGCATCGAGCCGAAGGGTCCGCAGGCGTCGGGGCTCCTCCTGCTCCAGAGCGGCGTGCAGAGCCCGCGACCGGAGCGGTCGATCTTCGAGGGCATCGACACCACCGTTCCCGGCCTTGCGAAGGCTGCCGGCCTTCCGGACGGGGCCATTCGCGCGGAGCTCGCGTCAATGGACGCCGCTGCAAGAAAGGCCCTGGCCGACTACGAGCCGCTCGAGCCGGCGCGGATCCTTCCTGCTCTTGGGGACGGCCTTCGCGCCACGCGTGCCGCACGCGCAGCAGTGAAATCTGCCGCTGCAACCGCCGACGCTCGCGCCGACGCCGATTTCCTTCTCTCTTTCAAGGAGCAGGAATTCATCGATGCGATGATCCGAGCGGCCGGCGTTGTCGTTGATCCGTTAGCCGATCGAGAAACCGTGGTGCAGGGTGGAACGCTTGACGTCGCGGCGCGCATCTTCCTCCCGGAAGGATCGACGGTGAAGGTCGCGGGCGCCGCGATCGACGCGCCGCCAGGATGGCGCGTCGATGCCGAAGCGGCCCCGGGGAACAACGCCATCACCGCCATTGCCGAAAACCCCGCTTTCGGCCGTCGCGAGACACCGACGCAATCGCTGCGGTATCGGATCTCCGTCCCCACGGACGCCCCGCTGACGCAGCCATATTTCCTGAAGCAGCCGCGCCAGGGCGACGTCTACCGCTGGGCGGATGGCGATCCAAAGGGACTCCCATTCGCCCCTCCCCTGCTCACCGCCAACGTTGCCGTGAACATCGGCGGTGTGGACCTGACCGTATCGAGACCGGTGCAGTACCGTTTCGCGGATTCTGTGCGCGGCGAGCTGCGGCGGGACGTCAACGTCGTGCCTGCCGTCGCGGTAGGACTCGATACGAGACTACTCGTCGTACCGCTCGGCACCACGGCAAACCAGCAGAAGCTCGTCGTCCGCGTTATGAGCTTTTCGCCGCAACCCGTGAGCGGCACGCTGCGGCTGCGCCTCCCGCAAGGGTGGGCGTCCGTGCCAACCGAGGTGCCGTTCACGTTGAAGGCGAGCGGCGACAGGACGTCGACTCCATTTATCGTCACGGCTCCGGCGCGGCGAACGGCGGGAAGCTTCGACATCGCAGCCGAAGCGATCGTTGGAGGGGCGACATTCTCGCGCGACGTGCAGACGATCTCGTATCCACACATCCAGACGCATCGCCTGTACTGGCCGGCTACGAGCACGGCGCAGGTGCTCGATCTGAAAGTGGCGCCCGTGAAGGTCGGCTACATCATGGGCAGCGGCGACCAGGTCCCTGACGCGATTCGCCGGATGGGCGTGGACGTGACGATGCTCGAAGCGGACATGCTGGCCACGGGTGATCTCTCGCGCTTCGACACGATCGTCGTCGGCATCCGCGCCTCGGAAACGAATCCGGATTTCGTCGCCAATAACGGCCGGCTGATCGACTACATGCAGCGCGGTGGCACGATGATCGTGCAGTATCAGCAGGCGGAGTACGCCAACCGGATGCTGCCGCCATATCCAGCGAGCCCGCCGACCAACGCGAACCCGCGCGTGACCGACGAGAATGCGCCGGTCAGGATCCTCGCGCCGACGCACCCGGTCTTCGCGTTCCCGAACACAATTACAGACGCGGACTTCAACGGCTGGGTGCAGGAGCGGAACGCGTACGCGTTCAGCATGTTTGACAGCCGTTACGTGCCGCTGCTCGAGTGTGCGGATCGAGGCGAGCCGCCCGTCCGCGGCGCGGAGGTGTACGCCGAGGTCGGCAAGGGACGCTACATCTACACGGCGTACTCATGGTTCCGCCAGCTGCCGGCGGGCATTCCCGGTGCCTACCGCCAATTCGCGAATCTAATCAGCCTCTCGAAAGCACCTAGATAAGGAACATTCTTCGCTGAGACGAACCACCGAGACACTGAGACACCGAGAAAACCAGTTCGTTCCTCGGTGCCTCCAGTCAATGCGATCGATCACGATCCATGCGGCGCCGACGAACAGGATGACGGCGATGACGTCTGCCGCTTCCACGAAGCCGCGCGGAATCGCGACGACCGCCGCGAACGGACCGACGGGAGCAGGCGCAACGCTGTGATACGTGCCCGCGACGACGACGCGACGGCCGGTCACCGGATCATCGCGCCTGTCGTACTCGCCGGCCGGGAGTCTCCACGTCAGAATCGCGGCGATGCCCACGCCCGCGAGGAGAAGCAGCAGAGGATGCGGGAGCTTCATCTTTGTGTTCTTTGTGGCTAACTCGTCTTCGTGCTCTTCGTGGCCGTCGCCGCGAAGCGCGGATTCACCAGATCGGGATGCCGCTCCGCGAACCGCCGCAATGCTTCGACGGGTAATCGTCCGTACGCGTCGGTGCCGCTGAAGCTCCAGGGCCACGCGCCCAGATAGCCGCCAGCCAGCGCGAACTCCAGATAGTCATCAAGCGTATGCTCCGACGGCGACGCGCCCGCAGGACGCTGCTCCGACGCGTTGCCCGGGAACTCGCCCAGAATCACCCGCCGCTTCACGCCAAGTTGAGACGCCGGTATGCCGAATACATCCGCGTCTCGAGAGGGGTGAAGGGCATCCGGATACGAATGTAGCTGCAGCATGTCGAGTCCAAGCGCATCGTCATCCCACGCCCACAGGTTGTGCAGGCGCGCGCCGCCAACCGTCACGAGCGCCCGCGAGTGGCTATGAACCAGGTCGCTGAAGCGGAACAGCACTTCCGCGAACACGGCAAACGGCAGTGGGCGCGCGACGCGTGAGCTGAGGTCGCGCTCCCATTCATCGATAACGAAGTCGGGCTCGTTCATGAACTCGAAGGCGAAAATGTGAGCGGCCAGATCGGCACGCGGGCCGTCGTCACCGTAGCGGCGTATCAACGGCTCGAGCACTCCGTCAAACAGCGCGTCGCGGCCGAGCTCGGAAAGAAGGACCCGCGCACGTCCTTCGGGCAGCCTGGCGTCGACAAGCTCGCCGGTCACCGCATCCGCGAGCGGCTGGCTCACGCCCCGAAAGAACCAGTGATGGTCGAAGAGGACGAGGTTGATCCGGATACCGGCGTCGCGCGCAATCTCGAGGCCGGCGTCGACATCGGCAAAGAACTGTCGATCGAGCGCGCGCGGCAGCCCGCGTTCGTCGAAGACAATTCCGGCGCGACCGTCGCAGAACAGGAACCACCGGACGACGACGAACCCGAGACGCGCCATCTCGTCGAAATCGCGGGCGATTGCATCGTGGCGTGTCGAAACGCCCAGATGCGATCCCCACACGCTGGCGCCGAAGTCGAGGCCGTAGAAAACCGTGTGCCCGTCAGTCGACCAGGGGTAGTTGCAGCCGTGAAAAAACGTCATCAGTGCTCATATGTATCCCCGTTCCAGGGCTTTGAGAACGGCGCGTGTCCGGTCGCGAACGCCGAGCTTCGACAGGATGCTCGAAGCGTGGTTTTTGATCGTCCCTTCCGCGGTCCCGAGCGCCTCGGCGATCTCGCGGTTGCTGTAGCCGCCGGCCATCAACCGCAGAATCTCGACCTCGCGCTTCGTCAGCGGATCGGGCGGATCGAGCGAATCGAAATCGCGCCGCACGTGCTCGAAGCCGCGAAGCACGCGCTCGGTCACCGCGGGCCTGATCAACGTCTCCCCCGCGGCCACGGTGCGAATTGCGCCGGTCAGCTGCTCGAGCGACACGTCCTTCAGCAGATAGCCACGGGCTCCCGCTTTCACTCCTTCGAGCAGCACCTCGTCATCGTCGAACGTCGTGAGGAGGATGGTTGGCGGCAGGTCGCCGGAAGCGCGTAATTGTTTCAGCAGGTCCAATCCGCTGGCTTTCGGCATGCGGACGTCGAGGAGCACCACATCAGGCCGCTCGCGACGGACGACCGACGCACCCTCCTCGCCGTCGCTCGCCTCGGCGACGATGGTGATGTCACCGGCAAGCTCGAGGAGCGCGCGGATTCCCCGTCGGACCAGCGTCTGGTCGTCAATCAGCACGACGCGGATCATGACGTCGTGTCGGCTTGCGGCATGAAAGCGCGCACCTCGAAGCCGCGTCCCACGGCGGACGAGAATTCGACGCGACCGGAATATTCCTCGAAGCGCTCGCGCATGCCGCGAAGACCATTACCCGATGTCATGACGTCCGCACCGCGCCCGTCGTCGCGCGCCGTCACGGCGATGCCGTCCGCCTGCCGCTCGATCACGATCCACAGATTACGTGCCGCCGCATGGCGTGCCGCGTTGGTGATGATCTCCTGCACGCACCGGAGGATCGCGTGCGCCTGCAAGGGGTCGTCGATGACGATGCCATCTGGAACCTGCAGGTGAATCTCGAGCGGCGCCGCAGACGTCGCGAGCGCGCGGACGGCTTCAGCGAGATTGAACCGGCTGCTCTCGCGAAGACGGCTGACCACGTCACGCACGTCGCTGAGCAGAAGGCGCGTGATCGCGTGCGCCTCATCGACCCGGTCGGCGGCTGGACCCGACGCAAGGCGTGAAGCCACTTCGAGCTGCAGACTGAGCGCCGTGAGGTGATGTCCGAGCGTGTCGTGGAGATCCCTCGAGATGCGGAGCCGCTCGGCGACGCGGCTGTTTTCGGCAAGCAAGGATCGCGTGGCCATCAACTCGGCGTTGGCGCGCCCAAGATCCTCACGCGCCGCGCGCTCGCGTAATGCCAGTCCGGCTGTCGCCATCGCGAAAATCTGAAATCCGAGATACGCGCCGGCGGCGGTGAACGCCGACACGCGGCCGAAGATCCACCAGAACAGGATAACGAGCAACGACGTCTGCACGGCCACCCACGCGGCCGCCACGCGCGGAGGAAAGAGCCCTGGCAGTTGCGCCGCCACGACGACGAGCGTCGCCGCAGCGAAGCCGTCACGCGCGGTCGCGACCATCGCGAGGCCGGAGGCCGCCTGCACGAACACGAGCGCGCGCCTCTCGCGCACGCCGCGCCGCCGTCCGTAGCACACAAGCGCGAAGGCGACGCCGAACGTGGCGAAGGCCGACGCCCACGCGAGCGCCTGAACGCCCGCGAGCCGTCCGTCGGCAATGGCGAGGCCGGCAGGAACCCCGCTCGCCAGCCATGTCACGAACGCGGCGACGTTTAGCCAAGTATCAGGCTGCACGCGGCCATTGTATGAGCGTGCGCCCCCGACAGAGTGTGCCGGAAGTCATGGATCACGAGGGTGACCTGCGGCACATGCGCTTCTTGCGGCGCACGCGCACAATCGGCCCCATGCTGAAGATGATTCTCTACCTGCACATTGCCGGCGGCTCGGCCGCCCTGCTTTCGATGTTCATTCCGATGGTGACGCGCAAGGGCGGCCCGACACATCGGCGCAGCGGCTGGGTTTTCGTAGCCGGGATGACCATCGTGTCGATCACCGCGCTCGCGCTCTCGGTCGCGCGCTACCTGTTCGATCCGCGTCCGGAGGCGAAGGCCTTTGCGTTGTTCCTCTTCTACATCGCGATCCTCACCGGCGCTGGTGTGTCCTCCGGGATCCGCGCTCTGCGAACAAAGGACCGCACCGTCGCTCGGTCGTATGCGTGGGACATCGGGCTCGCGGCGCTGCTGACGCTCACGGCGCTCGCGATGGCCGCGTACGGCATCCGTTCCGGCAAGGCGTTGTTCGTCGGGTTCTCCGCGATCGGTCTCGTCAACGGCGCCCAGGGGCTGAAGTACTGGCTGCGTCCGCCGGCGCACCGGATGCACTGGTGGTTCGAGCACATGTCGAGCATGCTCGGCTCGTGCATCGCGGCAACGACCGCGTTTCTCGTGGTGAACGCGCCGCAGGCAGGCCTGTCGCGACTGTCGCTGATCGCCTGGTTCGCACCAGCCGTCATCGGTGCGCCAGCCATCGCGATCTGGACGGCGTACTACAAACGGCGTTTCGCGAGCTCTGCAATGCCGAAGGCTCAACGCACAATGCTCAATGCCCAACGACCCGCACTCGATGCCTAGCGCTTTCGCCGTCCTTCAGCTACGGCTCGGCGAAGGGCGTTATGAACGATCTTTTCGCCTCTTTCAGAGCGATGCGGTTCTTTGCGATGAAATCGTCGTGGCTCGAACCGCCGTCAGCTTCTTCGGCGTTCGAACCGACCGAAGTGCCGGCACTGAGAATCTGGCAAGAAAGATGACGCGCGATCGGCCCGCGTGTGTGCAGAAACTGCGTCACACGAACAATGTCGCAGGCGAACAGCAGCAGTCTCTCGTGGATATCGAAGGGTTTTCCGGATGGCGTGAGTTTCGTTTGCTCCATATGAAAGCAAACGGGGAGCCGGCCCGCTCAACGCTCAGCGTTGGGCATTGAGCCTTGAGTCACTTTCCCAGCGTGCGTGGCGGGAGGCCGCGGGACGACATGCCCGCGCCGGACGCGTCAGGCCGACCTGAAGCTCGGTCTCTAGTGTCGTCCGGTTCGGTTTACCGGTTAACGCCCATTGATGACAGGTACTTCGCGAGCAGTGCTTGTTGCGGACCCTTGTACGCCCTCGCGTATTTCGCGACCTTCGCGCGATCGGCCGTCGACAGCTCCGCGCCGCCGCTTGTCGCCACCTGATAATGCGACAGCACGGCGGCAAAGAGCGCGTCCGGATCAGTGGCGTGACGCGTGAGGTAGACATCGAGGATCGGCAGCGCATCGCCGTACGCTCCGGTCATCAGATAGGCGATCGCCAGACGCTTGCCAAGATCATCGTCTGCGGGGCGCTCCGCGTATGCGGGCTTCAGGATGGCGATGACGGCCGCGGGCTGCCCCTCGCGCATCCGCGCGTCCGCCAGCAGCATGTACGCCACCTGCGGGCGCTGCTCGGTGCCAAGCGCGAGCTGCCAGATACCAGCGGCCTCGCGATCGCGACCGCCGGCGGCGAAGCACGCGCCGAGCAGGAATGCGGCGGGATAAAACTCCCGCCGCGGCCCCGCGGCAATCGAGAGCTGCGTCGCCGCGGGATTAATTTCACCCTTCGCGTACAATTCCAGACCCTTCAGGAAGGCGGCCGCCTGCTGATCGCCGGCGGTCAGCGCTTCGAGCGCAGCGGGACCGTACCGGCCCGCGCGCGCCTCGGTCATCGCGCTCTTCAGAGATGGCGACCGCGCCGCAATCGACTCGAGCATGCTGTTGAGGAGCGCCGGCTGCAGCACGGCGTTGCGGTCGAACACGGCGACTCGCGCGAACGCCGCCGGGATGAGAATCGGACCGCCCTTCGATGCCGGCGCGGCCTCGAGAATGAACGGCCGCACGAGAACGCCCGCAAGCTTCTCGCCCCGCATGATGCGCGCCCGTGCGACGTAGCGGCCCGCCGGAAGCGGCTCGGCGCCGATGATACCCTGCGCCACGCGCCACGTGTCCTGCGCGGACGCCTTCAGGTCGACCGGAACCGAGATCAGCGCCGGCGCGTCCGGATCGTCAGCAATCTCGAAGTTCACCGCGACGTCCTTGAACGTATCCGCCGACGCGGCGTACAGCTCGACGTACGCCGCCAGACCGTCGGGCTCGACGTGCGGCTCGACATCCGGCCGCAATCCATTCCCGGCCGTAGCCGCGTGGTTTACCACCAGATCCGCGTAGGTGAACTCCTCGCCCGCCATCTTCCACGCGTTGATCTCGCGCACCACGCTGCCATGCCGTCCCTCCGCGTCAACGGCGGCAAGCCGCAGCTCGTAGATACCGGGCTCGAGCGTCGCGTATCCGAGGTATGACAGCGACGCGTTCGTTCGCCCCTCGAGCGGCTCGAGCTTCATCTTGTCGCTGTTCGACGCAACCACGCGCCCTTCGCGGTCGACGACGATATAGCCCATCGTGTATTCGGCGGCGGGCGTTCCCGCCTGTCCCACATCTGCCGCCATCACGATCCGGAGCTTCCCGGACGTTTTCGGATCCTGGTAGACGAAGGTCGTCAACCGCAGCGGCACGCCGGGCACGCCGAGCGGCGAACGAAGCGACTCGATCAGCGATTCCTGGGTCGTCCTGCTGCGCGAGAGCGAGTCGAGCACGAACGCCTGACGGGAGCGCAGCGTCACGCCGCTCCGCCGCACCGATACGTCGATGCGGTGATTGCGGCCGTCGCGATCGCTTGGCGCCTCTTCGACGCTGAGGAGGTAGTACGCCGAGATTTCCGACGCGAGGCGATCGAAGGCGCGATCCGCCGTGCCGACGACCTGGAAGATCGAACCGCGCGTCAGCGACGCCATATCGTTCAGCCCACGAATCTCGAGCTCGCGATCCTCGGTGAAGGTCGGCGGCAGCGGCCCCTGCGTCGCGTCCGAGCGCGGCACGTCCATGAGCAGCACATTCACCGAGATCCGACCGCGCATCGCGGTGCGCACGACGTCCTCGAGATCGGCGGGCGTATCGGTGACGAGCCCCTCGGACAACAGGATCAGGGTTTTCTGCCCTTCGGTCTCACCGAGATGCTGCATCCATTGACGCAGGCCGCGCAGCGACGCCTCGGCATCGCGCCTGGTGGTCCACAGGATCGAGTTCGATTCGTCGACGATGTCGCGCTGGCACTGGTCGAGCGCCATGTCGAGCAGGCCCCGGCACTCGCGGTTGACGACCTCGAGCAGGCGCCGGTCGTCGCCTTTCTGCGCGATGTCAATCGCCTCGATCAGCCCGATGTTGCGGCGGCCGACGAAACGCGACTGCGTGCCGATGACCTTCTCCATCGCCAGGCGGATGCGCTGGCGATCCCCCGTGAAATCGATGGTGACGCCGGGCTCGGGATAGGAGACGAACGCAACGCGGTCGGCGGGATTCAGGCGGTCGAGGAATCGCGCGGCCGCATCGAGAATCGGACGCGCGGCGCCAGGCCGGATGTTCATCTGATCGACCGCGATCATGATCATGCGCCCTTCGGGCTGCGTGATGTTCGTCGTGTACAGCGTTTCGAACAATTCCTGCTTCTGGGTGCGGGGACGCTGCCGACCGTCGTTCGGCGTGTACTGGTACTTCACGAGGTCGGCAGTGACAACGCGCCGCACCTGCCCATCGATCTTGACGGTGAACTCGGGCGCGTGAAGATCGGTGACCGGCTGCCCGTTTCTGTCGATCGCGCCGACGTCAACCGTGATGACTTCGACGCCGGTACGGAAGGTCGGTTGCTGCGCCTGTTCCTGGGCCTGTACCTGGGACTGCCCCTGGGCGCAAAGCGGGGTGGCGACAAGGACGGTAGCCAGAGCGAGGAATAGCTGCTTCATGGCATCGCGAATCTTACTAGATGCCATACTCCTCCGGATCCCATTTCAAGCCAAGCTCGGACGGCGGCGCCATGTAGCCGGCAAGCGCTGAGGCGGCCACTACGGCGGGGCTGGCGAGATAACCCTCACCGCCCACTCCCATGCGGTTCTGCCAGTTCCGATTGAACGACGTAATTGCGCGCTCACCGCTGGTCAACGCATCGGGCCCCTGACCAAAACAGGGCCCGCACCAGGATGCACGGATCTCGCCGCCGACAGACCGGAAGACCTCCGCGATCGACTCGCCGCCGAGTCGCGGATCCGGGCGCTCAATCTGCTTGCCGACACCGCCTGAACCGGGGAACACGATGAACGTGCGTGCCGTCCTCATGATGCCTTGCCGGCGCGCGTTGTAGATAACGAGCGCCGCCTGCATCAGGTCGTCGTAGCTGCCGTTGGTGCACGACCCGATCAACGCCTTGTCGAACGGAATCCGCTCGCGCGCGACCTCCGCCGCCGGATACGCGTTGCCCGGACTGAAGGGCTTCGCGATCATCGGCTGCACGTCAGCGAGCGAGAGCGCTTCGTCGATCTGGAAGCGCGCCTCGGCGCCAGGGGCGATGCGTGGATACGGCAGGTCGCGCACCCCCTTCGCTTCGTACCAGGCGTACGTGATGTCGTCGGCCGCAAAGATCCCGTTGAGCGCCTCGGCCTCCGCCATCATGTTGGCAATCGTGTTCCGATAGGCGATCGGCAGCTGTTGATTGGCGTCGACGAATTCCACGGACATGCCCTGGGACTGCTGCGCGCCCCAGCGCCGCAGCAGCTCGAGCACGATGTCCTTGCCGCTCACCCAAGGCTGCAGCCGGCCGCTGAACGTCACGCGGCGCGCCTGGACCAGCGTGAAGTACACGTAGCCGGTGGCCCACCCGAACCCGAGCGTCGTCGATCCGACGCCCATCCCAACCGCGCCGTACGCACCGTAGGCACGGCTGTGCGAATCGGCGCCGGGTATGAACTGGCCCGGAGCGACGAGCCCCTGCTCCGGAAAATAGAAGTGGAAGATGCCGTCGCCTGGTGTCGCGTAGTACGGCTTCTCGAGCCGCTGCTCCTTGGCAAAGGCGCGCCCGATTCCTGTCTGCCGTTCATCGTCTTCGCGGCCGGTGAAGACGAAGTGATCGTTCGCGATCGCTGCTTGCCGCGGGTAGATCGTGTTCCCGCCGGTGATTTGGTTGAACGTGTGAATCGCAAAGGGCGCGGTGCCGTCCGACGCGGGAAGGAGATCCGCGTACACCTGCAGCGTATCGCCCGCGCGCAGCTCACGGCGAGTCTTGTCGACGCGGTGCGCCCACACAATTTGCTCGGTCGTCGTCATCGTCCGCGCAAGCTGCGCGTCCGGGAACTCGACGAACGGGCGACGTTCTACAGATGCCCGGAACTCACGGCGTCCCATCGTGAAGATGCCGCCGCTTTGCCGAATTTCATCTTCCTTCGGAGTGAGCGGCAGCGGGTCGTACGTCTTGTCTTGCGTGATGTTGGTCAGGCGGCGCGATGAGGGATCGAATTCGAACTCGTCACCGTCTTTCGCGTCGGCGACCGCGTCCGGGCTCTGCGCCACCTGCAGCCCGAGGTTGAGCGCATTGCGGCGGAAGATATCTCCCATGTTGCTGCCGCACACGATCACCATCTCGAGACCCGCTTCCTCGGCCACGCCTTTCAGGCCCGCGGGGCTCATCTCGCGGGATGAGCCGATCGCGAAACGATCGCCGGCGACGACAAAAGTCTCCCCGCGATGCACGCGCTCGCGAAAATCCGGCATCAGGTAGCGGAACGATCCGGCTTTCCACCGCTCGTCAAGCGTATCCAGGCTCTCGGAGACACAATCGGCCGCGGGGGTAATCTGATCGGTATCGATGGCGTCGAGCTTTTTCCCGTACTTTGTGCCCGGAAGCTTCGGGTCCCAGAAAATCAGCGCCTTGCCGCGAATCACCCGGCCGGCCGGCCCGGTGGCAACATTGGAGGACTGGTTGGGCGGCAGGTCCGCGATGCGAACGCCTGGCTTCAGCGTGGCTGGACCGATCCGATGCATCTCCTTTGAATGGTATGGCATCGGGGTGCCCACTGGCGGGCTCAAGAAAGGTCATCGGACGAGAAATATGCAGCGATTCCGACTTGCAGAAAGCGGCATCCGTCCTGCACAGGTTCCGGTGAGGTTACGTGGGAACATCGGCAAGCTCAGCCTTGTCACATCGGTCTGCTATGATCCGCGGCCTCCTATTCCGGCCGACTCGCTGATATGGATTCGCCCCGCGAAAACGCCGCCGCCGAACGGCGGCAGCGTACCGAAAGACGCACGCCAGCCACCACACGCGCCAAGCCGGTCCTGCGCGTCATTGCACCGCGAGCGATCAATCCCGAGATCGACCCTGCCGATCTCAAGAACCCGGCGCTCTACATCAACCGCGAGCTGAGCTGGCTCGAGTTCAACCAGCGCGTGCTCGCCCAGGCGACCGACGCCGCGCATCCGCTTCTCGAGCGGGTGAAGTTCCTCGCGATTGTCGGCACCAACCTCGACGAGTTTTTCATGATCCGCGTCGCGACGATGCTCAAGACGCTGCGCGAAGGGATCGAGGACGTCGCGCCAGACGGCTACAACACCGACCAGCAGCTCGACGCCATGCGGACACGGGCGCGTCAGCAGCTCGAGGATCAGGCCGCATGCTGGAGCGAGCTGCGCCGGTTGCTCACCGTCGAGCGTGTCGAGTTTCTCGAGCCCGAAGCCTGGACCCCGGAGATGCGTGAGTTTCTGGGCTCGTACTTCGCGCGCGAGGTCTGCCCTGTCTTGACTCCGCTGGCGTTCGACCCCGGCCACCCATTCCCCCTGATCTCGAACCTCAGCAAGAACTTCGCGGTCGTCGTCCGTCATGGCAACCGCACGAAGTTCGCGCGCGTGAAAGTGCCCGACGTGCTGCCTCGCTTCATCCAGATCCCTGAAGCCATCAGTCAGCACCCCGGGTGCACCTACGTGTTTCTCGAGGACGTCATCCACGCGAATATCCAGGAGCTCTTTCCCGGCACACAGGTGAAGAGCGCCCATCTGTTCCGTGTCATCCGCGACGCTGACCTCGCCATCGAGCAGGACGAGGCGGACGACCTCCTTGAGACCGTCGACCGCAGCCTGAAGCAGCTGCGGCACGGCGCGATCTCGCTGCTGCAAGTCGACGCCACCATGCCGGCGCGCGTGCTCAACATCCTCGCCGAGAACTTTGAGGTCACCGACGATGTGATCCTGAAGACGGCGTACCGCATGGGGTTCGGCGACTGGCTGCAGCTGACGAAGGCGATCCACCGCCCCGAGCTGAAGTACCCGCCGTTCTCACCGAGTACGCCGTGGCGCCACGATGCGGATCCGGAGGTCATCTTCGATCAGCTTCGCTATCAAGACGTCCTCGTCCATCATCCGTTCGAGTCATTCGGGTCGATCGAAACGTTTCTGCGGGCGGCGGTGCAAGATCCCCACGTCATCGCGATCAAGATGACGCTGTACCGCATCGGTGCGAACGCGCATCTGATCAATTTGCTGATCCAGGCAGCGGAGGCGGGCAAGCAGGTCGCGGTGCTCGTCGAGCTGAAGGCGCGCTTCGACGAGCGGAACAACATCATCTGGGCGAAGCGGCTGGAATCGCACGGCATCCATGTCGTGTACGGGTTTGCCGATCTGAAGACCCACGCGAAGCTGTGCCTGATCGTGCGGCAGGAAGCCGATGGCATCCAGCGGTATGTGCACACGAGCACCGGCAACTACAACCCGGAGACGGCGAAGATCTACACGGACCTCGGGTACTTCACCGCGGATCAGGAGATCGTCAGCGACGTCTCCGACATGTTCAACTACCTCACGGGATATTCGAACCAGAAGGAGTTCCGGGCACTGCTCGTCGCGCCGGTGCAGCTCAGGACCCGGCTGTGCGAGCTCGTCACGCGCGAAGCTGACCACGCGCGGGCCGGGCGCCCCGCGCGGATCGTCATCAAGGTCAACGCGATCACCGACGACCAGATGATTCGCGTCCTGTACCGCGCCTCGCAGGCGGGAGTCAGCATCGACCTGATCGTGCGCGGCATCTGCAGCCTGCGACCCGGCATTGCGGGCGTCAGCGACAACATCCGCGTGCGTTCCATCGTCGGTCGCTTTCTCGAGCACTCGCGCATCTTCTGGTTCCACAACGGCGGGCACGAGGAGATGTATATCGGCAGCGCGGACCTCATGGAGCGCAACCTCGATCGGCGCCTGGAGACGCTGATGCCAATCCGCGACACGGAAGTCCTGGAGCACCTCCGCGACATCGTGTTGCATGCCTACCTGCAGGACACGGAACGGGCGATGGTGCTGGATTCGACGGGACGTTACGCCAAGCCGGCACCGGGGACGGGCGCGTTCGACTCGCAGCAGTTCCTGCTGCAGCACTATACCGAGAGCAGAAACGACTAATTCCCAACCTCCAACTCCCAGCTCCCAAGGCGAGTTGGAGGGAATTCTCCTTGGGAGTTGGGCGTTGGACGTTGGGCGCTTAGCGGATCGCCCACCACGCCGCCGCGATTGCCGCGGCCAGCGCGACGCCAAAGAAGGGAAACGCGATCGCGGCCACGACCAGAAGGCCCGCGACCGTCGCGAGGAAGGCGAGCGGTCCGAGCGGCCACGCGAGGGCCAGACCGATGCGCGCGACGAGGCCGCTATCGGTAGCCAGCAACCCGACCAACAGCCCCACCACGTACACGATCTCGATCGTTATCCACATTTAGGTAGGCCGTAGTCCTACACGCGCTCCCTTTCATACGGCGGCGCGTATCTTGACGATTGTTCAGACGCGAAAACGTGCAATTCTGTGCACGCTCCAGTTGGATACTTTGCCCCAGGTTTGCCGATAAAGAAAAAGCATGGGATTCCGGAGGATTTGATGACGACGCTTGCACGTGTGCTGGCTGTCCTGGCGTTGACGCTGGCCGCTTGCCCCTTATTTGCGCAACAGACGACCGGAACGATTACTGGCCGCGTAATCGACCCGCAGGACACCGCCGTGCCCGGCGCGACGATCACGGCGACGAGTCCGGCGACCGGGCTCGTCCGGGTCGACGTCAGCGATGGCCAGGGCCTGTACCGCCTCGCCGCGCTGCCGGTGGGCACGTATGACGTCGTCACGGAGCTCCCAGGATTCACGAGTCTGGAGCGCAAGGATATCGCGGTCAACGTCTCGGAGACGACAAACCTCAACCTGACGTTGCGCATCGCGCAGGTTGCGGAGACGATCACGGTCGTCGGCGACTCGCCGCCGATCCTCACGACGTCATCGTCGGTCGGACAGGTGGTGGACCTGACACGGATCGAGCGGCTGCCACTCAACGGCCGTCAGTTCGCGAACCTGGCCGCGACGGTGCCCGGTGTCGGCATCGGCTTCCATTCCGATCCGACGAAGGGCACCCAGTACACGCCGCAGATCAGCGGCGGCAACGGCCGCAACATCAACTATGTCGTCGACGGCGGCGACAACAACGACGATACCGTCGGCGGCCTGCTGCAGCTCTATCCGCTCGAAGCCATCCAGCAGTTCAACGTCATCACGCACCGCTTCGACGCGCAGTACGGCCGCAGCGACGGCGGCGTGCTGAATGTCGTTACGAAGAGCGGCACGAACAATACCCGCGGCAGCTGGTTCACGCTGTTCCGCGACGGCGCGCTCAACGCGCAGACGATGACAGAGAAGATCAACCGCCTGCCGAAGCAGGACTACCGCCGCTACCAGTACGGCGGGAGCCTCGGAGGGCCGATCGTCGAGAACAAGGTTCATTACTTCGCGGCGTACGAGCGCACGCAGCAGGACACCACGCAGACGGTCAATACGCTCGGCCTCTTCCCGAGCGAGGATGGCACGTTCGCGACGCCAGTTCGCGAGAACCTGTTCACCGGGAAGCTGACGGCCAACGTGCGGACTCACTATCTCGCCGGCCGCTACAGCCGCGACACCAACTCGCAGCCGAACGGCCCCGCGCTGCGCGCGGCGCCGTCGACCTGGTCGGCGAGCAAAAACACGTTCAACTCGGTAAATGCCAACGACAACTGGGTCATCGGAGGCACGAAACTCAACGAGTTCATCTTCCAGTTCGCCGACTTCAGAAACGCGATCCCGGGCAGCACCACGCGCCCGTTCCTGACGTTCCCGAACGCTGTCACGGCCGGCGCGAATCCGAACGCGCCGCAGACGACGGAGCAGGACAAGTGGCAATTCCGCGACGACATCAGCTGGACCGCGACGGGTTTCGGCGGGCTGGCGCACAACTTCAAGGCAGGCGGGAACTGGGTCCATGAGCCGCATCTCTTCATCAGCACGATGTCCGGCACCAGCGGCTTCTACACGATGGGCGCCAACGATGTGAACGGGCCCGTGCAGCAGGTGCAGGTGATTGGCGGCGCGGCGCAAGTCAACATCCCGCTGGACTTCTACTCCGTGTACCTGCAGGACGACTGGCGGGCGACGAACCGGCTGACGTTCAACCTCGGCGTTCGCTGGGACTATGTCACCAACATGCCGCTCAACCAGGACGACAACCCGAATTTCAAGGTCATGCAGGCCGCGGGCGAGGCGGGCCGCTTCGCGGGCACGCCGCTGGAGGATTTCGGGAAGTCTCCCCGAACGGACAAGAACAACATTCAGCCGCGCGTCGGGTTTGCGTACGACGTGCGGGGCAACGCACGCGACGTCGTGCGCGGAGGCTGGGGCATCTACACCGACTTCGCGTACACCGGTTCGAACGCGCTGAACGCCGCGATCGATGCCGCCGGCGGGATCGGTGTCGTGTTCCTGGCGGTGAATCCGTCGGGCCTTCGCAAACCGGACGGCTCGCTGTTTCTCGCGTCCGACCCGTTGTCGACGATCGCGTCGCTGAACACCGTCAACACGAGCCTGCCGCCGCTCGGCGGCCAGGTGCAGTCACCGCGCCTCCAGCAGCCGTACACCCGCCAGGCGAACATCGGCTGGGCGCACCAGCTCAATCCCGTCACCGCGTTAACCGCCGACTACGTGCACGTCGACGGGCGCAATCTGAACGTCCGGCTCCGCGTGAACCCCCTGGTCAACGGGCGCCGCAATCTCGCGGACCTTGCGATCCAGCCGAACAACATCTTGTTCCGGACGGCGATCAGCAAAGGCGAGAGCCTGTATGACGCCTTCATCGTGGGGGTGAACCGGCGCATGTCGCATCGGCTCGACCTCAGCGCGTCGTACACGATGTCGAGATCGACGAGCGACATCGGCAGCGCGTCCGACGAGACGGATGCGAACCTCGTTCAGGACATCAGCAATCCGTTCGGGTCGGTGCAGGACGCGCCGTCAACCCGCAGCGACGCACGGCACCGCGTGGCGCTCACCGCGATCGTCGAGGCCCCGGCGGGGATCAACATCGCGCCGATCTTCCTCTACCGGTCGGCGCTGCCGACGCACACGTTCGAGGGGCTCGACCTGAACGCCGACGGCAACGTCATCGACAAGACGGCGTCCGCCTATCAGTACACCGGCCTCAACGCCAACGGGACAGCGACGTTCAAGCAAGTGGGGACGTGCGACACGGTCAACTGCAGCCGGCGCACGCCGTACTCTCAGTTGAACCTCCGGGTCAGCCGGGCGTTCCACGCCGGCGGCTCTGCGCGCTTCGAGGCGATTGGCGAGGTGTTCAACCTGTTCAACGCGAAGAACCCGTTCATCCCGGTGTCGACGCGCCGCCTGAGTGCCGCGGCCGCGCCGCTGACGTCGTTCATGCAGCCGACCGCCTTCGCGGGTGATTTCCAGCAGCCCGAACAGCGCGTCGGTCAGGTGGGATTCCGCATCACCTTCT
>Ga0070699_100000613_pt1 | contig 33675 bp, 28 predicted proteins | sample KBSK1503metaG_FD_65473 | JGI IMG/M metagenome (GOLD analysis project Ga0070699, IMG submission 65473) | Corn, switchgrass and miscanthus rhizosphere microbial communities from Kellogg Biological Station, Michigan, USA - KBS K1-50-3 metaG | ecosystem: Host-associated > Plants > Roots >...
CGGCACGGGGATCGCCGAAAGCAGGGCTCGCGTGTACGGGTGCGCGGGCGCTTCGAAGAGGCGCTTCGTCGGCGCGAGCTCGACGAGCTGCCCGAGGTACATGACGGCGACACGATGGGAAACGTGCCGCACGATCGAAAGGTCGTGCGCGATGAAGAGGTACGCGAGCTCGAGCTCGCGCCCGAGGTCCTTCAAGAGGTTCACGACCTGCGCCTGAATCGAAACGTCGAGCGCCGAAACCGGCTCGTCCAGAATCACGAACGATGGATGCAGGGCGAGCGCGCGCGCCAACCCAATTCGCTGCCGCTGTCCGCCGCTGAACTCGTGAGGAAACCGATCGAGGTGGGCGGGGTTGAGGCCGACCAGACGGAACAGTTCGGCGACGCGGGCGCGTCGCTCGGTGCGCGAGCCGAGTGTGTGGATGACGAGCGGTTCTTCGACGATTTGGCGCGCCCGCATGCGCGGGTTCAACGACGAGTACGGATCCTGGAAAACGATCTGCATGTCGCGCCGGGCGCGCCGCAGTCGCGACCGGCTGAACTCGAGCACGTTCTCGCCGCGGAACCGGACGGCGCCGGACGTCGGCTCGATCAGGCGCAGCATGCAGCGCCCCGTCGTCGTCTTTCCGCTGCCCGATTCGCCGACGAGCCCGAACGTCTCACCTTCATCGATGCCGAAGCTGACGTCGTCGACCGCCGCGACGCGCGTGCCGCCGCCGAACCATCCCGCATCCCGCGTGAAATGTTTCACGAGATGTTCGACTTCGACGAGACTCACGACAGGCGTGTCCCGGGGCGGACACGCTGGTCCGCCCTTGCGTGCGGCGAATGGAGATAACACTTCGCGCTTTGATCGGATCCGACCGGGTAATCCGGGGGCGGCTCCGTCGTGCACGGCTCGAATCGATCCGGGCACCGCGGGTTGAATGCACATCCCGGCGGGAGCGCGTTGAGCAGCGGCACGGCGCCGTCGATCGCTTTCAGCCGCTGGCCCGGGGCGCCGCCGGGAACGGAGGCGAGCAGACCGCGCGTGTACGGATGCTGCGGATGCTGAAGGATCGCGCGCACCGGACCGGTTTCCACGATCCGTCCCGCGTACATGACGGCGACGCGGTCGGCGGTTTCGGCGACGACGCCGAGGTCGTGCGTAATCAGCAGGAGCGCCAGGTTGAACTGTGACTTCATCTCGCGGAGCAGATCCAGAATCTGCGCCTGAATCGTGACGTCCAGCGCCGTCGTCGGCTCGTCCGCGATGAGGAGTGACGGACGGCACGCCAGCGCGATGGCAATCATCACGCGCTGACGCTGACCGCCGGAGAGCTGGTGCGGATAATCGCCGACTCGCGATTCGGGATTCGGCATCCGAACCGCCTTCAGCAGTTCGATGACGGCCGCTTTCGCCTCGCGCCGCGACGCGCGGCCATGAACGATGAGCGCTTCGGCCACCTGATCGCCGACCGAGAACACCGGATTGAGCGCGGTCATCGGCTCCTGAAAGATGAGCGAGATGTCGGCGCCGCGTACGGCTCGCATCCGGCGCTCGTCGAGCGTCAGGAGATCTCGTCCCTTGAAGACGATCCGGCCGCCGGCGATGCGGCCGGGCGCCTGAACCAGGCGCATGATGGACAGCGCGGTCACCGACTTGCCGCTGCCCGATTCCCCGACGAGTCCCAGCGTTTCGCCCGGGTGAATTTCAAAGGTGACATCGTTGACGGCGGATAACGCCCCCTCCGGCAGGTGGAAGACGGTGGTGAGGCGCTCGACGCGCAGCAGGGGCTCCATCAAACGGTGGCTGTCTCCGCGTATTCTCCGAACACGACGCGCATCGCGTCGGCGATTTCGCCGACCGTCGCCCGCGCTTCGACGGCGGCGATGATCGCCGGCACCAGATTCGACCCGTCGCGCGCCGCATCGGTGACACCGGCGAGGGCCGAAAGGTGAGCCTCGGCGCTGCGTCCGGCGCGGACGGTGCGGACGCGCTCGATTTGACGCCGCTCCACGTCGGGATCGATCCGCAGCGTGTCAATCGACGCACCGTTGCCGTCGATGAATCGATTCACGCCGACGACGATCGATGCGCCTGCATCGACGGCGAGCTGCGCCCTGTACGCGGACTCCTGGATCTCGCGTTGAATCAATCCCGTCTCGATGGCCGTCAACGTGCCGCCCGCTCGATCGACGCGCGCGAGAAGCGCTTCGGCGCCCGCTTCGATGTCGTTCGTCAGCTTTTCGACGACGTACGAGCCACCGACCGGATCGACCGTGTTGGCGACGCCGCTCTCGAAGGCGATGATCTGCTGCGTGCGGAGCGCGATGCGCGCCGACTCCTCGGTCGGCAGCGCCAGCGCTTCGTCGCGGCCGTTGCCGTGAAGCGACTGCGTGCCGCCGAGCACCGCCGCCAGCGCCTGCAACGCGACGCGCACGATGTTGTTGTCCGGCTGCTGGGCCGTGAGCGTGCTGCCGGCCGTCTGCGTGTGGAAGCGAAGCTGCTGCGCCCGCGGATTGGTCGCGTGAAAGCGGTCTTTCATGATGCGCGCCCACAGCCGCCGGGCCGCGCGGAACTTCGCGATTTCCTCGAGAAAATCGTTGTGCGCGTTGAAGAAGAACGAGAGCCGCTGGCCGAACTGATTGACATCGAGCCCTGCGTCGATCGCCGCCTGCACGTACGCGATGGCATCCGCGAAGGTGAACGCCACTTCCTGCACGGCGGTCGAACCGGCCTCGCGGATGTGATAACCGCTGATCGAAATCGTGTTCCAGTTCGGCAGCTCGCGCTCGCAGTACGCGAAGATGTCGGTCACGATTCGGAGCGATGGGCGCGGCGGATAGATGTACGTGCCGCGCGCGATGTACTCCTTCAGGATGTCGTTCTGGACCGTACCCGACAACGCCGTCAGCGCGACACCCTGTCGCCTGGCGACGGCGACATACAGCGCAAGAAGAATGATGGCGGTCGCGTTGATCGTCATCGACGTGGAGATGCGGTCCAGCGGAATGCGATCGAACAGCGCCGCCATGTCTTCGATCGAATCGATCGCGACGCCGACGCGTCCTACTTCACCGGCCGCGAGCGGATGATCGGAGTCGTATCCCATCTGCGTCGGCAGATCGAATGCGACGCTCAGGCCGGTGACGCCGTTTGCGAGCAAGTACCGATATCGTTCGTTCGATTCTTCAGCGCAGGCAAAGCCGGCGTACTGCCGCATCGACCAGAGTCGCCCGCGGTACATCGTCGGCTGAATCCCGCGGGTGAACGGGTAACCGCCCGGCTCTCCCAGTTCGGTTGCCGGATCCCAACCGGCCAGATCTGCGGCGCGTGCGTCGTTCGGCACCAAGGTGGATTGTAGCGCGACGTCACGGATCAGGTGCCCGTAACTGCTTGACAGAACGGCGTCTTCACCGTAGACTGACCTTACCTACAATTTTCAATCCGGCCACATGACATCAGGCGCCCGGTCCCTGTTCACCGCCTTGGTGTAGGCAGGTCTCGATTGGGGGAGCGCTTCCGGATCCCAGCCCCGGCGGCGTACGGAGGAGTCAGATGGAAGATGTCGTCAACCGATTCGCACGAGAGCTGGCCGACGCGATTGCTGCCGCGGTCGCTGAGAATCCGCAGGTGGAAGCGTGTCGTGAGAAGGCCCGGGCCGCCGGTTTCGAAATGAAGGTCACCCTCGAAGCCGTCGTGGGGTTCGTCAACCGCTCGCAGACGTCGGCCCTTGCCAAGGTGCCCGCGCCGGCAAAGACCGCGCAGCTGCAGCCCAAACGCACGTTCGAGGTGACGGCGAACGACCGCCGGTTCCTGCGCTCCCTGCGGATTGCCGCAGACGAGACCGCGGAACCGGTCGAGTAATAGGTCGAGTAATAGAAAGTCAGAACTCGAAAGAACAAAGTACGAAGTTCGAACGATCAAGGCCGGCGCGCCGACGCGCGCCGGCCTTTTCTCTTTTGGCCGCCTTCGACGTTCTTACTTCGTACTTCTTACGTCTTCGAGGCTTGCGCAGCGACACGCGCCGCCGCCGCCGCCGCTGCGGCTGGATCACCCAGGTAGTAATGACGGATCGGCTTGAGCTCGTCGTCGAGCTCGTAGACCAGCGGAATCCCGGTGGGGATGTTCAACTCGACGATCGTCTGCTCGTCGATCTGGTCCAAGTACTTCACCAGCGCGCGCAAGCTGTTCCCATGCGCGGCGATGAGGACACGCTGTCCGGACCGGATCGACCTAGCGATCGTGTCATGCCAGTAGGGGAGAAATCGCGCGACCGTGTCCTTCAACGATTCGGTGAGCGGCAGCTCCGACGGCTTCAGGCTCGCGTACCGCAGGTCGCGCGACGGATGGCGCGGGTCGTCGGACATGAGCGGCGGCGGCGGAATGTCGTAGCTGCGCCGCCAGATCTTCGTCTGCGCCTCGCCGTGCTTTGCCGCCGTTTCGGCCTTGTTCAGTCCTTGCAGCGCGCCGTAGTGCCGTTCGTTGAGGCGCCAGCTCTTCTCCTCGGGAATCCACATCGCGTCTAGCTCGTCGAGCGCGATCCACAGCGTGCGGATCGCCCGCTTGAGCACGGAGGTGTACGCGATATCGAAAACATAGTGGCCGTCGCGGAGCAGCCGTCCGGCCTCGCGTGCTTCTTCGCGCCCTTTCTCCGACAAGTCGACGTCGGTCCACCCGGTGAATCGATTCTCCTTGTTCCAGGTGCTCTCGCCGTGGCGCAGCAGAACGACTTTATGCATCTCAGCACATCAAGACGTCTTACGTGTGGGCGACCTGAACGCGCGAACGACCCGCGTAGACGGCCGCTCTTCCGAGCTCCTCTTCGATGCGCAGCAGCTGGTTGTACTTGCACACGCGATCGGTGCGGCTTGCCGACCCGGTCTTGATCTGACCGGCGCCGGTGCCGACGGCGAGATCGGCGATGGTCGTGTCCTCGGTCTCGCCCGAGCGATGCGAGATGATCGTTCCGTACTTCGCGTCGCTGGCCATCCGTACGGCGTCGAGCGTTTCGGTCACCGTGCCGATTTGATTCAGCTTCACGAGGAGCGCGTTGCCGACGCCATCGGCGATGCCTCGGCGCAGGATTTCGGGGTTCGTCACGAAGACGTCGTCTCCAACGAGCTGGACTCTCGACCCGAGCGCGCGAGTCAGTTGCTTCCAGCCTTCCCAGTCGCCTTCAGCCAGGCCATCCTCGATGGATACGATCGGGTACTGGCGAATCCAGTCTTCGTACAAGCGGATCATCTCGTCGGACGTGCGATCGGGCTCACCTGACTTCTTGAACGTATACCTGCCGGAACCCTTCCACAACTCGCTCGAGGCCACGTCGAGCGCGATCCAGACGTCGCTCCCGGCTTTCAACCCGGTCTTGCCAATCGCTTCCAGCACGACCTCCACCGCTTCGCGGTTCGACTTCAGGTTCGGGGCAAAGCCGCCCTCGTCGCCGACGCCGGTGGATTGGCCGCGCGCTTTCAGGATGCCTCGGAGCGCGTGAAAGATCTCGGCGCCCCAACGAAGCGCCTCGGCGAACGACGGCGCGGTGAGCGGCATGACCATGAATTCCTGAAAATCGACGCTCGAGTCGGCATGCGCGCCGCCGTTCAGGATGTTCATCATCGGCGCGGGAAGCGTGTAGACGCTGTTCCCGTAGAGGCTGGCGAGGTGCTTATATAAAGGTTGCCGTCTCGCCGCGGATTCGGCGCGGGCGGCGGCCATCGAGACGCCGAGCAGCGCGTTGGCGCCCAGCCGGCTCTTCGTTGGCGTGCCATCGAGCGCGATCATCGCGCCGTCGAGCGACCGCTGGTCGAGCTCCCGGTTGACCACGGCCTTTGCGATCTCGCCGTTAACGTGTCCGACGGCGGTCCGTACGCCTTTGCCGGCGTAACGCGAGGGGTCGCCGTCGCGCAGCTCGAGGGCCTCGCGTTCGCCGGTCGACGCCCCCGACGGCACGGCGGCGCGGCCGAATGCGCCGTCGGCGAGCGTGACATCGACTTCGATCGTCGGGTTGCCCCGCGAATCGAGAATCTCCCGTGCCTTCACCGTCGTGATCTTCACGTCAGGCGTCTTCCTTCCGGCTTCGACTTCGCATCAACCTTACCGACTTCGTCCTTCCTGCGTCGAACATCCCGCGTCTAGCCCCCGCCGCCGCGTCGATCCGCTTCCGCCTCGAACCTCAACGCGTCCTCGGTCAGCGGTCCGATGAGCGGTTCGTCGTCGGTGGTGACGACAACGATGCCCGAATCGGTGACGGTGTGGCGTTTGCGATCTTCGTCGAGGTCGTAGCCGATGAGCGCACCGCGCGGAATCAGCACGTCGCGGTCGATGATCGCGCGGCGGATGCGCGCGTGGCGGCCGACGCGGACGCCGGGCATCAGGATGCACTGCTCGATGCGGCAGAAACTGTGGACGCGGACGTTCGGGCACAGCACGCTGCCGAAGATGCTGCTCCCCGAGACGATGCAGCCGGGCGAAATCACCGAGTCGAGCGCCTGTCCGCACCGCACGCCGACTTCGGCGAACACGAACTTTGCCGGCGGCGCCTGCGGCTGATAGGTGCGGAGCGGCCACTCGGGATCGTAGAGGTTGAACTCGGGGTTCACGTGACACAAATCCATGTTGGCGTCGAAGTAGGCGTCGAGCGTGCCGATGTCCCTCCAGTACTTCGCCGCCTTCTTGTTCTCGTCGTAGAAGCGGTACGAATACACCGGCACCTGATGGATGAGGGCCGGGATGATGTCTTTGCCGAAGTCGTGATTCGTCGGCTGGTTGGCGTCGACTTCGAGCGCGCGCACGAGCACGTCGGTGTCGAAGACGTACACGCCCATCGATGCGAGCGCGAAGTCGGGCGATCCAGGAATCGGGCTGCCTTGCTTCGGCTTCTCGTCGAACCCGGTCACGCGCTCCGTTTCGTCCACCGCGACGATGCCGAAGCGGCTCGATTCCGACTGCGCGACCTCGATCGCGGCGAGCGTCACCGCGGCGCCGCGCTCCTGATGGAACCGCAGCATCCGCGAGTAGTCCATTTTGTAGACGTGGTCGCCGGCGAGCACGATCAGGTACCGCGGACTCTCGCGCGTAATCGAGTACAGGTTCTGATACACGGCATCCGCGGTTCCTTGATACCAGTGCTCGCTGACGCGTTTCTGCGGCGGCAGAATCTCGATGAACTCTCCGAGCTCCTCCGAGACGATGCCCCATCCCATGCGGATGTGGCGGTTGAGTGAAAGCGACTTGTACTGCGTGGCGATGAACACGCGGCGCAGACCGGAGTTGATGCAGTTGCTGAGGACGAAATCGATGATGCGGTAGGGTCCGCCGAAGTACACGGCCGGCTTGGCGCGTTCCTTCGTCAGCGGATACAGGCGCTCGCCGACGCCGCCTGCGAGCACGATGACGAGGCAGTCGTCGAGCAGCGCCGACATGCCGCGATCAGCTCCGACGAAGGACGACGCGCGCTGGCGCTCCGTCGGATCCGACGACGCGCAGCGGCAGGCAGTACATGTCGTACACGCCAGGCTCCACGTCGCGGAGGTTCAAGCCTTCGATCACGATTGTGCCGGCGCCGAGCAGGACGTGATGCGCCGGCGCGCCGGGCGACTTGAATTCCTCGACCGACAGGTAATCGACGCCGACGACCTTCACGCCGTGGTCCACGAGGTGCCGGGCGCCCGATTCGGTGACGCCGACGTACTCCGTGTGGAACGTGGGGTCGCCCCACAAACGCGAATTGTGCGTCTTGAACAGCACGCGCACGTCCTCCGACAGATCGAGCGCGGCGAGATCGTCGGCGGCGATCCTGCGCGACGTGATTTCAACGACGCGCGCGCGGCCGCACAGCATCTCGAGCGGCAGCGCCTCGACACCGGTACCCGGGTCGAAGAAATGGCGCGGCGCGTCGACGTGCGTGCCGGCGTGCGCGCTCATGTGGATCGTCGAAACATTCGAGCTGTCTCCGCGCGCGATTCGCTTGATAGGCTCGAGGGTGAACGGAGTGTTGCTCGGATACGTCGGGAGCGTGGCGTCGAGAGGTACCGAAACGTCGATGAGCTTCATGGAACCGAGCGACGGAAGCCGGGATAATAGCACAGCGTCTGATTGACTTAGCCTGACACGGACGCATAAGATAGGCTGTTCGACGAAGGTTTCATATAACGAATGTTTGTGGAGAGATGGGCTGTATGAAGCATCGGCGTGCACTGTTCGCGCTCATCGCCATGATCGCGCTCGCCTCATTTTCTGGGCTCGCTCAGAACGACAAGAAGATGAGCGATCAGCAGAAGAAGGAGATTCAGAACATCGTCAAGATTGTTGACGACCTGGCGGCTGGGCAGAACGCGCCGAACGATCTCTCGCTCGCGTGGGTCCGCGAAGACTTTCTCAAGGCGCAGGGCAATAAACAGTACGTGCCGTTCACCGTGTCGGTCGATCCGTCGAAGCTGGCCGGAGGCAACGTCGCGTTCTACTGGCGCGTTGTCGCCAAGAGTGCCACGCCTGAACCGGCCGCGACCGCGGGACAGAAGAAAGACGACAAGAAAGACAAAGACAAAGACAAAGACAAGGACAAGGACAAGGACAAGGACAAGAAAAAGGAGTACGCGTACGAAGACATCAGCTTCGTACCGGTAACCGCGGGCCAGACGCCGCTGCGCATCGCGCGATCGTTCACGGTGCCGGCCGGCACCTACGACGTCTACCTCGTGGCGAAGGAGCCGACGCCGGAGAAGGCGCCGAAAAACGCGCCGCCGCCGAAGACGTCGGCACTCAAACAGTCCGTGACGGTTCCCGATTTCTGGAACGGTGAGCTCGCCACGAGCACGGTGATCGTGGCGCAGCGGATCGATCCGCTGCCCGCGCCGCTGACGCCGCAACAGCAGGCCGATCGGCCGTACGCGCTGGGGACGATGGAGATCGCCCCTGTGTACGATTTGAAGTTCACGAAGAAAGCCGAGTTGTCGACCTTCATGTTGATTTACAACCCGAAGACCGACAGCGCGAACAAACCTGACGTCGTCGTCGAGTACAACTTTTATCAGAAGCCTGCAGGTCAGCCGGAGAAGTTCTTCAACAAGACCAATCCGCAGAACCTGAACGCGCAAACCCTGCCGCCGCAGTTCGATCTCGCGGCCGGACATCAGCTGCAGAGCGGACAGGCCGTGCCGCTTGCGTCGTTCCCTGAGGGCGATTACCGGCTCGAGATCAAAGTCACCGACAAGATCGCCAACAAGACGCTGACGCGGGATGTCAACTTTTCGGTCAACCCGTCGTAAGCGCGCTGCACGCGCACGGCGGCTGACGGAGTACGAATGCGAAGCACGGCCAGAGCGATGACGTTCGCGTCCGCCACGCTGGCGCTTCTGTGTACGGCCTCGCTCGCCCGCGCGCAAAGCGTGCTGCAGATTCAACCCATCACACACGTCGCCTCGCTCGCGACCGGATCCATTCAGGGAATGGTTCAGGACGAGAAAGGGCTTCCCGTCGCAGGCGCTGTCGTGTCGGCGCTCGGCGCCACGACGGCCGTCGCGCTCACCGATCGCACGGGCCGATTCGAGATGCGCACCTTGTCGCCGGGACCGTACCTCGTGCGCGCGCATTTGACCGGATTCCTCGCGCCGCGCGGGCAGATCGTCGAAGTACGCCCGAGCGCGCGATCGTCTTCGTCGATCTCGATGCGGCGAGCGGCGGTGACCGCGAGCGGTTCGCCGGCACCAACTCTGGCAGCCGGTATCGGCGCGGTGCCGAGCGGATCGAACGGCGACTCGCCTCCGCCCGATGCCGTCGCCGCGAGCGGACCAGGGTCGAACGCCACGGACGACCACGGTGAAACGGCATGGCGTCTGCGCCACGCGCGGCGCAGCATCCTGAAAGACGCGACAATTCCCGAAGAGCTGCTCGCCAACGACGCACCGCCGGCGCAGGATGGCTTCGGACCGTCGAACCTGTTCGGCCGCGCGGTCGGATCGCCCGCGCGTCTCGCCACGAACCTGTTCAGCGGCACGCCGTTCTCAGGTCAGGTCAACCTGCTGACGCTCGGCTCGTTCGACTCGCCGCAGCAATTGTTCTCGTCTGACAACTTCTCCCGCAGCGTCGCCTATCTCGCGCTCGGCGCGCCGGTCGGCGAGCACGCGGACTGGACCGTTCGGGCGGCGCTGACGCAGGGCGACATCGCGTCGTGGATCGTCGCCGGCGAATACAACACGCGGGCGCCGGCGCGTCATCGATACGATCTCGGCTGGTCGTACAGCATGCAGCGGTACGACGGCGGCAACATCGCGGCGCTGCGCAGCGTCACCGATGGGAGCCGCAACGCCGGCGCGCTGTACGCCTTCGACACGTACTCGATCACGCCGATGGTTGCGGTCTCGTACGGCGGCCGCTACGCGCGATACGACTACCTCGACAATCGCGGTCTGTTCAGTCCGCGCGTGTCCCTGACCGTGTCGCCGGCGGAACACTTCCGCGTCAGCACGATGCTGTCGCGGCGCGCGGTCGCGCCCGGCGCCGAGGAATTCAATCCACGCATCGAGAGCGGGGTCTGGCTGCCGCCGCAGCGGACGTTCTCGTCGCTCGTCGCCTCGCGTCCGCTCGAGGCGGAGTACACGAACCACGTCGAAGTCGAAGTCGAACGCGATATCGCGGCGGCCACGGTGTCGGTTCGCACGTTCCATCAGCACATCACCGACCAGCTCGCGACGTTGTTCGGCATCGACGTGCCCGGCGCGCCGGCTGCGCATCTCGGTCATTACTTCATCACCAACGCCGGCGACGTCGACGCGTCCGGATTGAGCGCCGGCGTACGGACGGCGATTGCGGGTCGTGTGCACGGATCGGTGGAGTACACAGTGACGCGCGCGCGCTGGGCCTCTGCCGGCGGCGCCGTCTATGCGATGCTGCTGATGCCGTCGGCGGTCAGCGCGGAAGCGAATCGGATTCACGACGTCGCGACGTCGTTGGAAACCGACGTGCCCGAAACCGCCACGCACGTGTTGTTCCTGTATCGACTCAGCAACGCGTTCGCAGGCTCCGAGCGGCAGTCGCTCGACGCGCGCTTCGACATGCAGGTGCGCCAGTCGCTGCCGTTCATGGATTTCAGCAGCGCGAAGTGGGAGATGCTCGTCGCCGTACGGAACTTCTTCCGCGACGCCGCGCCCGACCAGTCGATGTACGACGAACTGCTCGTCGTTCGTCCGCCGAAGCGCATCGTCGGTGGCCTCTCCTTGAAGTTCTAGCCCGCCGCAACCGATTCGATCCATAATCTTGAAGGCCGTCTCCGCATCGTTGGAGACGGCCTTCTTCTTCTCGGCGGCGACATCATTCAACTGACTGCGGATCAATGAGTTAATTCGTGGCTACCGATCAGCGACCAGGGTATGGGCTTTGCTACCCGGACGGGCGGCCCAGTCTACCCGCGCTCACCGAGTGGCCAATGCCTGAATCCACGCCGAACACGCCGACACGCGAGAGCCCCTGGACGACGTGGGGTCGCTCGGTTTTTGCGGTGGTGGTGATCGTCGCGCTCGCGGCGCTCGGCATCGCAAACGTCGCGCTGTATTCACGGTGGCACGAGGTCGAGGACGGCGTGCTGTGGGCGGCGCGCAGCGAGGGCGTGACCGCTATCGAAATCGCGCCGACGTCCGCGGCTGCGCGGGCCGGCGTTCAGCACGGCGACGTGCTGCTCGCGGTGAATGGCTCGCCGGTGCAGACGCCGGCTGACGTCGTCGAGTACCAACATCAGGCGCGCGAGGGAACGCGTCTCAACTACACGCTCCTGCGTCTGGGCACGCGTCAGGCTCTCGACATCTCGCTGGCGCCTGCTCCCCGCGCTGCGCCGATGTACTTCGTGCTGGCGGCGGTCGGACTGTTCACGCTGTTCGTCGGCGCGTCGGTGCGGCTGCGACGGCCACGGGATCAGGCGACGCTCCACTTCTTCTGGGTGTGCGTCGCGTTTTTCGGTGTCTTCACGTTCACGGTCAACGGTCCGTTCGACCGTCTCGACTGGATTTTCTACTGGGCGGATGCGATCGCCCTCGCGTTGCTGCCACCGCTGCTTCTCCACTTCACGCTCGCCTTTCCGGAGCGGGGGCGCGTCGGCCGCACGTGGGACGTGCTGATCCCGTTGATCTACGTGCCGGGATGTCTGATGGCCGCCGCGCGCATCGTCGCCGTGGCACGCGCCTCGTCGGACGGCCCGCTCTTCTCTCGCACGATCGATCGTCTCGATCGCATTGAACAGCTGTACCTGTTCGTGTGCGCGACGGCGGCGGTCGCCGTGCTGTTCCGCGCGTTTCGCGAGATCACGTCGGTCACCGCGCGGCGCCAGCTGCGATGGATCGCGTGGGGAACGGCGCTCGGTGCCGGGCCGTTCGCGTTCGGCTATGCGCTGCCGTGGGCGCTCGGCGCCGATCCGCCGATGGCGCTGCAGCTGACGGCGATCCCGCTCGGACTCGTGCCGCTCACGTTTGCGTCGGCGATCGTTCGGTATCGACTGCGCGACGTGGAGGTGATCGTCAAGCGGGGCCTGGCGTATGCGGCGTTCCTCGCGGCGAGCGTCGCATTGTACGCCGCGATGCTGAAGCTGACCGGCTTTCTGATCGCGAACGATTCGGACGAGCACACGTGGATCATCGCGCTGCTCGCGACGGTTGTCGTCGTGCTGCTGGCGCAGCCGGTCAAGGAAGCCGTTCAGAACGCGCTCGACCGCGTCTTCTACCGCGATCGATACGACTACCGGCGCGCGCTCGTGGCGTTCGCGCGCGACCTGAACAGCGACCTCGACGTCGTGCGTCTCAGCAAGCGTCTCGTCGCGCGGATCGTCGAGACTCTGGTGGTCGATCGCATGGCGCTGATGCTGGGGTCGGGCGGCGACGCCGACGACCGTGTGGGCGACTTCGTGTCGATCGGCCACTACGGCTTTCCCGCCCGCGTGCCGCCGCTCTCGCGCCGATCCTCGATGATGGCGCGGCTCGATGCCGGCTACACAGTCGCGCTCGTCGACGATCCCACCGCCGCTGCGCGCTTCGAGGCGGAGGAAATCGAATTCTGGCGCGACACCGGCATCGACTACTTCGTGCCGTGCGTGTTCGAAGGGCGCGCCATCGCGGTCCTGGCGCTGGGGCGCAAGGAGACCGACGAGCCGTTCAACAGCGAAGATCTCGCGCTGCTGACCGCGGTCGCGGCGCAGGTCGCGACGGCGATCGAGAACGGCCGGCTCTATCGGGAGCTCCATCTCAAGGCGGAAGAGCTCGGGCGCATGCGCGAGTTCAACGAGAACATCCTCGAATCGCTCGACGACGGGCTCGTCGTGTTCGACGTGAGCGAGCGCATCGTGCGCTGGAACCGCGCCCTCGAGGATTTCTACGGTGTCGTGCGGCGCGATGCCGTCGGATGCACGCTCGGCGACATCTTCGACGCTCCGTTCGTCGAGGCGCTGCGGGCGGCGCGACAGGAGCATCCGTACGGCGCGACGCTCTACCGCGTGCCGCTGCTGCGCCGGCGAGTGGAGCGCGGCGGAGGAGTCGCCGCGGAGGCGGGCCTGGGGGCAGGTGTGCCAGGCCTCAGAGACGATTCGCGGATCCTCGTCAATGCGACCGTCGTGCCGCTGCAGAATCCGTCGGGCAGCGACATGGCGAGCGGGACGATCCTTCTGATCGAGGACATCACCGACCGCGTGAGGCTCGAAGAGCAGCTGCAGATCTCGGAAAAGATGGCGTCGATCGGGCTGCTCGCGGCCGGCGTCGCACACGAGGTCAACACGCCGCTGACCGGTATCTCGAGCTTCACGCAGATGCTCCTCGACGGCGCGGATCGGGCCGACCCGAAGACCGTGCTGCTCGAGAAGATCGAGAAGCAGACGTTCCGCGCGGCGAAGATCGTCAACGGCCTGCTGAACCTCTCCCGGCCAGGACCCGCGACCAATGAGCGGATCGACGTCGATCTGAACGCCGTCATCACCGACGTCTTCTCGCTCCTCGAGCATCAGTTCGAGGTCGGAAAGATCAAGGTTCGGCGCGAGCTCGCGCCGGTCGCGGGAACGGTACTCGGCATCGAGCACCAGCTGCAGCAGGTCTTCCTCAACCTGTTCATGAACGCGCGCGATGCGATGCCGCGCGGCGGCTGGTTGACGGTCACGAGTCGGATCGACGGCGATCGCGCGGTCGTCGAGATTTCGGATACCGGCTCCGGCATTCCGCCGGAGCATCTCGCGCGCATCTACGATCCGTTTTTCACCACGAAGGTCATCGGCCGCGGCACCGGGCTCGGCCTGTCGATCACGTACGGCATCATGCGGGAGCATGGCGGCGCAATCCGGTGCGACAGCGCGGTCGGTCAAGGCACGCGCTTCACGCTGACGCTGCCGCTGGCGCCTGCCCACGAACAACGGACGAGCGGCGTCCGGCTCTAGCCGGATTTCAAGGTCACATGGCTACATCAAGAAACGGCACCATTCTGGTCGTCGACGATGAAGAGATCATGCGTGAGATTCTCGAGACGCTGCTCACGCGCGAAGGCTATGACGTTCGCGTCGCGCCGTCGGGCGCCGAAGGCCTCGAGATGGCCCGGGCTCTGCCGTTCGACGCCGCGATCGTGGACATCATGATGCCCGGCATCGACGGCATCGCCACGCTCGATGAGCTGAAGCGCATCGACGAGGATCTCGCCGTCGTCATCATCACCGCCTACGGCTCGATCGAGAGCGCCATCTCGGCGATGAAGGCGGGCGCCTTCGACTACGTCACCAAGCCGTTCAAGAACGAGGAAGTTCTCGTCGTCGTGCGCAATGCGTTGGAGCGCCGGCGGCTGGTCCACGAGAACCGCAACCTGCGCCAGAACATTCAGGAGCGGTATCACAAGTTCGCGAACATCATCGGCAAAAGTCCGCGCATGCGTCAGGTCTTCGATCTGATCATCCAGGCGGCGCCGAGCCGATCGACGATCCTGATTCAGGGCGAGAGCGGCACGGGGAAGGAGCTCGTCGCGCGCGCGATTCACGCGAACTCATCGCGGTCGGAGCGTTCGTTCGTCACCGTGAACTCCGGCAACCTGCCGCCCGACCTGCTCGAATCGACGCTGTTCGGTCACGTCAAGGGCGCGTTCACCGGCGCCGTCTATCCGAAGAAGGGCATGTTCGATCTAGCCGACAAGGGCAGCATCTTCTTCGACGAGATCGGCAACGTCCCGCTGGAGACGCAGGCCAAGCTGCTCCGCGTGATCCAGGAGCGCGACTTCATGCGGCTCGGCGGCATGGAGACGATCAAGGTCGACGTCCGGATCATCGCGGCCACCAACGTCGATCTCCGTCAGATGATGGAAGAGGGCAAGTTCCGCGAGGATCTCTTCTATCGGCTGCACGTCATCTCGATTCAGCTGCCGCCGCTGCGCGATCGCAAGGACGACATTCCCCTGCTCGTCCATCACTTCCTCGAGAAATACGGCGAGGAAAACCGCAAGCGCGATCTCGAGGTGATGCCGGAAGCGCTCGACCTCCTCACCGAATACGACTGGCCAGGCAACGTACGCGAGCTCGAGAACGTGATCGAGCGCGCCGTCGTCCTCACGCCCGGCCCGAGGATCGGCGTCGACCTCATTCCGGATCACGTCAAGAAAGCTCCGAACTTCCACATGCCGCAATTCGTCGTGCCGCCCGAGGGCATATCGTTCAAGGACGTCATCACCGATTTCGAGAAACGCCTGATCGAGTCGACGCTCGAAGCGGCCGGCGGCGTCCAGAAGCGCGCCGCCGAACTCCTGCACATCAAGCCGACGACGCTGAACGAGATGATCAAGCGGTACGAAATCCGCCCGCGGCGCAAACGCAATCCCAACGGCAACGGCCACGCCCCCGCAGAACCCGCCGGGCCGCAGCCGGAGCCGCCTGCCGAATCGGAGACCGGCATCATCGAGTAAGCGGTAGAATCTGCGCTGCCAGGAGGGACCTGCCATGCGCAGATGGCCGATCGTTCTCGTTGCGACGCTGCTGTCGTTCGCCGATGCACACGCGCAGACGCCGTCGCGTACGGCACTGGACGTGTTCTTCATCGACGCCGAAGGCGGACAGGCAACGCTCTTCGTCACGCCGGCTGGGGAATCGATGCTGATCGACGCCGGCTGGCCGGGATTCGAAGGCCGCGACGCTGGACGAATCGAAGCGGCGGCCAAACAGGCCGGCGTTTCGCGTCTGGACTACCTCCTCGTCACACACTACCACGCCGATCACGTCGGCGGCGTTCCGGAGATCGCCAAGCGTCTGCCGGTGAAGACGTTCGTCGATCATGGGGCCACCGTCGAACAAGGTGAGCGCCCCGCGGCGCTGTTCAACTCGTATGTCAACGCGACCGCGTCCGGCAAGCGCCTCCAGGTCAGGCCGGGCGACACCGTTCCGCTCTCCGGCGTCGACGTTCGCGTGGTGTCGTCGGGCGGCGATCTGCTGAAACGGCCACTGCCAGGTGCAGGAGCGCCGAACCCGCTCTGCCGCGACTTCAAACCGCTCGAGGAAGACAAGACCGAGAACGCGCGCTCGGTCGGCGTGATGCTGACCTACGGCAACTTCAGAATGATCGACCTTGGAGATTTGACCTGGAACAAAGAGCACGATCTCGTCTGTCCGAATAATCTGCTGGGCAACGTCGACCTGTATTTGACGACGCACCACGGCCTCGACATCTCAGGGTCGCCGGTCATCGTCCATGCACTGCGGCCGCGCGTCGCGATCATGAACAACGGCGCGAAGAAAGGCGGCACGCGGCCGGCGTGGCAGACCGTTCGCAACTCGCCCGGGCTGCTGGATCTCTGGCAGCTTCATTTCGCGGTCGATGCGGGCGCCGATCACAACGCCGCCGAACCGTTCATCGCGAACCTCGACGAGACGACGGGCCACGGGATCAAAGTCTCGGCGCAGCGCGACGGCAGTTTCACCGTCACGAACGCGCGAAACGGTCACACGAAGACCTACAGACCTCGAAGCTGACCGGCGGCACGGCGCGATTGCACGAAATCGACCGGCGCGCGGCGCGGACAGGAAACGTCGAGTGATAGGTTGTCCAGGGTCCTCCGAAGCCCCGCGCCGTCCAAGTCAACATCGCCGTCACGCGGGTTTTTTGCGGTTGCGCAGCATCCTCGAATCACGTGTGGAATTGGCTCGTAACTCGAACAGCTCGAACGGAAATACGACGCGAAAATTCGCGATCGTCTTCGATGCGATCCGCGAACTGATGGCGCCGCCCCCATCGGTTCGCCGGAGAATCGGATTCAAGGGGGGTTAGCGGGCGTTGCGCACCTTGGCGAAGACGCGGTCGTACTTGCCGAGGACGACGTCCCAGCGATAGTTCTTCCGAACGTAATCGCGGCCGTTGCGGCCCAGTGCCGCGCGGAGCCGTCCGTCTCCCACCAGCAGGTTGAGGCACTCGACGAACTCGTCGCGGTCCGCGTAGTACAGCCCGCCGTTGCTGCGCACGCAGTGCTCCACCAGCACGGCGCTGCGCGCGTTGCAGAGGATCGGGGTGCCGACCGAGAGCGCTTCGAGCGCGAGGAGAGACAAGCTTTCGTACGGCGACGGACAGACGACGACCGTGGCGGCTTCGAGCGCCTGGAGGCGCTCGCGATCAGACAACAGTCCCGCGAACCGAATGAATGGTTCCTCGGGCAGCGACATCAGCTTGACGCCCATCAGCGCGAGGGTCGCGTCGCCGCCTTCCTGCACGTACTCGCTGAAGTACTGAATCAGCTCTTCGCAACCTTTGCCCGGATCGATGCGACCGCCGTAGAGCACGATCGGTCCATAGAGGCGATGGCGCCGGCGAAAAATAGCGCCGCGCGCGAGCAGATGCGAGCGGTACTCCGGCGTCGGAGCCTCGTCGTCGGACGACGCCCCTTCATCGGGAGCACGATCGGCCGGGGCGTCCGGCGGACCGTCGTCTTCCGAGGGCGGCGCGGGCATGCGAGGGTACGGCTGCTGTTGCGGCAAATCGACGCCGACGCCGATCACGTCCTCGAGCAGCGGCCGCTCCGGAAACTGCTCGTGCACGAACCGCCGCTCGCTTTCCGTCAGATAGCAGAGCGCCGCCGGCTTGGCGAAGACGTCTTTGAAGATCTCGAGCCGAATGGCCGGTTCGTCGTGCGCGGTGGGCACGAGCACGCTGCGCTGCGGCGCCACCTCGAGGCCGAGGACGACCGGCGCGTACAGATAGGTGAAAAAAACGAGGACGTCGTATTGCTGCTGATGGCGCCGGAGGTACTCGATGAGTCCCGGCGACCACGGTCCTTGTTGTTTGAGCCACTCCAGCTCGTCGTGACGGCTGTGCGGGTTGTTGTAGATCCAATCGGAGTAGGTGTTGAAGGCATTCAGGTCGCGCGTCCGCGCGTTGGCGAACCGTCGCACGGTGACGCCGCGCACGCGATCGGCTCCCTCCGGATAATCGTTCTGCCACGTGATGTAGTCGCGCGCGCACGTCGTCAGGATCTCGACGTCGTGGCTGACCGCCAGCCGCTCCGCCACGAGACGGCACAGATGTTCCGATCCGCCGAGCACTTCGGCGCCGTATCGTTGAATGATGAAGGCGATTTTCACGACAGAGACTGCACCAACGACATCAGCTCGCGGCTGATGCGGGCGTCGCTGAAATCTGCGAGCCGGCGGCGCTGGCCGGCGAGGACGCGCGCGCGCAGATCGTCGTCGAACGCCAGCGCACCGAGCAGCTCCGCCGCCTGCTCGAGATCTTTCGGCGCGAACTGAACGCCCGCGCCGCCGAGCGTGTCCGGAACGGCGGCCGCGGAGTAGGCGAGCACGGGTACGCCTGCGGCCATCGCTTCGACGAGCGGCACGCAGAATCCTTCGTGCTCGCTGAGCGATATGTACACGGCGGCGTGCGCGTAATACACGGCGAGCTCGTCGTCGGGAACGGCGCCGGTGAAGATGAACCGATCGTTCAGCAGGCGGAGCTCGGACATCAGCGCGCGAATCGTGGCGTAGTAGCCGGGGACGACGTCGTACCGGCCGACGAAGATGAACCGGTAGTACGCGTCGACGTAGCGTTTGTAGACCTCTGCGAGCTTGATGTGATCTTCAATCTTCTTGTTCGGCGCAATGCGGCCTACGAATAGGAAGTTGACGAGCCCGTCGTCGAGAATGCGATCGAGGGCCGCATGCGGCGCCGCCCGCGTCACGCGTGACGTGTCGACGGCGATTGGAAACACGCCCGTTCGATCGAACCCGAGGTGTTCCAGCTCCTGCCGGTTGTATTCCGAGTCTCCCAGCGCGACGTCGACGCGTCCGACGAGCGTCGTCAGCTCCGCGCGGCCCAGCGACGCAAGGCGGAACAGCGCCGGATCGTACGGCGCGAAATACGCCGCCGGCGTGACGTTGTGATACTGCAGGACGCGTCCGGAACCGAGCGACCCGAACGCCGCGGTCATCGGGGATGGGAGCGCGTAATGAAAAATCGTGACGTCGCCGCGTGTCGCCGCCCGATCGGTGAACGGCTGCACGTCGTGCTTCAGCGGCTCATCGATCGTCAACGCGTAGAGCTCCGACTCGTGCCCCATCGCGCGCAGCAGATTGCGAACCCGCCGTGCGCTGTCGCCAATGGCGTCTCCCGCATGCGCGGCCGGAACCCATTGATTCACGATCATGGACTCGTCCGTTGCTTCCGTTCCGGTAACGCCTTGTAGACCGCCGGCCGATACAGGCGCAGCTCCTCGAGCTCCTCAGCAGCGTCGAACTGGTTCCAGAAATCGAACGTCACGTGCGGCCTCGGGGAACGGGGACACGACAGGATCTGTCTGACGAAACCGAGCAGCGTGCCGGCGAAGTCTTTCGACCGCAGGCGCGCGACGGCGTCGAGCTGACCTTCGACGATGGCGTCCTGGAGCGACGCGTTCGACAGAATCTCGTCCATGAGCGCGGCGACGTGCTCGGGATCCTTCGTCTCGAACAGGACGCCGGCGCCGTCCATCGTCGCGGGAACCGCAGTCGCGGCATACGCGAGGACCGGCACCTGCTCGTAGAACGCCTCGACGAGCGGCACACAGAAGCCTTCGTGCTCGCTCGCGCACAGAAAGAGGTCGGCGCATCCGTAGAACGCGACGAGCTCTTCGTCGGACACGTGGCCGACGAAGTGGACGTGCGAGGCGCCGAGCGTTGCGACCAGCTGATGAAGCGACGCGAGATAACGCTCGAACCCGCTGTGCGCGCCGACCAGCAGCAGCCGCGATCGCGGGTTGAAGATCGTCTGATACGCGTAAAAAAACCGGATCAAATCTTCGATCTTCTTGTTGGCGATGATCCGTCCGACGAACAGGATGTTCGTCCAGTCGTCGTCGAAGTCGCGCGCGACCATCCAGTTGGGTTCGCGATCGAGGTGAGAGAAATCGGGGACGACCGGGAGGACGCCGGTGCGCGGAAATCCAAGCGCCTCGAGGTCCTGCCGATTGAATTCCGAGTCGCCGAGCGCCATGTCGCAGCGGCCGGCGTACGCCTGCAGCTCGCGGCGTCCGCGAAAGCACTGGCGCGCGAGCGTTCGATGGACGCCGACGAAATACTCCGGCGGCGTGATGTTGTGATAAATGAGCGCCATCCGGTCCGGCAGCGCGAACGCCGTGCGGGACGCTTTCGAGCCGAGCGAGAAATGATGGAGCAGCAGGTTGTCGGGGTTGCTGAAATCGACCAGCTCGCGATAGTCGCGCGTCAGCGGTTCGAGCCGCGAATCGGCCGTTTCGACGAAGATCTCGGAGTCGTATCCGGCGGCGCGTAGCGTGCGCTGGATGCCGAGGACTTCGTGACCGATCGCGTCGCCGTACCCGAGGGTCGCCAGGACCTGATGGATCCGGATCACGCCCGCCTCCGGGCTTCGCCGCGAAGCTCGCTGCCGACCGGACCGACCGGCAGATTCGCGACGACCTCCTTCGCCGCGGGGACGTGCCGGCGCCGGCGCTCGAGCCAGCCGGGCAGCGGCACCATCGTACGCTTCGGCGTCTCCTCCTTCAGCCGCTCGAGCATGTCGAGATACTTCCGCTCGATGACGGACCAGTCGTACAACTCACGGAAGAACTGACGACCGTTCCGGCCGAGCGCCGCCGCGAGCCAGCGGTTCGCCTCGATCGCGTGCAGCGTCTCGGCGAATTCCGCGTAGCTCTCGTAAAACAGCCCTGCGTTGCTGCGAAGGCATTGCCCCTTCAGCACGTCGCACTTGCCGTTGACGAGCACCGCCTTTCCGAGTGCCCACGCCTCGAGCGCCACCATCGACAGGCTCTCGAAATACGACGGCATGATCAGCAAATCCGCCGCGGCCATCGCGTCGAACTTGTCGGCGTCGTCGACGAACCCGAGGTGGCGGATGCGGGGGTGCTGCGGAATCGGCAACAGCGAATTGCCGATGAGGACGAGCGACAGCTTGCCCGGGACGTCGCGAAGATACCCCTGGAAGAACTCGAACAGCTCCTTGCAGCCTTTGTTCTGATCGATGCGGCCGACGTAAATGGCGAACGGACCGCGGACGCTGTACTTCTGCCGGAACCGGTTCGGCTGCGGGTTGTTCGGTACGTCCGAACCGACGCCGACGACAATGCCGGGCACATCATGGTTGCCGGACACGGTGTGGATCATCGCGCGTTCTTCAGGCGAGTTGTACATCACGGCGCGAACGCCGCGAAACAGCGGTTTGAAGATCGCGAGGCCGATCGCTTCGTCGCGTTCGGCCGTGGGCACGAGCACCGCACGCGGCGCCGCCGCTCGGGCGCCGTGGTAGGCAAGGTAGTACCGGTAGCTGAAGAACAGGAAGCAGTCGTAGTCGGCCGCCCGCCTCGTGATGAACCGGATCAGCGACAGGCTGGCTGGACCTTCCGCGTCGATCCACGCCAGCTCGTCGCGAATCGAATGGCGTTCCTCGAACACGCGCTCCGATCGGCGGCCGAACATGTCGGGATCGCGCTCCCGCTTCACGCGAAACCGCCTGACCGGCACGCTGTTGATCGTCTCGACGCCGGCAGGGCGCTCGTTCCGCCACGTCACGTAATCGGTCGCGCACGTGGTGAGCACTTCGACGTCGGCGTGCCGTGCGAGGTGTTCCGCGATGTAGCGGGCGTGGAGCTCCGCGCCGCCATTGATGTCCTGTCCATACCGCTGGACGACGACGGCGACCTTCACTGCGATTCGTCGTCTCCGTCGGAACCGCGGTCGGAGTCTTCCGGGGTTTCAGCGGCTTCGGACCGGTGCGACTGGGCGCCCGTGAACGTGCCGAGATCCTCGGTCGGCAACGGTTCCGGGGCTTCCGGCGTGTCCGGCTGCGCCACGTGCTCGCTGCTCATGACGGCGGCCGCGGGACCCCGCCCGCGGCGGCCGCGGCGCCGCCTGCGGCGGCGGCTGCGCTGGCCAGGTCCTTCGCCGGCGGGCGGCATCGCAGCCGCGGACGGCGAGGACGGGATCGGCTGCGCAGCGCGCGCTTCGATCGGGATCGGCGCGGACGGCGGAGCGGGACGCGGCTGGCGTTCATCGTCCGATTTGTACGCGACGACGCTCTCGAGCGCGCGCGCGCGCCGCTCGTTGAACTCGACCCGGCTGGAAAGCGACTCGACGCGCATCTTCAGGTTCTTCATCTCGATGCCGGCGCGCGTGGTTTCGAGGACCAGGTTGTGAATCAGCTCGTAATACAGCTGATCGATGCCGTGTCGCGCCGACTCGCGCTCCGCGTTGATCGTGTTGAGCCGTGACTGGATGTGGAGCGCCTGAATCAGCGGATTCGGATTGAAGAACAGCTTCAGAATCGGCCGCAGCAGCCGCCGGAACCATCGGACAACGCCCCGATGCGTGTCGAAGAGCGTGTCCTCGCCGAACTCGTAATTGGATCGCTCGGGCGGTGGAGGCGTCTTGCGGAAGTACTCGAGGAGATCGGAGCGGACTGATCGAGGGTCGAGAAACTTCTCGAGCTTGACCGCAGCGAGCTCCCGAATCTGCTGCTCGGTGTAGTCGACACCGCGCTTCTCGCGGATCCGCGCGCGGATCTGCTCCATGATTTGCTCGACGTTGACAGAGTCGGCGCGGACGTTGAAGTCGGCCATAGAAAGCTATCAGCTACCGGCTGTCAGCTATCAGCGTCAGCTGTAGATGATCAGCGTGACCGCGAGCGCCCACAGAGCGACGCACGCGAGCAGCGGGCGGTCGGTCAGCAGGAGGTCGGCTGGGCTGCCGCCGCCTTCGCGCCGGTGCACCAGATACAAATATCGAAAGATCCCGTACAAAGGAAACGGGATCGTCAACCCCAGCCAGGGAGTGCCGAACTTTTCCTGGGTCTCAGGGCTGACCGTATAAAAGATGTAGGCAATCAACGTCGCCGCGGCGACGACCGCAATCATCTGATCCAGCAAATACGGGCTGTATTCGCCAAGGATGGGCCGGTGGCTGGACGCGCCGCTGGCGAGCAGCACGATCTCGTGACGCCGTTTGGCGAGCGCCATGAACAGCGCCAGCAGAACGGTGCAGATGAGCAGCCAATGGCTGATCTCGACGTTGACGGCCACCGCGCCGGCCACGGCGCGGAGGACGAATCCGATGGCAATCGTCAGCGCGTCGATGATGACGATGTGCTTGAGTGGTCCTGAGTAAAGCGTCTGCAGCGCGAGATAGGCGACCGCAACACCGGCAAAGCTCCAGCTGATGGCGACCGAGCCCGCCAGCGCGGCCGCCGCGATGATGGCGCCGAACGCAAGGGCCGTCGGCACTGGAAGCGCGCCCGACGCAATCGGCCGCGTCGCCTTGAGCGGGTGGAGGCGATCGCCGGCACGATCGGTGATGTCGTTGACGAGGTAGACGACGCCTGACAGCGCGCAGAAGATGACGAACGCTGCAACGGCCGCGACGACGGCCGCCGGCTCGAACAAGCGATGCCCGAACAAGAGACCCGCGAACACGAGCAGGTTCTTCGTCCACTGGCCCGGACGCAGCGTGATGAGGAGATTCAGGACGGAGGTGCGGCCTGGCGCGCCGCTCGCCGACGCGCCCGCCACTGCAAGATTGCCCACAGGAGAAGAAGTGCTGCGCGCCATCTGAACCGGGGTCCCTACCGCGTGGACCGTGCGCGGATGGGTGGTCTTTGCGCGGGTGACGAGCCTAGACCTTGGCCGATGCCGAAAAACTCCGGACCGCGTCGTTTTCCGATTCGAACGTCTCGAACACGGTCAGCAGCTTCGTGATCGACAGCAGATCGGTGATGCGCTTGGTCAGGTTCAGCAGCTTCAGGCTGCCACCCTGCCGGCTCACGGTCGTGTAGGTGCGAACGATCTCGCCGAGGCCCGCACTGTCGATGTAGGGGACTTCCGCGAGATTCAGGATGATCTTCCTGCTTCCCTGGTTCACGAGGCTGTTGACTTTGTCCTTGAGCAGCTCATCGCCCTCGCCCAGGGTGATCTTGCCCTTCAGGTCGAGCACCTTGACATCGCCGACGTTACGTTCCTCGATCTGCATGGAGAACTCCAGATGATTGCGCGGCTGGGAGCTTAACACCCGTCCTGCCGCCAGGCAATGCAAAGCGGCTTGGGCGAGGTGTCGCCGCGACGCGGTCGCGCGACGCCGGCACCCGCCCCGCTCGATTTCAGTCGATGATTCAAACGAACGCGGACCCGATGGAGCGGTCGACGGTTAGACGCCACCGGCCCCGGCGAACTTCCGGGACTGGAAACACTCCTTGCAGAAGACCGGACGCCCCTGCGTCGGCTTGAAGGGCACCGTCGTCTCTTTCCCGCAGGCCGAGCACGTGGTGACGGTTTCGACGCGTTCGCGGGCCATGCCGGCGCCGGCCGGACGCGCGGCGCGCTTCGCCTTGCAGGTCTTGCATCGCTTCGGCTCGTTCTTGAAGTTCTTGTCGGCGAAGAACTGCTGCTCCCCAGCCGTCCACACGAACTCCGCACCGCAATCCACGCACCTGAGGATCCTGTCTTGGAACTCCATCGGTCGCTACCTCGTCGGGGGTCGATCGTTAACCGACTTCGGCGTTTACTCCAGTTCGCGCCGGAGCTTTTTGCGATTGCGCTTGCGGGCGAGGGCCTGCTTCGCCCGCCGTTTGTCACCAGGTTTCAGGTAGAAGGAGTGCTTCTTGATGTCCTTGATGATGTCTTCCTGCTGAACCTTGCGTTTGAACCGACGGAGAGCGCTCTCAATCGATTCGCCCTCCTGGATTTTGACTTCAGCCACGCGCCTGACACCCCCTAACGAGACAATCCAAACATGCTAGGCTATCACAGGTAACCGCGGATTCTAGGCGCAAGTCCCTTCCAACGTCAACGAAATACCTGCGATCGAATCGGCTGTCCGTGCAGTCCAACCGCGGCACCTAAGCTACACAAATAATGAGAGTTCTCGTCATCGGCGGCGGCGCGCGCGAGCATGCGCTCGTTCGGCGGCTCGCTGCCGAACGGGACGTCGACGCGGTTGTCTGCGCGCCCGGCAATCCAGGCATTGCGCGCCAGGCCAAGGTCGCGGCGATCGATCCCGGAAACCTCGACGCCGTGTCGGAGCTCGCCGAACGCGAGCGGATTGATTTCACGATCGTCGGACCCGAACTGCCGCTCAGCCTCGGGATCGCGGATCGATTTGCTGCCGAGGGACGTCTGCTCTTCGGTCCGACTTCCGCTGCCGCGCGCCTCGAATCGAGCAAGGCCTTCGCAAAAGCGCTGATGTCACGCCACGGCATACCGACGGCGCGGTTTCAGACCTGCGAGACGACGGACGATGCGATGGATGCGATCGCTTCTCGCGAATTCGGTTTTCCGGTCGTGCTGAAGGCTGACGGCCTCGCGGCAGGCAAAGGCGTGGTGATCGCCGACGATCGAGCGAGCGCCGAGCAGGCGATTCTCGACGCGATGCGTGACAGAAAGTTCGGCGCAGCCGGGGAGCGGCTCGTGATCGAAGAGTGCCTCAGCGGTCCCGAGGTCTCCTTCTTCGCGGTGAGCGATGGGTCGCGCGCGGTGCCGATCGGAACGGCTCAGGATCACAAACGGATCTTCGACGGCGATCGCGGTCCGAATACCGGCGGCATGGGCGCGTTCGCGCCGAGCCCGCTCGTCGGACGCGAGCTCGAGGCTCGCATCATGCAGGAGATCGTCGATCCGGTGATTGCCGGCATGGCCGCTGAGGGACAGGCGTTTCGCGGCTTCCTGTACGCCGGTCTCATGCTGACGCCCAAAGGACCGAAGGTCATCGAATTCAACGTGCGCCTTGGCGATCCGGAAGCTCAGGTCGTCCTGCCGCTCATCGAGGAGCCATTGCTGCCCCTTCTGCTCACCGCGGCGAACGGCAGGCTCGCGCAGCCGCGCCTTCGCATCGGACGCGGTGCGCTCGTCGGCGTGGTGATGGCGTCGCGCGGCTACCCGGAGTCGTCCGAGTCGGGGCAGCCGATCAGCGGCACTGAGGTCGCGGAAGCCGTGGCGGGTGTGGACCTCTATCATGCCGGCACCGCGTGGCGGGGCGGACAACTCGTCACGGCCGGTGGGCGCGTGTTGACGGTTGTCGGCCGCGGCGCCGACTATGGTGAAGCGATCGCACGCGCCTACGAAGGCGCCGGCCGGATCGCCTTCGACGGCATGCAGTATCGGCGCGATATCGGACGAAAGGCCTTGAACGCTCAACTGTGAAGTACGCGGTCATCACCTTTGGCTGTCGCGTGAATCAGGCCGACTCGCTCGGCTTCGAGGAACAGCTGCGCGGTCGTGGCGCGATCGCGTCTCCGCCCGAATCGGCGGACATCGTCGTGGTGAATACCTGTTCGGTAACCGCAACGTCCGATCAGGGCGCGCGTCAGACGATCCGGCGCGTCGCACGCGACAACCCGAACGCGAAGATCGTCGTCACCGGCTGCTATGCGACGCGGCGTCCCGATGAAGTCGCGGCGCTGCCGAACGTCGTCCGCGTCGTGTCGAACGGCGACAAGCCGCGGCTCGTTCGAATCATGACGAAGGCAACAGCCGAGGACGCCGAGGGCAGCTCTCGTTCGGGGGTCTCGGCGCATTCAGCAGTTTCCTTGTCGACGGCGGAGCGCTTCGGCGACGGTGACGGCGCCTGCGGTGCGGCAATCGAACCCGGCGTGGCGGGGCGGACAGCCTACACGTTACGTGTCCAAACCGGATGTGCGCAACCGTGCGCCTACTGCATCATTCCCTCGACGCGCGGTGCACCGCAGAGCGTTCCACCTGGCGAGGTCTTACGCGAGGCGGAACGCATCGTGGCCGCCGGCTTCAAGGAAATCGCGCTCACAGGAGTCCATCTCGGGTCGTATGGCCGCGATCTTCAGCCGCGGTCGTCGCTGCACGAGCTGTTGTGCCGGCTCGCGGATGTCCCCGTTCTCTTCCGGATCAGCTCACTGGAGCCGATGGATTGCTCGCTCGATGTCGTCGATCTCGTCGCGACGCGAGACTCGTTCGCCCCGCACCTTCATCTGCCGCTGCAGCACGCGAGCGATCGTGTCCTGGCGGCCATGCGACGGCCGTACACGATTGAACAGTACGCATCGCTCGTCGATCGCATTCGCACGCAAATTCCAGACGCTTCGATTGGCTCCGATGTGATCGTCGGCTTTCCCGGCGAAACCGACGAGGACTTCGGAGAGCTCGCGCGCTATCTCGAACAGTCGCCGCTGACGCACCTCCACGTGTTTCCTTATTCGGACCGGCCCGGCACAGCAGCCTCGTCCATCGAGGGGAAGGTCCATGGCGCGGTGATCCGCGACCGCGCGCACCGCGTCCGCGAGATCGGCCGCCGACTGAGCGACCGCTTCCACGACCGACAGATCGGCACGACGCATCGGGGGCTGACGCTCGACGACGGATCGCTGGTTGTGACTGAGAACTATTTGAAGCTGAGGATTGCGGTGCCACAGCCGCGCAACGCCTGGGTGCGCGTGCGCGTCACCTCACATCATGACGGCGAGCTGCTGGCCGGCTGAGCGTTCTTGCCCTTCGACGATCAGCTGACCGCAGGCCGCGCGGATGTCGCGGCCGCGGCTCCTGCGAACCGAAACGGTCACCCGATGCTCGGCGAGGATTTTTGCGAACCGATCGACCGTTTCGTCGGATGGACGTTCGAACGGGATGCCGGCCGCCGCATTCAGCGGAATGAGATTGACCTTCGACTTGACTCCGGCCAGCAGCTTCGCCAGCCGCCTCGCGTCTTCAGGGCGATCGTTGACGCCCGACAGCATCACGTACTCGAACGTGATTCGGCTGCGCCGCTTGAGCGGGAATCGCCGGCACGCCTTGACGATGTCGGCGACGCCGTACTTCCTGTTGATCGGCACCAGCGCGCCGCGCTGTTCGTCGGTGGGTGCGTGCAGCGAGATGGCGAGGTTCGGCATGATCGGTTCGCGCGCCAGCTTCTCGAGCGCGGGCAGCATGCCGACGGTCGACAGCGTGATCCGTCGCGGCGACATCGCGAATCCCTGCTCGTCGGCGAGAATCCGCAGCGCCTTCATCGTCTCGTCGTAGTTGTGCAGCGGCTCGCCCATCCCCATGAGGACGATGTTGAACCGCGCGTCGCGCATGTGAAGCGCGTCGACGAGGACGCGCACCTGCCCGACGATCTCCCCGGCGCTCAGGTTGCGAACGAGGCCCATCTTCCCGGTGAGGCAGAAGGCGCACGCCATCGCACAGCCGACCTGCGTCGAGATGCAGAACGTCATCGACGGCGTGTCTGGTATGAAAACCGATTCGATCTGGCGCCCATCGGCGAGACGCAGGAGGAACTTCTCCGTTCCATCAATCGACGTTTCGCGCTGGATGATCGCCGGCGTCGAGATCGTGCAGGCCTCGGCGAGCATTGCGCGCAGATCGCGCGACAGGTCGCTCATCGCTGACGGATCGATGACGCCGCGGCCGTAGATCCAGCGGAAGATCTGACCGGCGTGAAAGCGCTGGTGGCCACGCGACTCGAGCACTGCCTCGAGCGCAGGGCGTTCCAATTCGGCCAGATCGAGTGTCGGCTGTCGAGTGAGCATGTTATAATGTGCATTCTAGCTTGTAATTCCTTCTCCGACAACACTTTGCGGTCTCAATAACTTGTCGAACTCGCCCATCGTCAGAGACGTGCTCGATAACGGCCTTCGTATTCTGACCGAGCGGATGACGCAGGTCCGCTCCGTCAGCATCGGCGTGTGGCTGACGCGGGGATCGCGGCACGAAACGGCTGAACGCGGCGGGATCGCGCACTTCGTCGAGCACATGCTCTTCAAAGGCACGGCGACGCGAACCGCCGAGGACATCGCTCAGCAGATCGATTCGATCGGCGGCCAGCTCGACGCGTTCACGGCGAAGGAGTACGCGAGCTACTACATCAAGGTCCTCGACGAGCATCTGCCGCTCGCCATCGACGTCCTGGCCGACATCGTTCGAAATCCGGCGTTCAGTCCCGAGGACATCGAGCGCGAGAAAAAAGTGGTTGTCGAAGAGATCAAGATGGTCGAGGACACTCCGGACGACCTCGTCCACGAGATCTTCACGCAGGGGTTCTGGGAGAATCATCCGCTCGGCCGTCCGATCCTCGGCACGCGCGAAACCGTCGAGTCGTTCACGTCCGATTCGCTGCGTGATTACTTCGGAAAGGCGTACACGGCGCGGAACCTGATCGTCTCGGCTGTCGGCAACCTCGAGCACGAGCGCGTCCGTGAGCTCGTCGACGAGAAGTTCGGATCGCTCGAGCCCACCGGCGAGCCAATCTCCGAGCAGGCGCCGCAGGTCGTGCCGAAGACGCAGATTCGAAACAAGGATCTCGAGCAGAGCCACATCTGCGTCGGCGTCAGCAGCTATCCGCAGAGCCACGACGATCGCTATTCGAGCTACGTGCTCAACACGCTGCTCGGTGGCTCGATGAGCTCGCGGCTGTTCCAGAACGTCCGCGAAAAGCGCGGGCTGGCGTACGCGGTCTTCAGCGGGCTGAGCGCGTATCGCGACGCGGGGTCGTTTACGATTTACGCCGGCTGCTCGAACGAAGCCGTCGGCGAAGTGATCGATCTCGTCGTCGAGGAGATGAAGGGCGTGAAGACGTCGCCGGTTCCGGACGCCGAGCTGCAGCGTGCCAAGGATCACCTCAAGGGCAGCCTGATGCTCAGCCTCGAGAACACAGCGAGCCGCATGTCGCATCTCGCGCGGCAGGAGATCTACTTCGATCGGCAGTTCGGCCTCGACGAGACGCTCCAGGGGATCGAACGGGTGACGGCGCCCGACGTCCAGCGCGTGGCGAACGATCTCTTCCAGAACGGCTCGCTGGCCGCAACGGTGCTCGGCAACGTCAACGGGTTGAAGATTCCGAGGGAACGGCTCGATCTCGATTAGATGATTGCTCGCTATACCCACCCCGAGATGGGGCGGATCTGGAGCGACCAGCGTCGGTACGAGACCTGGCTGCTCGTCGAGACCGCCGCCGCCGAGGCGATGGCGTCGTCGGGCATCGTGCCGCCCGAAGCCGCGCGCGACATCCGCGAGCGGGGCGGCTTCGACATCGCGCGCATCGAGGCGATCGAGCAAACCACGCAGCACGACGTCATCGCGTTTACGACGGTTGTCGCCGAACGCGTCGGACCGTCGGCGCGCTGGCTGCATTTCGGCCTCACCTCATCAGACGTCATCGATACGGCGCTGGCGCTCCAGATGCGCGAAGCGTGCGACATCATCCTTGCGGATCTCGAGCGGCTGGCCGGAGCCGTGGAGGACCGCGCGATGGAACACCGGCGGACCGTCATGATCGGCCGGACTCACGGGGTGCACGCCGAGCCGATGACGTTCGGTCTGAAGCTGGCGCTGTGGTATGCCGAGCTGCAGCGCGACCTCGATCGCGTGCGCGCGGCGCGGGAAACGATCAGCGTCGGCAAGCTCTCGGGCGCGGTCGGCACCTTCGCCCACGTGCCGCCCGAGATCGAAGCGGACGTGTGCCGGCGCCTTCACCTCGAACCGGCAGCCGTCTCATCGCAGGTGATTCAGCGCGACCGGCATGCCGAGCTGATGACGACGCTGGCGATTTCGGCGGCGTCTCTCGAGAAGTTCGCGACGGAAATTCGCGGTCTGCAGAAGACCGAGATCGGCGAGGTCGAGGAGCCGTTCGCGAAGGGGCAGAAGGGGTCGTCGGCGATGCCCCACAAGCGCAACCCGATTGGCTGCGAGCAGATTTGCGGCCTCGCGCGCCTGCTGCGCGGCAATGCCCACGCGGCGCTCGAGAACGTTGCCCTCTGGCACGAGCGCGACATCTCGCACTCGTCGGTCGAACGGGTCATTCTGCCCGACAGCTTCATCGCGCTCGATCACATGCTGCGGCGCTTCACGAACATCGTCCGCGGTCTGCTGGTGTATCCCGACCGGATGCTCGAGAATCTGCGCCGCTCGCGCGGCGTCGTGTTCTCGGGAACGATTCTGCTGGAGCTGGCGAGGAAAGGCGTCTCGCGCGAGCAGGCTTACGAGTGGGTCCAGCGCAACGCGATGCGCTCGTTCGAGGAGCAGCGCGATTTCAAAGCGCTGCTGCTCGCTGATCCCGACGTCGCACGCGTGCTGACACCCGCAGAGATCGAACGCGCATTCAACCTCGACGAGCAGCTGAAGCACGTCGACCACATCTTCGCAAGAGTGTTCCAATGCGAGCCCGCGTCTTTGTCACGCTGAAACCATCGGTCTTCGATCCGCAGGGGCGGACGATCGCCGACGCCCTGCATTCGCTCGGCTACGACGGCGTGGCGGACGTGAGGCAGGGCAAGTACTTCGAGCTGGACCTCGCGACGAGCGAAGCGGCGCACGCCAAGGCGCTTGCGGCCGAGGTCGCCGACAGGCTGCTCGCAAACCCGGTGATTGAAAGCTATCGCATCGAGGTCGACTGACATGAAATTCGGAGTCGTCGTCTTTCCGGGCAGCAACTGCGACGAGGACGCGTATCATGCGGCGAAGGACGTCTTCGGTCAGGACGCCGAGTATCTCTGGCACAAGGACACGGACCTGAAAGGCGCCGACGTCGTGATTCTGCCCGGCGGCTTCGCCCATGGAGACTACCTGCGCACCGGGGCGATGGCGCGGTTTTCCCCGATCATGAGCGCCGTGCGATCGTTCGCCGAGCGCGGCGGTCCGGTGCTCGGCATCTGCAACGGATTCCAGATCCTGCTCGAAGCTGGACTGCTGCCGGGCGCGATGCTGCGCAACAAGGGCCTCAAGTACCGCTGCGAGCACGTCTATCTGCGCGTCGAGCAGACCGACACGCCGTTCACCGCCGCCGCGCGCGCGGGTCAGGTGCTGCGGATTCCGATCGGTCACGGTGAAGGGAACTACTTCGCTCCACCGGAGACGGTGGAGAAGCTCGAGGCGAACCGCCAGGTGGTTCTGCGCTACACCGACCCCCGGGGTCAGATCGACGACGAGTGGAACCCGAACGGATCGGTCGGAGCGATCGCGTCGATCTGCAACGAGCGGCGCAACGTCGTCGGCATGATGCCGCACCCCGAGCGCGCGTGCGAGCCGATCCTCGGCGGCGTCGACGGAAGGTTGATCTTCGAATCCATTGTCTCGGCCATGGCGGTGAAATGATCGATCCCCAGGTCCTGGAACGCCACGGGCTGACGCGCGACGAGTACGACCGCATCGTGGGGTTCCTCGGCCGCGAGCCGAATCTGAACGAGCTCGGCATCTTTTCGGTGATGTGGTCGGAGCACTGCAGCTACAAGAGCTCTCGCGTGCATCTGAAGACGCTGCCGACGAAGGGACCCCAGGTGCTGCAGGGGCCCGGCGAGAACGCCGGCGCCGTCGACATCGGCGAAGGGCTCGCGGCGGTTTTCAAGATCGAGTCGCACAACCATCCGTCGTTCATCGAGCCGTACCAGGGAGCGGCGACCGGCGTCGGCGGCATCATTCGCGACATCTTCACGATGGGCGCGCGGCCGATTGCGCTGCTGAACTCGCTGCGGTTCGGATCGCTCGATGCGCCCGGCACGAAGCGTCTGCTCGAAGGCGTGGTCGCCGGCATTGCCGGTTACGGCAACAGCATCGGCATTCCGACCGTCGGGGGCGAGATCGTCTTCGAGCCGTGCTACGCGGGGAATCCGCTCGTGAACGTCTTCTGCCTCGGCATCGCGAAGGCATCGGACATCATCAAAGGCGTCGCGTCGGGCATCGGCAACCCCGTGTACTACGTCGGCGCGAAAACGGGCCGCGACGGCATTCACGGCGCGACGATGGCGTCGGCCGAGTTCGATGAGAAATCGGCGGAGAAGCGTCCGGCGGTGCAGGTCGGCGATCCGTTCATGGAGAAGCTGCTGCTCGAGGCGTGCCTCGAGGTGATGCAGACCGACGCGCTCGTCGGCATCCAGGACATGGGCGCCGCTGGGCTGACGTGCTCGACGACCGAAATGGGATCGCGCGGCGGCGCCGGCGTCGAGATCGACGTCGCGCACGTGCCGCAGCGCGAGAGCGGCATGACGCCGTACGAGATCATGCTGTCTGAATCGCAAGAGCGCATGCTGCTGGTCGTCAAGCGCGGGCGTGAGGCCGAGGTCGAACGGATTTTCGACAAATGGGATCTCCACGCCGTGCACATCGGCGAAGTGACGAACGACGGGATGCTGCGCGTCAGGAACAAGAGCACGGTCGTCGCGGAGATTCCGAATCGCGCGCTGACCGACGAAGCGCCGGTTTACAAGCGGCCGATGCACGAGCCGCCGTGGCAGAAGCAGGTGCAGCAGTTGTCGCTGGGCGATC
>Ga0070699_100000614_pt1 | contig 33674 bp, 32 predicted proteins | sample KBSK1503metaG_FD_65473 | JGI IMG/M metagenome (GOLD analysis project Ga0070699, IMG submission 65473) | Corn, switchgrass and miscanthus rhizosphere microbial communities from Kellogg Biological Station, Michigan, USA - KBS K1-50-3 metaG | ecosystem: Host-associated > Plants > Roots >...
CGCGGCACCACGCCTTCGGCGTCGGCATGTTCGGCGCGGCAGAGATTCGGGCCAGCCGCAAGGCAGTGGAGGAGGCCGGACATCCGGGCGGCGCGGTGGACGTGGTCGTCGGGACGATTTCGGCGTGTCATGGCGCGGTGAGCCTGCTGCGGCTGGGCGCCCGGCCAGCCGATTAGTATTCCGCCCTTATGACTGACCCGAAACTCGACCTGATCATCGTCGGCGGCGGTCCCGCCGGCCTGTGCGCGGCAATGTACGCCGGCCGCGGCATGCTCAAGGCAGTCCTTCTCGAGCGCGGGATTCCCGGCGGCGAGCTGCTGAACACCGAGAAGGTGGACGATTACCCCGGCTTCACCTCGATTCTGGGCCCGGATCTGGCCATGCGGATGACCGAGCACGCCCAGGCCTTCGGGGCCGAGATCCTGCAGGAGAACGTCGAGGGGATTCACCGGCTCCCCGACGGCACGTTCCGCGTGGCCACAAGCTCGGGAACCGATTTTTTCGCCCCGGTCGTCATCCTCACCGCCGGTGGTACGCCAACCAAACTCGGCATTCCGGGTGAGCTGGAATATGCCGGGAAGGGCGTGTCGTACTGCGCCGTATGCGACGGGGCCTTCTTCAAGGGCGAGACGATTGCAGTAGTCGGTGGCGGCGACGCCGCCGTCGAAGAAGCGGACTACCTGACCCGATACGGCAGCAAGGTTTACATCGTCCACCGGCGCGACGAATTTCGCGCCTCGATGCTGGTTCAGACCCGCGCCCTGGCCAACCCGAAGATCGAAGTCATCTGGAACACCCGCGTACTCGAGCTGGCTGGTGGCCCGAAGGGCCTGACCCACCTCGAGCTCGAGAACGTGGTCACCAACGCCCGGTCCCGCCTGGAAGCGACGGGCTGCTTCATCTTCATCGGCTTCAAACCGAATACCGGCCTGGTCATGGAGCACGTGGCGCATGACGCGGGCGGCTATCTCGTCACCGACGACCGGATGATGACTTCGATTCCGGGTCTGTTCGCCGCGGGAGACCTGCGCGCTCAGCTCACCCGCCAGGTCACCACCGCGGTGGGCGACGCCACCACCGCGGCGATCGCCACGGAGAAGTATCTCGCCGAGCGCCGGAAGTAGCCGGGACGGTTGCCCGCCCGTGTCTCTCCAGGTCATCACCATCCCCAACGGCGTCTTCCAGGAGAACTGCTATCTCCTGCGAGAAGCCGGTCGTCCCGACGGGGTGATCGTCGATCCCGGTGAGGAGGCGGTGCGGTTTCTCCGGGAGGCGGCGGCGAGGAAGCTCACCATCAAGGAGATCTGGCTCACCCACGCGCACATCGATCACATCATGGGCGTGGATGCGGTGCGGCGCGCCACCGGAGCGCCGATCTATCTGCACCCCGACGACCGGCCAATGTACGAGGGCCTGGTTCAGCAGGGACGCTTGTTCGGCATTGAGGTGACGCCGGCCCCGCCGCCCGATCGGACCTTGCAGCACGGCCAGCGGTTGACGCTGGGGACGACCCCGATCGAAGTGCGCCACGTGCCGGGTCATTCACCGGGACACGTCGTGTTCGTGGGCCCCGGCCTGGTGCTGGGCGGCGACGTGCTGTTCCAGGGGTCGATCGGACGGACCGATCTGATTGGCGGCGACTTGCCGACACTGCTGACCGGCATTCGCGAGCAGCTGTTCTCCCTGTCCGACGAGACGATTGTCTATCCGGGTCATGGCCCCGCCACGACCATCGGGCGCGAGCGCGCCACCAACCCCTTCCTGAACGAAGACGCCTTTCAGGACGACGGGTAAGCGGCGACTCACGGCGGCGGGGCGATCCCGACCATCATGACGGTGCGCTCGTATGCTTGCGCCACGCCATGGGGCACATCCGCCGGCGCCCACACCAGCGTACCGGGGCCCGCATCACGAGCCTGATCGCCTACGATCATCCTCGCGTTCCCCGAGAGGATCAGGTAGAATTTGTCCGCGCCGGCATGGGAGTGAACCGGCTGGGCCTGACCCGGCTCGAAGCAGTTTAGCCCCAGGAACATGGTGGCGCCGCGGCACAGGTCGGCTTTCGCCGGTTTGTCCGCTCGAAATGCCGCGAGATCCGCAGGCGACACGAAGTAGTCAGGCATGATCGAGGTCCTTGAATGAGAAACCGCTTACCGCTCACTGCTCACCGCCCACCGAGTCTATGACCTTTCGCACCGAACGAGACCCGCTGGGCGAGAAGCAGGTGCCCGCTGATGCCCTCTACGGGATTCAGACGCTGCGCGCGGTCGAAAACTTCTCGATTTCCGGGCTCCATCCACTTCCGGCGTTCGTCGACGCCGTGATCTGGATCAAGAAGGCTGCGGCGCTGACCCACAAGCATACCGGCCGGCTCGAGGCGCGGCTGGCCGATGCCGTCGTGCGGGCCGCCGACGAAGTCCTGGCCGGACTCCACCGTGACCAATTCGTGGTGGACGTCTACCAGGCCGGGGCCGGCACCAGCCACAACATGAACGCAAACGAGGTTCTGGCCAACCGGGCCAACGAGATCCTCGGAGGGAAGCGCGGAGCCTACGCGCCGGTTCACCCCAACGATCACGTCAACATGGCCCAGAGCACCAATGACGTGATTCCCACCGCCATGCGGCTCGCTACTCTCGCCACGCTTCCACTGCTGCTCGACGCGATGGAGGGACTGGAGGGGGCTTTCCTGGCTAAGGGCCGGGAGTTCGATGGGGTGATCAAGTCGGGACGGACTCACCTGCAGGACGCCACGCCGATCCGCCTGGGCCAGGAATTCAGCGCGTGGGGGCACACGGTTGCCCGGCACCGGGTCAAGCTGGCCGAGGCGGCTGAGTGGCTCCGCCAGCTGAACATCGGCGGCACCGCGGTAGGAACCGGCCTCAACGCGGAGCCCGAGTATCCCCGGCTGATGGTGGAAAACCTTCGCGCCATCACCGGAATGGATGTACGGGAAGGCGAAGACCGGATCCAGCTCATGCAATCGATGGGCGATATCGCCACGATGAGCGGCGCCGTGCGTGCCTGGACTCTCGATCTGAACAAGATCGCCAACGACATCCGGCTGCTCGCCTCGGGTCCGCGCACCGGGTTGGCGGAGATTCTGCTGCCCGCCGTACAGCCTGGATCCAGCATCATGCCCGGCAAGGTCAACCCGTCCATCGCCGAGATGGTGAATCAGGTGTGCTTCCAGGTGATCGGGCTGGATACCACGGTCGCGATGGCGGCGGAAGCGGGTCAGCTCGAGCTCAATGTGATGATGCCGGTCATTACCCATAACATCGTCTTTGCCCTGATCATCCTGGCCAATGCCACCCGCGCCTTCGACGAGCGCTGCATTCGCGGCATCGAGGCCGACGCCACGCAGAGCGCGTACTGGCTGGAGCGGAGCCCGGCGCTGGTGACCGCGCTCGCGCCAAAGCTCGGGTACGCCGACGCCGCCGCGCTCGCCAAAGAGGCCCTGGCCTCCGGCCTCACGGTCAAGGAGCTGGTTGTGAAGAAGGGGCTGCTCGAAGGGGAGGAGCTGGAGCGGGTGCTGGACCTGCGCGCGATGACCGAGCTGGGCGTGCCCGGAGGAAAAGGACTCCCCGGCGGCGGCTGAGCCCCATTATGGCGGAGAGGGTGGCACCGGGCTCTTCCCAATGAACCCGAACCGGATGAGAACCCACCTGGCCTGGGTGTAGGGCAGTCGTACCGAAGCCCGGGAGGTAATACATCCCGCCAGCGACTCAACCATCAGGGTGGGCACGATCTCCTTGTACAGCACGGTGCAGCGGGCGGAAGTGAACGCCGTCTCGCGGCTCCGCAGATTGACCAGCCTGGCCTCCGACCGCACCAGCGCCATCGTCGTCGAATCGATCAGCAGCGAGCCGGCCCAGTCCGGCGACCGCACGCCGGACACCGGCGCGAAGTCGATCCGGTGCGCGGGAAGACCGTCGTTGGTCGTATCACTCCCGGCGTACCAGAAGCAGTGCCACTTCTGGAATTCCTCACGGGCCAGATCGGAAGTTGTGAAGTAGTTGGCCACTTCACGCGGGCCTCGGTTGCCTTCCAGGACCCGCCCCCGGCGGTAGCCCACCAGTCCGCGGGTGTCGTACCGAATCGTGTCGGTCCGATAGCTCACCTGCTGTCCGGCGCTGTCGAGCTGGAAGGCGGTTTGCTCGAAGACCGCCCGGAAAGGATAGGACCTCTCCAGGACGAGGATCCTCTCCGCGTTCTTCACGGCTTCATCGATGACCGTCCCCCCCTCCGCCGAGCTCGCGAGCGCCTCGGTGCCGGTGCAGACATCGCCTTGTACCACAACGTCCGGCAACACCACGGGTTGGCGAACCAGCTTGACCTCGAGTCCGCGCGCTCCGCTCGGAGCTCCCGGCGAAGCGTCCACTGCCAGAGGAATCGCTGCCGCCCGGTAGCCGATTTGCTGAATGCGCAGGACCAGCCGGCCGGAGCCCAGGCCCGTCAGGACGAAGCGCCCGGACTCCGAGGCGAAGACCCGCTGCTCCCCGCCCACCACGATCACCAGAGCGTAGGCGACGGCATTCCCGGTGGCGCTGTCCCGCACCAGGCCGTTAAGGGTCCCGCCGGGTGCAGTAACCGGAAGCTGGGCTCGCACCGCCGTCGCGGGGGCGGCTACCGCCAGGAGCACGAGGTGCAGCGAGACGCATCGGGTGGACATGCCTTGGGAACTTACCGGAAGGTGATCAACTTGTCCCACCCGGCTCCCCAAGGGATATTCAGACCATGCGGGTCACCACCTGGACCGAATACAGCCTCCTGATAGCCCTGCACCTGGCCAAGCGCGGGCGCACGGGCGGAGGGCCCGTGGCCGCCCGGGAGCTCGCTGAATTCGAGCGTCTCCCGGCCGACTACGTCGAGCAGATCCTTCTTCGGCTCCGCCGGGCCGGGCTGGTCGAGAGTGTTCGGGGTGCGCGGGGGGGCTACTACCTGGCCCGGGAGCCGGAAGCCATCACCGTTCGTGACGTGATGACGGCCTCGGAACACCAGACCTTTGAGATCAACTGCACCACCCACCCGGTGGACGCCGATCGATGCAACCCGGCAACCGCCTGTTCCATCCGGCCGGTCTGGCATGCCTTGCAGCGACGGGTGGACGAGCTGCTCTCCGGGATCACCCTGGCGGATCTCCTGAAGGAGCAACCGGTCGAGCTGGTGCCGCTGACATCCTCGGTGAGCTAGCCGCTACTGGTCCCTGGTCACTGGTTACCGCCGTGCCTTCTCTCCCCCCCGCCGAGCTGGTTCGCTACGCCCGACACCTCACCCTGCGGGAAGTTGGCGTCGCGGGACAGGAGCGGCTTCGTCGCGCCCGGGTACTGATCGTCGGTGCCGGCGGCCTCGGCTCGCCGGCCGCCCTCTACCTGGCGGCCGCAGGAGTAGGGACCCTGGGGATCGTGGACGCCGACGTGGTGGAGCTCACCAACCTGCAGCGCCAGATCCTCCACGGAACCGGAAGCCTCGGGCGGCCCAAGACCGAATCCGCGCAGGAACGGCTGAGGGACTTGAATCCCAACGTCGAGGTCGTGACCCACCAAGTCCGGCTCACCTCGGAAAACGCGCTCGAGATCCTGGGCGGCTACGATTTTTCCCTTGACGGGAGCGACAATTTCCCCACCCGATACCTGGTGAACGACGCGTCGGTCCTGTTGGGAAAGCCATACATGTACGGAAGCATCTTCCGGTTCGACGGCCAGGTCTCGGTGTTCGGAGCGCCCGGCGGGCCGTGCTACCGATGTCTCTTTTCGGAGCCGCCGCCTCCGGACCTGGTGCCCAACTGCGCCGAGGCCGGGGTGCTCGGAGTGCTCCCGGGCCTGGTGGGCAGCTTGCAGGCGCTCGAGGCGATCAAGTGGATCCTCGGTGTGGGTGACCCGCTGATCGGTCGCTTAGTGTTGATCGATGCGCTCAAGGTGCAGTTTCGGGAGATCCAGGTGCGGCGGGATCCGAAGTGCGCCGTCTGCGGAGACCACCCGAGCGTGCAGCACCTCATCGACTACGATGCGTTTTGCATGGTGTCGGGTTCGGGGGTTGGGCACGACGACAAGGTTGCGGTCCTGGAGTTGTCGCGGCTGCTCGCCGGTCCATCGGCGCCCCTGGTGGTCGATGTGCGCGAGCCCTGGGAGTGGGAAATCGCCCGAATCGAAGGGAGCCGGCTGGTTCCCCTGGGCGAATTGGCCGGCCGGCTCGCCGAGCTGGACCCGCGAGCCGAGCTCGTGACCGTCTGCCACAAGGGACAACGGTCCCTGATGGCGCAAGAGCTCCTGCAAGGCGCGGGATTCCGGGCGCGAAGCCTTGCAGGGGGGATCGATGCGTGGGCGGCGGAGGTAGAGCAGGGGATGGCGAGGTACTAGGGCGGTCAGACGGTAGGACGGTAAGACGGTCCCGTGGGGACTAGTCGTGGCCCTAACGATCGTCTGGACTCACCGACCGTCCGACCAACCAACCGTCCTGCCGTCTTTTGAATGCCGAAGGGGGGACTCGAACCCCCACGGGCTTGCGCCCACTGCGCCCTGAACGCAGCGCGTCTACCAGTTCCACCACTTCGGCGAGCCGCCAAACCTAGGACACCCCTACCCCCCGGTCAAGCGATGCGTTGCCGGCCTGCCTCCAGAGGCCTATCTTACGCTCCGCGAGGCACTTATGAGCGAAAGGGCCGGTTCGGAGACCCCCAGGACCAGGATCTCCGTGGCACGGAATCCGCGGGCAACTTACGACTACCACCTGCTGGAGCAGTGGGAGGCGGGAATCGTCCTCACCGGCACCGAAGTCAAGAGCCTCCGGAACGGGAAAGCGTCGATCAAGGAGGCCTACGCTCTCCTCCGCAACGGGGAAGTCTGGCTGGAAGGCATGCATATCACCCCGTACGAGCAGGGGAATCGCTGGAATCCCGCGCCGGTTCGCGCGCGCAAGCTGCTGATGCACCGCCGGGAGATCGAGCGATTAATTGGAGGGGTCGAGCAGAAAGGGTTCACACTGGTACCGCTGGAGATCTATTTCAACAAGGGGAAGGCCAAAGTGGCCATCGCCCTGGCGAAGGGAAAGAAGAGCCATGACCGACGGGAAGACATCAAGCGCCGGATCGCGGACCGCGAGATGTCCAGGGCAATGAAGAGCCAACGGTGACCGGCGCGCTCCTGTTCACCGCACTCACGGCGCTGTCGGGCCGCATCGCGTCCACGGCGCCCCTCTCCGTGGTCGTGCAATCGGCCCGCGGCGAGTCGCGCGTGCCGGTCCGGCTCGATGCGTCCGGAGGCCCGGTTCTCGCCGCCCCCGCGCTGCTGGCCGCCATCGATGCCAGAGCGGAGCTCGGCGACGGATGGGCCGACGTGACGGTCGGCCAGCGCAAGTTCCGGTTCATCCTCGGTGCGCAGCTCTATCGTCTCGATGGCCGGATCCGTCCGCTGGTAGGCTCCGCCTCGCTCCGGCGGGACACGCTCCTCCTGCCGATTCAGTTCGTTTCCGAGATTCTGCCGCGGACTCTCTCCCAGCGCTTCCGCTATGATCCCCGTCAGGCCCGCCTGGTAGACAACGCCCCGGCCATGGTGGCGGTCAAGGAGCCGCCCCGGGATCCGAACCGGCTGCCCAACGGACTCCGCCGAGGCCACGTCATTACCATCGACGCGGGCCACGGCGGCGTCGATCCCGGCAACCCGGGAATCTTCTTCCCCAAGGGCGTGCGCGAGAAGCACGTCACCCTGGAGCTGGCGCTCCTGCTCCGGGACGAGCTCCGCGATCGCGGTGTGAAGATCGTCATGACCCGAACCCGGGACACGCTGATCGACCTGTATCAGCGGGGGAGCTACTGCACCCAGGAGTGTGACCTCTTCATCAGCATTCACATCAACTCGCTCAAGACGCGGCCGGGCTTCAGCCGGGTCCGAGGCTTCGAGACCTACTTCCTGGCCGAGGCAAAAACCGAAGACGCGGCCCGGGTGGCTCGAATGGAGAACGAGGCGGTACGCTTCGACCGGCCCGACGCCGCCGGAGATCCGCTCGGAGGCCTGGACTTTTTGCTCAAGGACCTCCAGCTCAACGAGCATCTCCGGGAATCCGCCCGGGCGGCTGAGTTGTTCCAGTCCTACCTGCAGGAAGCCCATACCGGTCCCGATCTCGGCGTGAAGCAGGCGGGCCTCGTGGTGCTGACCACCGCCCGCCGACCGGCGATCCTGGTCGAGGTCGGGTTCAGCACGAACCCCGACGACGCCAAGCTGCTGACCTCCCGCGGCGGCCAGAAAAACCTGACTTCGTCGATGGCCGACGCCGTCGTGGCATACCTGTTGGAGTACGAGCGCAAGGTCGGGCAGGGTCCGGCGCCCGCCATCACCGGGGCTCGCTCGAGCCAGCAGTGACGGCCACCTCGCTCTCCCGGAGCGTGTTCGGCCACACCTTCCAGAATCCGATTCTTCTCGCCGCGGGTACCGCGGGCTTCGGTCGTGAGCTCGATGGGGTGATGGACCTCGACCGACTCGGCGGGATCGTCACCAAGGCCGTGTCGCTGGCGCCACGGGCGGGGAACGCCTCGCCGCGGGTCGCGGAATTCTCCGGCGGGATGATCAATTCGGTCGGTCTCGCCAACCCTGGGCTCGAGACGGTCAAGAGCCGCGATCTTCCCTGGCTCACGGCGCGCCTGACCAGAGCGCGGATCATCGTCAACGTGGTGGGCTTCACGGTCGAGGAGTATGCCGAAGTCGTTGCCGGCCTCGACGATCTGGAGGGCATCGCCGCCTACGAGCTGAATCTCTCCTGCCCGAACACATCCGCCGGCGGGGTGGAGTTCGGGGCCGATCCCGAATCCGTCAAACGGGTCGTTACGAGTTGCCGCCGCATCACGAAACGGGCGCTCATCGCCAAGCTCTCCCCGGCGCTCGCCGATATTCCGGCCCTCGCGCGCGCCGCGGTGGACGCGGGGGCCGACGGGATATCCGTGGTCAATACGATGCCGGGGTACCTGTTCGACGGCGCCCTCCCGCGGCTCGGCAACGGCAACGGCGGGGTCAGTGGGCCGGCCCTGCTCCCGGTAGGATTGCTGGCCGTGCGGAAGGTGAAGGATGCCATGCCCGATACTCCGGTGATCGGTGTGGGCGGGGTTCGGAGTGCGCGAGATGCGCGGCAGTACCTCCGGGCCGGCGCTGCGCTGGTCGCTATCGGAACCGCCCAGCTCGCCGACCCCCGTCTGCCCGCGCGAATCGTGCGCGACCTGGAGAGCCAGCTTGGCTGAGCTGATTCTGGCGCTCGACCTCCCCGATCGCGAGTCGGCGCTTCGCCTGATTGGCCGGATCCCCAGCCTTCGCTGGGTGAAGGTCGGATCGGTCCTGATGACTGCGGAAGGCCCGGCGCTGGTCCGGGAGCTCGTGGGACGCGGGCTGAGCGTCTTTCTCGACTTGAAATGGCACGACATTCCTAACACGGTCCGTGGCGCGGTGTCCGCGGCCCGTGGTCTCGGCGTGCGAATGGTCTCGGTGCACCTCCTCGGCGGCCCCGCGATGCTGCGGGCAGCCGCCGAAGCGGGGGGCGACGAAATGGCCGTGGTCGGGGTGACGGTGCTCACGTCGCACGACGAGGCGGAGTATGCCCACACCACCGGCAGACCGTCGGTGCGACTGCTGGATGAGGTGGCGCGGCTGGCTCGCCTCGGGATGTCGGCAGGATTGGCGGGAGTGGTGTCGAGCCCGCTCGAGGTCGATCGGCTTCGTACCGGCCTTGGACCGGGTCCCTTGATCGTGGTCCCCGGGATTCGGCGGCCGTCCGACGACCCGGGCGATCAGAGCCGCACGGCGACGCCGGCAGAGGCACAGCGGCAGGGCGCGACGCACCTGGTCATCGGGCGCCCAGTCGTGCAGGCGACGGACCCGGCTGCCGCGTTCGTGGAGATGGAATCGTCGATGCGCGACGATCGGTGAACCTCACCGCTTGGTCCGTCCGGACCTAGCAGATCTTCTAGTCTGAGGTTTAGTAGATCTACTAACGCGTTTTATCCTCTCACCATGAAGGTTTTCTCCCCTGCGAGGCAGTGGCGGCAGCGCGCCAGCACTTGCCGCAAGATGTTGCGCCGCCAAGATGCTCCGATCCCCTAGCCCAGTCCGCAACGTCCTATCGATACAGGAGATGCGGAACCACTCAACACGGCACGGTTATTGACATTTCATGGGGGAGGACGGCAAGCCTGCCGGCCTTAATGTTTTGTCACGGGAGTCTCCGTGGAACGCTCGCACAGTGGGAAAGGGCTCCATCCCGAGGAGAGCGCGCCAGGTCGATCGGTTTCGCGACCCGCCGTGGCGAGCGCGGGTGCGCCTACGGATGAGGCCCTGCTCAGTGCCCGGATCCTGATCATCGACGACGAAGCGGCTAACGTCGCAGTACTGCACCGGATGCTCCACCGCGCCGGCTATACCAGGCTGGCCGAGACCAGCGACCCGCTTCAGGCTGCGGTCCTGTTCACCCAGTTCCGGCCCGATTTGGTCTGTCTGGACCTGCACATGCCCGGCCTGGACGGATTCGGTGTGCTCGAGCAGCTCGCGCCGCTGATTTCTCCCGCGACCTACCTGCCCATCCTGATGCTGACCGGCGATTCCTCGCCCGCCGCGAAGAAACGGGCCCTGTCCCTTGGCGCCAAGGACTTCGTGACGAAGCCCTTCGACCTGACCGAGGTACGGCTCCGGATCAAGAACCTGTTGACACCGCGGTTCATGCATCTCGAGCTGTCGAGCTACAACGAGCTCCTGGAACGGCAGGTCCGCGAGCGCACCCACGCGCTGGAGGAGTCGCGGGTCGAGGTGCTCGAACGACTGGCCAGGGCGGCGGAGTTCCGCGACGACGTCACCGGCCAGCATACCCGGCGGGTCGGACAGCTGGCCGGCCGCCTGGCCCAGTGCGTCGGGGTGGGCCGAGCGGAGATCGAGACCATAACCCGCGCGGCTCCGCTCCACGACATCGGAAAGATCGGGGTACCCGACCACATCCTGTTGAAGCCCGGCAAGCTCGATCCGGAGGAGTTTGCCATCATGAAGCGCCATTCTTCGATCGGGGCCGAGATTCTGTCCGGGGGCCGTTCGTCGCTGATCCAGGTGGCGGCGGAGATCGCCCACCACCACCACGAGCGGTGGGACGGCTCCGGCTATCCGGCGGGCCTCAGTCACGACTCCATTCCGCTCTCCGCGCGGGTGGTTGCCCTCGCCGACGTCTTCGACGCGCTCACCCACGACCGGCCCTACCGGACTGCCTGGCCCCTGGCGGACGTGTTGCGCGAAATCCAGCGCCAGTCGGGTGCCCACTTTGATCCGGATCTCGTCGTCGCCTTCATGGGCTTGCCCCATGTGGAGCTGATGTGACCGGGGCGAGCCACCGCCGGGCCCGCTGGTTCGCGGGATTCGCCGGCTCGGTTGGGCTCGTGCTCCTGGCCGGCTGGGCTCTTGGAAGTTCCATCCTTCGCAACGGTCTCACCGGTGACGTCGCCGTCAATCCCGTCGGCGCGATCATTCTCGTGCTGGCCGCCGTGTCGATCTGGATTTCCAGCCGCGAGGCGGCCACTCCGTTCACCCGACGATTGGGGCTCGCGTGCGGCGCCGCGGTGCTCCTGATCGCGGCGAGCCGCATCCTGGTCCCGATCGTCGGACTGTCGACGGAAGCGATTGCCCTCGTCTCGGGCACCCGCTGGGGCCGAGGGTTCGGCTCCGCTGCTCCGAAGCCGGTGACCGGTGGCTCGGCGATGCTCTACCTCATGCTGGGCGCAGGCCTGCTGCTGGTCACCGCCCGGCGCGACGGCTGGAGGATGCTGGCGCGATCCGTCGGATTGTTCCTCGGGCTGATCGGAACGCTCGCGCTCTTCGTCGCGGTCGCGCGCATGGCCGACGGGGCCGATGACGGAGCCGCCTCGGGCCTGCTCCCGCTATTGGCATTCACCGCGATGGCCGCCGGCCTGGTTCTCACCGGACCGACCAAGTCGACCCATAGCCTCGACGATGGTGGGCTCGCCCTGCGCCGGCGCGTCAACCTGGCCATTACCGTGGCTGTTTCCATCCTCTTCCTCACCGGTGGTGTCACGGTCTGGAGCACGTCCCGCTCGCAAACCGCCGATCGGCAGCGGGAGGCCAGCTGGCTCCGTCGCACTCAGCTCTCGCTCCTCCTCAGCTCACTGCGAGATGTTTCGCTCGGTGAAGCGGAGATCCCGCTCGGCGACAAGGCTCCATTCTTCGGGCAGTACCGGACCGCTCTGGACACCCTTCCGGCCGTCCTTCGTCGCACGGTAGAGCTGTTCGAGCAATCCGTCCCCCGGCGCCGTTGGCTGGATAGCGTCCGTCCGGAGGCGGAAAAGGCCGTCGCGCTCCACCGCGATGTGTTCCGGCTGGGTCAGGAGGGACAGCCGAACGACGCGCTGGCGCTGGTACGCTCGAGCCGCGCCGAAGCGGCCGGCGACGAGCTTCGGCGCCGGATCGAGCTCGTGATCGCCGCGGAGGATTCTCTCGGTGCCCGATTGGAAGCGGTTGTACGGAGGGACGAAGGCATTGCGATCGGGACCGGCCTCCTCGCGGCGATGCTGGCGGTCTGTTTTCTCATCTTGGCCGGCATCACGATCAATGGCGACCTCAGGAAACGCGCCGAAGCGGAAGCCGCGCTCCGCCGGAACGAGGCCCGGCTGGTTCAGATCGTCGATTTGATGCCCGCCATGGTTTTTCTCAAGGAACCGGTGGAGCACCGGTTTGTCCGGCTCAACCGGGCCGGCGAGCAGATCCTGGGACGCTCCCGGGAGAGTATGCTGGGCAAGACGGTCTTCGAGCTGTTTCCCAAGGAGATTGCGGAGGGCTATGCCGCCGAGGACCGGGCAGTGCTGGCGAGCCGGGAGGTGCTGGACATTCCCGAAGAAACCGTCCACACCGAAGGAGGGACCCGGGTTCTTCACACCAAGAAAGTTGCCGTCCGGGACGAGCGTGGACGCGCGGTGTTCCTGCTTGGCGTCTCCGAGGACATTACCGAGCGCAAACACCTGGAAGAGGAGCGTGACCGGTTCTTCACGCTCTCGCTCGACATGCTGTGCATTGCCAAGTCCGATGGCTATTTCAAGCGCCTGAATCCCGCCTTCACGCTGACGCTGGGCTGGAGCATCGAAGAAATGCTCGCGCGTCCGTTTCTCGACTTCGTGCATCCCGAGGATCGCCCCGCCACGCTCCGCGAAGTCGAGCGGCAGACCGTCGCCGGGGAAGAGGTCCTGCATTTCGAGAACCGCTACCTGCACAAGAACGGCTCGTGGCGCGTCCTGTCATGGAAGTCGGTACCTCACCCGGGCGGATTCATGTACGCGACCGCACGGGACGTAACCGAGCTGCGTGCCGGGGAAGCGGTCCTCCGTCAGGCGAAAGAGGCGGCCGAGTCGGCCAATCGCGCCAAGTCCGATTTTCTGGCCAAGATGAGCCACGAGCTGCGCACGCCGCTCAACTCGATCATTGGGTTTTCCGAGATTCTCGAGGATGAAAGTGCCGGTGCTCTCAACGACAAGCAGCGCCGCTACGTCGGGAACGTGCTGCTCAGCGGCCGGAATCTCCTGCAGCTGATCAACGACATTCTGGACCTCGCCAAGGTGGAAGCGGGGCGCATGGAGCTCTCGGTCTCCGAGTTCGACCCCCGGGCCGCCTTGGAGCAGGTCAGAAGCATCGTGACGGCCCTGGCTGACAAGAAGGGACTCGAAGTCCAGGTGTCGGCGTCGGACGACCTGCCGCCCCTCTCGGCGGATCAGCCAAAGTTCAAGCAGATCATGTTCAACCTGGTGGGCAACGCGATCAAATTCACCGGGGACGGCGGCCGAGTGGACATCGCGGCCCGGGTGGTTCACCCATCCGGAAACGGCAACGGGGTCGAGTTGCTTGAGGTTTCCGTCGCGGACACCGGTATCGGGATCTCCGCCGCAGACCAGGAGCGGATCTTCGGGGAATTCGAGCAGATCACGCCCGCCGCGGGCCAGAGCCAGGAGGGAACCGGGCTCGGGCTCGCCCTGACGCGCAAGCTCGTCGAGCTGCATGGCGGCCGGCTGTGGGTAGAGAGCGAGGTGGGTTGCGGCAGCATTTTCCGTTTCACCATCCCGTACCCCGGCCCACGGGGCCAGGCGGTCGGTCCGGCTCGGGTCGAGGCGGATGCTCCAGTCCCGTCAGGCGGACCGCTCATCCTGATCATCGATAATGACCCCGGAGCTCGTGACCTGATCGCCGTCTTTCTGCAGGAGAGCGGCTACAGCGCCGCGTGGGCGGAAAATGGCGTCGATGCGGTGCGGCTGGCTCAAAGTCTTCGTCCTGCCGCGATTACCCTCGATATCCTGCTGCCTGACCGGGACGGCCTGATCATTCTGGCCCAGCTCAAGAGCAACCCGGTGACTCGCAACATCCCGGTGGTCGTGGTCTCCGTCACCGACCGCCGAGAGCTGGGCTTCAGCCTCGGCGCAACCGACTGGCTGGTGAAGCCCGTCAACCGCTCGGCCCTTGTCGCGGCGCTCGAACGCATGGTACCCCAGCCCGGTCCAGCCGGCAGGCCGACCATCCTGGTCGTGGATGACGAAGTGCCGACGCTGGAATATCTGACCGAGCTCATCGAGGGCCGGGGTTTCGATGTGACGTGCGCCCCCGGTGGTCGCGCCGCCGTGGACATCGCACTCGATACCCAGCCGGATCTCATCCTGCTCGACCTGATGATGCCGGACCTCAACGGATTCGATGTGGTCAGCACGCTCCGCGCGCACCCCCGGGGAGAGCACATTCCCATTCTCATCCTGACCGCCAAGGACCTCACAGTGGAGGACGCCGAGCGACTGCGGAACAGCGTCCAGGCGGTGATCCCCAAGGGTGGGAAGGCGCGACTCCTGGCGGAGCTGGGCCGGATCTGTCCCGCGGCGGTAGCGGCCGGTGACATGTCCGCGGAGGACCGGCCATGATCAGGGTCGCGGGTACCGTGCTGGTCGTCGACGACAACCCGCTCAATCTCGAGCTGGTCAGTGACGTGCTGACGGCGGCCGGACTCACCGTGCGGCAGGCGGGCTCCGGCGAGGAGGCACTCCGCGTTGCCCGCGAGCTTCCGCCGGACCTCATCCTGCTCGACATCGGCCTGCCGGGAATGGACGGCTACGCTGCTGTGCGAGCGCTCCGGGCTGATCCGGCCACGCGGGGGATCATCACCGTGGCACTCACGGCATTCGCGATGCCTGAGGACGCCGCTCGTGCCCGGGAGGCGGGATTCGATGGGTATATCTCCAAGCCCGTCCACACCCGTTCGCTGGCGGAAGTCGTAGCCAAGCTCCTGAGCGCCCGGAGGCGCTCGGCATGATTGATACGTCGACACCCGCCACCGGAAGGGTCCATGGCCGAGTGCTGGTCGTCGACGACCACGAGGCCAACCGCCTCCTGTTGCAGGAGCTCCTCGAGCTCGAGGGTCACGAGGTCCTGCTTGCTTCGAGTGGTGCCGAAGGGCTGGAGTTCGCGGCGAAACACCGGCCTGACTTGATGCTGCTCGATGTTAACATGCCGGGCATCGATGGGCTCGAGGTCTGTCGGCGGTTGCGCGCTGACCCTGATTCCAGGGCCCTCCCCATCATTCTGGTCACCGCGTTGGCGGAGCGATCCCACCGCCTGCAGGGGATCGGCGCCGGTGCGAACGACTATCTGACCAAGCCGATAGACCGGACCGATCTTCTGCTTCGGGTAAGCAACGCACTGAGCCTCCGGCGCCTGCACCAGGAAGTCGCCGACCAGTACCGACAGCTTCGGGAGCTGGAGCGAATGCGGGACAGCTTCGTCCACATGCTGGTGCACGACCTGCGGAGTCCGCTGACCGGTATCTCGGGCTATCTCGATCTTGCGCGCCTGGAGCTCGCCGAACTCGACCGGCCCCGCCTGCTGGCCGACGTGGAAGAGGTTCGCCGGGGGGTCAACGCGCTCGCGGACATGGTGAGCAACGTGCTGGACGTGAGCCGTTCGGAGGCCGGAACCCTGCCACTACGCCGCGGTACGGCCGATCTCGGTGAGATCGCCGCCGAGGCCATCGCGTCGCTGGGCCGGCCGTCGTACGCAACCGTCGAGCTCTCGGCTCCGCTCTCTCCGCTGTTTGCGAACGTGGATTCCGATGTCATTCGGAGGGTGATCGCCAACCTGGTGGGCAACGCGGTGAAGTTCACCCCTCGCGATGGGGTGGTTCAGGTGAAGGTGGGTAGCGGGGAGATCGGTCCTGAAATCCGGGTCACCGACACGGGGCCGGGTATTCCGGCTGAGCACCACGAGAGAATCTTCGAAAAGTTCGGCCAGGTGGAGCTTCGCAATACTCCGCAGTGCCGTTCCAGCGGGCTCGGACTGACGTTCTGCAAGCTGGCTGTGGAAGCCCACGGGGGGCGCATCGGATTGACCAGTGAGGCAGGGAAGGGGAGCACCTTCTGGCTATCGCTACCGCCCGGATGAGTAGCCGCTAGCCCTCGCGTACCTGTAGCACCGCCCGCAGCCTGGCAATGACCCGGCGGAAATCCTCGTCATCTCCCGGATCAGGAGCATCTTGGTCCCGGCCGTCTGGGCCGGCGGCTTCGTGCGCGAGGATCCGGCGCGTGGAAGGGAGTTCGGAATCGTCAGGCATGCAGTCCAAGGGGCAAAATCCGCACCTCTCTGCACCCGGGTCGAGATTCTTGTTTCGGTTTCCGTTCGGTTTCGGGGCGTTCCAGAGGCTACATTTGGCGCTCATTTCCGATTGCGTCGCGACAGCGGAAAGCCCTGCTACGTCTTGATCTAGGGGTTGCGTGTCCGCAGGGTCCCGTCTATATTCGGCAGCTTCCCTTCGAACTCCGGTTGGAGATTTTCCGTGAAGGTACGTTCGAGTGTCAAGCCGATCTGCGAGCACTGCAAGGTGGTCAAGCGCCAAGGCGTGATCCGGGTCATTTGCAAGCGTAACCCGAAGCACAAGCAACGGCAGGGTTAATTATGGCGCGTATCGCAGGTGTGGATCTTCCGCGCGAAAAGCGGGTCGAAATCGCGCTGACGTACATCTACGGCATCGGTCGCCCCACCAGTAACAAGCTCCTCGCCAATTCCGGCATCGGCCCCGATACCCGGGTCCGGGATCTATCGGATGCCGAGGTAGCCCGGTTGCGGCAGCTGATCGAGCGGAGCACCAAGGTCGAAGGGGCGCTTCGCACCGAAATCGCCATGAACATCAAGCGGCTGATGGACATCGGCTCCTACCGTGGCTCCCGCCACCGGAAGGGCCTCCCGGTCCGCGGTCAGCGTACCCACACCAACGCGCGCACCAAAAAGGGGCCGCGCCGCGCCATCGCGGGCAAGAAGAAGGCGACGAAGAAGTAACCTATGACAACTCCCGAAACGCCCGCGGCTCCGGCCGCACCCGCAGCGCCGGCCAAGGTTCCCGCGGTCAAGCGCTCCAAGAAGCTGGTGGAGTCGGAGGGCATCGCCCACGTCTCGGCCACGTTCAACAACGTGCTCATTACCATCACCGACATGCGCGGCAACACCATCGCATGGGGCACGGCCGGCAAGGCGGGGTTCAAGGGCTCCAAGAAGAGCACCCCGTTCGCCGCCACGGTGGCCGCAGAAAACGTCGGCCGCGAAGCGATGAATATGGGCGTCCGGAAGCTCCACGTGCTGGTGCAGGGCCCCGGCAGCGGTCGCGAATCCGCTATCCAGGCGCTGGCTTCGGTCGGCCTCCGGGTCGTGTCGATCAAGGATGTCACCCCGATTCCCCACAACGGGTGCCGTCCGCCCAAGAAGCGGCGGGTCTAAGCCATGTCACGATACGCTGGTCCGGCCTGCCGACTGTGCCGGAGGGAAGGCACCAAGCTGTTCCTGAAGGGTTCGCGCTGCCTCACCGAGAAGTGCGCGGTGGAGCGGAGGGGCTATCCGCCCGGTCAGCACGGCCAGGCCACCAGCGGCCGCGGCGGCCGGAAAATGTCGGAGTACGCCAAGCAGCTCAGGGAAAAGCAGAAGGTCAAGCGGATCTACGGCCTTTCGGAAACCCAGTTCCGCAACACCTTCGAGCGCGCCAGCCGGGAGCAGGGGGTCAAGGGCACCAACCTGCTGGTGGCCCTGGAAACGCGGCTCGACAACGTCGTCTACCGGATGGGTTTCGCCACCAGCCGGAAGGGCGCCCGACAGCTGGTGCGGCACGGCCATGTTCAGGTCAACGGGGAGCGAGTCGACATTCCGTCCTACGGTGTTGTTCCCGGCGAGGAAGTGCGGGTCGCGCCGGAAAGCCGTGAGCTGGTGCCGGTGAAGGTCGCGCTCGATGGCGCCACTCGCGGCGCCCCCATGACCTGGCTCTCGGTGGATTCCGCCAAGGTCGCCGGCCGCCTCACCATGCTGCCGACCCGGGACGGGATTCCGCTCAATGCGCAGGAACAGCTCATCGTCGAGCTTTACTCGAAGTAATCGGGGAGTGTCACACGCATGACGATCGACATGACCGGTCTGGTCCGCCCGTACATGGTCGAAATGACCAAGCGGGACGACAATCCGAACATCGCCGAGTTCCGCCTCCAGCCGCTGGAGCGGGGCTTCGGGTACACGCTGGGCAACTCACTCCGGCGCCTGCTCCTCTCGTCGCTCCGCGGCTCGGCCGTCTGGGCGTTCCGGATGGACGGCGTTGTGCACGAGCATCAGACGGTGGCCGGCGTCCTCGAGGATGTGCACCAGATCATTCAGCGGCTCAAGGCGCTGACGCTGGTACTCGACGAGGACAAGGATGAGGCCATCCTGCGGATCCGCCGGGAAGGCAAGGGTCCCGTCTACGCCCGGGATATCCAGGAGTCGGCCGGCGTCCGCGTCGTGAACCCGGATCATCTCCTGTTCACGCTGCAGGACGACAAAGACGTCAGCTGCGACCTCTATGTGAACAAGGGCCGTGGCTACGTCGAATCCGAGGTCCATCACGTGGACCGTTCGATGCCGGTCGACGCGGTGCGGATTGACGCCATCTACAACCCGGTCCGCCGGGCCAACTTTACCGTCAGCGAAACCCGCGTCGGCCAGCGCACCGACTACGACCGGCTCGCGGTGATGGTGGAGACTAACGGCACGATCAGCCCCGAGGACGCCATCGCGTACGCGGCGGCGCTGGCCACGGAGCACTTCCGCTACTTCATCGATTTCGGCCGGGTACCCCAGCAGCGGGCCCTCCCCGCCGAGGGCGTCAGCATCACCGGCGGCCTGAAGATGAAGCTGGAGCGTTTGATCGACGACCTGGGCCTCTCGGTGCGTTCGCTCAACTCGCTCAAGAACTCGAACATCCGGACCCTGCGGGACCTGGTGGAGTTCAGCGAAGAAGAGCTGCTCAAGGTCAAGAACGTGGGTGAGAAGGCCGTGGCGGAAATCGCCGAGCTGCTCCAGCGTGAGGGGCTCAAGTTCGGCATGGCCTTCGAGGAAGTCGACGGAGACCTTCGCGTGGCACGCAGTGGCGCGGTCACCGACGGCACCGGGATCCCCGGGGAGAACGCGTAATGCGGCATCGCGCCAAGGGGCGGCAGCTCTCCCGTACCGCCACGCACAAGAAGGCGCTGCTGCGGAACATGGCCGCGAGCCTGTTCCAGCACGACGCTATTGTCACCACCGAAGCCAAGGCCAAGGAGCTCCGGCCGTACGCCGAGCGCCTGATCACCCTGGCCCGCCGGGGAGATCTCCACGCCCGTCGCCAGGCCGAGCGTAAGATCCCGGACCGCGCAATCCTGGGCCGTCTCTTCAAGGAAATCGGCCCGCGCTTCGCCGCTCGCCCGGGAGGCTACATCCGGATTCTCAAGCTGGGTCACCGCGTGGGAGACGGCGCGGACATCGCCCGGATCGAGTTACTGTCCGAGTGAGGGGGCGCCGGGCTTCCGAAACGACGAAGGGGACCGATTGGTCCCCTTTTTTACAGCATCCCGCGCCGCCGGCGGCTCGGTCAGCTGGCCTTCTTGATCCGGTTGCTCTTGATGCACTGAGTGCACACCCGGACCCGGCGCACTTCGCCCTCGATGGTGGTGCGAACGGTCTGCAGGTTGGGGTACCAACGCCGCTTGACCCGGTTGTTGGCGTGGCTCACATGGTTGCCGGTGGTCGGCCCCTTGCCACAGACGGTGCACACCCGAGCCATGATTCGAAACTCCGTGAAGAGGCTTGTTTCCGAGCCCAGAAACATAATTCCATGAACCACATAGCTCAATGGGCCCTAGTTGAAGACAGGAAGACGGGACGACGGGACGACGGGATGTCCCGAGGACGGGAAGCCATCCCGTCCTCCCGCCCTCCCGTCCTCCCGTCCTGGTACGGTGCCTGAGACATGCCCAAAGCACTGATTACCGGCATCACCGGCCAGGACGGTTCCTACCTTGCCGAGCTCCTGCTCGACAAGGGATACCAGGTCTACGGGCTGGTCCGCCGCACCAGCCACCACAGCTTCGAGCGGCTGGAGCACTTCCTCGACCGCATCGAGATCGTCACGGCGGACCTGCTTGACCAGCACTCGCTCACGGTCGTGATGCAGGATGTGCGGCCCGACGAGGTGTATAACCTGGCAGCGCAGTCCTACGTCCCGGCCTCCTGGACCCAGCCGGTGCTCACCGGAGAGTTCACCGCGCTGGGGGTGACTCGCATGCTGGAGGCTATCCGGCTGGTGCATCCGGCGGCGCGGTTCTACCAGGCGAGCTCCTCGGAAATGTTCGGGAAGGTCCTGGAGACCCCCCAGCAGGAGACGACCCCGTTCTATCCCCGCTCGCCCTACGGGGTAGCCAAGGTCTACGGCCATTGGATCACGGTGAACTACCGGGAGTCGTATGGCCTTTACGCCGTGAGCGGCATCCTCTTCAATCACGAGTCGCCCAGGCGGGGCATGGAGTTCGTCACCCGCAAGGTGAGCGACGGCGCCGCGCGCATCAAGCTCGGTCTCGCGAAACAGCTTCGGCTCGGCAACCTCGATGCCCGCCGGGATTGGGGCTACGCCGGCGACTACGTGGACGCGATGTGGCGGATGCTGCAGCCCAAGGAGCCCAGCGACTACGTCATCGGCACCGGCGAAGCCCATAGCGTTCGAGACCTGGTGGAGACCGCCTTTGCCCATGTCGGCCTCGACTGGCGCCGGCATGTCGTCAGCGATCCGGCATTCATCCGCCCCGCCGAAGTGGACGTGCTGCTGGCCAATCCGGCCAAGGCACGGGCGGAGCTGGACTGGAAACCGGTAATGGGCTTCAAAGGGCTGGTGGAAATGATGGTGGACGCCGACCTGGAGCGGCTGCAGCGCCCGCGGTGAAGGTTCTCGTCACTGGCGCGGATGGCTTCGTAGGGGGCTGGCTGACCCGGTCGCTGCTCGAGGCAGGTCACTTCGTCACCGGCGTCCATCGCCACGGCGGCCATCCGTCTCCCATCCTGTCGCCGCAGGAGCAGTCCCGGGTCGCGTGGCGGGAGATGGAGCTGCGCGACGGGGGCTCGGTCGTCACGGCGCTGGCGGGCGAGTCGGACGCGGTTGTTCATCTGGCGGCGGTGGCGTCCGGCGCCGATGCCCGTCGCGATCCCGGCCTGGCCTGGGAGGTCAATGCGGCCGGCAGTGCGCGGCTCGCTGAAGCGCTCGGTTCGATGGTTGGAGACGGACACGCCGGACCCATATTGCTGTTCGTCTCGACGTCGGAGGTCTATGGGCAGGGCACCGGCGCGTTGCGCCAGGAACAGGACGCGCTCTTGCCGTGCTCACCCTACGCCGCCAGCAAGGCGGGAGCGGAGGTCGCGGTGCTGGAGGTGGCCCGGCGAACCGGTCTCCGGGTGATCGTGGCCCGGCCCTTTCAGCACATTGGCCCCGGCCAGGACACGCGCTTCGTGGTTCCAGCCCTGGTGCAGCGGCTTCGCACGGCGAAACGCACCGGTGACGCGACGATCCAAACCGGGAATCTCGACGTGATCCGCGATATCCTGGACGTGAGGGACGTCGCGGCCGCCTACCTGGGCTTGCTCGAGCGCGGCACGGCCGGCGAAACGTACAATGTGGCCACGGGAACGGGATACGCACTCGCTGCCGTGCTCGAGCGGTTGCAGAGGATGCTCGGCTCGCGAGTGAAGGCGGCGCTCGATCCCCAGTTGGCTCGGCGGTCCGACATCAGACACCTGGTAGGGGACGCATCAAAGCTCCGTTCGGCGACGGGCTGGGCGGCACGATTCACGCTCGATCAAACGCTCCAGGATCTCTGCGATGCCCAAACGGACTGACCTCTCTTCGATTCTGTTGATCGGCTCGGGGCCGATCGTCATCGGGCAGGGGGCGGAGTTCGACTATTCCGGGACCCAGGCAGCCCGGGCCCTGCGGGAAGAGGGCTACCGGGTCATCCTGGTCAATTCGAATCCGGCCACGATCATGACCGACCCGGAGGTCGCGGACCGGACCTACATCGAGCCGATCACGCCGGCATGGGTCGAGAAGATCATCGAGCGCGAGCGCCCTGACGCCCTCCTGCCGACGATGGGCGGGCAGACCGCGCTGAATGTGGCCATGGAGCTTCAACGGACCGGCGTGCTCACCAAGTACGGCGTAGAGCTGATCGGCGCCAACGAACGGGCGATTCGCATCGCCGAGGATCGCGACGAGTTTGCCCGGGCCATGCAGCGGATCGGGCTCGCGACCCCACCGGGGATCACGGTCAAAACGGTCGAGCAGGGGCTTGTCGCGGTCGAGTCCACCGGGTACCCGGCCATCCTGCGGCCGTCGTACACCCTGGGCGGTACCGGGGGAGGCATCGCCTACAACCGCGAGGAGTTCGAACAGATGCTCCGGCGCGGGCTGGAGCTGTCACCGGTGAGCTCGGTGCTGGTGGAACGCAGCATCATCGGGTGGAAGGAATTCGAGCTCGAAGTGATGCGGGACAGCGCCGACAACGTGGTGATCGTCTGCTCCATCGAAAACCTCGATCCGATGGGCGTGCACACCGGCGATTCGATCACGGTGGCCCCGGCCATGACCCTGTCGGACCGGGAATACCAGGTGATGCGTGACGGCGCCTGCAAGATCATCCGGGAAGTCGGCGTGGCCGCGGGGGGCTGCAACGTGCAGTTCGCCGTGAACCCGGAAACCGGCGAACAGCTGGTGATCGAGATGAACCCGCGGGTTTCGCGGTCCTCGGCGCTCGCCTCCAAGGCCACCGGATTCCCCATTGCTCGGATCGGGACCAAGCTGGCCGTCGGGTATCGACTGGATGAGCTGCCCAACGACATCACCAAGACCACCCCGGCCTCCTTCGAGCCGGTCCTGGACTACGTGGTCGTCAAGATCCCCCGGTTCGCCTTCGAGAAGTTTCCCACCGCGGATCCCCGGCTCACCACGCAGATGAAATCCGTGGGCGAGGTCATGGCCATTGGCCGGACCTTCAAGGAAGCGCTGCAGAAGGGTTTCCGGGGCCTGGAGATCGGCCGGCCCGGCTGGACCATCGGGGAGACGGCGGGGGACGACCGGCTGACCGACACGACGCGGGAGGGTCTCCTCGCCGCGATCCGCACCCCGACTCCGGAGCGCCTGTTCCAGGTCAAGCGGGCCCTGCTCGCCGGGATACCGGTCGAGGACATCGCGGCATGCAGCCGCATCGATCCCTGGTTCCTGCACCAGATGCGCGAGATCGTCGACGCCGAAGCCCGCTGGGCACAGGTGGAAGACTGGACGGCGGCAGGCGTGCGTCGCATGAAGCGGATGGGCTTCTCCGACCGCCAGCTCGCCGACCTGTCCGGGGTCACCGAAACGGTCGCGCGGCAGCGGCGTCACGCCGTCGGCGTTCGCCCCGCCTACAAGATGGTGGATACCTGTGCCGGCGAGTTCCCGTCGGCCACTCCGTATCTCTACTCCTCCTACGACGAAGAGAACGAAGTGGCCCCGGCGGGCACCAACACGGTGATCATCCTGGGCAGCGGGCCCAACCGGATCGGGCAGGGCGTCGAGTTCGACTATTGCTGTGTCCGGGCCGCCCTGGCGTTCCGGGAGATGGGATTCCGCACCGTGATGGTGAACTCGAATCCCGAAACGGTCTCCACCGACTTCGACATCAGCGACGCGCTGTACTTCGAGCCGCTCACCCTCGAGGATGTACTGGAGATCGTGCATCTCGAGCGACCGATGGGAGTCGTGGTGCAGTTCGGAGGGCAGACGCCGCTGCGGCTGGCGCGCGGACTCGAAGCCGAGAACGTGCCGATTCTGGGGACCCCCCCGGAGGCCATCGACGCCGCCGAGGATCGGGGTCGCTTCGAGGCCATCGTGCGGGAGCTGGGGATCGCCCAGCCGCCCAACGGCACCGCGATGTCCTACGAGGAGGCGGTCCGCGAGGCGGAAAAGATCGGCTGGCCGGTGCTGATTCGGCCCTCGTATGTGCTGGGCGGGCGCGCGATGCAGATCGTGTACGATGCGGAGATGATGAAGGAATTCTTCGCCAAGGCGGAGCGGGTGGCGCCCGGTCACCCGGTGCTCATCGACCACTTCCTCGAGGATGCCTTCGAGGCGGATGTGGATGCCATCGCCGATGGCGAGCGCTGCGTGATCGGCGGCGTGATGCAGCACATCGAGGACGCCGGGATTCACTCCGGCGATTCGGCCTGCGTCCTGCCGCCCTACCTGATCACCGACCTTCTGGTCGACGAAATGCGCCGGTACACCCGCGCCTTTGCCAAGCGTATCGGCGTGATCGGGCTCCTGAACGTCCAGTACGCCATCAAGCATGGCGTGGTGTACGTGCTCGAGGTGAACCCCCGCGCGTCGCGCACGGTGCCGTTCGTCTCCAAGACGACCGGTGTCCAGCTCGCATCGCTCGCCGCGGCGGTGATGGCGGGCAAGACCCTGGACGAGCTGGGCCTGTCCGACGAGACGACCCGGCCTTATGTGGCGGTCAAGGAGGCGGTGTTCCCCTTCAACAAGCTGCCGGGTGTGGATCTGATTCTGGGTCCCGAGATGCGCTCCACCGGCGAAGTGATGGGCATTGCGGAATCGTTCGGTATGGCCTTCGCCAAGGCGCAGGCCAGCGCGGAAGGATCCCTGCCGGAGGAAGGCGCGGTTTTCGTGACGGTCAACGATCACGACAAGCCGACAGTGACGCCCGTGGTGCGGCGCTTGCGCGAGCTGGGCTTCAGGATTCTCGCCACCGCGGGGACAGCGCGATATCTCGGCCAGCGAGGGATTCCCGCCGACGTGGTGCTCAAGGTGTATGAGGGGCGCCCCAATGTGGTGGACCTGGTGGTCTCCGGCCAGGTGCAGCTCCTCATCAACACGCCTCTGGGGAAGCTCACGCAGGTCGACGACTACACCCTTCGCCAGGCGGCGCTGCAGCATCGCGTCCCGTACACCACGACCATGTCGGCGGCCCACGCCGCGTGCGATGCCATCACCGAGCTCAAGACCCGGGCCGGCGAGGTCAAATCGCTTCAGGAATGGCACACGCTCGCCCGGAGCCTCGCCACCGCGGACTCGGGATGACCGCTCGGGATGCGCGGTTCGTGGCCGACCTGGCGCGAGCGGTCTCGGGGCAGGTCAAGCCCGACGCGGCACTGGCGCGGTACTCCACCTACCGGATCGGTGGGCCCGCTACCGTGTTTCTTCCCGCGTCGCCGGAAGATGCCGCGGCGGGTTTGCGCCACGCCGCCCGTGCCGGGGTGCCGGTCTTTCCACTCGGACTCGGTTCCAACGTGCTTCTGCCGGATGGCGGCCTGGATGCGCTGGTGCTCCGGTTGGGGAAGGGGCTCGATGCCGTGAGATCGGAGGGCGAGCGATGGTGGCTCGGCGCGGGATTGCCGGCCCCGCTCGCGGCCCGCAAGACCGCGGAGCAGGGGTGGGCCGGCCTCCACGTGATGGTGGGCGTCCCCGGTACGGTCGGCGGCGGCGTGTACATGAACGCCGGCTGCCATGGCTCGGAATGGTCCGACGTGGTGCGGCGGGTGACGGTCGCGGATGGTTCGGGAGAGACCCGGGACCTCCCCGCGTCGGAGATTCCCTTCAGCTACCGGCGCAGCGGGCTCGAGGGACAGCTGGTGCTCGAAGTGGAAGTGGCGCTCAGGGCGGGAGAGCGCCCGGAGCTCGATCGCGAGGTGGAGCGGCTGTTCGCGTGGCGGCAGCAGGGCACACCCTTCAATCAGCCCTGCTGCGGAAGCGTATTCAAGAATCCGCCGGGGCCCGCTCCGGCCGAATGGACCCGGCCGTGGACAGCGGGCAGTCTGATCGAAGCCTCGGGACAGAAGGGCGCCCGGGCGGGCGGCGCCCAGGTCTCGCCCATGCACGCGAACTACTTCGTCAACACCGGCGAGGCCACCGCGGACGATGTGCGCACCCTCATCGCGCTGGCGCGTGAGTCGGTGCGGAAACGGTTTGGCGTGGTGCTGCAGACCGAAGTGAAGATCATCGGGTCTCTCGGGGAGTACCTGGATGTCTGACTATTTCGTGCACGAATCGAGTTACGTGGACGAGGGTGCCCGCGTCGGGCGGGGTACCAAGATCTGGCATTTCTCGCATGTGATGACCGGCGCGGTGATCGGGGAGCGCTGCAACCTCGGGCAGAACGTGGTGGTGATGCCCGGCACCGTCATCGGCAACAACGTCAAAATCCAGAACAATGTGTCGATCTACGAAGGGGTCACGCTCGAGGACGACGTGTTCTGCGGGCCAAGCTGCGTCTTCACCAACGTGATCAATCCGCGGAGCCACGTATCCCGGAAGGCCGAGTATCAGCCGACCCTGGTGAAACGCGGGGCCTCGATCGGTGCCAACGCGACGATCATTTGCGGCGGGACGATCGGCGAGTTCGCCTTTGTCGCCGCCGGGGCGGTGGTGCGCGGGGATATCCCTCCTTACGCCCTCGTCGTTGGCGTACCCGCGCGACAGGTGGGGTGGATGTGCGCCTGCGGCGTCCGGCTCGAGCTGGTCCGCGGTTCCGCCACCTGTCAGGCATGCGGCTCGGTGTACCGGGAGGACAGCGGCCGTCTCACCCCGGTTGACCCGGGCCGGTAATGTCGGCTAAGTTACAGTCTTACATCGACTTGCGGCTATCGACGAGGGTGGGACCGTGAACGTGCCCCTGCTGGATCTCAAGGCCCAGTACGCTGCGATCAGGGATGCCGTCATGCCGGCGGTCATGTCGGTGATCGAGCGGCAGCAGTTCATCATGGGCCCGGAGGTGGAGCAGCTCGAGGCGGCCGTCGCGAAACTCTCGGCGGCGCGCCATGCCATCGGCTGTGCCAGCGGGACCGACGCGATCCTGCTCCCCCTCAAGGCGCTGGCGCTCACACCCACGGACGAAGTGATCGTCCCAGCCTTCACGTTCTTCGCCACCGCGGGAACCGTCCACAATGCCGGCGGGACACCGGTCTTCGTGGACATCGACGCAGACACCTTCAACATCTCTCCGGCGGCCATCGAAGCGGCCATTACACCTCGGACCCGCGCCATCATTGCGGTCCACCTCTACGGTCAGATGGCCGAGATGGAGAAAATCCTCGCGGTGGCGGCAAAGCACGGAATCCCCGTCATCGAGGATGCGGCCCAATCCATCGGGGCTCGTCGCCTGATGGACGGATCCTGGCGCACGGCCGGCGAAACCGGTTGGACCGGAACGCTCTCGTTCTTTCCCAGCAAGAATCTCGGGGCCTGGGGCGACGGCGGGATGATCCTGACGCAGGATGACGAGTTTGCCGATCGGATGCGGAAGATGCGCCTGCACGGCGGCAGCAAACAGTACTTCCACGATTTCGTCGGCACCAACAGCCGATTGGACACTCTCCAGGCCGCGGTGCTGCTGGCCAAAGTCCCGTTCCTGGCCGGATGGAGCGCGACGCGGCGCGCCAACGCCCTGGCCTATTCGGCTCGGCTGGCCGCGTGCCCGGGCGTCACCCCACCGCCGATCGATCCCGCCAACGAGCACATTTTCCACCAGTACACCATTCGGGCCGCCCGCCGTGACGCCCTGATGAACCACCTCAAGGCCCGCGGCATTGGATGTGCAGTGTACTACCCTCTTGCACTGCACCTTCAGCCCTGCTTCGCGCACCTGGGATACCGCCGCGGCAGCCTGCCGGTTACCGAGGCGGCTACGGCAGAGGTGATCTCATTGCCGGCGTACCCGGAGCTGTCGGAAGGGCAGAAGGACGCGGTCGTCGAAGCGATTCACGAGTTCTACGATTGAGACCTGGAGAGCGCGCTGATGTCGAAGGCGAATGATCTGATACGCAAGGCCGAGTCGCGCGATGTCCTCTTCGGGATCATCGGACTCGGGTACGTCGGACTGCCCCTGGCGGTGGAGCTCGCCAAAGCGGGATACCGCGTGCTGGGCTTCGATGTGAGCGAGCGCGTGGTGGAAGGGCTCACCAAGGGCTCCTCCCACGTGAAGGACATTTCCGACTCCCAGCTTCGCGAAATCCTGGACACGGGCCGATTCACCGCCACCACCGACGGCAGCCGACTCCGCGAAGCCGACGCCATCTCCATCTGCGTGCCGACCCCGCTCTCCAAGTTCAAGGACCCCGACGTCAGCTACATCGTCGCGGCCACCGAGACGGTGAAAAAGGTGCTTCGGCCCGGGCAGGCGATCATCCTGGAGAGCACCACGTATCCCGGGACCACGCGCGAGATCATGCTCCCGCTGCTGGAGGCCACCGGCCTCAAGGTCGGCGAGGACTTCTTCCTCTCGTTCAGCCCTGAGCGGGTTGATCCGGGCAACGCGGTGTACCAGACCAAGAACACGCCCAAGGTCGTGGGCGGAATCACCGCGGACTGCCTCCGCGTGGTCTGCGCGCTTTACCAGCCGGCCATCGACGTGCTGGTGCCGGTGTCCACCACGGAGGCCGCCGAACTGGTCAAGCTCCTCGAAAACACTTTCCGTAGCGTGAACATCGGTCTCGCGAACGAAATGGCGATCGTCTGCGACAAGCTTGGCGTCGACGTCTGGGAGGTCATCGATGCCGCGGCCACCAAGCCGTTCGGTTTCATGAAATTCACGCCCGGCCCCGGTTTGGGCGGACACTGCATCCCGATCGACCCGCACTATCTCGCCTGGAAGATGCGCGGGCTCAATTACAAAACCCGGTTCATCGATCTGGCCGGTGAGCTCAACACCGAAATGCCGGTATTCTGGGTGCGCAAGGTCGGCGATGCGCTCAATCAGGTCGGCAAGGCTGTGCGGGGCTCATCAGTCCTGATTCTGGGTGTCGCCTACAAGAGGGACATCGAGGACCTGCGGGAGAGCCCGGCCCTCGACATCATCCGGCTGCTGGAACAGCAAGGAGCCAAGGTGGCCTACCACGACCCGTTCGTGCCGGTCTTCGAGGAAGACGGGCACGGCTTCCGATCGGTCCCGCTCAACGTCGAAGCCGTCAAGGCCGCCGACTGCGTGATGATCGTCACCGATCACACCTCCCTCGACTACGGACTGGTGCGGCAGCACGCGCGCTGCATCGTGGACACCCGCAACGCGCTGGCCCGTCTGGGACGGCCATGAAAGTCACGATCGTCGGAAGCGGCTACGTCGGCCTCGTCGCCGGCGCCTGTCTGGCGGAGACCGGCAATGATGTGATCTGCGCGGATGTGGACCCGCGCAAGGTCGCCCGGCTGCTGGAGAGCGACATCCCGATCTATGAGCCCGGGCTGGAGCCGCTGGTCCGGCGCAACCGGGCCGAGGGGCGCCTCAATTTCACCACCGACGTGGGCGCTGCGGTGGAACACGGCAAGGTGATCTTCATCGCCGTGGGTACTCCTCCCGGAGAAGACGGCTCCGCCGATCTGCAGCACGTGCTCTCCGTGGCGCGCACCATCGGGCAGCACATGAACGAGCCGAAGGTGATCGTGACCAAGTCCACGGTGCCGGTCGGGACCGCCGAGAAGGTGCGCTCCGCCATTCGCGGAGAAACCCGCTCACCGTTTTATGTCTGCTCCAACCCGGAATTCCTCAAGGAGGGGGCGGCGATCGAGGACTTCATGAAGCCGGACCGGGTGGTGCTGGGGGTAGACAGCGACGAAGCCCGCGACGTGATGGCTGACTTGTACGCACCCTTCGTCCGCACCGGGAACCCGATCCTGTTCATGGACATCCCGTCGGCGGAGGTGACGAAATACGCCGCCAACGCCATGCTGGCCACCCGCATCTCCTTCATGAACCAGATCGCGGATCTCTGCGAGCGAGTCGGTGCGGATGTCACGATGGTGCGGAAGGGGATCGGCAGCGACCGCCGTATCGGCAGCGCGTTCCTGTTCCCCGGGCCGGGGTATGGCGGGTCGTGCTTTCCGAAGGACGTGCGCGCCCTGGTACACACCGCGGTGGAAATGGGCATGGAACCGACCATTCTCGAGGCGGTGGAGGCGGTCAACGGGCGGCAAAAGCTGGTGCTGCTCCGCAAGCTGCTCCATCGCCTGGGTTCCCGGCTGACCGGTCGGCAGGTGGCGGTCTGGGGGCTGTCGTTCAAGGCCGAAACCGACGACATGCGGGAAAGCCCGGCGATTCCGCTGGTGGACGGGATCCTCGAAGCGGGCGGAGCGGTGCGCGCGCACGACCCCAAGGCCATGGACGTGGCGCGGGAAATCTACGGAGACCGGCTCTACTACGCCCGCGATCCCTATGACGCACTCGCCGGCGCCGATGCGCTGGTGATCATCACGGAGTGGCTGGTGTACCGCAATCCCGATTTCGAGCGGATGCGGTCGCTGCTGACCTCCCCGCTGGTCTTCGACGGCCGCAACCTGTACGACCCCGACCGGATGACGCGGCTCGGATTCGAGTACCACGCCATCGGCCGGAGACGCCCATGAGGCTGCTCGTCACCGGCGCCGCGGGATTTCTCGGTTCTCACCTGACCGACCGGCTGCTTGCCGAGGGACATGACGTCATCGGCATGGACAACCTCATCACCGGGAGCGAGCGCAACGTCGCTCACCTCGCCGGAAACCGGCGCTTCAAGCTGGTGCGCCAGGATGTATCGCAACCATTCGACGTGAAGGGACCGCTCGACGGCATCCTGCACCTCGCGTCGCCGGCGAGCCCTCCCGACTATCAGCGCTGGCCCATCGAAACGCTGATGGTGGGCAGCTACGGCACCCATCGCGGGCTGGCCCTGGCGCAGGAAAAGGGCGCCCGATTTTTTCTGGCCTCGACCTCCGAGGTGTACGGAGATCCGGTCGAGCACCCCCAGACCGAGAGCTACCGGGGCAACGTCAATCCGGTCGGTCCGCGCGCGATGTACGACGAGGCCAAGCGCTTCGCCGAGGCCATCACGTCGTCCTACCATCGCTCGTTCGGCACCGACACCCGGATCGTCCGGATCTTCAATACCTACGGGCCGCGGATGCGGCCCGAGGATGGGCGAGTGGTCTCCAATTTCATCGTGCAGGCGCTCAGCGGCCGGCCGATCACGATTTACGGAGACGGCAGCCAAACCCGGTCGTTCTGCTACGTGTCGGATCTCATCGAAGGGTTCTACCGGCTGTACCAGAGCGAGCATTGCGACCCGGTGAACCTGGGTAATCCGGGTGAGTTCACGGTCAAGGAGCTGGCCGAGACGGTCAAGGAGATGACCGGGAGCGCGGCCCCCATCGTCTACAAGCCGCTCCCCGAAGACGATCCCAAGGTCCGGCGGCCGGACATCACCCAGGCCCGTTCCCGGCTCGGTTGGAGCCCCAAGGTGGCGCTCAAGGACGGCCTCTCCTCCACCATCGAGTACTTCCGCAAGATCGTCTTAAGCTGATCCCTCCATTATCTTTAACGGTTCACCCCGGATGGCTCACCGGGGGGCCTCGGCCCACCCGCGAGCCTTCCGGTGCTGCGGACCCATGCCACGGATGGAGCGGGATGCAGATCAGCGCGGACCATCTGCTTACGCAGGCTCGGGAGCGCTTTGCCATTCAGGACTACTACGGTGCGGTGCATCTGCTGGAAGATGTCATAGCATCGGGACGAAGCTTCGCCGATGCGCATCATCTGTTAGGGCTGTCCTTCGCACTGCTGGGAAACAAGGAGCGCGCCCTGGAGGAGTTCGAACGGGCGCTCAGCCTCAACCCGCGGTACATCGAAGCCAACATCCACCGCGGGGTGCTGCTCAACGAGCTGGGGCGCGGGGAGGAAGCGGAGGAGGCATTCCGGGCAGCCGCCGTTCATGGACAGCCGCCGGTTGGCGGATTCTCCCGTCCGGTGGCGGCGCGCCTGGCCAACCAGCACGCCCAGCTTGGGGAGGCTTATGCCGAGGCCGGGTCATTGGCCGAGGCGATCGAGGAATTCCGCCGAGCGGTAAACCTGGGGCCGGCGTTTCACGACCTCAGGTATCGGTTGGCCCGGCTGCTGCTCGAGGCGGGCCGGCCGCTGGAGGCTCGCGAGGAGCTGGAGCGAATCCTGGCGGAGCACGCGGATTTCATCGATGCCATGGCGTCGCTGGGACTGGCGCACTACCTGGCCGGCGATGCCTCGGCCGCTCGCGAAGTGTGGTCGCGCTGCCAGGCGCGGCGGCCCAACAACGCCAGGGTCGAGGCCTACCTCGCGATGGCCAAGCGGACACCAGTGTGAACCGTCTCGTTCTGCTGGCGGCGGTGCTGATCTCGGGGTGCCCGACCGCTGCCGCGGACCACGAACGCCTGGGCGACCGGGCCTATCGCGAAGGCCGCTTTGCCGACGCCATGTCGGAGTACCGCGCGGCGCAGACGAGCGGGACACGCGACCGGGTCTGGGCCAAGCTGGGCGCCGCGGCGCTGCGGGGTCGCGCGCTCGGTGTGGCCATCGAGGCCTACTCCGCGCTGGAGCACGCGGACCCGTCGCGCGCCGCCGAAGCCGCAGCCGGATTGGAGCGAGTGGCGCATCTGGCCGAGCGGGGAGGCAGCGGCGATCTGAAGCATCTGGCGGGCGCTGTCCGAGCGCTCCGGACCGTGGCTCCGGGCCGTCCGCTGGGCCGGTTTGCCATGGCGCCCGGGAACGGTCTGCCCGCCGCGGAGGCGCTTGGCGCCTTGCCGGCGGCGCTGGCGTCCGCGTCCGACAGCCGCACGGTCGACTCGCTGCTGGTTGCCTACGGGGGCGCCCAACGGGTCGTCACGGCGTGTGAGACGGCGACCAAGACGCTTCGCACCGTGTTGCGACGGACCCGGGACCCTGGCCTTCGCGCCACCGCGTCGGACGGTGTGAGCGCCTGCGCTCTGCGGCTTGGCCTCGATGCGCTCGCGGCGGAACAGGCGGAAACAGCGGAACGCTGGTTCGAGGCGGCCATCGCGGCGGCGACGGCGTCGCCCTCGGGGTGGCGAGCCCAGATTGGCCTGGGCGATGCGCGCCTGAATCAGGGAGATGTGCTCGGCGCGGCGATCGCCTATCAGGCGGTGATCTCGGCCACTGGCGTACCGGATTCCCTGGCGAAGCTCGCCGGGGACAAGCTCAATGCGCTGGGCGGCGGCTCGCCGCCGGCGCTGGAGGGTGTGCATTGACGAATCTGCGTCGCCTGAGCCTCTGGCTCGCTCTGGCACTGGTCGTGGCCTGCGGCCGACGCCGCGCGGACAGCACCCCCGCGCCGGCCGTGCCTGGACCGGCGTCGGCCGATTCGCTGATGCATCTGGCGGAACAGGCGTTTCACCGGGGAAAATGGGGACAGGCCCAGAAGTACTTCGATCAAGCCGCCCCGCTCATTCCCTCGACCGATGCGCGCTACCTGAAGATGCATTTCTTCCTGGGTGAGATCCTCTTCGTCCAGGGCAGCCAGCTTCAGGCA
>Ga0070699_100000615_pt1 | contig 33628 bp, 22 predicted proteins | sample KBSK1503metaG_FD_65473 | JGI IMG/M metagenome (GOLD analysis project Ga0070699, IMG submission 65473) | Corn, switchgrass and miscanthus rhizosphere microbial communities from Kellogg Biological Station, Michigan, USA - KBS K1-50-3 metaG | ecosystem: Host-associated > Plants > Roots >...
CGGCGCCGAGCGCGAGGCGGATGCCGATTTCACGCAGGCGCGACGAGACCGAATACGACAACATGCCGTAGACGCCGATGGCCGCGAGCAGCAGCGCGGCGCCGGCGAAGAGCGCGACGACGCTCGCGTTGAATCGCGGCCGCGCCAGCGCGAGGCTGACGCGCTCGTCCAGGGTTTGCAGATCAAAAATCGGCATCGACTGATCGACCGACGCGACCGCGCCCCGCAGCGCCGGCACAATCGCGGCCGTGTCGCCGCCCGTTTTCACGAGGACGATCGTGTCCGGATACGCGAACTGAAGAAACGAGGTGTAGAAATCCGGATTGAACGCCGAGCTCGCGGAGCCCGATGCCGCGCCGTCGTACGGCACATCGCCGACGATGCCGACCACTTCGACCGGATTGGACGGATCGGTGAATCCGGTCGCCGACCCGAACCACACGCGCTTGCCGATCGGGTTCTCGCCCGGCCAGAAGCGGCGGGCCGCCGTCTCGTTGACGACCGTCACCGGCGGGCGCCCCTTGCGATCGGCCGCCGTCAGCAGGCGGCCGGCCATCAGCGGCACGCCGAGCGTGCGGAAATAATCGGCCGACACGTAGTGCCGTCCGACGACCGGCGCCGTTCGCGGATCGGCCGGCCTGTCCGGAAAGAAAACCGTCGTCCTGGCGCCGCCCATGAACGGCGTCGCGCGGTTGACCGCCGCCGAGACGACGCCCGGCACCTGCTCGATCCGCGCGAGCACTCGCTCGACAATCGCCGGTCCGTCAGCGGGCGCGTACCGCGAATTCGGCGGACGGATCCAGAACGTCAGCACGCCGTCCGGCGTGAAGCCGGCGCGCAGGCGCTGCATCCCGACGAAGCTCTCGAGCAGCAGACCTGACGCCGTCAGGAGCAGCACCGCGAGCGCGACCTCGGCGACGACGAGTCCGCCGAGCGCACGATGCCGGCCGCCAGTGCGGACATCTTCTTTCAACGCAGGCACGAGCGTCGGCCGCGACGCCTGCAGCGCCGGCGTCAGGCCGCAGGCGATCGTGGTGGCGGACGTGACCAGCAGCGTGAACAGCAGGACGCGGAAGTCCAGCCTCGGCGCCGCGAACGGCGAGAAGACGCCGTAATCGTTGCGCGCAGACGCGATGATCGCCGGCGACGTGCGGGCGAAGACGTCGACGCTCCACTGCGCGAGCAGCACGCCGAAGGCCGCTGCCACGACCGCGAGCAGCAGTGCCTCGGTGAGCAGCTGCCGCACGAGCCGCGCGCGGCTCGACCCGATCGCGAGCCGCACGGCCATCTCCCGCTCGCGCGTGCGCGCGCGGGCGAGCAGCAGTCCGGCGACGTTCACGCACGCGATGAGCAGCACGCACGATGCGGCGGCGAGCAGCACGACGACCGAGCGGCGGAGCGTCGGATCGATGCGCGCGTCGCCGATCGGCAGCGCCATCGCGCTCCATCGCGCCTCGCGGGGGCCGTCGGCGTCGGCGAGGCTCGGACCGATCGTCGCGAGCGCGGCGTTGGCCTGCTCGAGCGTCGTGCCCGGCCGCAGCCGCGCGACGACGCTGATGAAATGCTGCGGCGTCGTCAGATAGTCGGCGTAGGTCAGCCGCGGCGCGAGCGCGCGTGGGATCCACACGTCCGACCTGCCGTTCAGCCCCGTGAAGGACGCCGGCACAACACCGGCAACGGTCAGTGGGTCATCGTTCAGGCGAACAGTGCGGCCGACGATGGACGGATCGGCATTGAAGCGCCGGCGCCAGAGACGCTCGCCGATCAGGACGACCGCGTCGTGTTCGCCGGCGAACACGCGCCCGGCGATCGGCGTCACGCGGAGCGTCGCGAAATAATTCGGCGACACGGTTTCGCCGTCGATCTGCTCGGGCGTCTGATCTCCGCCGCTGAGGCTGATGTTCGTCGACGTGAACGTCGCGATCGACTCGAACACTGCGGCCGCGGGCGTCGACGAAGCCACTGGCCGAGCAAGCTCGGCCCCTACGCGGTCAATGACCGGCATCGACCACCGAAGGCGTACCGTGCCCTCGCGCGGCGTCGAGCGGCTCAAATAAAGAATGACCAGTCGATCGACGTCGGTGAACGGCAGCGGCCGCAGCAGCGCCGCGTACGCCACGCTGAACATCGTCGTCGTCGCGCCGATGCCGAGCGCGAGCGTGACGACCGCGACGGCGGCGACGCCGCGCATCCGGCCGAGCGTCCGGAGGGCGGAGCGAACGTCGTGGAGTACCGTTTCCATCGCGATGAAGACGCGGCCGCGAGGCCTGATGTTAACATCGCGCTCGTGAGCCACGGGAACGCCATGCGCAGCGGCGTATCGACACGCGCGTGGCGCGCCGGCGCCGTGCTGATCGTCTGGGCCGTCGGCGAGGCGCCCGGGAGGCACCGCCGCATCACTTCCTCATCGTTCACGTGGACGGTGCGCGTGTCGCGTTCGATGTGATCGCCGTGGGGGCGGGGTCAGCGACTCCTGCTTCGCGGTAACCAGCGCCTTCGTGCGCCTTCGCTGTTCCGAACGTCAAGAAGCTGACACGACTCGACACGAGATCCACGAACTACGCTCGCAGGCAGACTTTTGGGCTCGCGGGTCGATATTCCCTCCGCACCGGGGCTCGCACGTCGTTCCGAAACGTGTGGGATCGAGCCTGAGCGATCCCGATCGGAAGTCGGTACCCGATCTGCATCACGAACGGCACACGAACATGCGACACCTGCGATTCGGTACGGTGTAGGCCGGGCTGCGCCATGGGGACAAAGACCAGCGCTCGGTCGTCTCATCGTGCAACGGCACGGTCCGGAACACTAAAACCGTTGTCGCGCCGACACGCCGGTGAACCAGCGTGGCTCACCGTTTCTCAGCTCGCACGCCGATGGCAGCTGGGACGCACGACAATCTACAAATTCATCGACAAGGGAAACCTGCCTGTCTGGAAAGTCGGCGCGCGTTTGTTCCGCATCGCCCTCGCCGACGTCTTGCGATTCGAAGCGCGCAACCGGCGTTATCGCAAGTAACTGATCGTCGCCGACACCTTCCATCACTTCACGTCGTCCACGTCGACGCCGATCGAGTCTCATCCACCTCATCAACGTGGAGGCAGTCAGTTCAGCAGTTCCCGCCGCACTATTTGGCTAGCCGGTCCGATAAATCGTTCAAGAGCGGCGCGAAAAGCCACTGGCACGATCGTAGTAAAATCGCCGAATGCATGAGCGGACATGCAACGCGCAGAATGGAGGAAGTCGACGCTGCGCGGCGCCGTGGTCAAAGAGATGCGACAGGAGTTTTCCTCGTATGTCCAGCGCACCGTACGAAACGCCACGACTCTCGCCCTCGAGTCAAGCCGTCGAACCCGCGTGGCTCACCGTGTCTCAGCTCGCGCGCCGATGGCAACTCGGACGCAAGACCATCTACAAATTCATCGACAGCGGAACCCTGCCGGTGTGGCAAGTCGGGACGCATCTGTACCGAATCGCGCTCGCGGACGTCGTGAGATTCGAAGAGCGCAACCGCCGCGGCCGAAAGTAACTGATAATTCTTCGTAGTCCTTCTTGTGGCCGGTTGGCGCGTCTCGCTCTTCCTCGCACGCTGTTAGTCCGATCACGCGACTCCAGCCGACTCCAATTCATTTTCAGCCTGGGCATTTCGCGAAAAGAGAACTCTTCCGCGAACTTTTGATTTGACTTCGTTTTGATCCGCGGCGAATAAATGCGTCCTTGTGGCGACAGAACGGGAAACGATTCTGTCGCACAGAAGCGCGCATGGTGGATCGGGCGACGCCACAGCCGTCACGCGGAATTTACGCCGACGTGCGTCCGATGGCGCGCGGAATTTACCGCGACGTGCGTCCGACGGTGCGCGGAAAGTTCATTTGGGTCGGGAACGAGAAGCTGTACGTGCGCGGCGTGACGTACGGAACATTTCGTCCCGACGAGAACCGCAATCAGTACCACGATCTTCAACTGATCGAACGCGACTTCGCCGCGATGGCGGCCAACGGGATCAATGCCGTCCGCGTGTACAACGCGCCGCCGCACGCGCTGCTCGATCTCGCCGCGCAAAACGGGCTGCGGGTCGTCGTCGATCTCGCGGCCGACCAATACGTCGGCTTTCTCACCGATAAGGAGGGCGCGCCGGACATCGGCGCGCTCGTGCGCGCCAAGGTGCGCGCCGTGTCCGGGCACCCGGCGATTCTGGCCTACTCGCTCGGCAACGAGATTCCGGCGGGCCTCGTGCGGTGGCACGGCCGCCGGCGCATCGAGCGTTATCTGCGGCGTTTGCACCGCGTGGTCGAAGGCGAGGACCCGGGTGCGATGATCACCTACGTCAACTACCCCTCGACCGAATATCTTCAGCTCCCGTTCCTGGATTTCTACTGCTTCAACGTGTACCTCGAGTCGCGAGATCGGTTCGCCGCGTACCTCGCGCGCCTTCAGAACCTCGTCGGCGATTTTCCGCTGGTGATGGGGGAGATCGGCCTGGACAGCTTTCGAAACGGCGAGGAAATGCAGGCGCACGTGCTCGGTTCGCAGATCCGGACTGCGTTCGAGCACGGATGTGCCGGCGTGTTCGCGTATGCGTGGACCGATGAGTGGTATCGCGGCGGGGCCGAAGCCGAGGATTGGGCGTTTGGGCTTACGGATCGGCACAGGCGGCCGAAGCCTGCCTTGGCAGCCGTGCGCGAAGCGTACAGCGAGGTCCCGCTCTCCAATTACATCTTGTGGCCCTCTGTGTCCGTCGTCGTGTGCAGCTACAACGGCGCGCGCACCATCCGACAGACCTGTGAGGAGCTGCGAAAGCTCCAATACGACAACTTCGAAGTGATCGTCGTCGACGACGGATCGACCGACGGCACGGCGGAAATTGCGCGCGCGTACGGCTTCCGCGTGATCGTCACGCGCAACCGCGGATTGAGCCACGCGCGAAACACCGGATTGCGCGCCGCAACCGGCGAGATCGTGGCGTATCTCGACGACGACGCGTATCCCGATCCGCAGTGGCTGTCGAACTTGGCGCACGCGTTCAGCACGAGCGATCACGCCGCCATCGGCGGCCCGAACATCCCGCCGCCCGGGAACGGCATCGTCGCGGACTGCATCGCCGCCGCGCCCGGCGGACCCGTTCACGTCCTCGTCTCCGACTGCGAGGCGGAGCACATTCCGGGCTGCAACATGGCGTTTCGCAAGGCCGACCTCGAGGCGATCGGCGGATTCGATCCGCAGTTCCGCGTTGCGGGCGACGACGTCGATGTGTGCTGGCGTCTCAAGGACAGCGGCCGGACGATCGGCTTCTGTCCGGCGGCGATGGTGTGGCATCACCGGCGCGGCTCGGTGCGAACGTACTGGAAACAGCAGCGCGGATACGGCAAGGCCGAAGCCTTGCTCGAATCGAAGTGGCCGGAGAAATACAACGCCGCAGGGCATGTCAGCTGGGCGGGTCGCGTGTACGGGAACGGGCACACGCGAAGGATTTGGAGTCGGGGACGTATCTATCAGGGCACGTGGGGCTGCGCGCCGTTCCAATCGATCTATGAGCCGGCAGCGGGCCTCGTGTCGTCGCTGCCGCTCATGCCTGAGTGGTACCTGCTCTTTCCGGTGCTGGCCGCAGCGTCGATGCTCGAACCGCTCTGGCCGGCGCTCGCGATCGCGCTGCCTCTGCTCGTGATCGCAGTGGCCATCTCGATCGTTCAAGCCGGCGTCAACGCCGCTCGAACGCGATTCGTCAGCGCACCTCGATCCGCCATCGTCGTGATCGCGATGCGCGTGCTGACCGCGGTGTTGCACCTGTTGCAACCGGCGGCGCGGCTCTACGGCCGCCTCTCTCACGGCCTCACGCCGTGGCGCCGGCGCGTGGCGGCACGTCTCGCGGCGCCGTGGCCGCGCAATTTCGCGATCTGGTTCGAGCGGTGGCGTGCGCCACACGAGCGGCTCCAGTCACTCGAATCGGCGCTGCGCAGCGACGGCGCGTGCGTGCTTCGCGGCGGCGACTTCGATCGGTGGGACCTCGAGGTGCGCGGCAGCATCTTCGGCGCGGCGCGCGTGCGGATGGCCGTCGAAGAACACGGGCTTGGACGCCAGCTCGTCAGATTTCGGGTGTGGCCGCGGCCCTCGATGCCCATGGTCGTGTTCTGCGCGCTGACGGCCGTGTTGTCGATCGCGGCGATCCGCGACGGCGCGTGGGCCGCCGCCGCCATCATCGGCGTCCTGGCGGGAGTCCTGGCGGCACGCGTCGGAAACGAGTGCGCGCTGGCGACATCGGCGCTGCTCGCGCCGATCGAGGCGCAGGTGCAGCTGGTGGATCGACAGACGACTCCATCCGCCGAGGAAGCGCCAACGGACGCGGCAGCCGAGCCGGCGTTGGAGCTGGTCGCACGATGAACCGTCATCCCGCCCTCTTTGCCGGCGTCGTCGCCGCCCTGGTCTGGTCGGCGACGCTGCAGGCGCAGGCGCCCTTCGCGGTGACAGGCGTCGTTCAGGACGAAAGCGGGGCGATGATTCCGGGCGCGAAGATCACGCTGGTCCGTCAGAGCGACGCCGCCAGCCAACGGACGACGTCCGGCACCGACGGCCGGTTCCGCTTCGATGCCGTCCCGTCCGCCGAGTACGTCCTGAACGTTCAGATGACCGGATTCGAGGCGTTTCAGGATCTCCTGACCGTCGGCCCCGAGAATCCGCCGCCGTTCACCGTCAAGCTCCGAATCGGAGCACTGGAACAAGAAATCATCGTCGAAGCCGACACCGGCGACAAGTTCTCGACATCGGGCAGCGATGGCGCCACGACGAAAGTGAGTGACGACATGCTTCGGAAGCTGCCGGTGGGGTCCGACGACATCATGGCGCTGTTCACAAGATTTCTGTCGCCCGCCAGCTTGCCGGCAGAGGGAGTGTCCATCCTCGTCGACGGCGTGCAGGGCGAACAAATCGATCTGCCTTCTTCATCGATCAACACCGTAAGAGTCGACCGGAATCCGTACTCGGCCGCGTTTCAACATCCAGGCACCGCGCGGATCGAAGTGTCCACCAAGCGCGGGCACAGAAGCCGGTATGACGGCGCGCTCGACACATTTCTCAGGACGTCGCTGTTCGCTGCGCGCAACGCGTTTGCGGATGAGGCGCCGGACATCGCGACCCGACTCGTGCAGCCGACTCTGGGCGGCCCGCTGCCCGGGAAGAAGACCGCGTTCTTCGTCGCCGGCCAGCGATTCGAGAAAGATGAGAGCGTCGTGACAGATGCGGTGACCGCTGCCGGCCCGTTCGTCGCAAACGTGCCGACTTCCCATCGTCACGACAACATCTTCACGCGGCCGCAATGGTGGCCGAACGACTTACAGGTGCTTGCCGCGACGTACACGTTCAACGACCAGGTCTACAAGAACCGCGATTCCGGCGGGTTCAATCTGCCCGAGCGGGGCGTAGCGTCGGAACGGCGCAAACACAAGGTGACGGTGAACCACAGCTTGCTGTTGCCTTCCGGTTGGCAGAACAACATCCGTTTCGGCTTTACGCGTGACAACGATCGGACCGGAGGTCCAGCCGGCGCGCCTGGCGTCGTGGTCAACGACGCGTTTGCCGCGGGGCCGTCGCCAGCGTTCGTCACAGACGACAAGCGCACGTTCGACCTCGAGAACGTCACCAGATATTACGCGGGCTCCGGGCACTCGCTGCTCGTCGGCGCCAGGCTTCGCGCCGACCAGATCGCCACCTCCGACGCGACGAATTTCGACGGCACGTTCGAGTTCGGCAGCCTCCAAGCGTTCGTCGACCGCACGCCGTTGACGTTTCGGATCAATCGAGGCGATCCCAGTCTCGTGTTCGATGTGTACCAGGCCAGCGCATTCGCTCAGGACGAGATCAGGGTGAAACCGCAGCTCACGCTGACCTTCGGTCTGCGGTACGACTGGCAGTCGACGAACCACGACCGCGACAACGTCGCGCCGCGTTTTGCGTTCGCGTTTGCCCCAGGGGGCCACAAGACGACGATCGTTCGCGGCGGGGCAGGGCTGTTCTACGACAACCTGCCGCGTTCCGCCGCCGAGCAATCGCTGCTGCTGGACGGCGTTCGGGTTCACGAGGTGGTGATTGAGAACCCGTCCTTTCCGAATCCATTCATGAGCGGCGACACGATTTCGCCGGCGCCGAGCACCGTGCGGATCGCGCCCGACCTTCGCGCGCCTTCCCTGACGCAGATGAGCGTCAGCGTCGAGCAGCAGGTGTGGGGCAAAAGCTTGCTGACGACGGAGTACTCGGTACTCCGCGGCGATCACCTGTTTCGGTCGCGCAACATCAACGCGCCGCTGCCCGCGACAGGGTTGCGGCCGAATCCGGAATTCGTGAACGTCAACCAGATTGAGTCGACGGCATTCCTTCGAAGTCAGGCGTTGACGGTGACCTTTCAAGGGCATCTCGGAAAGTTCTTTCAACCGTACGCCCGTTACATCCTCTCAAAGACGACGAACGACGCGTCAGGCACGTTTGCGCTTCCGGCCGACAACTACGCCCTTGGCGGCGAAAGAGGCCCTGCGGAATTCGACGCAAGACATCGTTTCAATCTGATGGGCATCTTGTCGCTGCCCCGAGCCTTTCAGCTCGGCCTGCTGATGACCGCGTCGAGCGGCCTGCCGTTCAACATCACCACCGGGTTCGACGACAACGGCGACACCGTCGCCAACGATCGTCCGCCCGGCGTGACGCGAAACACGGGCCGCGGACCAGCAACCGTACAGCTCGACGTGCGGCTGTCCAAGAACTTCACGATGAATCACGAGTGGCGTGGAAGCCAGCGGCGTGACGTTGTCACGATCGGTGTGGACGTGTTCAACGCGATCAACCGCACGAATGTGGCGAGCGTTGTCGGAGTCCAGACGTCGCCGTTCTTCGGGCGTGCCAATTCGGCGGCGCCGGCGAGAGTCGTTCAGTTCTCCGCAAGATATTCGTTTCGGCAGTAGGCCGGACGCTCTGGAACCCCCGCGCGTGACGTGTCAACACGATATGAACCGGGTCAGCGCCACTACAGGACGGCTGTGTCGGGAGATGCTGCCGTACCTCACACCTCTCGCGGCGCTGTTCGTGCTGAGTCTGCTCGGCACCCCGCTGGCGCTGCTGACGCCGGTGCCGCTCAAGATCGCCGTCGACAACGTCCTCAACGTGCGTCCCATGCCGCATGCTCTCGACATGCTGCTGCCCGCAGCCGTCAAGAGCTCCGATCGCGCGCTGCTCGCCGTCGCCGTCGCGCTCGTCGTCGCGGTGGCGCTGCTGAATCAGGTGCGTGAGTTCGGCACTTCACTGCTGACGACCTACACCGGCGAGCGGATGCTGCGCGATTTCCGCGCGAAGCTGTTCCACCACATGCAGCGTGTGTCGTTGTCCTACCACGATCTCAAAGGCACGGGCGATACGATCTACCGTATCCAGTACGACGCGAGCGCTCTCCAGAACGTCGTGGTCATCGGGGTCGTGCCGTTCTTCTCGTCGGCGATCACGATCGTCGCCATGACCTACGTGACCGCGCGCATCAACTGGAAATTTGCGGCCGTCGGCCTGGCGATCACCCCGTTCATGCTGCTGGTCTCCGGCTCCTACCGGCGGCGGATGCGCAGTCAGTCGCGAACCGTCAGAAAACTCGAAAGCTCCGCGCTCTCGGTCATCCAGGAGGTCCTCGGCTCGCTTCGCGTCGTGAGGGCATTCGGGCAGGAGAACCGCGAGCACGGTCGCTTCATCCAGCGATCGAACGAAGGGATGCAGGCTCGCCTCCATCAGGCGTACCTCGAAGGCAGCTATGGCATCGCGCTCGCGTTCCTTACCGGCCTCGGAATGGCGAGCGTACTGTATATCGGCGTGCACGATATCAAGGCGGGCCGGCTGACGCTCGGGGATCTCCTGCTCGTCATGGGATATCTGGGACAGCTGTACGGCCCGATGCGGACAGTGGGACGAAAGATGGCGACGATGCAGTCGCACCTGGCCGGTGCCGAACGCGCCTTCGCGCTGCTCGATGAGGAGCTCGACGTGGTCGAGCGGCCGTCGGCGCGCTCCCTGGCGCGCGCGTCGGGCGCGATGGCGTTCCGCGGCGTCTCGTTCGCGTACGACGACGGTCAGCCACCAGTTCTCCAAGGCATCTCGTTCGACGTCGCACCGGGCGCCTGTGTCGGCATAGTCGGCACCACCGGCGCGGGCAAGACGACACTGATGAGCCTGTTGACCCGTTTCTACGATCCGACCACCGGATCGATCGTGCTCGACGGCGTGGATCTGCGGGACTACAAAGTTGCCGACCTGCGGAATCAGTTCGCAATCGTGCTTCAGGAACCGGTTCTCTTTTCGACGACGATCGCGGAGAACATCGCGTACGCGCGATTCGGCGCGAGCGAGGCCGAAATCATCGCGGCGGCGCAGGCGGCCAACGCGCACGATTTCATTCGCCGTCTCCCGCAGGAGTACGACACCGTCGTCGGCGAGCGCGGCATGCGCCTGTCGGGCGGGGAACGCCAGCGCATTTCCATCGCCCGGGCGTTTCTCAAAGATGCGCCGATCCTCATCCTCGACGAGCCGACCAGCTCCGTCGACATGAAGACCGAAGCGTCGATCCTGCTCGCGCTGCAGCGCCTCGCCCGGGGCCGGACGACGTTCGTCATCACACATCGTCCGAGCGCGTTGAAGCAGTGCGATGTCGTCGTGCGGATCGAGCAGGGACGACTGGTCGCGATTGAGCCCGGACTGGGCGTTGCGTAGTCGCGGAGCGTGAAGGTGTGAGCGATGCGGAGATTGCGTATCGGATTTCTGTTGCCGCGGTATCCCCGATGCAGCACGAGCTTCATGCCCGCCGTCGTGCAGGCGCTCGCCGACCGCGGAGCCATCGTCGAGATCATCCATCCTGTGGACCCGATGATGAATTTGTCGGAGCTCCGCGTCGAGCACGACCTCTATGTCTTGCGTCATACGAGCGGCGTTTCGCTCAGCCTGGCAGGCGCGCTTCATGAGTTGGGCGCCGTGATCGTCAACCCGTATCCGGTGTCGGCGGCGCTGCGCGACAAGATCGTCACCATGAGAACGCTGCAGGCCGCGGGCGTGTCCACGCCGGCCAGCTACCTCGCGCCGCACCCGAATCACCTGCGTCCGCTGCTCGATTCGGGTCCGCTCGTCATCAAGCCCTATCAGGGAGCTGACGGCGCGGGCGTCAGCGTCGTTCGAAACGACGGGGAGCTCGCGGCGGTGAATCACGGCTGCGAACCGCTGTTCGCCCAGCGCTACCATCCGGGCGACGGCCGCGACCGGAAGATCTACGCCATCGGCGGACGGCTGTTCGGCGTCAAGAAGGTGTTTCCACGCTGGACCGAAGAAGAAAAGCATGGCGAGCCGTTCGCGCTGACGCCGCAGCTGCAGGACATCGCCGAGCGCTGCGGCCGCGCCTTCGGCATCGACCTGTACGGCGTGGACATCATTGAAAGCGAAGGGACGCCGTACGTCGTCGATATGTGCAGCATTCCGGGTTTCAAAGGCGTGCCGGACGCAGTCGGGTTGCTGACTCAGTACTTCTATGCGGCTGCAGAACGTGCCGCCCGGGGCGAGCTGCTATCGCACCGGCCGCATTGGCGATCGCGCGGAGTGACGTCGATGCCTAGGCCACAGCTGCTGACCGACGCGCTGCACGAGCACCCGGCGTTGCAGGCGTGGAGGCGCGTGTCGGCCGGTTCCGCCCAGGCCTGCAGCATCGAAGTCCTGAAACGCAAGCGACAGTTTGCCGTGTATCGCGTGAACGGAGTCGGACCCGGACGTGCATCGATCATCGCCAAGCGATGCCGGCAGGCGACCTCCGATGTCGAACGCGTGATCTACGACGATCTGTTGCCGCGCCTGCCGCTGCCATCATTGCGTTGCTACGGCTCGGTGCGGGAAGACGACGGGCAACTGTGCTGGCTGTTTCTCGAGGATGCCGGGAGCAGTCCGTACCGTGCCGTCGATCCGTACGATCGCGTGCTGGCGGGCTGGTGGCTCGGCGAAATGCATGTCGCGCCCGTGCCCGGCGAGGTCAGGAATCAGCTGCCTGGCCGCGATGTTGGCTACTACCGGCAGGTGATCCATCGCTGCAGGCTGCGATTGCTGGAACACCTTGCCAATACGCCGTTGTCGGCCGAGCACACGCGGCTTTTTCGCCGCCTCGTCGCCTTCTGCGATGTGCTCGAGTTGCACTGGACCGAGATCGAGATCGCGTGCAGCCTCATGCCTCCTACGCTGGTGCATGGCGATTTCGCGTCGAAGAACCTTCGCATCCGACCGAGCGCGGCCGGCGAGCGCGCGCTGCTGGTGTTCGATTGGCAATTCGCCGGATGGGGTGTGCCCGCCACGGATCTCGCGCAGTTCATCGGCCGCGTCGCGAGCCCGGACCTTGGCGCGTACGCGTCGGTCCTCAATCAACGGGGTCTCCACATCGACGTGCAGGACGTCCAGCGCCTCGCCGCGTGCGGCGCTGTGTTTCGCGTGCTGAACGAGATCGACTGGGCGACGGTCGATCTCCCCTCCGGAGATCCTGCATCGCTGGGCAAGGCCGTGGCGGCGCTTCAGGTGTACGACTCCACAACCCGGTCGGCATTGAAGGCCGTTAACGAGGGCTGGGCATGATTGAAGGCCTCGACCGGGTGCTCGAGGGCAGCGCTCAGCCGGGGGTGGTGGAATTGCGCCAGCTGCTGGCGGACCTGCTGGGAGGCGCCGACGCCGACGGGCGCCTGATCGAGCAGGAAACGCTGAAACCACACGCGTGGCGCGTGGTCCGATTGCGATTCGCGTTCGACGGCCATATTCGCGCGGTCGTGGCCAAACGTCTGAAGCCGCACATCGGCCGGCGCACCGAACTGCTGGCGAGACGGTGGCTTCCGGCTGTGGGTCTCGCGGACTCTGGTCCGCCACTGCTCGCGAGCGTCGCCGAATCGAGCGGCCGCTCCGTGTGGCACCTGTACGACGACCTCGGCTGCGACGAGCTCGACGCGCAGCACATCGATCGGGCACGCGTCATCGCCGCGACGGAACTGATCGCGCGCATTCACGCGCGCTTCGCCGGCCACGCCCTGCTTGGCGAGATCCGGCTGCACGGAGGCGACCTCGGCGTCCACTTCTACGAGTCGAACGTTCGCGACGCCATCTATGCGCTCTCGGCGTGCCGTGGGAACGCCGAGCAGCAGGACGTGCGCGACCGTCTGCTGAAGCGGCTCTACGCTCTTCGCGACGATCTCCCGTACCGTGCGCGGCGCCTCAGCGAGCGCGGCGGTCCCGAGACGCTGCTGCACGGCGATCTCTGGACGATCAATATCTTCGTGGGCCACGCCACCGGAGGATTGCGCGCGCGGCTGATCGACTGGGATCACGCGGCAGTCGGACCAGTGAGCTACGACTTCTCGACCTTTCTGCTGCGCCTCCCGCGCGAGCACCGGTCCTGGGTTCTGAACGCTTACCGCCAACAACTGGCGACGGCCGGCTGGTCGCTGCCGGACGATCGCGAGTTGAACGCGCTCTTCGAGATCGCCGAGTACGCGCGCTTCGCCAACCGCATCATCTGGCCGGCGATCGCCATTGCCGAGGACAAGCAGCCGTGGGGCTGGGAGGCGTTATCCGAGATCGACGAGTGGTTCGAGCATTTCGAGCCGGTGCTCGCGCTGGACCGCGACGCGGCGCGGAACGTGGCGCCGATATGAAATACCTCATCGTCAACGGCGACGATTTCGGCGCGAGTCGTGGCATCAACCGCGGCGTGATCGAGGCGCATCAACGCGGCATTCTGACCAGCGCGAGCCTTCTCGTCGACGGCGCGGCAAGCGAAGAGGCCGCGGCGCTGGCTCGTCGGACCCCAACCTTGAGCGTGGGCCTGCACGTCGATCTCAGAGACGGCCGCGATTGTCGCGCCGAGTTGCAGCGGCAATTCGAGCGGTTCGGGCAGTTGATGCACGATGCGCCGACGCATCTCGATTCGCACCACGACGTGCACCGCGACGGCCGATGGCTTCCGTGCTTCCGCGAGTTCGCGAAGATGTACGGCCTGCGGCTGCGCGCCGATCCACCGATCCACACCTTCTCGCGGTTCTACGGCCAATGGAACGGCGAGTCGCACCCGGAGCACATCAGCGCGGCGAACCTCGCGCGCATGCTCGCGTCAGCCATCGAGGATGGCGTCACCGAGTTGAGCTGCCATCCCGGCTATATCGACGCAGAATTCTCCAGCAGCTATGCCGTGGAACGTGAGATCGAGCTTCGGAGCCTGTGCGATCCGATGCCGCGACATGTGCTGTCCGAGAAGTCGATACAGCTGCTCAATCATCGTGAAGCCGCACATCTGATCGAACCGTACCCGGGCGACGGAGCATCATGCCTGTCGTGGTGATGTCGCCGTACAACGTCGCAGCGTTCCCGCGGGGCGGCGGACATTTCTGGGTGTATCTGCAATACGCGCTCGGCCTGCGCCGGCTCGGGTGCGACGTGTACTGGCTCGAAGCGTTCCGGACGAAGGGGCGCGAGGAGCACGAGGCCGCTGCGCTGGAGGTATTCCGCACGCGGATGCAGAAGTACGGCTTCGACGGCAAGGTCATTCTGTATGCGACTCGGAGCAAGAAAGCGCCGCCGGGCGCGCCTGTCGAGTACCTCACCACGACGCGAGCTGATGCGGAAGCGGTCTTCGAAGCGGCAGACCTGCTGCTGAATTTCCACTACGCGATCAGTCCGGGGCTGCTGGCGTGTTTTCGCCGCACGGCGCTCGTCGATATCGATCCAGGTCTGCTGCAGTTCTGGATCAGCCGCGGCCAGCTCGCCGTGCCGCCTCACGATCTGTACTTCACGATCGGTGAAGGCGTTCGCGACCGCGATATTCACTGGGCGCGCTTTCGACCGCCGATCTGTCTGGAGCACTGGCCCTGCGTTTTCGCGCCGTGCTGCGAGACGTTCACGACGATTTCCAACTGGGACTCAGGGGAATGGGTGACGGACGGCGCAGCCACGTACGAGAACACGAAACGCGTCGCGTTCCTCGAGTTCGCCAATCTGCCCGGGCTGACCGGGCAGTCGATCGAGCTGGCGCTGTGCGGCCGAACCGAGCGCGATTGGGCCGAGTGGACCGAGCTGGAGCAGCGCGGGTGGCGCATCCGTCACGCGGCGGAAGTGGCCGCGAGCCCCGAGATGTACCAGGCCTACATCCAGGGCTCGCGTGGAGAGTTCAGCTGCGCCCGGCCTTCTTACGTGAGATTTCAGAACGCGTGGATCAGCGATCGGACGCTGTGCTACCTCGCCAGCGGGAAACCGGTCGTCGTGCAGCACACCGGGCCGAGCGCGTTCCTGCCCGACGGTGAGGGCATGTTCCGTTTCACGACGCTCGCCGAGGCGGCCGATGCGTTTGCCGCCATCAACGCCGACTACGAAGGGCACTGCCAGGCCGCGAGGGAGATCGCACGAGCTCATTTCGACGCGACGCGAACGCTCGAACGCGTGCTCACGATCGCGCTGTCGCACTCCGAGCGCGTATGCCGGCGATAGTGATCTCGGCTTTCAACGTCGCGGCGTTTCCCGAGGGCGGCGGACACCTGTGGGTGTTCTTGCAATACGTTCTCGGCCTGCGGCTCCTGGGCTGCGACGTCTACTGGCTGGAAGCGTTTCGCACGAAGGGGCGCGAGGAACAGGAAGCTGCCGCCCTGGCGGCCTTTGGCGCCCGGATGCAGCAGTACGGCCTGGACCGAAACTGCATCCTGTATCTCACTCACAGCGACGAGAGCTCGCCCGATCCGCCATCCGAGTACCTGAACATGACGCGGGCGGAAGCCGAAGCCATCTTCCGCCGGGCGGATCTGCTGCTGAATTTTCATTACGCGATCAGCCCGGGTCTTTTGGCGCGCTTCAGACGCACGGCGCTCGTCGACATCGATCCTGGGCTGCTGCAGTTCTGGATGACGCGCGGGCAGCTGAAGGTGCCGCGTCACGATCTCTATTTCACGACCGGCGAAACGATCGGCGAGACGACTTCGGGACTACCGAACGGCGGCGCACGATGGACGTACTTCCGGCCTCCCATCTGTCTCGAACACTGGCCGTATGTGTTCAACCGGCAGTGTCGGGCGTTCACGACGGTCTCCAACTGGGACTCGTCCGATTGGGTGGTCGACGATTATCAGCAGTACGAGAACACGAAGCGTGTGGCCTTTCTGGCGTTCGCCGACCTGCCGCGCCTCACCCGTCAGCCGCTAGAGCTGGCGCTGTTTCTGAAAAGAGCGCGCGATCTGGAGGAACTGAAGGAGCTGGAACGGCGCGGGTGGCGCGTCCGTCATTCGCGCGAGGTTGCGGCAACGCCTCAGATGTACGCGTCGTACATCCAGGGATCGCGCGGCGAGTTCAGTTGCGCCAAGCGCTCGTGCATGGAGTTCCAGAACGCCTGGATCAGCGATCGCACGCTGTGCTACCTCGCGAGCGGAAAGCCGGTCGTCGTCCAGAACACCGGCGCCAGCTCGTTCCTGCCTCACGGCGAAGGGATGTTTCGTTTCTCGACGGCCGCTGACGCGGTCGACGCGTTCGCCGCGATCAACGCGAATTACGAACGCCATTGCCGCGCGGCCCGCGAGATCGCCGAAGCGCATTTCGACGCCCGACGGTCGCTGGAAACCCTTCTCAACGCCGCACTCGCGCCGCCTGGAGCGCGAGCCTTTCAGGCGAGCGTCGGCCGCTGACGGCAGACACAGAGTTACGGCGAGACACCGAGACGTTAGCCACACAGACACAGAGACGCAGAGACGCAGAGGTGCCTCGGGTCGGCGGCACACCGCGAAGCGTTGTGAGCGGACGTCGACCCGATCGACGTCCACTCTGCGTGCTCAGCGATCTCTGCGTTTGCTTTTCTCTCGGTCTCCGTGTCTCTGTGGCTGATTCCTCTGTGTTCTCCCGTCAGTCAGTGTCGATGCGGCGCGCGAGAGCTGATGCTAAGATTCGCAAATCATGAGAAAGACAGCTCTTCTTGCTCTCACGATCTCGTGCGTCGTCGCGCTCCATCAGGCGCGCGATCGCGCCGAGACCAATACCGCTGTCGTCAACGCGAACACGTATCAGGACCTTCGCTGGCGCTCGATCGGCCCGCATCGCGGCGGGCGTTCGACGGCCGCCGCCGGCGTCCGCACGCAGCCCAACGTGTTCTACATGGGCGCGACCGGCGGCGGCGTGTGGAAGACGGAGAACTTCGGCGTCACGTGGACGCCCGTCAGCGACGGACAGATCGCGACCGGATCGATCGGGGCGATCGACGTCGCCGATTCCAATCCGAACGTCGTCTACGTCGGCACCGGCAGCGAAGCGATTCGATCGAACGTGATTCTCGGCCGCGGTGTGTACCGCTCCTCCGACGCCGGGCGCACGTGGCAGTTCGTCGGCCTGCGCGACGTCGGTCAGATCGGCCAGCTGAAAGTGCACCCGAAGAATCCCGACATCGCGTACGTCGCGGCGTCAGGGAATCCGTTCGGGTGGGGACCCGATCGCGGCGTCTATCGGACGAAGGACGGCGGCCGGACGTGGCAGAAGGTGCTGTTCATCAACGATCAGACCGGCGTCGTCTCGCTCGCGATCAGCTGGTCGAATCCGAACGAGCTTTACGCCGGCGCCTGGCGCGCGCAGCGCAAGCCGTGGACGATCGTCAGCGGCGGGCCCGCGAGCGAAGGCGGCGTCTACAAGACCACCGACGGCGGCGATCGCTGGAGCCGTGTGGGCAACGGATTGCCCGACGATCTGATCGGCAAGGTCTGGGTCGACGTCGCGCAGTCGAATCCGAAAGTGGTCTACGCGCAGGTCGAAGCGAAGGGCGCGAAGGGCGGTCTGTACCGCTCGAACGACGGGGGCGCGAACTGGACGCTCGTCAACAGCAGCCAGTCGCTGCGCGCGCGGCCGTTCTACTTCAACAAGGTCTTCGTCAACCCGAAGGACGAGAACGAAGTGTACGTGACGGAGCTGGCGTTCCACCACTCGACCGACGGCGGCAAGACGTTCACCAATCTCAACCCGCAGCACGGCGACAACCACGTGATGTGGATCAATCCGGACAACCCGAAGATCTTCATCGAGACCAACGACGGCGGCGCCAACATCACCGAGGACGGCGGGCGCAGCTTCTCGTCCGAGATGAATCAGCCGACCGCGGAAATCTACATGGTCGACGCAGACGACGAGTTTCCCTATCGGCTCGTCGGCCCGCAGCAGGACAACAGCACCTACGCGGTGGCGAGCCTGCCGCCGTTCGCGTGGCCGATGGACAGTCCGACGCAGACGTGGTTCCAGGCCTCGGGCTGCGAGAGCGGCCAGATCCGCATCGTGCCCGACGGCAAGATCATCTACGGCGACTGCAAGGGCGAGTTCGGCCGGTACAACGTCGAGACCGGCCAGGAGCAGCATTACTGGATTTATCCGCAGCAGCGCTACGGGAAAAACCCGAAGGACATGAAGTACCGGTTCGTGCGGCAGGCGCCGATCGAGATCGATCCGCACAATCCGAAAATCGTCTATCACGGCTCGCAGTACGTGCACAAGACGACCGACGGCGGCATCCATTGGACACGCTTCAGCCCGGACGTGACGGCGAACGGACCCGAAGGGCAGGTGACGTCGGGGGAGCCGATCACGCGCGACATGACCGGCGAGGAAGTGTACGCGGCGCTGTACTCGATGCGCGCGTCGCGGCTCGAGCCGTCCGTGTTCTGGACCGGCTCGAACGACGGCCCCGTGTGGGTGACGAAGGACGGCGGCGCGCACTGGAAGAACGTCACACCGGCCGGCCTGCCGCCGGGCGGACGCGTGCACACCATCGAGGACTCGCCGCATCGCAAAGGATCGGCGTACGTCTCGGTGTACCGGATGTACTTCAACGACTTCAAGCCGTACCTCTACATGACCAACGATTACGGCGAGCACTGGACGCTGCTCACCGACGGCACGAACGGGATTCCCGCAGATCAGCCGATGCACGTCGTCCGCGAGGATCCCGAGCAGGAAGGACTGCTGTACGCCGGCACGCTCGAGGGCGCGTATGTGTCGTTCGATCAGGGGAAGCACTGGCAGTCGCTGCAGCAGAACCTGCCGGCGACGCCGGTCACCGATCTCAAGGTACACCATGGCGATTTGATCGCGTCGACGATGGGGCGGTCGTTCTGGATCATGGACGACGTCGCGCCGCTCAGGCAGATCGCGGCGAGCGTGACGAAACCTTCGCGTCCGCGTTCGACAGACTCGCCGAACCAACACGTTGCGAATCCTTCCCACCGAACGAGCGGTGACGTCGCCCGGACGGCGTATGCGACCGCCGCGTTCGTCGCGCCGATTCAGGAGCGGCCCGCCGCGCCGTCTGCGCCGATTCCTCCGGGAGGCAAGCTCGCGAATGCCGCGCCTGTGGCGCAGGGCTTCAGCCCTGCGAGGGCGCCGATCAAGCCGTTCGACGGATCGAACGTGTTCCTCTTCACGCCGGCGCCGGCGTATCGCATGCATTACGCTCCGTCGATGGGGCGGCCCGACATGCCGGAGTTTCCGCCGGTGGGCGCGCGCATCGATTACTTCCTCGCCAACGCTTCAGGTGAAGTGAAGCTCGAGATCCTCGACGCCGCCGGAAAGACCGTCCGCGAGTACACGAGCGTCTCGCGCGGGGCGCCGCAGGCGGGGCGGGGCGGCGGACGCCGCGGCGGCAACCTGCCGTCGACGCTGCCGATCAAGATCGGGATGAACCGCTTCCTGTGGGACCTGCGCTATCCGGGCGGACCCGCGGGCGGCGGCGACGGCGAAGGGGGCGGCTTCAGCGGCGGCGGACCGCTCGCGGCGCCAGGCACCTATCGCGCGCGCCTCACGGCCAACGGCGCCACGAAGACCGAGTCGTTCACCGTGAAGATCGATCCGCGCGTCGCGAGGGACGGCGTGACCGCCGCCGATCTCGCCGAACAGACGAAGCTCGCGCTCAAAGTGCGCGATGCCCTCGCCGACGCGCGTCAGCTCGCCCAGCGCATCCGGCAGGCCATCGACGCGAAGCGCGGCGATCAGACGGCGCTGCAGTCGGTGCAGGAGCGGCTGATCACCAGGTCCGGTCCGTACGAAGATCAGATGTTCATCGACCAGCTGTCGAACGTCGGTCGAGAGATCGGCCAGGCCGATCAGAAGGTCGGCGCGAGCGCGTACGAGCGGTTCACCGATCTGATGAAGGAGTGGGCCGCCATCAAGGGCGACGCCGACCGGGCGCTCAGGTAGCGCGCCGATCATCAATCACTGGCAACGATCGAGATCGCCCTGTCCTCCGCCTCGTAATCGAATCTGTGCGGCGTGAATCCTGACGGCGGATTCGCCCGTTCCCATTCGATCGTCCGCCGCATCGCTTCGTCGCGCGCGATCGGTTCTGCGTACCCGAGGTCGCGGCGTATCTTCGTCGAGTCGACGACCCAGTGCTGCTGCGCGTTGCCGGGCAGGCGCAGATGCTCCGGCACCTGATCGGCCGGCCGCACGACGAAGTCGCCGGTCCACCCGACCGATCGCGCGATCATCCGCGCCCATTCGAGCTCGGTGAAGCTCTCGGCTTCCGCGACGTTGTACATCTCACCGGCCGCACGATCCTGCGTCGCCGCGAGCGCGATCGCCGCGGCGACGTTCTCGACGAACCCTCGCGGCGATCGCCACGCCGCCAGCGACTGCTCGAACAGAATCGCCGGGCGCCGATCGTCCATCCGCTTCAGCATGCCGTGGAAGCGGTGCAGCGGATCGCCCGGCCCGTACACCATCGGCAGCCGCAGCACCGTGCCCGGCAGCGTCGGGTCGCCCATGATCTCGCGCTCGACCGGGATCTTGTCGTACTCGTCGTCGATCCACGGATAGAGCTGCTGCACCATCTTGAGCTGCGCCGGGGGATACGTCTGCAGTCGCGTCCTCAGCGCGGAGGTTTCCGTCAGCGGAATCGGCTCGAGCGGTCCGGGCTCGAGGCGGTGCAGGACGCCGCACGCACGGTACACGTCCGCGCTGCTCAGCGCGACGACGCGTCCGGCGGCGCCGCGGAAGACCGTCATCAGATGGCGCGCCTGCGCGCCTGAGCTGAGAATCAGATCGATGACCACATCGGCCTTCGCCGCGCGAAGCGCCTCGGCGAAGTCGATCAGCCGTTTGCGATCGCCGATGATCTCGCGGGCGCCGATCACCGTCGTGCGCCCGCGATGAAAAATCGCGAGGTCGTGGCCGAGTCGGGCAAGCTCGCGCGCGACGAACGGACCGATGAATCCGGATCCGCCGATGAGCAGGATGTTCACGACATCATCGTAACGCTCGCATCGATGTCGCACCGAGTTGATTGCGGGTAGAGCCGGGATCATCCGATACTGCGAAAACCCGAGGTCATCGGGCTCACCGCTCTCTTGATTTCCGCCCACGCCGGGACCAGACTTTGCCCATGAGCAAGATCACATTGAAGGTGAACGGCGCGTCGCACGTCGTGGACGTCGAGCCTTCCGTTCCACTGCTCTACGTGCTGCGCAACGACATCGGCCTCGAGGGGCCGCGCTTCGGGTGCGGCCTCGGGCAGTGCGGGGCGTGCACGGTGATCATCAAAGGTGAAGCGGTCAAGTCGTGCACGAGGCCGGTTTCCACGGCACAGGGATTGGACATCACGACGCTCGAAGGGCTCGCGCGCGACGGCGTGCTCCATCCGCTGCAGCGCGCATGGATTGACGAGCAGGTGCCGCAGTGCGGCTTCTGCCAGAACGGCCAGATCCTCACGGCCAAGGCGCTGCTCGATCGCAATCCCCATCCGACCGACGCGGAGATCCGGCACGGCATGCAGGGCACGCTGTGCCGCTGCATGACGTATTACCGCATTCAGGCCGCCATCAAGCGCGCGGCGAAGGAGATGGCATCATGACCTCGCCTTCGCGACGAGATTTTCTCAAGACCTCCGGCTTCCTCGTCGCCAGCGTCGGCGCGATATCGCTGACCGACCTCGCGGCGGTTCAGGAGGCCGGCCCGTACGCCGATCCCGACTTCCGACAACTCGACTCGTGGATCGTCATCCGCGGCGACAACACCGCGACGTTCTACGTCGGCAAGACCGATCTCGGTCAGGGCACGGGCACCGCATTCCGGCAGATCATGTCGGACGAGCTCGACATCGCGTACGACAAGACCAGCGTCGTCATGGGCCGTACCGACATCACCGTCGATCAGGGCGGCTCGGGCGGCTCGGACGCGCTGCAGACCGACGGATGGCCGATGCGGCGCGTCGCCGCCGAAGCGCGGCGCGTGCTGCTTGAAATGGCAGCGACGCGATTTGGCGTGACGACCGATCGGCTCGCCGTCAGCGACGGGGTCATCTCGATCAAGAACGATCCGTCGCGGCGCGTGACGTACGGAGAACTGATCGGCGGCAGGCGCTTCAACGTCGCGCTCACCGGCAAGGACATCGACGCGACGACCGGCGTCGCGAAGATCAAGACCGTCCAGGAGCTCAGGATGGTCGGGCAGTCGCCGCAGCGCTTCGACATCCCGCCGAAGGTCGACGGCTCGCTCCAGTGGGCGGTCGGCGTGAAGCTGCCGGGCATGCTTCACGCGCGCAACGTGAAGCCGCCGGTTGCCGGCGCGAACCTCCTCGGCATCGACGAATCGTCGGTTCGCGCGATACCGGGCTTCGTGAAGGTGGTTCGGAAGGGCAACTACGTCGCCGTTGTCTGCGAGCGCGAAGAGCAGGCGATTCGTGCCGCGCGTCAGCTGAAGGTGAGCTGGCAGAAGCCGCAGGTCGCGCCCTTCCCGACGTCCGAAGATCTCTTCGAGTACATGCGCGGCGCCGCGCCGACGTTCAGCATCCCGCCCGTCACGTCCGGCGACACCGACGCGGCGCTTGACGGCGCCGCGAAAGCACTCGAGGCCGTCTACGACGTGCCGTTCCAGGGCCACACGGCGATCGGCCCCGCCCACGCCACCGCGGATCCGTCGAACGGTCAGATGACGATCTATTCGAACGACATGAAGTCGTACGGCCTCCGCAACGGCGTCGCGCAGTTTCTCCAGATGCCGCGCGACCGCGTGCGCGTCATCTGGATGGACGGACCGCAGGCGTTCGGACGAACGGCCGCCGACGATGCGGGCTTCGAGGCGGCGTTCCTCGCAAAGGAGCTGAGACGCCCTGTTCGCGTGCAATGGATGCGTCAGGAGGAAACGGCCTGGGACACGAAGGGTCCGGCGTACACGATCCGCATGCGCGGCGGGCTCGATCGCGACGGCAACCTCGTCGCGCTGAGCTACGAGGCCCGCGCCTGCGATCACAATCACCTCGGCTACAACGAGCCCGACACGGTGCTGATCGCGCAGCTCACGGGCATGCGCCGCTCGACGCCCGCGCGCGGCGGCGTGTCGACGCCGTCCGACATGTACGTCGTGCCGAACCGCCGCATGGCCGGACACGTCGTCGGCTTGCCGGTCGTGTGGGAAACACCCGTGCGCACGGGCAATCTGCGCGACCCGAACGGTCCGCAGGTGACGTTCGCGTCCGAGTCGTTCATCGACGAGCTGGCCGCCGCCGCGAACGCCGATCCGGTCGCGTTTCGATTGAAGCTGCTGACGGCGAGCACCGACGACGACAGCGGGTTCAGGCGCGCGCGATCGATCGCGGTGATCAAGGCATCCGCGGAGAAGTACGGCTGGGATTCTCGTCCTTCACCACGACCGCGACGCGCCGGAAACGTGCTCACCGGCCGCGGCATCGCGTACGCGTTCCGCAACCAGACCGTCGTGGCCGAGATCGCGGAAGTCGAAGTCAATCGCACGACGGGACGCGTGTGGGTGAAGCGGCTCGTGTGCGCGCACGACTGCGGCCTCGTCGTCAACCCCGAGGCGCTGCGCCACACGATCGAGTGCGGGATGCTGCACTCGCTGAGCCGCGCGCTCCACGAAGAGGTGAGGTTCGACGGCGAGAAGGTGACGAGCGTCGATTGGATTTCGCATCCGACGCTGACGCACGCCGACTCGCCGGAGACGATCGACGTCGTCCTGGTGAACGGCGATCCGAATCCGCACCGGCCGGATCTGCAGCACTACGGCGCCGGCGAGACGATGTGCAAGCCGACGATCGCGGCGGTGGCGAACGCGATCTACGACGCGACCGGCGTCCGCATCCGCCGCGTGCCGTTCAGACCCGAACGGGTATTGACTGCGATCAAAGCGACGAGCGCGTGACGAACCACGCGCTCTTATCCACTAAACCTGCGCGGGCGCAGGAATCGTCGTGACGCCGAGCTGTCGCAGCATACCGACTTCGTCGAACGCCTCGTGATCCTCGACGAGCTTGCCGTTCGAGAGCCGGCTGATGAGGATTCCTGTAACCGTGGTGGTGCGGCCCGTCGCAGCCAGGCTGCCGAGATTGCCCTTGTGAGTGCCGCGACCGGTCCAGCGCGTCACGACCTTGTCGCCCGCCTCCACGATGTCCTCAATCGTCAGGTTCAGATCGGGGAAGGCCGATCGGTACATCGTCACGACCTGCTTGAATCCCTCGGGCCCCCGCATCTCGAGTCCGCCGGGACCGTGGTACACGTAGCTCGGCGCGACGAGCGTGTCGGCGAGCGCGAGATTGCCGCGATTGATGATCTCGCTGTAGATGCGACGCACGATGGTCTTGTTGTCCTCTGGCATGGCCGCCTCCTCCGTGGACGAGCGCGAACGAAACTGCGGGCGCGCATCATCGCGCCATGCCGTGTGCGTGTCAAGGAGACGGTCGATCCAAGCTGGTCAGCTTCCACTTCCGCCACCACGTCGCGTCGCCGAGACCGAGCGCGTTCCACCACGCGTCGAGCGCGTCGCGATCGAGACGCAGGACCTGGTCGCGCGTGACGCCGGCCGGCATGGCGACCTGATCGGCGAGCGCGTCGGCAACGGCCGCGCGATCGGCTTCGTCGACGCGCGGGAGCAGATGCCAGAGCGTCACCGCGTCCCCTGAGTGGGGATGCGCCAGCAGCGCGCGCAGCGCGGCCGCGCGCCGCGCCGGATCCTCGCTGAAGTCGAACGTATCGATCGCGTCCTGGTACTCCCGATCCTCGTCGTCGTACCGCGGCGTGCCCGGACCGAGCGCGCGATCGATGCGCGCCGAGGCGCCGGCCGGCACGAACGATTCCCGCGCGGCGAGCTGCAGCGAGACCCAGCCGGCGGTGACCGTCAGCAAACCGGATCCATCTTCGTCGACGTGCAGCGTGTACGCGCACCCGAGGTCGGTCGCCGTCGCCGACGGCGTGTCGACGACGAACTGACCGGGCGGCGCCGTGATGACCGCGCGGAGCGTGCCGCTCTCGAGCGCAAGGCGATGATGGCGATCGCGTGTGGCGACGAGCTGCACGCGCGAATCGGGATCGACCGTCACTTCGCCGATCGTGCTGACCTCGACGCGCGCGCGCGACACGGCGTCGGTGACGAGAATTTCGCCGACCGTCAGCCGTCCGGATCCCGCAAGCGCCGTCGATCCGATCCGCGGACGCCCCTCGATCGCCGCGACGGCCCAGGAGGACGACGTCTTCGACGCGAAGCGAACGCTGTTCCACGTGCCCGAAACCATCAGCACGATCGCGGCCGCCGCCGCGAGCGCCGGTGCAAGGAAGCGCGCGCTGCGCCACTGAAGGGCATCAACGGTGACGCTCGCCCGCCGTCGCTTCAGCGAAGGCGGAAGCTGAATGCTGCCGGAGACCGTCGCGCGCAGCGGTCCGAGCAGTTGCTCCAGCCGTTGGATGTCGGGATCGGGCGGGCCCGAGCCGTCCCACAGGTAATCGTCATTCATGGCCGGTCCATCCCAGTCGCTCGCGCAGGAGCTTCATCCCCCGATGCAGGTTCACGCGCACCGATCCGGGCGTCAGCCCGGTGCGTTCGGCGATTTCGTTTCCGCTCATCCCCTCGACGAGGCGCATCAGCAGCGTCTCGCGATACGCGTCTGGGAGCTTCCGCACGACGTCGAGCAGGGCAAGCGTTTCCGCTTCGCTCGGATCGCGGCCGGCGACGTCCGCCGGCAGCTCTTCCTCCTGCTGCGACCGCCGCAGGTAATCGGTCGCGCGGTTGCGCGCGATGGCGGCAATCCAGCCGCCGAACGCCGCCGGATCGCGCAGTTCGCGGATTCGCACGTACGCGGTGACGAACACGTCCTGCACGATGTCGTCGACGTCGCGGCGCGGCACGCGCGCGAGGACGATCGCGTGCACCAGGCGGAGATAGTCGGCGTACAGGCGCGCGAACGCGTCCTGGTCGCCGCCCGCGACCGCGCGGATCGTTTCGGCCAGGGTCTCCGGCTCGCGTCGCCAGGTCGCCACCGGAACACGGGGAAGCTCGAGCACGTGGTCCATGCGAGGTCCGCCCGGAAGGAAGACGGCGGATCGCCGACAGATGTTAACAGTCAAGCCACGGGGCACTTGACCCGTCTTATGCCTTACAGCAATATGTTGCTATGCAACATAAGAGCGCGATGCTCGATCGCGAGCTGAAAAAGGGAAGCGCGGAGCTGTTGATCCTTTCGCTCCTCGAAGACGAGCCGCGACACGGCTACGACCTGAGCAAGCTGATCGAGACGCGATCGGGAGGGCTGCTGAAATTCCGCGTCGCGTCGCTCTACCCGCTGCTCTACCGGCTCGAGCATCGCGGCTGGATTCAGGGGCGCTGGGTGGAGAAGGCCGGCCAGCGCCGCCGCCGCTATTACAAGCTGACGGCCGCCGGCGCCGCCGTGCTCGCGTCGCAGCGCAGCACGTGGCGCGACTTCGTCGAGGCAATCAACCGCATCACACGGGTGGAGCATGCCTGACTGGAGACGATCGGTGAACGAGGAGATGCAGCAGCATCTCGACGACCGCTACGACGAGTTGCGCGCCGCGGGCGCCTCGCACGAGGAGGCGATGCACGCCACGCTGGCGGAGCTCGATGCCGACGATCCCGCCGGACCCCGCGACGCGACCGAGGTACGCGAACGATCTGCGCGGCGCTGGTCGCCTGCCGCCCGGTCGGCCTTCGGCGTCGGCGACGTCGCCGGCGATCTTCGCTACGCGGTCCGGGCGTTGCGGAAGAGTCCTCTCTTCACGACCGCGGTCGTCGCGACGCTGGCGCTCGCCATCGGCGCGACCGCTGCGATCTTCAGCGTCGTCAACGCGGTCGTTCTCCGACCGCTTCCGTATCCCGACGCCGATCGCCTCGTGGTCGTCTGGGGCAACCTGCCGTCGATCCATCTGCAGGACATCGTGGTGTCGGGCGCGGAGTACGTCGACTTCCGCGATCGCAACCGCGTCTTCGATGCCATCGGCGCGTACGACGCGGCGGCCTTCAACCTCACGGGTCAGGGCGAGGCGGAACGCCTCAACGGCATCGTCGCCACCGGGAGCCTGTTGCCGCTGCTCGGCGCACAGGCGGCGATCGGTCGTGTGCTGCAGGACGGCGACAATCAGCCTGGTCGCGCCCGCGTGGCTGTGCTCAGTCATGCGGTGTGGCAGCGGCGCTTCGGCGGCGACCCGGGCGTCGTCGGCCGCCTCGTCGCGCTCGACGGGCAGCTCACCGAAATCGTCGGTGTGCTGCGCCCGGGAACCGTGTCCGCCTTCGGCGAGAACGAACCGGACGTCTGGATGCCGATCGTGATCGACGCGGAGCTGCTGAGCGACAACAACCGCGGATCGCGCGCCTACACGGTGCTCGCGCGGCTGAAACGGGGCGTCACCATCGCGCAGGCGCAGGAGGCGATGAACCACGTCGCCGACTCGCTCGTGCGCGACTACACGTCGCATTACCACGGCGGCTTCACGACGACCGTCCGCAACCTGAAAGGCGACATCATCAGCGACACGAGCCGCGGTTTGTATCTCCTGCTCGCGGCGGTGTCGCTCGTGCTGGCGATCGCGTGCGCGAACATCGCCGGACTATTGCTCGTGCGCGCGCACGCACGGCGAAGGGAACTCGCGATTCGCGCCGCCCTCGGCGCCCGGCGTTCACGGATCGGTCGTCAGCTGCTCACCGAAAGCCTCGTCGTCTCCGCGATCGGCGGCGGCGCCGGGCTCGCGCTGGCGTTCTGGGCCGTCAAGGCGCTCGTGGCCCTCGCGCCAAGCGGCATCCCGCGGCTGCACGAGGTCGCGCTCGACGCGCGCGTCGTCGCGTTCACGGCGGCGCTGTCGATGCTGACGGGAATCGTCTTCGGCGTTGCACCCGCGCTGCAGGCGTCGCGCGCCGATCTCACGGACGTGTTGAAAGAGGGCAGCCGCACGATTGCCGGCGGCGGCCACCGCGTGCGGCGCGCCCTCGTCGTCTCCGAGGTCGCGCTGTCGCTCGTCGTGCTGATTGCCGCGGGGCTGCTCATCAACAGCTTCGCGCGGCTGCAGAGCGTCGCGCCGGGATTCGATCCCGACCGGCTGCTCACGTTCCGGCTCGCGCCTTCCACGGCGAAATACTCGTTCGCGAAGAGCGAGCAGCTGTACGCCGAGGTGTTCTCGAGGCTCGCGTCGAAGCCGGGCGTCGAGGCCGTCGCCGCGATCGACGGGCTGCCGTTTTCCGGCTACGGCGGCGATCGCACGTTCTTCCTCGAAGGAAAGCTCGACGCGCCGCCGTCGGAGAAGCCGGACGAGCAGGTTCGGTTCGTCAGCGCCGGTTACTTCTCGGCGATGCGGATTGCGCTGCGGCGCGGTCGCGAGTTCACGGGGCGCGACACGCGGCGGTCGCCGCGCGTCGCCGTCGTGAACGAAGCGCTCGCGTTGAAGTACTGGCCGCGCGAGGATCCGCTCGGCAAGCGTGTCACCTTCGATCGGCAGGAGCCGATCTGGTACGAAGTCGTCGGCGTCGTCGGGAACATTCGTCATCGGACGCTGGACGCAGCCGAGAAGCCGGAGCTGTACGTTCCTTACGCGCAGCCGCTCTTCGAGGGGTGGAACGCCCGGCCGATGTTCGTCGTGGTGCGGACGTCGTTCCAGCCGACCTCCGCTGCCGGCGCCGTGCGCGATGTCGTCGCATCGATCGATCCCGATCAGCCGATCTCGAGCGTGCGGACGATGGAGGATCGGATTGGCGAATCGCTGGGGCGGCGGCGGTTCAACACGCTGCTGCTGTCGTTGTTCGCGGCGCTGGCTTTGACGCTGGCGGCCATCGGCGTCTACGGCATCGTCGCGTTCGGGGTCGCGGAGCGCACGCACGAGATCGGCATCCGGCTCGCGCTCGGGGCGCGGCCGCGCCACGTGCTGGCGATGATCGTCGCCGACGGCATGGCGCTCGTGTTCGCCGGCACGGCGCTGGGACTCGCAGGCGCCGCCGCGGCGACGCGCGTGATGGAGAGCCAGGTGTTCGGCATCAGCGCGACCGACGCGGCGACGTTCGCGGTGGTCAGCATCGCCCTCGCGCTCGTCGGCTGCTGCGCGTGCCTCGTGCCGGCGCGCCGCGCGATTGCTCTCGATCCGGTGACCACCTTACGAACGGAATAGGCCGACGTTATACTCTTCCGCCATGGCCGACAAGGCGGAACGCCTGCGGGCTCTGCACAAGAGCCCGCCCATCCTCGTTTTACCCAACGCGTGGGACGCGGCGACGGCGCGGATCGTGGAGGCTGAAGGCTTTGGCGCGGTGGCGACGACGAGCGCCGGCGTCGCCGCGGCGCTCGGCCATCCCGATGGGGGAGTGGTCCCGCCGCACGAAATGATCGAGGCCATCGCGCGGATCGCGCGCGCCGTGTCGGTGCCGGTGACCGCCGACATCGAGCACGGCTACGCGGCGACGCCGGATGCGGCCGCGGACGTCGTGCAGCGTGTCATGGCGGCGGGCGCGGTCGGCGTGAACATCGAAGACTGCATGCCCGGCACCACCGGCCTGGAGCCGGTGTCGCTCCAATGCGACAAGATCGCCGCCATTGCGAAGGCGTCGGCAAAGAGCGGCCTGCGCCTCGTCATCAACGCGCGCACCGACGTGTTTCTCCGCGGCATCGGCCAGCTGCCGACGCGGCTGCCGGTCGCCATCGAGCGCGGCAACGCGTTTCTCGCCGCGGGCGCCGACTGCGTCTTCGTTCCGGGCGTACGCGATCGCGACACGATCACGGCGCTCGTCCGCGGGATCCGCGGTCCCGTGAACATTCTGGCGACGACGGGGACGCCGCCGATTCCGGAGCTCGAAGCGATTGGTGTAGCGCGTGTCAGCATCGGATCGGGGCCGGCGCGCGCGGCGCTCGCGCTCATGCGCGACATCGCGCGCGAGCTGAAGACGAGCGGGACGTACGGATTCCTCGATCACGCGCTGCCGTACGACGATGTGAACGAGCTGATGCGATGACCGGCGCGCATGATGGAGCGCGAGGCATCAGCCGAGCGATCGGTCTCCGCGTGAAATCCGGATACGCGATCGCCGTCGTTCTCGGCGGTCCCGCATCGGACCCGGAGCCGGTGGCGCGCCGCGTCGTCGAGCTCAGCGATCCGAACGTTCCTGAAACGCGCCAGCCGCATCACGACGGCCGCGGCGTCGAGATGGAGGATCGCCGCGAGATCGCGCGGCGCACCAAGATCATCGAGCGCTGTGCGAAGGCGTCGGTCGCGGCGCTGCTTCAGGCATGGAGCGCGACGGCTTCAGCCGAGCGATCCCATGGTACCCTTCGCGCCGCGCTGGTGGTGGGCAGCGTCATCGATCCGGAAACCATCGGCAACCCGCACATCCGCGCCCACGCGTATGAAGGACGTCTGTTCCGCACAGTGCTCGAGGAGGCGCTCGCCGCGCGCGGCGTGACGTGCGACGTCATCGTCGAGAAGCAGCTCGCGGCGCGTGCGGCGGCCGCGTTGAAGCAGCCTGACGGCCGCATCACGCGCGCCCTCTCGGCGTTCGGCAAGACGCTGGGCAGCCCATGGCGCGCCGACGAAAAAGCCGCGGCGACCGCAGCGTGGATCGCGCTTCTGTAATCTCACGCGTCGTGCTCGCGTGCCTCCTGCTCGCGACCTCTTCCCGTTCGATTCATGCGCAGGGGCCGTCCCTGCAGATTCCGCCCGAAGCCCGGGCGTCGCCGGCGTTCGACGCCGTGCGCGCCACCAACGCGTATCTCGCATCGGTCCCCGCGGACAAGAAGGCGCGATCGGACGCCTATTTCGAGGGCGGCTACTGGCTGCAGCTCTGGAATTTCGTCTACGGCGTCGCGGCCCTGTGGGCGCTGCTCGCATTCGGATGGTCGGCTCGCATGCGCGACGCGGCAGAGCGCAGAACCAGGCGCCGGCCGCTGCAGACGGCGATCTACTGGTTCGAGTTCAACGTCTACCTCGCCCTGATCACGTTTCCTCTGACGGTGTATGCCGACTTCTACCGCGAACATCAGTATGGGCTGGCGACGCAGACGTTCTGGCCGTGGATGGCCGATCAGCTCAAGGGCTTCGGCGTCGCGCTCGTCCTCGGGGCGCTCGCCGTCATGCTGTTGTACGGCGTTCTGCGCCGCGTCGGACGCTCGTGGTGGCTCTGGGCCGCGGGTGTCGTCATCGCGTTCAGCGCGTTCGTTGCGGTCATCGCGCCCGTCTTCATCTTTCCGATCTTCAATACGTACACGCCGCTCACCGACGCGCGCGTCCGCGATCCGATCCTGAGCCTCGCGCGCGCGAACGGCATTCCGGCGGGCAACGTCTACGTCGTCGATCAATCGCGGCAGACGACGCGGATCAGCGCGAACGTCAGCGGACTCCTCGGGACGACCCGCGTCAGCCTCAACGACAATCTGCTCGCGCGGTGCTCACTCGAAGAGATCCAGTCGGTCATGGGGCACGAGATGGGCCACTACGTGCTCAATCACACCGTAGACAACCTGTTAGAGACCGGCGTCGTCATCGCGGTGGGGTTCGGTCTCGCGGCGTTTGCGTTCGAGCGGTTGCGCACGCGCAATCCTCGATGGCGCATCGGGTCGGTTGGCGACGTCGCCGGCCTCCCGCTCATCGTGCTGCTGTTCACGATGTTTCAGTTCGTCGCGACGCCTATCAACAACGCGATCATCCGGACACACGAATACGAAGCGGACATCTTCGGTCTGAACGCCGCGCGGCAGCCGGACGGGTTCGCCGCCGCGTCGCTGAAGCTCGGTGAGTACCGGAAGCTCGATCCCGGGCGGATCGAGGAGTTCGTCTTCTTCGATCACCCCAGCGGCCGGACGCGCATTTCCAGCTCGATGCGCTGGAAGGCCGAGCACCTCAGATAAGGAAGTGATCCCGCCGCGATGAGCCGTTGAAGGCGCCGGCCGCGCGTGGACGTCGCAGGGGTGCATCTGCTGCTAGAGGACTCGACATGGCTCCTGAAATCACGACGACCATCGTCAAATGGGAAGACCTCGTGGCGCAGTTGCCCGGGCCGCACGCGAAGCTGAACGACGTGCGAATCGGCTTCGATCTCGCGTCGGCGTCGGTCGCGGTGCCGATTTCGCTCGGCGAGGGGGTGCCGCTCGCGCTCGAGATCAAGGCCGGTGCGACGTCGCGCATCGACGGCTTCAACGCCGCGGATCAGAGGGACGTGGACGGTGTCATCGGCGGCGACGATGCGCCGATCCGGTTCGCCGGCGGGTCTGCATGGCTCAAGTACTCCGTTCAGGCTACGGCGCGCGCGGTTGCCGATCTCAACGCCGGCACGGCCGCGGGTCAGCTCCAGGCCGCTGAGCAGGTGCGTCTGTGCGATTACCGACGCCACGACATCGACGAGTCGATCGCTGTCGCAATCCGACGCGATATCGAGCGTCCGCGGTTGATCTCCGTGGTCGACAGCATCAGGGCGCTGCAGCCGCGCGATGCGCTCGCCGTCCGCACCGCGGGCACGCTGCAGGCGAACATCGAGGTGTCGTGGGCCGACGTGTTCACGAGCGAGATCGGCAGCCTCGCGCGTCTGCTGCGTTCGCCGGCGCCGTTTGGCATTCGAATCGACGCCGGCGTGAAGGCTACTGCGTCGATCTCGGTGAACGACGAGTTCGCGCTCACCTTCACGCGCGCCGACGGCGGCGCGGGGTATCGCGTCTTCGTCCGCAAGGCGAAGATCAGCGACGCGCGCGCGACCGTCGGCGTCACGGCGGTCGTTGCGGCCGCGCAGCCGGAAGTCGTGGCGGCTGCGGTGAACGGGCTGCTCGACGTGGAGCTCTCGAGAGTCAGGCCGCTCGTCGCACGCACAGGGAGCACGCTGACGCCGACCGAGCACCAGTTGATCCAGGACCTCGCGGAACGGCTCGGGGTCAGCCCCACGTCTGCGGCGCTGTCGAAAGCGCTCGACTCGCTCGAGGCGTCCGTCGGCGACAAGATCGCCGGCGCGGTGAAAACGAAAATCGAGACCGCCTTCGCCTTCGAGTACGGCCGCATCGAAGAGAACGCGACTCTCTTCCAGGCGACGCTGACCGACGAGGCGCTGACGGCGATGCACCCGCCGCTGCTCCGCCGAAATCTCGCGCCGGTACTCGCCGCGCCGAAGGGTGTCGGGATCGAAAAGTACCTCAACGAGACGACCGTGACCCGCACGCGCGCCTGGGGCTTCACGCTCGGCATCGGCAACAGGAAGCCGTTCAGCAGAGATACGAACCGGACGACGCGATCCATCCGAGAAGGGACGGCGGGGACGTCGCGCAGCTATGCGGTTCTCCACGCGTACGACATGACGCGGCGGAACTGGAGCATGAGCCTCAAGGCGGAGACGCTGTCGTTCGTGCCGC
>Ga0070699_100000616_pt1 | contig 33616 bp, 25 predicted proteins | sample KBSK1503metaG_FD_65473 | JGI IMG/M metagenome (GOLD analysis project Ga0070699, IMG submission 65473) | Corn, switchgrass and miscanthus rhizosphere microbial communities from Kellogg Biological Station, Michigan, USA - KBS K1-50-3 metaG | ecosystem: Host-associated > Plants > Roots >...
GAAAAAGTTACAAAAGAAATAGCTGGGCTCTGAATCTGTAACACCGTGGGGCTATGAGTTGTGGCAGGTAAATAGATCGCTATAGGTCGTGTTCGATCTATTGGACTGATGTCTGTTTATTCGGGTGCGGTCTCGCTGGGCACTACTGAGCCGGGATGAGGTTTAACTATTGGCGCCGACAGCAATCGTTGCGCATATCCTTCGGGGAAAGAGCGTACGCGTCCGCTGGAATCAGTGACAACGTGCCCCGTTTCGCCTTCAGCGACGACTTGCCCGTTGGAAGCGCGCACAATCTCGTAGCCGAAGCGCAGGGAACGTTTACGTAATTCGGTAATGTGTGTACGAACTATTAGCTCGTCGTCGTAATACGCCGGGGCTTTGTAACGGCAGTAAGCCTCGGCCACCACCAGAAACGCATCTTCGCTCTGTTCCATGTCGCGATAAGAAAAACCGCGCGCGCGGCAATAGTCAGTCCTGCCGATTTCGAACCAGACCAAATAGTTGGCATAATAAACGATGCCCATCTTGTCCGTTTCGGCATAACGGACACGCAACAACGTTTCGTGCCAAACGCCGAATACATCGTCAGGGGCAGGGCTGGTCATCTGAGCAAAGCCTTCCGAACTCATAAGCGAGTGAAGGAAATGATTTCCCGATCCGGTTCAAACTGTAAACGTTTAGCGGACTATAAGAGTGAAACACCAATTATGTCAAAGAAAATTAGCGGCTGCCTGGCCCTACTGACGCTGTTCTGCCTTTGTACCGGCAGCTTCCTGCCACTCGGCCACGCCCAGACCGGCGCCGCTGGTACGGCCCAAAACGCCGCCATCGTGTCGACGACTGACGCTGTACTCAAAGAAACCAGCGAACTGCGAGAGCTCTCGATTCTGAAGTCTGTGAAAAGCGGAGCCCAGTCGCGTGCGGATATCGAACGGATGATCATTCGCAATCTCGACGACGAGACCACACCCGCGGAGATGCACGCCGCGGAAATGGTGCTCAAGGCATTTGGCCTGGCGCCGGAGAACTTCTCGTATCGTCCGTTTTTGATCAAGTTGTTAACCGAACAGGTCGCGGGTTATTACGATCCAAAAGCGCAGCAGTTTTACCTGGCAGATTGGATTGAACTGGAAGGGCAGAAGCCCGTGATGGCCCACGAGCTTACCCACGCGCTTCAGGACCAGCACTTCAATCTCAAGCGTTTTGAGAATTGGCCCAAGGGTGACTCCGACGCCGAGCTCGCCGCCCACGCGCTGATCGAAGGCGATGCGACTCTTGCGATGACGCTTTACATGGCCAAGAATCCGCTGGTGGCGCTCGCGTTCATTCGCAGCCTCGGTTCGCAGGAAGTTGCTACCGAGCAGTTCAAACAAGCGCCACGCGCGTTGCGCGAGTCGCTGCTGTTTCCCTATGAAGAAGGTTCGGCATGGGCAACGCAGTTGTACAAGCGTGGTGGTTGGGAGATGGTGTCACGCGCGTTCAATAAACTGCCGCAGTCGAGTGAGCAGATCCTTCATGCCGATAAATACTTTGCTTATGAAGCCCCGCAGAAGCTCACGCTACCGGATTTCAAGACTGTGCTTGGACCATCGTGGAAGCGTATCGATTATGATGTAAATGGCGAATGGGGTTGTTACCTCGTGCTCGACGAATATTTAAATGACGCGATCGAGTCGAAACGAGCGTCGGCGGGTTGGGCCGGTGATCGTTTCGTGCTTTATGAGACGTCGAAACCGGGTGAAGTATTCATCGCGCAATTGACCGCCTGGGACACGCCGAACGACGCGAAAGAATTTTTTGACGCTTACGCGAAGCGCACTGCCAAGCGATACGCGAATGCGAAAGAGGTCAAAAACACGAGCGAGCGAATCGAGTGGCAGACCTCGAGTGGTTTAGTAGCGCTCGAACTGCGTGGTTCGCGAGTCGCAATCGTCGAGGGTGTTCCCTCATCAACCGATGCCAATACTTTGCTGCGCGCGATCGGGCAACAACGATAGAATCTAACCACACAAGCTGATGAAAAAGTCTGATAGCGGTACGGCCACGAAACAACCGACGCGTTTACGCGAGCTCACCGACGGCCTCCAGAGACTGGAAGCGAAGCTTCGTCTCGGTGGTGGTCCGGACAAGATCGATCGACAGCACCAGCAGGGAAAGCTCACTGCGCGAGAACGAATCGAGCTACTGCTCGATAAAGATGCTTACCTGCAGGAGATCGGATTGCTCGTCGCTTACGATCAGTACGGCGGTGGTGCTCCGGGCGCGGGAGTGGTGACTGTGGTCGGCAAAGTTGAGGGCAGGGAAGTAGTCGTCGTTGCAAACGATGCGACTGTTAAAGCCGGTTCGTGGTGGCCTGAGACGATCAAGAAGATCCTGCGCGCGCAGGAGATTGCGATGCGTTCGCGCGTGCCGATCATCTATCTGGTCGATTCGGCGGGCGTGAACCTGCCGTATCAGGGCGGAGTCTTTCCTGGTCAATACGGCGCCTCGCGAATCTTCTATTACAACTCGATCATGCGACGCTATTTGAAGGTGCCGCAGATCTCCGCCGTGATGGGACCATGCATTGCTGGCGGCGCGTACCTGCCGGCGCTCTCGGACATCATCATCATGGTCGAAGGCACGTCGTTCATGGGCCTGGGTGGAGCCAATCTCGTGAAGGGCGCGACCGGACAGACCATCGATAACGAAACACTAGGCGGCGCGCGCACGCACAACGAATTATCAGGCGTGGCCCATTATCGAGTTGCCGACGACCGGACTTGCATTGAAAAGATCCGGGAGTTCGTATCGGAGTTACCGAAACCTGCTGCTGTGCTTTCGAACGAGCAACCGGGCGATGCAGCGCGACCGGCAGAGGAGCTTTACGATCTCGTTCCTGAGGATCATCGCCAGCCTTACGACGTGAGAAAACTGTTGGAGTGTTTGCTCGACGGCGGTCATCTCGACGAGTTCCAGTCGGACTACGCGAAGGAGATGATCACGGGCCATGCGCGCATCTGCGGGATTCAAGTCGGGGTGATTGCGAATCATCGCGGGATGGTGCGGGTACCGGGTGGGAAGCCGCCACGGTTTGGCGGCATCATCTATACGGAGTCTGCGGAGAAGGTTGCTTACTTCATTGAAACTTGCAACCGCCATCAAACGCCGCTGTTGTTTGTGCAGGATGTATCCGGGTTCATGGTTGGACCAGATGCGGAGCACTCCGGGATAATTCGCGCGGGAGCAAAGTTTGTCGAGGCGATGGCGACGGCGACCGTGCCGAAGATCGTTTTGACAGTCAACCACGCGTCAGGCGCCGGTTACTATGCGATGGCAGGGCAGGGGTTTGATCCGGACTTTATCTATAGTTGGCCCACCGGACGGATGGGAGTTATGGAAGGCGACTCGGCCGTGCAGGCTGTGTTCGGCAGTCAACTCGAGAAGTTGAAGAAGAATGGAGAGTCGCCCGACGCGGCGTTAACGGCTGAGATGGACAAGGTGCGCGAGACGTACGATATGGAGCTCGACGCCAAGTATGCCGCCGCGCGTGGCTTTGTCGATGCTGTACTCACGCCCGAATCAACCAGACCCGCTCTCGAGCTCGCGCTACGTACCACACAAAACTATGCTGGCCCACACGTCGGACAGTTCGTGCTGCCGCAGACACTGGTGTAGCAACCGTTTGTCATAGTGGCAGATACTCAATCCGGTCATGCATCTCGTATTGTGCCTGGCCCTGAATTAATAGTTCGAGGTCCTTTATTGCCGCGCCGATTCCCAAGCTGTCGGGAACTAAGATCACACCGGCCATAGGCTCGTACTGAGCCAGTAATTGGTTAGCAAAGTCAGTCATCGTGCTTGTATCGTGCGTTAGCATGGTTCTATTCTCTCGCGCTGCCCAGCGGAGCAACTCAACGTCAGCCGTTCTCGCTAATCCGATTTGCGCAACGACAACGAAGTCGAGTTGAGGTATGCGACGTATTAGACCGCGCAGAATTCGGTGGTCAACATTTTCGTCGATGAGGAGACGAAGCATTATCGATGTTAATTACGTGAGGTTTAGGTTAGGTTTTGATCATCTGTTCACGCCAACGCTGAAGCTTTTCCCGAAGTGATACATATCCGGGTCGGCTCTCGATTTCCTGGCGTAACTTTTCAGCCCCTGCTTCGCGCTCTTTCAAATACTCATCAGCTTCACTCTGGTTAGTGAGATACCAGTCGATCACAGCTTTGATCTGTTCAAGTGAGATCGTTGGGAATCCCTCTGCAATTTCCTCGACCGTGTCTCCTCTTTGGAAGATGTGCACCAGAGTATCAAGCGTGATTCGTGAGCCAATCACACGTATCGTACGTATCGTTCCCTCGTCACGGTCAACCAGAGGTACTCCTTCCGGAAAAGTTATGTGTTTCGTGTTCACGCGCCGATATTAACCTGTCGATATCGAGAAAGAAAAGCAAGTAATCTTGCGCCTCACACTTCCGACACAACGTTTTGCAAAAAGGTGTTGGTTAAGCACCACTTTCTTCAACACCTTAGGCAAAGCTATCGTCGCCGAATCAGGCTCGGCCCTTCGTTCTCCGGTACAGTTTAGACTCAGGTTATTCCTGATTGTTGGATCAGGAGGTTCCTGCAATGATGCGTCAAACCATTAGAACGGTTTTGTTTTGTTGATTCTCAAGCTCACGTAGCTCGATTGAAAACCCGACTGGGCTAGCAAGGCGTCCCCAAATGAAACCGATTCGCGTGTTGATTGCTGATGACCACGCACTTGTCCGCGCTGGTATTAGAGCCCTCGTAGAAAAAATCGAAGGCGTAGTAGTCGTGGGCGAAGCCGGCCGGGGCAACGAAGCAATGGACCTTGTTAAGGAACTTAAACCCAATCTGATGTTGCTTGACATCACGATGCCAGATGGCGGCGGCTTTGCGGTCCTGGACCAGGTGACGAAAACCTTTCCCGAGATTCGCGTGATCGTGTTGACAGTTCATGAAGCCGGTGAGTACGCCATCCGCGCTCTACGTGAAGGCGCCGCCGGTTTTCTTCCCAAGAGCGCCGCCAGCACCGAACTCGAGCAGGCAATCGAAACTGTGATTCGTGGCGAGGTTTACATCTCACCTGAGACGTCACGAAAAACTCTGCTCGAATATGGGAAAGGTGCAACCAAGCGCGATCTCCTTGCTACGTTGAGCCCGCGCCAACGCGAGGTCCTGCGCCTCATCGCCGAAGGTAGGACCACCAAACAGATTGCGCAAGTGTTGGAAATCAGCGTTAAAACTGTCGAGACTCACCGCGCCCAGTTGATGGAACGTCTCGGCATACACGACGTTGCCGGACTCGTGCGCTACGCAATCATCGTGGGCCTGATCGAAGTTGAATGAATGTTTCCTTGCAAGTGATCAGAAACTCATCATTGTCAGAAGCGCTCAGGAATTGACTGAGCACGCGTCAGGAATCTCCCCATTGCGCACTCGTTTGTTAGCGCTTAGCCTACGTTCGGTTGAATACATAAGCCCTTAACCGCGATTGAAAGCATAGCGTTACAACGAAAGCGGTCGAAGCCGATTTCCTCCACGGTAGTGGGCTTAGGGATCGATGGTCGTGAGTTATTGCAGTAACAAGGTCGTGATTTATCGGAACTCCACCGGGGTATCTGAGAGCGAGTGAAACAGTATCAACGCTCCTCAGCAAGGTCTGAAGGACGTTACCGGCAGTGACTCAGACCTTGCTTGGTACTGTTGGTTGAAATCGAGAAGCCTCCCCCTGATTGATTGAACTGCTGCTGGGATCGTTGTTGCAAGCCCGCGGCTGTGAATTGATTTAGAGAGACGCGCGCGTTGTAAACAGGGTGAAATCCTCGCGCGTGGAAAGGGGGACGGCGACCAGGGCGAGGTCGCCGTCCCCTTTCTACATCTGCACTGTCTTGAGAAAGGATCGGACATGATCGCAATAGAAATCCCAGCCATGAAGTCAACTGAGAGACAGTTTCCCGTGCTGGTCAGCCAGGCGTTTATCGAAGTGATGAAGCAGGTGGACCACGTTGCCGACACGAATCTCCCGGTGTTGCTCACTGGCGAGGCAGGTACCGGCAAAGAGTTCATTGCTTCCAAGATTCATCACCGCAGCAGTAGGCGTGGCCGGCCGTTTGTTACGGTTGATTGCAGCGCTATTCCGGCGGAGTCGATCGAAACGAAGTTGTTTGGACATGCTGCGGAACCTTTTGCGGAAGCCGGTGGAGATCGACCGGGATTGTGGGAAGAAGCTGATGGAGGCACGATCTTTCTCGGTCACATCACGGAAACGACTGCCTCGTTCCAGGCGCAGTTGTTGCGCGCCATGCAAACGGGCGAGAGCCGGCGAGTTGGTTCCGATCAGGCGCAGCGGGTAGACGTGCGTGTGATTGCTGCGAGCGATCGCAATGTCGAGCAGGCTGTAGCGGAAGGAAAATTTCTCGACGAGCTCTTCCATTACCTGAGTGTGGCATCGATCGCATTGCCGCCGTTGCGTGAGCGCCCCGAAGATATTACGCCCCTCGCACAGAGCTTTGCCGATCGCATTTATTCATTGCGCCCGTCAGTGAAGTTTTCAAACGAAGCGCTTGCCTTGCTTCGGCAGTACCCCTGGCCCGGAAACATTCGTGAACTGGAGAATGCAGTGGTGCGTGCGGTGGCGATGTGCGACGGCACCATTACCGTCAAAGATCTGCCGGAGGCGCTTCGCAACGAAGCCGCAAGTGACGATTGGGTCACGCTCTCCGTTATCGAAGGCCGTTACGTCGCGCGCGTGCTCGAACACACGGGCGGCAACAAACAAGCCGCCGCTCGGCTCCTGGCTGTCGATCGCAAGACTCTCGATCGCATGATCAAGCGTCATCACATCGATTCGCAACACGTGAAAGCGCTACGCGCCAAAGCCTCCGCTCGTAATTAGCCACCACAGGCACGGGAGGCACAAAATAGATACTGATTTTTGGATCAAAATTCCTTATGTACCTTTTGTGCCTTTTTGTGATACTTTCTCGCTTCCGTGAAAAAGATCCTGCTCGTTGTCGCGGTCGCCGTACTCTATGTGCTTCATCAGGACATTTGGTTCTGGCGTAGCCCCTACCTGGTTTTTGGTTTCATCCCCATCGGACTCTTCTATCATGGTTGCTTTTCGGTAGCCGCGGCGCTGCTGATGTGGCTGCTGGTAACGTACGCCTGGCCGTCGCACCTTGAAGGAGAGGTTGAAGAAGCAGATACCAGGGAGGAACGTCGCGCTTGATTCCTGCAATCGTCGTTTTCCTTTACCTCGCGGCCGTTCTCTACATCGGTATCTTTGCTTTTCGTCGTGCTTCCAGCAAAGCGGAGGCTGAAGACTACTTCCTCGCGAGCCGCTCGCTTGGTCCATTCGTGTTTCTCTTTTCACTCTTCGGCACGAACATGACCGCGTTCGCGATTCTCGGCTCGTCTGGACACGCGTTTACGAACGGCATCGTCACCTTCGGCTTGATGGCCTCGTCCTCCGGGCTGATTATCCCGTTGACGATCTTCCTGATCGGCACGCGCGTCTGGGCACTCGGCAAAAAACACGGTTTCATGACGCCGGTGCAGATGTTCAGGGATCGCTGGGAGTGCAGCCACATCGGCACTGTGATCTTCGTGGTCCAGGCAGTGTTGCTGGTGCCTTACATCATCATCGGCATCATGGGCGGCGGCACCACGCTCTACACGATCAGCAACGGGCTGGTCCCGTTCTGGTTTGGCGGCGCGATCGTGGCGATGGTAGTGATGAGTTACGTGTTCTTCGGCGGCATGCGTGGCACTGCCTGGGTCAATACTTTTCAGACAGTTTTGTTTCTGTGCTTCGGCGCGATCGCATTGATCGTCATCGGCGTCGGTATGGGCGGCTTTAGAAGCGCGGCGACGGCCATACAGGCATCGCCAATGGCTTCGCTGCTCACCCGCGAACGAATCTCGCCGTATTACTTTTTCAGCTACACGTTTATTCCGCTTTCAGCGATCGCGTTTCCACACATCCTGATCTTCTGCCTGACGGCGCGCAAGATGGCCCAGTTCAAGAAGACGGTCATCTTCTACCCGATCTGCATCCTCGCGATCTGGCTGCCGTGCGTGTTTCTCGGCGTGATGGCGAATCGAGTAACTGACGTTCCCGAGATACGAGCGAAGCAGGAAGCGCGCCGTGTGCTCGCGACGCAAGGCAGGACCATGGAGCCGGAAAAGCGTGACGAGCTGCGCGAACAGTCAGCCGGCGACGACGTCATCATGTTGCTGCTGCATCGTTACGCGCCGCTCTGGCTCGCAGGCTTGTTGGGCGCCGGCATCATGGCCGCGGTGATGGCCAGCGATTCGCAGATTCTCGCTCTCTCTACTATGTTCACGGAGGACGTCTTCGCCTTCTACGGCGGTAAAGCCCGTTTTGGCGAGCACGTGCAGGTTCAGACCGGACGTCTGTTCATCATCCTGATCACGATCTTTGCTTACGCGGTCGCATTGCGTGCGCCGGAAACGATCTTTGAGCTCGCGATTCAATATGCATTTTCCGGTTACGCGGCGTTGTCGCCGTTGCTGGTCGCCGCATTGTTCTGGAAGGGCAGCACAAAATGGGGCGCGCTGGCGGTGACTGTTTGGAGCGCCTCAACAGTGGTTGCCGTTGCAATTCTGCAGTCCGTGGTACCCGCGCCGGCACCTGGACCAGCGACGATCCTTTGGGCGCCCGGCGGTGTCGAGGTTTTATCGCGAACGCCCGGAGGCACGGCGGTCTTCGGTTTCATGCCGGTCGTGCCGATGGTGATCGTCTCAACGCTCTTGATGATCGTCGTGTCGTTACTGACCAAAAAGCCTGACAAGGCAACCCTCGCTAAGTATTTTGGAGGTCGATAGCAATGAAGAAACTAATCCTGGCATTAGTGGTCATCGGCTGTGCGTCGGCTGTTGCCGTTGCTCAGACTGCCAAGCGCCGCGCAGTAAAGACCGGATCTCCGAATGGAATTTTCACGCCGGCGATCGTCACCGGCGATCTCGTGTTTACGTCAGGACAGATCGGTGTCGATGCAAAGACCGGGCAGATCGTTGAAGGCGGGATTGAAGCGCAAACTGAGCAGGTATTTCGCAATCTCGCGGCGGTGCTCGAGGCTGCGGGCAGCAACGTCGACAATATCGTGAAGGCGACCGTGTTTCTCGCGGATATGAATGATTACAACACGATGAACGAGCTTTATAAGAAGCACTTCAAAGGTGATCCACCCGCGAGAACGACGGTGCAGGTGGCGCGACTGCCGCGCGATGCGAAGATTGAGATCGAGGCCGTAGCGGTACTGAAATAACTATCCACAGATTACGCAGATTATGAATCTGTGTAATCTGTCGATGGGTTTAGCCGAAGCAATAGAGGCGGCCATCCTGCGAACCGATCACGATGCGTCCGTTCGCGATTGCCGGTGAGGCTGACAACGGCGCGCCCGCATTAAACTCCCACACCTTCGCACCGCTGCTTAAATTCAAAACATAAAATCGTCCGTCATTCGAGCCGACGTAAACGCGGCCACCGGCAATTGCCGGCGATGACTCCACGCGCGCGCGCGTCGCAAACGTCCAGGCTTCTTTGCCTGCCAACGTCAAACCATGGACCATCTTGTCGCGTCCGCCAACCACCACATTCGTCGACGTCACCGCTGCTGAGGAGTAGTACGGAAACTTCCTCTGCGGATGTTCGTAACGCCACGCGATCTGTTTCTGCGCCAGGTTCACGCTCAGCACTTCATTATCAAATGTGCCGTAGAATGCGGCGCCGTTTCTCAACGCCGGTGAAGCGCCGGTGTAGGAACCGGACGAGACATTGAATATTTCCTTGCCGTCCGAGAGGCGAATCGCGCGAAAGACTTCGTCGCAACCGGCGATGAAAGCCATGCCGCCCGAGATGCCTGGCGTTGAGTGCACTGGTCCATTGGTCTTGAACTTCCACAACACCGAACCGTCTTTGGTGGATAAGCAATAAAGAAATTCGTCATACGATCCGATCAAAATTCGATCGCCGACCACGACCGGCGACGACTTGATCTCGCCGTTAGTTTTGACGGCCCAGAGCTTTTTACCGTCCGACGCATTTAGGGCATTGAGCCAGCCGCCCAAATCACCAATGTAGACCGTGCCGTTGCCATAAGCGGGTGACGACTCACCGATCGGCGATCCCGTCGAGAATTTCCAGTAAACCGATCCGTTGTCGAGACTCAGTGCGACGAGCTCGCCTTTTTGCGATCCGACGAAGACGGTGCCGCCGACAATTGCGGCCGACGATTCGATCGAGTCACCCGCTTCATACGTCCATACTTGCTTCAGTGAATCAGGAACTTTCGACTCCGACACACCGGTCAATTGTTGATTGCCGCGAAACTGAGCCCAGTTATCGGCAGGAGTGTCCTGGGCCATCGCGACGATGCCGAGGCAAACAACCAGTAGCAAACTCATCAATAGGCGCATTGGTAAATCTCAATTGCTCCTTGCACATCAAGTGGTCTGGGATTGAAGGTGCCGGTCCACTGCTGGGCCGCGTCGGCTGCCAACTCCGGCAATTCTGTTTCGCTGATTCCGATGCTACGCAGCTTAGTGCGTAAACCGCCGGCCTCTGCGAGTTCTTCCAGTCTGATCGCCAGTTCTTCGGCTGGCTTCAGGTGATTGTTTCGTCCGGCTCTACTTGAATAACTAAGCAGCGGACCATAATCGGTTCCCGACTTTTCATTCCAGCGAACCACTGTGGAAAGTAACATCGCGATCGCCGCGCCGTGTGCAGTGCCGTAGCGCGCGGTCAGTGGATTAGCACATGCGTGTGTGGCGCCGAGCATCGAGTTTTCAATCGCCAGGCCCGCATAGAATGCGCCCAGTTGCATCGCCCCTCGCGCCGCCAGGTCGTTAGGTTCACTGAGAACGCGCTGGTAATTTGGTTCGAGCAGTCGCCACGCTTCGCGCGAGAAGAGTTCCGAAAGCGGGTTGCGTTTTGTCGTCACATAGGTCTCGACGGCGTGAGCGATTGCGTCGTAACCGGAAGTCGCGGTGATGCTGCGCGGTTGAGATATTGTCAAAGCCGGATCCAAAACCGCTACCCGGAAAGCGGCCTTCGAATCGCCACAAGCCATCTTGACGTGAGTCTCTGCGTCTGAAATGAGCGCGTAACTCTGTGCTTCACTGCCGGTGCCGGCGGTGGTTGGGATCGCGATCATCGGCAGCATCGATTTATTGGCCTTGCCATAGCCGCGATAGTCAGCCATGCGGCCGCCGTTGGTAAGCAGGAAATTGATTCCTTTCGCGCAATCCATCGAGCTGCCGCCGCCGAGTCCGATGATCGAATCAATCTTCAGTGGGGCGACGAGCTCCGTTGCCTTTTCCACCATTCGGGAATCCGGATTGGCTTCGAAATCGTGGAAGCGAAATACTTCGACGCCGGCCTGCTCGAGTGGTCCAACTGCTTCGTCTACGTGTCCTGACGCAACCAAACCATGATCGGCGACGAGCAGCGTGCGCCTGAAGTTGAGCTCGCGCGCGAGGTCGCCGAGACGTTCCACGACGCCGGCGCCAAAGATCGCGCGAGTCCGAGGTTGAAAATCAAAACTATTCATCGTATTCGGTCACGAAGAAGCACAAGACAGTTCAGCCACAAAAAGGCACAAATGAATTAGAGATCGAGCGGCGTGAAATTCCGTTTTGTGCCTTTTTGTGGCTAATTTTTTGCTGTCGCCGGTTTGCCTGCGGCCGCTTCCTGTATCGCGTAAAGCTGATTACGGTTTGTGATGTACAGCGCTCCATTCGCCGGTATGGCAGTCGAATAAACCGAGCTGCCCATGTTGATTTCAGCGATGACTTTCTTCGTCTTGCCTTCAGCCATGATCACGACGTCACCATCTTCATCGCCGAGATAAATCTTGCCGTCAACCAGCATCGGCGATCCCCAAACGGCGGCGAACAGATCGTGCGTCCAGTAAACCTGGCCCGTCTTGGCATCGAGACAGTGGAGAAAACCACTGAAGTCCGCTTCGTAAACGAGTCCATCCTTGATGGCCGGTGTGGAGATTGAGCGACGAATCTTGTCGTACTGCCAGACCATGCCTGTCTTGGTGATGTCGCCGCGCTTGGTGGCGTCGATGCAGTACATGTGGCCCACGCCTTCGCCGTGTTCCGGGTCCTGGCCGTTCGCAATATAAACACGATCCTGGTAGACCACCGGCGTGCTGATCAGCTCGTTACGGGTCTTGGGCCAAACTGAATCTTTCGGGTTCGAGTCAAACTCCCAGAGCTTCTTGCCCGTGAGCGCTTCGTAGCCGCGAATCCAGCCGTCGCCCTGCGCGTGAATGAGTTGGACCACGCCGCCGATCGTTCCCACGGTAGGTGACGACCATTGACCGTGCAGGATTTTGTCGAAAACCGAATTGTCTTCCCAAACGAGTTTGCCGGTCTTCTTATTTACGGCGATGATCGCCGGCGCTTTTGGTGACGGAATATTGACGTGACTTTCGTCCTGACCGTTGGAAGTGCTGACGTAAATCAGATCGCCATACATTACCGGCGACGAATTCGCGAGGTTGTGCGGCAACGACCCGACTTCCTCGATCATGTCAAACTTCCAGACGACGTCGGCGTTTGTCTCGCCGGTCAGTTTTTCGTCTGTTACTGGTCCATCGTTCTCTTTATCGCGAAAACCCTGGGTGTCGAGACAGACGAGCTCAGCGCGATTAGAAACGTAATAGACACGATCGCCGTCTACTAATGGCGACGACGCGACGCCTTGATATGGCCAATCATTCACGCGGCCGGTAGCCAGTTTGTCGTGGACCATCTGCCACATAAACTGGCCGTCCGACTCACGAAAAGCCATCAGCACACCTTTGTCGCCGGTGATCTTTGGATCGCGTAGTCCCTCGTTGTTAGTGCCAACGAAGACCATGCCACCTGCGACTACTACGTTGCCGTAGCTCTGTGAGCCGAGTTGGGCCACCCACTTGACGTTCTTCTTGCTCTTAACGTCCCAACTCGTCGGCAGTCCCTTCATGTTTGAGACCATGTTGCGATCCGCCGTGCCGCCCCACATGGGCCAGTCGCCCGAGCCGGGATCTGACGCCGATGCAGACGGCGCAAGGTAGAAGACAGCAGCGGTCAGCAGGAGCAGGGCGCACAGCAAGGCAGTCGGGCTATTGATGATTGCGATGGAGTTAAAGCTTTTGAATTTCATTTGTTTGCGTACACCTTTATGTTGTCGAAGTAGAGTTCAGCGAGACCGTTGCCAAAAATTCCAGGTGCGCCCTGGCGGTTCGGAATCGGATCGATGCGTTCAACCATCCAGGCGGACGGTTCGGGTTCGTTTGCCGGCCACGCCTTGCCGCGCGCGCGCGTCTTGCCGTCCGGCAGATTCTGGACTTCCAGTTTCAGACGGTACCAGGTGTCAGGCTTCCACGCGAATGGAACGCTCTTGGTGCGTGCTGTTTCAGGTTGCCACGGCTCGATGTGCAGCATCTGGCTATTGCCGTAGAGAGTCAACCCGTAGCGCTGTGCGATTACGCCGGCGTCACCCTGCTGTCGTCGTTTCTGAGTGGCATTGACGTCGGCTTCGATCGTGTAGTTGGACCAGTCTGACGGTCCCATGTAGGCACGAGCGCGAGTCAGCAACGACGATCCCTCCGTTAACTTCGTCAGCACCTTGTTCCCGTTCTGATCCCGCACTGAAAACTTGAGCGTGGTATTCACCCAGGACGGTGGCAGCGTGTTGAGGGCGTAGGAATCGAATGTTTCACTCCACGGCAGCGGCGGAAAGACACGCACGCTTGCAGTTCCACTCAAGCCGGCGACAGTGGCTTTCACGAGACCCGCCTGCGCGACAGCATCCGTGGAGGCAGTGAAGTGACCGCTCTCAACCGTACCTTTCAACTGTTCGAGCGACCACGTCGCCGCCGGCTCTTCGCGAACGAAATTTCCCTGCGCGTCAAAGAGTCGAACGCGGAAATTCGCCTTGTCGCCCGGTTTGAGTATCAACTCCGTCGGGACCACTTGGACGAACGTGGGCGGATTTGAGCTCACAGTCGTTCCCTGCGCAGCACTACCGCCCGTAGCGTGAGATGACGTGTGACTCGTCTTCTTGCCGATGCAGTAGAGACCGGCCTCACTGGCGAAATAGATGCGACCGTTCGCGACTGCCGCCGAGCCGATGATCTTCTCTTCCACGCCACCGGTTTCCAACTGATCCTCATCGAGAATCTCACAGCCAGTCGCCGACGGTTTGAGAATAAAAAACTTTCCATTCTCGGTGCCTACATACAACTTACCGTCCGCGAGCACCGGCGACGCCTTCTGGATCGTGCCGAGGTTTTTCAACCAGAGTTGTTTGCCGGTATTGACGTCGAACGCTGCGAGGTTGGCGCTGTTGTCGATCTGGTACAGCCGATCGCCATCGAGCACGGGTGAAGAGAAGCCACCCTGCCAGCCGAAAGTGCTCCACTTGACCTGTTCCGGCTTGATGTCGCCCTTGGCGGTTGCGTCAACAGCCACCATCATTCCCATCTCGCTCGACGCGAGGTTCTCCTCGCTGTGCGTGAGGATGGCCATGTTGTTGTAGACCACCACGCCGGTGTTCAGTCCGCGTTTGCTGATCTCATACTTCCAGACCGGCTCACCTGTTTGCGGTTTGATCGCGTAGACAAAACCGTCGCTGCCTCCCTGGATCAGCAACCGCGTGCCGTTAACGTTGACAATGATCGGTGGCGCGTAAGTCGTGTCGTAAGGACGGCCGCCTGGCGCACTCACCCACATCGTCTCGCCGGTCTTCTTATCAAAGGCCATGAAGCGATGTGCGCCGCGTCCGTGTTGACCCCACTGGAAAGTGACCCCGCTGACGATTACCAGATCGCCATCGATGAGTGGCGACACGGTGCGACCGCCGTGGGTGGTGAGCAGTCCGAAGTCTTCACCGAGCGATCGTTCCCACAAGACTTTTCCATCGCGATTGAATCCGATGAGATTACCGCCGACGCCATACACGTAGACGTTTCCGGTCGCCGGATCGCCAACCGGAGAGGCCCAGCCGACGCGATGTGGCGGAACGTCGCTGAGGTAAACATTGAAGCGATGTTCCCAGAGCAGTTTGCCGGTATCGGCGTTGAAACACATCAGTCGTTCCTGCATCGTCTCGCCCGAGCCCGCCGAGTTTTGCAGGTAGACGTGATCGCCGACGACGATCGGCGCCGAACGGCCACCATAAGGAGCTTTCCAGGCGAGGTTGTCTCCGGTTGGAGACCATTTCGCCGGCAGGTTCTTTTCCGAGGAGATTCCGTCACGAGCTGGCCCGCGCCATTCGGCCCAGTCGCTGCCGCTGATGACGGCAAAAGCAAGACAAAGGTTCAAATAAATGGAGATCAGGTTAGTCATTTTGAAGGCCCGCCACTATGAATGAAAAAGATGTTTCCGAGTCAGTGAAAAAGCTGTACAAAGGGTCGTCAAGAAGTCACTGCGCGCTTGCAACCTTGTGGATGTAGAATACGTAAGTTCACGTTGCTGCGTTACACTTTTTTTCGTGATTCTATCAGGTTCCGTCTCATCCGTTAATCTGTGGTTGATTTGGTTTTTGTTCACCGCGAGGAGAAATCATGTTGGTGCTACAAAAGGTCTTCCTCTTTTCACTCGCCGGACTTTTGTTTTTCCAAACGGCGACTCCTTCAAAACAGGAACTCAACGATCAGCTTTTTGAGGCTGTGCGCAAGGGCGACGCCGCCGCAGTCACTGCCGCGTTGGACCGCGGCGCTGACGTGAATGCGAAGTTTCGCTACGGGACAACAGCACTGTTCAAGGCCGCGGAACGCGGCAACGCTGAAGTTACGAAGATACTGCTCGACCGCGGCGCTGATGTGAAAGTGAAAGACACGTTTTATGGCGCCAGCGCGATGAGCTGGGCCATCGACGGCAAACACGTACAGGTCGTGCGTCTGTTGCTCGAAAAAGACACGGGCGAGATCGAAGATGTTTTGCTGACGGGTGTGCGTGAAAGTAATGTCGATTTGGTTAAGATCGCGCTCGATCGTGGTGGACTACAAGCCGAGAGCTTGACCGTGGCTTTGGCGATCTCGTCCGCCGACGAAAAGAATGCAGCGACTACTGAGCTGTTGAAGAAGGCGGGTGCCAAACCTCCGCTGCAAGTCGAAGCGGCAACGCTGCAAACTTACGCGGGCAAGTACAAAGGCGAAACTGGACCGGAAGCGACGATCACCGTCAAAGACGGAAGGTTGTTCGTCGGAGGATTCACGCGCGACTTGCAGCCGCTGCTCGCGCTCGACAACACGACGTTCCGGCCGGTGAACTTCGGTGGCATCGTACTGACGTTCAATGTCGAGGGCGGCAAGGCCACGAGCATGACGTTCAAGCAGGGAACGACGGTGAACCAGATGAAGCGCACTGGTGATGCGAGCCAGTAAAACGATTTCACGCAAAGGCGCAAAGAGCTTACGAAGGCGCAATGCAAGCCTTTGCGCCTTTGCGAAACTTTGCGCCTTTGCGTGAAACAAACTTTCCAACAAAGAGCGAACTCATGAAACGACTGACACTAGCATTCATTTTTCTCACCACTACTCTGACCGTCGCGCACGCACAGAACTGGCCGCAGTTTCGTGGTCCAGGTGCGACGGGAGTCACTGAAGGACAGCAAAAGGCAGTGAAGTTTGACGCCTCAACCTCGCTCAATGTCCGTTGGAAAACTCCGATTCCAGGTCTCTCGCACGCGAGCCCTGTCGTCTGGGGCAACAAAGTATTCGTCGTCACCGCAGTGACGAGCGGCAAAGACGAGACTCGCTTTGGACTTTACGGCGACACGGCTCCCGTCAAAGACGATCCGCAACATGCCTGGAAGGTGCTTGCGCTCGACAAGGCGACCGGCAAGATACTCTGGGAACAGACCGCGTACGAGGGAATCCCAAAAATCAAACGCCATCCAAAGTCTTCACATGCAGCCTCGACGCCGGCCACTGACGGAAAGTATTTGATCGTCAACTTCGGTTCCGAAGGTCTTTACGCTTACAGCCTCAATGGCAAGCTCCTATGGAAAAAGGACCTCGGCGTGCTCGATGCCGGCTGGTTCTATGACATCGATTACCAGTGGGAATACGGCAGCTCACCGATCATCTACAAGAACCTCGTGATCGTGCAGGCAGACATTCAAAAGAATTCTTTTATCGCTGCTTACGACATCAAGACCGGCAAAGAACTTTGGAGGACGCCACGCGAGGAGCTGCCTTCATGGGGTTCTCCGACAGTTTACGAAGGCAAGACGCGCGCTGAACTGATCACCGTTGGCCCCAAAGCGATTCGCGGTTACGACCCTGCCACCGGTAAAGAGTTGTGGCATCTCGGACCGATGTCTGAGATCACCACGCCCACGCCTTTCGTCGCCCACGATCTCATCTTTGTCACGAGTGGTTACTCACCGATTCAACCGATCTACGCCATCAAGCCGGGCGGTAACGGCGACCTGACCTTGCCGCAAGGAAAGGAGTCGAGCGATTTCATAGCCTGGAGCAAGCAACGCGGTGGTCCATACATGCCGACGCCCATCGTCTACGGTGAGTTGCTTTACACTTGCTCGAACCAGGGCGTGCTGACTGCGTACAACGCGGTTACAGGCGAACGTGTTTACCAGGAACGCCTCGGCGGAACTGGCGCCGCCTTTACGGCTTCACCAGTTGCTTCGGATGGAAAAATTTTTCTCTCGAGCGAAGACGGTGATGTGTTCGTCGTGAAAGCGGGAGCGAAGTACGAGTTGCTCGCCAAGAATCCGGTGGGCGAAGTGATGATGGCCACGCCGGCGATCTCGGATGGATTGCTGATCGTGCGTACCGTCTCGCATTTGTACGCCTTCGGAGAGAAGTAATCACAGATTACACGGATTTTAGAAAGGGATTGACACAGTGAAACAAACACGCCGAATTGCTCTGACGTTTATCACCGGAATCGCACTGACTGTTGTGGGACTGAGCGTTTTTGCCAACAAGGCAGACGCAGGAAACTGGCCGCAGTGGCGCGGACCCGATGGCTCCGGAATCTCAAACGAGAAGAATCTGCCGGCTGAATGGAGTCCGACAAAGAACATCAAATGGAAGACGCCCATCGACGGTCGCGCGCATTCGTCTCCAATCGTTTGGGGCAACCGGATTTTCGTGACGACGGCGGTCGAAGGAACAGTGGTTCCGGGCGCGAAGGCCGTGAAGCACGTGCTCGAAGGTGACAAAGAGTTTCTGCATCCTGACAGCGTCGGCGCCGATCGGAAGCATACTTTCAAAGTGCTCTGCATCGATCGCGACTCGGGCAAAATTCTCTGGCAGTCAACCGCCTGGGAAGGCACGCCGTACGACAATCGTCACCGCAAGAGTTCGTACGCTGCTTCCACACCTGCGACTGACGGCAAGCTCGTTTATGCGTTCTTCGGCACTGAAGGTCTTTACGCTTACGACTTCAAAGGCAATCTCGCGTGGAAAGCGCAGCTCGGTAATCTCGGCACGGTCGGCATGGGAACGGGCACGTCGCCAATTCTGTTCGACAACCTCGTAATTGTGCAGTGCGACGAGGAAAACGGCGAGGCGTCTTTCATCGTTGCGGTCGATAAGAAGACGGGTAAAGAAGTTTGGAAGACGCCGCGCAAAGTGCAGGTGAGTTGGTCCACCCCGCTGCTGGTTCGAACGGCCACACGCGCGGAATTGATCACCAGTGGTACGGAGTTCCTGATTTCTTACGATCCAGCGACTGGCAAAGAACTGTGGCGACACAAGGGCGTGGAGAGCAATGCAATTCCTTCGCCCGTTGCTAACAGTGAGATGGCGTACCTCGTCGCCGGCTTTCCGGCGAAGATTGCTTACGCAATCAAGCTCGGCCAAAACGGCGATCTAACCGGAACGCAGAACGTGTCGTGGAAGTATGAAAAAGGCACAGCGTACGTGCCGTCGCCGATTCTCTATGGCGACTATCTTTACCTGACCACCGATCGGGGCATTCTCACTTGCGTTGACGCGAAGACCGGCGAAGTGAAATACGAAGGCGGCCGCATTCCGATTCCCGCGACGTTCACCGCCTCGCCCGTTGCGTTCGAAGGCAAGATTTTGATGACCAGTGAGGATGGCGACACCTTCATCGTGAAGGCCGGTCCGAAACACGAGATTCTCGGCACTAACTCAGTTGGCGAACCCGTTTACGCGTCGCCGGCGATTGCGGACAGCCGGATCTTCATTCGAGGCGAAAAGAATCTCTATTGCATTGGAACATAAGTTAATAAAGATCCGTCTAATCCGTGGTAACTTTAACCGCAGATTTCACTAATAAGGACGGATTTGGCTTATGTTTCGAAGCTTTACCTTCGCAGCGTTGATAGCGTGCGCCGGACTCGCCGGCGCCGCGTGCAACCGGGGCGCAAACGACGCGCATTACGCGGCAGTCGAAGCGAACCGGCAGGAACAGGCAGCACAACCTGCACCCTCCGCTCCCGTTGCCCCGAGTCCCAGTCCGTCCCCCAGCGCCAACCCGTCGCCCGGACAGGCGCCCGCCGAAAACCAGCGAAACTACTGGACCAACTTCCGCGGTCCACGACGCGATGGCAAGTATGACGAGGCGAGTATCTCCACGAACTGGCCTGCCAATGGCTTGCCGGTAGTTTGGAAACAGCCGGTCGGTATTGGACATGCTTCCTTTGTCGTGGCCGATGGCAAGGCGTACACGATCGAACAGCGTCGCAGTCAGGAAGTAGTCGCCGCTTACGACATCAACAATGGTCGCGAGTTCTGGACGCAAAAGTGGAACGCCGCGTACAGCGATTCAACCGGCGATGGACCACGAGCGACGCCCACCTGGGATGCGGGCCGCATTTACGCACTCGGCGCGACCGGCGAGTTGCGCTGTTTGGACGCGAATAGCGGCGCAGTGATCTGGGGCAAGAATATTCTGTCCGACAACCAGGCGAAAAATCTTCCGTGGGCCATGGCTGCGTCGCCGCTGATTGTGGACGACAAAGTGATCGTGCTTCCCGGCGGGACTTCGGGCAAGTCGGTGGTCGCCTATAACAAGAACAACGGCGCTCCGGTTTGGCGGGTGCTCAACGATACGCAGGCTTACGTTTCACCGATGCTCGTCGAACTCGCGGGACGCCGCCAGATCGTGGTTGTCAGTGCCTCGCGTGTGGTTGGCCTGGCGCCTGAGAATGGCGCGCTGCTTTGGGAATATGCGTGGGATACGGACAACGGCATCAACGTCTCGCAACCGATCATGGTCGATCGGAATCGTTTCTTCATTTCGTCAGGTTATGGAAAAGGCGCGGCGCTCGTCGAGGTGAAGGGCAGTGGCAACAGCTTCACTGCAACGACGATCTGGGAAAACAACAACATGAAGAACAAGTTTAATAGCTCTGTTCTTTATAACGGTTATGTATACGGTCTCGACGAAGGCATTCTGGTTTGCCTGGATGTGAACACCGGCGAGCGCAAATGGAAAGATGGGCGTTACGGTTACGGGCAGATCATTCTCGCTGGTAGTCACTTGATCGTGACCAGCGACAAAGGAGACGTCGCGCTCGTGAAAGCGACGCCGAGTCAGTACACGGAAGTCGCGCGCTTCACGGCCGTGCAGGGTCAAACGTGGAACTATCCCGCGATCGCCAACGGCCGCTTGCTCGTACGCAACTCGACTGAAATGGCTGCGTACGATATCTCCGGAAGATAAGCCGCGTCAATCTGCGGCTCTTTACTGTTTCTTAAAGATCCGCTTCGCTTCGTAAGAAACGTTTGGGTTATCGACATACATGTCGATCACTAGCTCGCCGCCGAAGATGGTCCACTTCCGCACTGTCTGCGTGGTCAGCGGTCCTTTAGGCGTCTCAGCAGTCGTCACGTCAGTAACCTGAATTCCTCTGTCACCCGGTAACCAAATCGCAGTTCGTTTACCTTTCGCCGGCGGCTGGTTCGGCGGTGTCTGCGGTGTGAAGTCGTGTTCCTTACCATCGAGAACATACGTGTCTTTCACACTGCGTTCGTTGTTCGGCTGGATGAGTTTGGTTTCGAGCTCGATTTGATCGCCTTTGTGACTGATGATCAACGTCTGGTTCATGTCAGCCGGCAGACCGAAGCTGCGCCCTCGATCCATGGTCCATGTGCCACTGAAGTCTGGTTTAGTTGCTGCGAAGGCAAACAATGAGAGTGCCATAATCGCCGCGACCATCAACAAAGTCTTTCTTGCCATCGCCGGTTCTCCTTTAATCACGATTCTTAACCAGGGAAAGAAGCGGGCCCGTCATGAACGTCGTGACGAGCGCCATCAATACCATCATTGCGAAAATTCGTCCCGACAGAATGCCGAGATCATAACCGATATTGAGCACCACCAGTTCAACTAATCCGCGAGTGTTCATCAGCACGCCGATCGAGAACGACTGCGACCAGCTCATTCCGGTCCAGCGGCTCATCAACGTGCTGCCGCCGAGCTTACCCGCGATCGCAACGAGGATGATCAGCGCGCAGAGGAACCATCCCTGCCAATCATTCAAGAGGCTGATCTGCGTCCGCAATCCCGTAAACGCAAAAAACAACGGCAGCAACGCGTACGAGCTGAACGCCTCGAGCTTGTCTTTGAGAAAGATCCGAAATTCGGTAGAAGGCGGCATTACTACGCCGGCAACAAAGGCTCCGAACAGTGCGTGAATGCCGATCGTCTCGGTGAGCAACGCGCAAGCCAGCACAAACGCGAGAATGATCGGAATCAGCCTGCGCCGGTGAAGCAGCGAGTCGGGCTCTTTGATCAGGCGCGCCAGTTGTGGCCGCACCACCAGGAGCATCGCTATCGCGAAGACGACAGTGAAACCGATCGTCATCGCAGAACTCGCTATTCCTGTTGACTTCACCAGCGCGATCACGAGCGCGAGAATGCACCAGGCAGTGACGTCGTCCACGGCGGCGCAAGTGATTGCGATCGAACCGAGTGTAGTTTGCGAGAGCCCGCGATCTTCCAGAATTCGAGCAAGTACCGGAAAGGCGGTGATGCTCATCGCCACCCCGATGAATAACGCAAATGCGTTGAAAGAGGTTTCGGGCGGCGCCAGTTCGCGATAAAGAAAAAGTGAAAGCGCGGTGCCGAGCAAAAAGGGAACGACGATGCTTGCGTGACTGATCATCACGGCCGCCGATCCTTTTTCTCGTAGCTGTCGCACGTTGACTTCAGTGCCGACGATGAACATGAACAGCACGACACCGACCTGGCTTAACTGCCGCAAGGTCTCGAGCGATGACGCGGGAAATAGAAACGCGAGCGCCGGCGGATAGATCAACCCGAGCACTGATGGTCCGAGCACGATCCCCGCGACCATCTCACCCATCACCGGCGGCTGACCGATCCGGCGAAAGAGCCTGCGAAACAGCCCGGCCATCGTTAAGATAACGATGATCTGCGTGAGTAGAATGCTGAGCGGGGTTCTGAAGTTTTCCCAGAGGACGTTGTTGGGCGGGCCTTGCGCCGGGAGTGTGACAACTGTAACCGGCTGCAAACGCGAGCCGGCCGCGAGGATCAACCAAATACCGGCAACAAAGATCAGCAGCAACAGGAAATACGGCAAATAGTGGCGTAGATCCGAGAAAGTGAATCGGGAGGCTGGGGGCATCGGCTTTCTATACACGCTCCATCACAACAGCGCAACCTGGATCATTGGCCCTGCGTAGTAAATCCGTATCTATCTGGGTTCGTCCGTGGCTAAATCATTCCAATGATGCTAATTTGACTGACTCGATGACTGTAGACACCAGAACCGAGGTCGGGAACTATTTCGTCTCCAACTATCCACCGTTTTCGCAGTGGAAGCCGGAGTTTATTCCCGAAGCCATCGAGGCTCTCAACCAGCCGGCGCGAGTCGAGGATCCTTTAGGCCTTTATATTCACATCCCGTTCTGCCGCAAGCGTTGCCACTTCTGTTACTTCAAAGTCTATACCGACAAGAACGCTTCCGAGATCGAAGTCTACCTTGACGCGCTGATCAAAGAGAACGAGCTCTACAGCCGCATGCCTGCATTTCAGGGTCGCCAACTGCGCTTCGCGTACTTCGGCGGCGGCACGCCGTCATACATCAGCGAGCGCCAGTTGCGTTACCTGGTCGAGGGGCTTAATCGTCACGTGAGCTGGGCCAATGCGGAAGAAGTCACGTTTGAATGCGAGCCCGGCACGTTGCAGAAAGCCAAACTCGAAACTCTCAAAGACATCGGCGTGACGCGTCTGAGTCTCGGTATCGAACACTTCGACGACGAGATCCTCGCCGCCAATGGCCGCGCGCATTTGTCGCCCGAGATTTATCGCGCTTACGAGTGGGCGCGCGAAGTCGATTTTCCGCAAGTCAACATTGACCTGATTGCAGGGATGATAGGCGAAACGGAAGAGAAGTGGCGCGAAGCGATACGCCGCGCTATCGAGCTGCAGCCTGACTCCGTCACGATCTACCAGATGGAGCTGCCCTACAACACGGTCATCTCGCAGGACATCCTGAAGAAGGGCATGACATCTCCGATTGCGGGTTGGACCACAAAACGCGACTGGCTCAATTACGCTTTCGAACAATTTCTTGCAAACGACTACGAAATTGCGGGCACCGATATCGTCGCCACTAAAAAGAAGACTTGCCGGTTTATTTACCGCGACGCGTTGTGGCATGGCGGCGACATGATCGGCATCGGCGTCTCGTCGTTTTCACATTTCGGCGGCGTCAATTTCCAGAACGCGCACAACTTCGAAGAGTATGTGCGCATCCTTAATGAAGATCGCCTGCCGCTCCTGCGGGCCGTTTCACTGACGCCAAAGCAGCGACTGATTCGCGAGATGGTCTTGCAGTTGAAGACCGGAGCGCTCGACACCGGTTATTTTCAGCAGAAGTTTGGCATCGATGTTTGGAACGAGTTCCGTCCTGTTTATGAAGGATTGGAAGAAAAGAGCCTGCTCGCGCGTCACAACGGCACGATCGCGCTGACGCGTCGTGGTCTTTTGCAAGTGGACCATTTCCTGATTGATTTTTTTGAACCTGAACTGAGAACTGTACGCTACGCATGAATAACAATACTTATGACGTCATCGTAATGGGTGGAGGACCCGCAGGGAGCTCCGTTGCCGGCATCCTGGCGCGCGAAGGCCGCCAGGTAATCCTTTTCGAAAAAGAAATATTTCCGCGTCATCACATCGGCGAGTCGTTGATGACTGACACTTACTGGACCTTCCGTCGCCTCGGCGTGCTCGAGAAGCTCAAGCAAAGCCCGTTTGTGCGCAAGTACAGCGTGCAGTTTGCGAACTCGGCCGGCAAGGAATCGCGGCCGTTCTATTTCTTCGAGGCCGTGCATCACGAAAGCGCTGTCACCTGGCAGATCACACGCGCACAGTTCGATCACCTGCTGATCGATCACGCCGCCGAGCAGGGCGCCGTGGTCCACCAGGGCGTGCTGGTCAAACAGGTGCTGTTTGAAGATGACAAGGCGGTCGGCGTCGAAGTGCAGATGCAGGACGGCACGCGTGAGAAGTTTTTTGCGAAAGCAGTGGTCGATGCGACGGGACAGAGCGCGATGCTCTCGAACAAGTTTCGCTGGCGCGTGCGCGATCCGAAACTCAAGAAGGCGGTGCTCTATTCCTACTTCAAAGACGCGCACCGTGAACCGGATCTCAACGGTGGCGCGACCCTCGTGCTGCGCACCGAACCCGGTAGTGGCGGCTGGTTCTGGTATATCCCGCTTGAAAACGACATCACGAGTGTCGGCATCGTCGCCGATCCCGAATACCTGTTGAAGAATCGGGGCCAGGACCTCGCGAAGATTTTTCAGGAAGAGATCGATAAGTGTGAGTCGGTTCGCAGGCGAGTCGCGGAAGGCACTCGCGTCGATAAAATCTATTCGATCCTCGACTACTCATACCGGTCCAAGCAGAACGCCGGCAACGGATTCATTCTCATCGGCGATGCTTACGGTTTTCTCGATCCGATCTATTCGTCGGGAGTGTTGCTCGCCTTGAAAATGGCCGAACTGGCGGCAGACGCCATTCATGACGCTTTCAATCACGACGACTTCTCCGCCGCTCGGCTCGGACAGTACCAGGCGAAACTCGACCGCGGTATCGAGTCGATGCGCAAGCTGGTCTATGCGTTCTACAACGACGGCTTCAGCTTCGCCGGTTTCCTGCGTAAGTATCCGGACGAGCGCGTCCACATCATTAACCTTTTGATTGGCGACGTGTTCAAGGAAGGCGTGGACCGGGTCTATGGCCCAATGTCGGAGTTCGCCGAAATCCCAGCGCCGCTCTACGAACAGGTCGACGGTACGATGGCGACTCAGACAGTCAGCAGCGACGAAGCCGATTTACTCCTATCGGCTCAATATCGTTCTTACGATGATCGGCCACAGATGAACACAGATACCGCCGATTAGAACAACAACTTCAACCCAAACTGAATGTGGCGCGGGTCGCGCGCGGAGGTGATCCGGCCAAAGGTCGGAGAGCCGAGAAAGTTGTCCGGCAAGTTGAAGTTTGGATGGTTGAAGAGGTTGAAGGCTTCGGCGCGGAACTGCAGGTTCACGCGCTCCGACAAAGCAGTGTTCTTCACGAGCGACGCGTTAACACTCTGAAATCCCGGTCCTTCCAGAATATTCCTTCCCGCATTGCCGAACGTTCCCGGAGCAGGGAAGGCAAACGCTGCGGTGTTGAACCACTGTAAGGTCGTTTGATTCGATAACTCCGGATTGCCAACCACATTTGGACGATCGTTGGCGCCAAAGCCGAGAATCGATCTGCCGGTGCCGCTGTTGTCGATATCAGAAAGCAACGCCACCGTGAACGGCCTGCCCGTCTGAAGTGTAACGATGCCGAAGGTTTCCCAACCATTAACGAGCTTGCCGGCTAATCCCTCAGCATGTCTGAACGGCAACGCGTAAGCGTAACTGACCGACAAACGATGACTGACGTCGAAGTTTGAACGCCCGCGCTCTGCCGCAACGTTGTAACTGTTCTGCGGAAAGTTCGGATCGCCGGCGCTGCTGAAGAAGTTTGACGCGTCGTCGATCGACCTGGACCAGGTGTAAGACGCGAGCGCCGAGAAGCCGCGCGTGAGGCGTTGTTGAAAACGCATCTGTAGCGCGTTGTAATTCGAATTGGCTCGCGACTCGAGCAGATCAATGTCGTCAAAACGCGGATCGGGTCGCGGCACGAACGGAAGTCCCGGCGGCAACACGCTTGGTTGCGGTTGATTGATGTCACGCGCAGTCAGGAGCTTCGTCCCCTTCGAACCCACATAGGCGACTTCAAGAACGGTCTTGTCTCCGATCTGACGTTCGACGTTAAAGTTCCAGTGTTGCATGTAGCCGGTGCGCAGATCGCGTTGGATAGCAAGGGCCGAATCCGGCAACGGGAACGGGAAGAACGACGGAAACGGATCGTTCAAGGTCAGGAACAAGCCCGGCAACGAGAAGAAGATGTTGTTGTCGAAGAAAGGCGAATTGAAGTAAAGGGCTTCCGCGGGCGCGAGTGGCGACTGATCGTAGTAGATACCATAACCGCCGCGCAGCACTGTTTTCTCGTCACGGCCGATGGACCAAGCAAAGCCGACGCGCGGCGCGAAGTTGTTCTTGTCAGGTTCGAAGCCACTGCGCGGAACGCCATTGGTGCCGACAGGCACGAGATTGCGTGTGACCACATCGTAAACAGTCGCACGATCGGCAGCGTCTACCGGCGGCGAGTTGTACTCGTAACGCAGACCGGCGTTCAGCGTCAGTCGCGGCCTGACGCGATAGCTGTCGTTGATGAAAAAATTGTAACTCTCGGTACGAATCTGTTGCGGATTATCAACGCGCGCTACGCTCGTCAACAGCGGGAACCCGAGCAGCAGATCTCCGAGCGCGTTGCCGGTAAGCTGAAAAAACGGCGAGAACTGGAGGCGTCCGCGCGACTCAACATCGCGAAACGCGTTCTGCTGCGAGAAGCGCAAGTCAGCGCCAAACTTGATCAGATGATTGCCGTGAACGTAGCTCGAGTTGTTCAGAAACTGGTAAACGTTAGTGACACTGTTCTGCGGATTGTTCCCTTCGTCGCCGAGCGGCGAGAACCCCGTGATCGTGATAAAGCTGAGACCCAGGTCACGCTCGCGTGGCGAGATCGTAGGCAAACCAACGTCGGAATTAAGCACACTGGCTTCCTGATTAACTGCTGACGCAACGCGACTGAAAGCTACGCGGCTCTCGTTTACGAGATTGGGCGTAAACAACATCGTCAGCGCCGCCATCGCGTTCTGGCTGCGACGATTCACCGTGTCGCCAAATCCGGGAACGAGCGCGAGCGAGGAACCAGTGAAAGGCTCAAACAGAGCGCGGTCGCCAAAACTGTACCGAAACACCAGGTCGGCGCGATCGTTCAGCTTGTGATCGACGCGCGCGTCGAAACTGTCGTTGTCATCGCGCAGGATCGGCGACGAGACGAAGTTCTGAAACGGAACGTTGCGGTTTGGCAGCGGGTAAAGCGCTGCGATTGCGCGTCCGACAGGGTTAATAAAGAAGTCAGGGATGACACCGTTGTCGAACGGCAGTCCGGTAAACGGATTCGTCGGCACGCCGAATATACTCTGCGAGAAGTTACCGGCGCGTTCGAGTGCCGTTGGCACGTTCGTGATGCGCGTGATGCCCTCACGCGAGCGCGTCCCTTCGTAGTCGGCAAAGAAGAAAGTGCGATTGCGATTGATTGGACCACCGAGCGAGCCGCCAAACTGGTTGCGAATGTACTTCGGTTTCGGCTCCGCGGCAGGCGCGAAGAAGTTGCGCGCATCGAGTGCCGCGTTGCGATGAAACTCAAACGCCGAACCGTGAAAATCGTTCGAACCGGAGTTGAGAATCACGTTGACCTGTGCGCCCGGGTTGCGGCCAAACGACGCATCGTAAGTGCTCGTCAACATCTCAAACTCACGAATCGCTTCGACTGACGGGCGAACGCCGAAGGTGTTGAGTTTGGGATCGACGTTGTAGACGCCGTCGAGCAGGAAGTTGTTAGCATCTTCGCGCGCGCCATTAACGCTGAACGCAAAATCGCCGCGCGCCGAACCGGCTGAGCCCGGAGCCGGCGGCACTGCGCCCGGCACGAGGAGGCTCAACTCATAAAAATTTCGGCCATCGAGCGGGAGGCCGGTGATCTGATGATTTTCAATCACGGTGCCCAGTGCCGGCGAGTCCTTTTTCAGTTGTGCATCATTCGTGGAGTCAATCCCAATCACGTCGGGCCCGGCAGGAATAAGGGTCGCGTCCAGCCGCCGCTCCTGGTTCACCAGCAGTTCGATTGTCTCGACGTAGTTCGCAAAATCAGTCTTCTGCACTTTTACATGGTATACACCAGCGTCCAACGATGAGATCGCGTACTCACCATTGTCGTCACTCGAAACAGTGCGCACCTCGTCGGTAGCAACGTTCGTCAGGCTGATCTTTGCTTCGGGAATGGAGGCACGGTTTGAGTCGTAAACAGTTCCTCGCAACGAGGCGCGATGTGTTTGCGCAACCATCACTGCGGGCAACAACAGGTATAGACCAATTGCGAAGAGAGTTCGAGAATACGACTTCAAGATTAAAGGCTCCTCGTTCGAGATTTTGGATGGACAACAAAACTGCGTGTTTCGCAGACCTTAACAAATGAGTTGCTACTATGTCTAAGCCTCAGATGTTAGAATGCGCGAACTTCAAGGACGTAGACATTACGGCGGAAGCCGGGTTCGAGTTTCAGTTTTGCTCCAAGTTTTAGCTGCCACAAAGATGCACAAAAGGCACAAAAGCTGAATCAGCATCCAAAGAAATCTTTTGCGCCTTTTGTGCTTTTTTGTGGCTCACATTTTAACTTTGGAGGTCCTAATGCTCTGGATCCTTTTTGCTCTTGGCGCCGCGCTGTCGTGGGGACTTTATGGTCCGGCTTTGCATCGCGGCCAAATAGCGCTGGGCGGCAATCCGATGCGCGCTCTCCTGTGCGTCGGAATCGCTTACTTCCTGATCGGCGTGTTGGTCCCGGTCGTGAGTCTTTCAGCGCAGGGTGAGCTCAACGGCTTCACCATGAAAGGTTCGGCCGGCGCCATTATCGGCGGCGCCCTCGGCGCAGCCGGCGCAATTTGCATTATCTTCGCGTTCAGATCGGGTGGGTTGCCGACTTACGTGATGCCACTCGTCTTCGCGGGCGCGCCGCTGGTTAACGTGCTTTATTCCATGTGGCTGCATCCGCCGAAGGCTTCACCGAATCCGTTGCTCTATCTAGGGTTTGTTTTGGCTGCTCTGGGCGGCGGCTTAGTGCTTTACTTCAAGCCATCGTCATGAGTGCACGAGTTCTTCGTGTCTCCCCGGATTGAATAGAAGTTTCACACACGAAGGAGATCTAATGAAAAACAGGGTATGGGTACTGGCAACGGTGACCTTGTTGGCGTTGGTCCATCAGGCGGTGGGACAGTCGGCCGCGAGCTGGCCGCAGTGGCGCGGTCCAAATCGTGACGGCATCTCGAAAGAGACGGGACTACTGAAGCAGTGGCCCGCTGACGGTCCGTCACTGGCATGGAAGGCAATTGGCGCCGGACGCGGTTATTCGTCGTTTTCCATCGCCAACGGCAAGCTGTACACGATGGGACTGCGCGGCGATCGCGAGTTCATCGTGGCGTTTGATATCGCGACCGGAAAAGAGGTATGGGCCACTCCGCACGGTTCAGCCTTTCGTAACGATCGCGGCGATGGTCCAAGAGGAACGCCGACTATCGATGGCGACCGTCTCTACGCGCTCGGTGGCAACGGCGATCTTTCCGCCCTCGACGCGCGCACCGGCAAGCTGATCTGGTCCAAGAATGTACTGCGTGAATTCGGCGGGTCAAACATCACGTGGGGAATCAGCGAGTCGCCGCTCGTGCTCGGTAACAAAGTGCTCGTGAATGCCGGAGCGCCGGGCGCTTCGATGGTTGCGCTCAACAAGACTGACGGCGCCGTGATCTGGAAAAGCCAGAGCGACGAGCCCGGTTATTCCTCGGCGATACCGTTGGACATAAACGGCGGCACACAGGTCGTGTTCTTCACCGCGAAACGCGCCGTCGGTCTCGACGTGCGTGACGGACGTTTGTTGTGGGATTACGAGCGACCGGCGAACAACGTCGCGAATGTGGCGACGCCGATCGTGCGCGCGAACCGGATCTTCATCTCATCTGACTACGGCACGGGCGGCGGCGTGGTCGAGATCAAGCCTGACAACAAAGCGCAGGAGATCTACTTCACGAAGGAGATGAAGAACCATCACAGCAGCTCAGTGCTCATTGGCGATTACCTGTATGGATTTTCGAGCTCGATCCTGACGGCGATGAAGTTTGATACCGGCGAGGTCGTATGGCGCGATCGGAGTGTTGGGAAGGGATCGCTGGTTTACGCTGATGGCAATTTGTATTGCTTGAGTGAGAATGGTGTCGTTGGGTTGGTGGAAGCGACGCCGACCGGATACAAGGAAAAAGGGCGTTTCCGGATACAACAGGGATCGCTGCCGACGTGGGCGCATCCGGTGGTTGCGGGCGGAAGGTTGTACCTGCGCGACCAGGATACGATCTACGCGTTCGACGTCCGCGAAAAGCAGTAGGCTTCGCCGCCACAAAAAGGCACAAAAGTCACAAAAAGAACTTTCTCATTGGGTGTAGCTTTAATGAGTTCTCTTTTATTTTTTGTGACTTTTGTGCCTTTTTGTGGCTACCGTTTTGCTTGTTTCAAGTAGTCGCGGGCTTCGCGTAGTTCTGAGAGGCCGGTGTCGGCCTGTTTCCATTGCTCAATCAAAGCCGTGTAAGCCGTAAGCGCTCCCGACTGATTCCCCGTCTGCGCTGCGGCGCGCGCGGCGCCGAGCAACGAACGCGCACGGTTCGGTTGTCGCTGTAGCGCCACCTTGAACATCTCCGCCGCTTCAGCCGGTTTTCCCGCCCGCAACAGAATCTCACCAAACAATTCGTGCGTTGGTTTGATCAAACTCGGTGGTCCCGACGGCGGCCGCATGTCTTCTTCGAGCGCCGTCGCTTTCTTCATCAGCTCGATTGCCTTGTTGTAGTCCTTCTTCATCGACGCTTCGAGCGCGGATATCTCGTAGCTGTTGATTTCAATCGTAGACTTGCCCGCCTCCGCCTTGGAATGAAGCTCACCTAATTCAGCCAAACCGTTCGCCGCTTCGGCGTCATTGCTTGCCATCGCTCCGGCCAGCCCGCGAATGAATGCGGGCAACGTCCGGTTGGCCCAGGACGTGCGCAATGTCGGTGCAGTGCTGCCATGTTGACCATGAGCGCCAGTCATCGTGGTCTGCTCGGTCGGAAACTTATTCGGCCGGTAGTCAGGGAAAAGCTCCTCAGCCAGGCTCCATCGTTCCGTCTCGACGACAAACGCAGCGGCCATGTTTGCGAAGTTATTTTCGTAATAGCCCGGGCGCAGCTTGTTATCGTACGTCGATTCCGACATCACCTTCTTCATCAGCGAGATCAATTTCTCCGCGTCGTTGTAGCGACCCTGTTGCAGGTAGACGTACATCAACCAGTGCAGACTGTGATAGTCGCGCACGTTGAGCGAAAGATTTTTGCGCTTCATCCACGCGTCGGACGCTTCCCACGCCGCTTCATTTGACGCCGCGGCTTCGGACCACATTCCGAGCTGCAGAAAAATGTGCGACGGCATGTGGCGCGCGTGATGCGCTTCGGGAGCGATGCTGGCATAACGGCGCGCGGCCGGCAGTGCGAGAATCGCGTGATCGGGATCGTCAAACGCGTGAATGATGTAATGCGCGGCGCCGGGATGATTCGGATTCTTTTGATAGACGTCCAGTGCAATCGCACCGGCTTTGGCCTGCAAGCGATAACCTTTTTCACCACCGATTCCGAGCAGCGAGAGGGAATAAAACGCAGCGGCATCGAGATCGTCGGGATAGGCGCGATAGATCTTCTCCATCGCAGCTGAGTACGCGACGTCGCGAGCGTGTTTATCGCCATCGCCGTAGAGCAACCTGACGGCTGCGATGTAAGCGCGTTCACGTTCTGTCAGTTTCGGAGTCTCTTTGATCTTCGCGAGCACCTGGCGTGCGGCGGCGAGGTCCTGTTCGGACCAGAGCGGGTGGTTGTAGGCCATCGCTTCACCCCAGTAACCCATCGCGAAATCGGGCTCGGCTTTGGTCGCTTCGCGAAACGCCTCGATCGCCTCCTCATACCAGAACGAGTGCAACGCAGCCAGTCCGCGCAAAAAGTGCGGCTGCGCTTTCTCCGATCCAGAAGTCGGAAACTCAACTCGCCCGAGCTGCGACTCCTGCGCAGTCACATGCAACGCCATCAACCCAATTATGGTAACGAGAACTAAAACACGTCTCATGTTTGACTCCTATCCGCCCGCAATCCGTAAATCCGTGGCCTACTTTTTCCCGATCGCATAAAGATGCTGCGCCGTGCGAATAAAGATCCTTCCCTCCGAGATCGCCGGCGAGCTCAGCACATAATCATTCAACGGATTCTCCGCCAGCACCTCAAACTTTGGACCAGCAGCCACAACCGTCGTTAGACCATCCTCATTCGTAATGTAGATCTTCCCGTCCGCGAGCACCGGCGAACCGCTGTAAGTGCCCGGCTTGATGCGTTGCTGCCCGTAGATCTCCGCACCGGTCTTCGCGTCGTAACAAAACATGATCCCGCGATCGTTCACGACGTAGAAATACTTGCCGTCAGTGACCGGTGTGGGCACGTCAGGTCCGTTAACGGTGGACCACAGCACATGCGAGCTCGTCACATCGCCACGCCCGCCGGCTTTGAGCGCCAGCAACGGTTTTACGCGCGTCGGTGCATAAATGATCTCGTTGTAGACAATCGGCGACGCGACGATGCGATACGAAGGATTGTTGTCCGGATTGAGACCATTCGCCCGCCATAGTTCTTTCCCGGTTGCCGGATCGTGACCAGTGACACAGTCGCCGCCGGTAATCACGATCTCAGTCGTCTTGCCGTAACGAAGCAGCGCGGGCGTCGTGTACGAATCGGGCGACTCACGAATCGCACTCGTCGGCCGATCGACTTTCCACAACGTCTTGCCGGTCTTCTTGTCGATGCGCATCACGTAGGAAGAATCGTCTGTCTTCATGCCGTGCAACACCTGGACGTAGAGCGAGTCTTCAAATAGCAGCGGCGACGAAGCGTAGCCCCAGTTGAGTCCAAACTCGCCATAGTCTTTTTGAATATCCCTGGACCAGAGCTCTTTGCCGTCGAAGTCGAAACTCTTGATGATGCCGGTGCCGGTCATCACATAGACGTTGCGACCGTCAGTGACAGGCGAAGGCGACGACATGTTTTGTTTGCGCATCTTCACGTTGCCGCCGCCGAGTGGTTTCTTCCAAAGCACTTCCCCTTTCGTCTTGTCGACGCACCAGAGAAACAGGTTGTCGCCATCGGCAAGGTTGAGGAAGATGCGATCGCGCCAGATGATTGGCGTTGAGCCGCTCCAGCCCGGCATCGAGACTTTCCAGGCGACGTTCTCTTCGGTGGTCCATTTAACCGGCAGGTTCTTTTCGTTGCTGACGCCGTTTAGGTTCGGGCCGCGCCATTGCGGCCAGTTCTGCGCCTGCACCACGACCAACGAG
>Ga0070699_100000617_pt1 | contig 33609 bp, 28 predicted proteins | sample KBSK1503metaG_FD_65473 | JGI IMG/M metagenome (GOLD analysis project Ga0070699, IMG submission 65473) | Corn, switchgrass and miscanthus rhizosphere microbial communities from Kellogg Biological Station, Michigan, USA - KBS K1-50-3 metaG | ecosystem: Host-associated > Plants > Roots >...
AACCTGATTCGCCGCGAGGTGCTCGTGATAGCCAGGCGACATCACAATCTGACCCGTTGTGCCGCCCGACGCTTCGCCAAACCTGGGCAGGGGCCGGCCTTCACCGGCGGCTGGTCCAGCATACTCCTCATAGGGTCTCAACAGGTCGCCGAACTCTATTGTGTCGCACGACACCGCGATTTCGGCGGTCGAGGTTTGGTCGCCCACTTCGATTACTCGAAGCGAACCGAGTTCGCGCACGTAGTAGCCCAGTCTTTTCTTGGTGAACGGATGTTTTATTTCGCCTACCGGCCGGATGACGAAGTAGACCGCTCCCGGCTGAATGCCGGCGCGACGCCCGCGGTTCAGGAACACTATGTCGCCCTGAGCGAACACTGCCTTCATGTTTTCTTTTTCAGCTCCAATAATCTGGAGTTCGGCGCGTGGCGCAATGTCTGAGATGAATCCTGTACAGTAGATGTCGGAGCTCCGGGCGACGGGTTGGTTTTCGCTCGAATTCTGCTGCCTGGCCACAACGGAATTGGACAACGAACCGACGAGAAACGCGATCAGCGCGATGGCTACGCGGGCGGTGCTCTTCATTGGGACTCCTTCGACGATGTGGGGCTCTTCGAGGGGATTTGAAGGGGCAATGATGTACAGCGAATCTGTCCGGAAAGTAACAAACTCAAAGGGTCAAGTCAATAATTATGATTTCCATCAGGCAGCGCGGGATTATGCCGGACAAATTGCTTGACAGCCATTCAAATAAGGCGATAATAGGCAAGCGGCCCACTTGCTTAGGCTCTTAAGTTAGCAATAATACGCGGCCAGGGTACTGATAAATCGATCGAGACACAGTCGAGCAGGTGGTCGGGTCAGGTGGCCAAAAATACAGTCTCCTGTAATCTCACCACTCTAAAGCAATGAAGACAATCGCCGCGGCTGTTTGCGCGAGTAATGTAAACCGGGTATGCAAGGAGGCGCTCGTGTACGAGTACAACGACAAGGTTCTCAGGTGCATTGATTGCAGCGAGGAGTTTATCTTTAGTGCGGGAGAGCAACTCTTCTTTGCGGACAAGGGGTTGCGAAATGACCCAAAGCGGTGCAAGCCCTGTAAGCTAAAAAAGAATGAACGAATCGCGGCTAATGTGCACGCTTACGGACAGCCTTATCCGAGAGAGCGAATCGAGGTTGCGGTCAAGTGCGCGCTCTGTGGCGTAGAAACAACCGTGCCGTTCAAGCCGACCCAGGGGCGACCGGTGTATTGCAGAGATTGTTTTCTGAGGATGCGCGCATCATCTGCGCCGGTTCACGCTCCGCTTCCCTAAACGTTTGACGGCGACTTCCACTCCGTCCTCGTAAGGTTCACCCGATTATTTGAGCTTCAGATAGTCGCGCACCTTCTTCATGTCCTCCCACACCTCTCGCTTCTTATCCGGGGAACGTAACAGAAAGGCCGGGTGAAATGTGGGCATCAGTTTGATGCCATTCCAATCGCGCCACTCGCCGCGCGCGCGGGTGATCGGCTCTTTCGTCCTAAGCAGACACTGAAACGCAGGTGAACCCAGCGCCACGATGACCTCCGGTCGAATGAACGCGAGTTGCCGGAAGAGAAAAGACTCGCACGTTTCAACCTCATCGCGCTCGGGTGTTCGATTTCCCGGAGGCCGGCACTTGACGATGTTTGCTATGTAAACGTCTTCACGCGCGAGTCCGATGGCGGCAATGATCTTGTCGAGTAACTGACCCGCGCGGCCGACGAACGGGCGGCCCGTCGCGTCTTCCTCTGCGCCCGGACCCTCGCCCACGAAAACAAGCCTTGCCCGCGGATTTCCTTCTCCGAACACAATCGTTTTGCGGTGTTCGTGCAGTCTACATCGCGTGCAGTCGCCGAGATCTTCGCGGATCGTTTCGAGCGAAGGCGCGGGCGATTCCAGGACTGGAAGCGAAGGGCCGCGGGGAGTCGTGCCGCGAGGCTTGGAACTCACGACAGCATCACCGAATAAGCCGGCCTGCTCGGCCCTGGAGGTAACACCGGGCGGGCTGGATGACGGTATTACCTCAGGATTGGCTGCCGGAGCCAGTTCTATGCCATGCAGCGATCCACCCATATCTTCGAATCCTATCTCTCGGTAGAACTTGAGATGATTCTCGATCTCACGGGCGATCTCCAGCGTATCACTGGCCGGATCTTTCGACATCGCCACGATTCTGCACAAGCGATGAATACGGGTCAAGCATTGGTGGGAATGGCATCGGGTTGCGCCCGTCTTGCCGCGCGTTTCCTTTTGCGTTTTTGGAGTCTCCTTGATAGTGTGCCCGGCCAGAGACGATGATACGTGTTTGACAGGAAGTGCTCGATGCGCAAGATAACATCTCTGTCCGTTGTCCTGGCAGCCGTGACCGCTTCTGTTGTCCTGGGGCTGTGTTCGCAAGCGCATGCTCAAGCGTCTCCCGCGATTCAGTTCTTCATGCCCGATGGGGGAATGCCTTCACGCGAGCTTCGATTCACAATGGCGATGGATAATGGGCGCATCGACACATTCTTCACCGATTCAAAGGGCAAGTTTCTGATCACCCGCTCGCTGGGGCTCAAACCCGACGCCGAGTATCGAGTGACCGTCCCGAGCGACGGAACGAGCTTCGATACCACCCTCTATTCATTTAAGGAATACAGCGGGGTTTATTACATTACGATTTATCTAAGGCCGCTTACCGCCAAACCGGTCCCGAAGGCGAAACTGATTGATCTTGCGGAGGTCGACACAAAGGCTCCGGAGGAAGCAAGGCAGGTCTATGATGACGCGATGCAAGCATTCAAGGAAGGCCGGCGGAACGACGCAGTAAATGGACTGGAGCGCGCGCTTGTCCTCTATCCGGATTTCTTTAGAGCGCTCAACGACCTGGGCGTGATTTACATGAAGGTGAATCGGCTGGATGATGCTTCGAGAGTTTTTGAGCGGGCGGCAAAGCTCGCGCCGCACGTTTATTATCCGAGGCTCAATCTGGGAATAATTCAGACGCGCCGCGGAAGATACAAGGAAGCGGTCGCTATTCTCGCGACGCTACACAAAGAAAACCAGTCAATCTCCGAAGTCCGCATCGCGCTTGCGGACGCTTTGATTGCCGTGAATCGGCTGGATGAGGCTGAGCCTCATCTGCGGAACGCGTTGCTTGACAGGAATCTTGATCGTGGAGCCGCCGGCGATGCTCATTATCGTCTGGGATTGCTTTTGAACAAGAAGGAAAAGTATTCAGCAGCCGCGGATGAGTTGAGCCTCGCCGCTGAGGCCATTCCAGAGTCCGCGCGTACCCACCTCCAACTCGGTGGCGCGCTGCTCCAACTGAGGCGGCTGGACGACGCTGAGCGGGAGTTGATTACCGCTTACCGCCTCGGTGGTGCAGAACTGGGCGGCGCGCAGTTGATGCTCGGCCAGATTTACTTCATGGAAAAAAAATACCAAAGCGCCCTGATCGCATTTGAGAGATATTTGAGCGACGTTCCCTTTGCTCCGAACGCCGTCGAGATAAGGGGCGTGATCGACAGAATAAAGGCCGCGTTGAACGGAAAATGATGATCTGGAACGACCACCTTTGAGGTCAAGGTCAAGTCGAGCGTAAGAAGAAAGCGCCGCGTATGTGAGAGCACATTCGCGGCGCTTTGGTTGAGAAACGCTTCCTTGAGCCAGGCTTTAGAAGTTGAGCCGGAACTGGAACTCAACCAGTCTGCCGCCCGGATCGTTCGTGCCCGACACCGTGAAGTCGCGGTAAGCGGCTCGAGTCTGTCCGAAGCTCGAGCTGTTGACCGAGGCAGTTCTGGCGTCAGCGGTTGCGCTCAGGATGAAGAAGTTCGCGCGGTTGAAAGCATTCAGGAATTGCACCCGCGCTTCGAAGTTGACGCGCTCCGTGATCCGCGTCCGCTTTACGACGTTGAGGTCAAAGCGAGCGGTCATCGGACCGTGTAAGAAGACACGGTTGCCAAGCTTACCGGGCTCGGTCTGGGGCCCGATGTACGGCGCGTTCGGGTCGAGGCTTGCCAGCCCCTTGCCAAGGTCAAATGCCGCAAGTGAGTTTTGGATTATCGAGTCGGGAAGCCAAAAGACGACTCCTCGACACACGCCACCAGAACAGACCGTCTCCTTTCGGATCTTGACCAGATCTTGAAGCTGCTTGGTGGAAATGTTGTGAAGCACCACGCCCGCGTCATTCTGATTGAAAGTTGCGCGGCCGCCGCTGGTGAGTAGAAACACCGGACCGTTTTGAATCCTGGCGACACCACCGGTTTGCCAGCCCTCCAGGACCTTGCTGACCACGGGAATGTGTCCGTTCAGGAAAGCCCGGCCTGGGCCGATCGGCAATTCATAAAGCCAGTCCACTTTGAACGAATGCCGTATGTCCCAGGGCGACAGTCCCCAATCCTGATTCAAATCGCGCAGGGTTCGCGGTTGCGTAGCCACGGCCGAAGAGCTGCCAAATGAGTTGGAAAGCGCCTTGCCGTACTGATAACTGCCCTGAACCAGTAGTCCGTGAGACAACCGTCGGCGCACTTCGATTTGCAATGCGTGGAATTGAGTGTCGACGCCATTCGTCATCAGGAACGAGCCGCCGGCAGCCGCCTGCGGATTCATGATGAAGAAGTTCGACACCTTTGTTCCATCCGGCAACGTGACGAACGGTACCAGACCGGCATTGATCAGATTGTTCATTCTGGAGGCGCTGGCAGCAATACTGTTCGCCAGTGCGCCGGCCTGTCCTTGCAGCAACTGCGTCACGGCTGTTGTGTTTGTCGCCGCGGCGCCTCCGCCAATCGCCGTCGTGATCAGTGGCACGTTAACCTGCCCAGGCAGACCCTGATTGCCGTAATTGTCACCTTTGCCGGCAGCGCGACTGATTGCAAGGTTGTTCGCGGCTGCCTTGAACACATCGAGGAAGCCGTTCTCGAATATGTTCACTTCGTTCAGGTTGTACTGCCGCCACAAACGAGTGCCGTGAGTGCCGACGTATCGAACTTCGACCGCCGTGTTCTTGTCCAATTCACGCTGGAGGCCAAACGAATACGACTGCGTGTAGCCTGGCTTGAGATTTGGATCAAAGTCATTGACGCTGGCTGAGCCCCCAGCAAGCAGCGGGAAGCGACTGGTGTCCGCCGGCGGGGCGATAAACGGGTAAGTGGCCGGATCGCGGAAGAGTACCGTCCCAGCCTTGAAAATACCCGGCGTTGTCGACGGAGTGACGTTGAGGTTTATCGAGGGACCGTTGTTCGAGCCGAACATACTGGTGTAGGCATTAAAGCCTTCCCGAGTGTAGGCCACCCCGTAGCCGCCACGAAACACAGTCTGATCCCCATTGCCAAACAACGTGTGCAGCACGCCCGACTTGAAATTAGGACTCCAGGCAAAGCCAAAGGTCGGCGCAAAATCTTTATGCCGAGTCCTGTAGCCCTTCTCTCCTTTTTCGAGCAGGCGGAAATACGTCGGAGTATTCGAGATGACCGTCGGGTTGAAGAGGTGACCGTTGCCCGAGACTCCATAAACCCCCTCAACGCCCGTGCGAGTATAGATCAGGTTATCGTTCAGAGGCGACGGATCGATCTCCCACCTAAGACCATAGCTGAGAGTCAGATTGGACATCGCCTTCCATGTATCCTGGGCGTAATACGCAAACTCATTCTGGTGATTGCGCTCGGTGAACGGAATGAATTCATACGCGCGCGTTTTCTCGTTGAGCGAAGCTGAACGATTGATCGCGGTAATCTTGCCCGTCAACAACGCATAGAGCTGTTGCGCCTGAGTGCGCTGGGTCGAGCTGGAACCCGGAAAATTCGCCAAGGAAAAGACATTCACCACCGGATCGTTAGAGTCGATTCCGAAGACGATCTGCGGCACGACCTGTGTGTCTACCGCCTGCGTGAATGATGCAACTCTGGTGAATGCGAATCCAAAGTTAACCGTGTGCGCGCCTCTAAGCATGTTGAGGTTGTCGCTCAACCCTTTGACCGGAGTGTTGCGGCGAGACTGCGAACGCCGCGTGTAGAACGGTCCGGTTCCCAGACTCTGGGGCCCGAGGTATGTTCCCGCGTTGACGGCGTACCCACCCCAGGCGCTGTACAGTCCAGGCGCGAACTCCTGGGTGAACAGCGAAGTGCCGTTGCCCGAGGAAGTGGCGCGGATTTCGTTCACCAGACGTTCATTGACGGTCCATCGATGAGCACCGACGAACGAGAACGTATTGCGGTGTATCGAGCCCGTAGTGCCTGGGGAGCCCACAACTATTCCTGAGCCGGGATAGACATCGAGCTGCCCGTTCACCCCATCAGGATTTGAGAAGTAGTGTTGATAGTTGTGAATGAACTCCAGGTGATGCTTGCTCGTCAGATTGAAGTCAAACCGCACGGTGGGGAACCACCGTATGTTCTGACCCGGGTCCTGAAAGTTGTAGTCGAGACGGTTGTAGTCTCCCGGACTCTGACTTGCGATTCGGCTTGTCAGCGAGCCCGCGGTGTGCACGTAGCCGTCGACAAGCTGCAACCCGGACGCGACTCTTGGATCAACTGTCGTCGGACATAGTGTTCCCGCGGGACACTTTGATGCTACGAAACTAAGGAGATTTACCTGGCGGAGAGCGCCCGTGGTGTCCGGATAAGTGAAGACACCCTGCCGAGCTGCTGGCGTGAGCACGAGCGTGTTGCCGGTCACGTCATTTCCATAGGCCTGCGGCAGCGTGAAGTACTCATAGTTGACGAAGAAGAACGCTTTGTCGCGGCTCTTCATCAGCTTCGGTATGAATATCGGTCCCCCGATATTCCCGCCAAACTGGCGAAGGATGAACGCATCTCGCGGCAGCCCGTCGATGTTGTTGAAGTAGTAGTTTGAGTTGAAGGTCTTCGAGCGGTATTGCCAGAAAGCGCCACCGTGAAATTCAGGAGAGCCTGATTTTGTGGTGAAGCGAACTTGCACCGCGCCCTCGCCTCCGCTTTCGGCTCCGGGCACCGCGGTCGAAACGGTCACTTCCTGAACAGCGTCGGATTTCGCCTGGATGCTGGTGAAAAACCCATCAGAGCTTCGGAGGAAGTTATCCTGAATGTTCGCTCCATCGAGCGTCAGGTTGACCGAGCCTTTCGGCAGGCCGTTGATAGTTGAGGCGCGAGGCACACCCGGAGAGCTGACTCCGGGGAGCGTCGTGATTAGAGTAAGTGCGTCCCGTGTGCTGAAGGGAAGCTCGCCGATCTGGCGTCCCACAATCGTTGTAGCAATAGTCGCACTTTCTCTTTGGAGAACTTCAGCGCCGCCGGTGACCACCACTTGCTCGCTGGCGCCGCCGGTCTCGAGCACCGCATTGAGCGTGGTGGCTTGCCCAGTGTCGACCTTGACGTCTTTGGTCACGGTTGTCTTGAAACCCGCGCCGGTTATTGTGATCGTGTAAGTTCCATTTGGTACGGAGGGTATCGTCCATCCGCCCTCATCATTGGCGATTGCCTTATACTCCGTCTGCGTCTGATCGTGCTTCGCAACGATCTGGGCTTTTGGAATTAAGGCTCCATTCGCATCTGAAACAACGCCTGTCAGCCGGCCCGAGGTTGTTATTTGCGCCGGAACAAGAGTCGAGACCAGCGCCACAACGGTCAGCAGCCAGAACAGGCGGCCTGTCAACCGCATAGTCATAGGGTAATCCTCCTCCACACCTGTTGTGTTACCAGGTGATTTATTTGTAAACCTTGTGTGAGCGAAGAAACTCAAGTGCCACCAGATCTAGATGCACCTTTCTCGTCGCCTCTAGTGCTGCGGCGCACGCCGCGTGAGTGATAGCGAGAGTCTGGATCTGGATGGGCGCAATCTACACCGCACGTCTGAAAAAGGCAAGATCATTTTGGCAGGATCATTTTGGCAGGATCATTTTGGCAGGATCATTTTGGCAGGAATGCGGTTCACAACAGCCTCCTTGTGCCTGAGATGCTTTTGGATTAGCTGCATCTTAAACGTTCGTAACGCGCGCAAGAGTCAGAACACTCACTTGCCGCGCGCCCGCTTCAATCAAAGATTGAGTTGCCGCCGAGATCGTGCTGCCGGTCGTGAACACGTCATCCACCAAAAGCACCGATGCGCCGGCGATGAGGCGGGGCCTTACAACTTCGAACGCTCGCGCGACCGAGCGGGCGCGATCCGCCGCATCCATACCCGCTCGATGCGGGTCGGTTGCGCGGGTTCTTGCAAGCGATCGATCGTCGTATCGAAGCCTGAATTCTCGCGATATCAATTCCGCAATGATCGCGGCTTGATTGAACCCACGCCGACGCTCGCGAAGCTTGTGCAGTGGAACGGGGAGTACTATCTCGCTCTCGATCGCAGCACGATGCTCAGAGAACGTACGATAGATGAGTGTGCGCAGACGAGGCGAGATGTGAGGATTCACCTTCAGGAAGAGGATGCTTGCTTCAAGCGCGCCGGAGTAGGAACCACACGCGCGTGCTGCTGTGAATGGAAGCGCTCCGCACATTCCACAACCGCGGGGTTGATCTGTCGCCGGTTCACCAGACAATTGAGCACCACACTTGGCGCACAGATCTCCGACGAAAAGATTGGTTATTGCCGGGTCGTCCCAACACTCCGCGCAAGCTACGCCGTCGTCCCAGGATTCTATCGAGCCCGAGCAGACTCGGCATTCGGCGGGGTAAGCAAGTCCCAGCAGGCCGTCTCGGATGATACCTGGCGAGCGCGCCGTCACGTCAATACCTCCGGAGATGAAGGTGATAGAACGCAGGACAACGGCTGGTTGGCCGCAACACGCAGGCGGGCGACCGGCGTTCGGCGAGAGAGTTCGAAACTAAATTTCCTTTTCGACCAGAAGCCCCTGCTCCATCTGCTCCTGACACTTGATGCAGTGAGGCGTCCAGGGAATCGCGTCGAGCCGCTTGACTTGAATATCGTCGCCGCAGTTTATGCACTCGCCGTAAGCGCCTTCTGTGATTCGATCGAGCGCCTCTTCGATGAGCCGCAGTGTATTTCGCTCATTCGTGCTTTGCGAGAAGAGAAGTTCCTTGGTGTATGAGTTCGAAGCCTTATCGGCGGGGTCCTGGCTGACGTCACGATCAGCCTCGCGGCCATAGTCTTCAGTGCGCTCGACCATTCCGAGCAACGCGCTCCTGCGCTCGGACAACCGAGCTTCGTATTGTTTTACTTTCCTTTTATCCATCGAATTCTCCTGGGAAAACTTCTAATCGTCACTACGCTGTCAAACGCCCTGCCTTTGATACGGAAGGTCGTGAATGATTGCAAACGCGCGGTAGACCTGCTCCATCAGAACCACCCGCGCAAGCTCGTGTGTCAACGTCATCCTAGAAAGAGCAAGCACGAGATCGGCGCGATCTCGCACGGCTTGCGACAGTCCGTTTGGTCCTCCAATGGCGAACGCGATCTCCTTGGTGCCCGCCAACCTGTGCTTCTCGATAAGCTCGGCCAGCTTTATCGAGTCCAACTCGCGCCCGCGCTCGTCGAGCGCTATCAGGAACGGAGTGGACTCGGTTCGCGATAAAAGGTCCTCGCCTTCCTTCTCAATGATCCGCGCCGCGTGTTCGTCACTGCGGTCACGCAGCTCCGTCACTTCAATCGCGGCAAACCTGCTTATGCGGCCCTTGTACTCGCTGATCAATTCCTTGATCGGAGCACTCCTGGTTTTTCCAATCCAAACGAACCGCAGCTTCATTCTAAGTTCCGGGTTCCGGGTTCAGAGTTCCGGGTTCACATTTCATTAATTCGTACAACTCGAAACCCGAAACTCGGAACTCTGAACGACTTTAGTTCAGCGCCACGCTGGCCGATCCCAGCTTCCCGATGTTATAACGCCGCATTTTCTCGTAGAGATTCTTGCGGCTTATTCCCAGAATCTCCGCGGCGCGAGTCTTGTTTCCGCGAGTGTGTTCAAGCACCTCGCGGATGTAAACCGCCTCGATATCGGCCAGGGACGGCTTGCTCTTTCGCGAACGCATCAACCGCGCCGTCGATTTCAAATAGTCAGGCAGATCCGCGGGCGTGATGGCGTCGGCGTCTACCGTAACGACGGCGTGTTCTATGATGTTTCTCAGCTCGCGAACATTGCCCGGGAAATCGTATGTCGCAAGCATATCGAGCGCTTCATTCGAAATTCGTACACTTGATCTCCCGCTTCGAGCCGCGAATTGCCGCGCAAACTCGTCCGCCAGCTTTGGTAAGTCCTCCAGCCTGTCAATGAGCTTCGGCAATTCGATCGTCAGCACCGCCAATCGGTAATAAAGATCATCGCGAAAAGCGCGCGCGCGTACTGCCTCTTTCATGTCGACGTTCGCAAGCGCGATTATGCGAACATCAATCTTGATTGCGTGCTTACCCCCAAGTCGCTCGAAGCTGCGCTCTTCAATGACCCGCAGCAGTTTCGCCTGCGACGACGAGATGAGGCTCGCGATTTCATCCAGCACGAGCGTCCCGCCCTCTGCCGCTTCAAGGCGCCCGGGCTTGGATTCCGTTGCCCCGGTAAAGGCGCCCTTCTCGTAACCGAAGAGCTCGGACTCGAGCAGCTCCTCAGGCAAAGCCGCGCAATCGATTTTCACGAATGCACGATCGCGGCGCGGGCTGCGATCATGTATCAGCCGAGCGATCGCATCTTTCCCAGTTCCCGATTCACCGAGCACCAATACGTTGGAACCAGTCGCCGCGACTCGATCAATCAACTCCGCGACGATCTGCATAGCCGGTGAATCCGAAACAAGTCTCATAAAATCAGCCGTCCGAAATCGAGCCGATCACCGGCCGATTACGACCCGCTTCAAGGTCTCGGATCAGGCTTCAGCGCTTACGTCGATTCGGTGCGCATCTCGCCAGAGCCGTTCAAGGTCGTAGAATTTGCGCGACGCGTGACCGAAAACATGCACGATAAAATCGCCGTAGTCTAGCAGAATCCATTCCGCGCTGCTATACCCCTCGATGTGCAACGGGCGCTTCCCGCGCTGGATAAGCGTCTCTTCAACCGCGTTTGAAATTGCCTGCACCTGCCGGTTGCTCGCGCCGCTGCAAATCAGGAAATACGCGGTAAAGGACGCCACTTTTTGCAGGTCCAACAGCACGAGATCGGTCGCCTTTTTTTCAGCGGCGGCGTGCGCGGCAAGTCTGACCGCTTCTTCCGGTTCGAGCAGGGAAGCGCTGTCGGCCTGTGATTGTTTCTTGACGCTTCGACCCATCAATTTATTCTCGATACAGTTCGTACCTGGAAATGTATTCGGCGACCGGGGCCGGTACGTGCCCCTCGATTGATTCGCCGTCGCGAACCATTCGCCTGATCTCAGTTGAAGAAATATCCTTGTTTACACATCGCGTGAGATAAATGTGATATTCGTCCGGTGACATCTGTGCGGACTCCGCGTCGCGCTCTTCGATGATCTTCTCCTGAAACCGATCATCCAAATGAGACGATGCGATACTGTGACCGGGTCTGGTAACGACTATCCAATTAGTGCTCGTCATCAATCGCTCCGACTCGCGCCACGTGTTGATCTCTTCGAACGAATCCGCTCCTACCACGAAAAACAGTATTGTCTCCGGTTCGAGGTTGCCCTTGAGTCGCTCGATCGTTTCGTACGTGTACGGCCGGTCGGGCGATTCCAGCTCAATGGTCGAGACCACCGTCTTCGGCTCGTCCAGCGTTGCCAGCACCGACATCGCGTAACGATGATAAGCATCGGTGATCCCCTGCGATCGCTTGTGAGGCGGTCGGTGCGCGGGGATCAGCAGCAGTCGATCCAAACGGAACTCGCTCACAACCGCGCGCGCTATCTCGACGTGTCCGTTGTGAATTGGATCGAATGTTCCTCCGAACGCTGCTACGCGATTTTGATTCATAGTCTCTGGTTTCTAGTCTCTGGTTTCTGGTTTCCGGTTCGGAGCAGAGGATTTCTAAGAACCAGAACCAGAAACTAGAAACCAGAAACAGCCAACTGGCTCGACCTCCGAATCTGCTCGACCTTCGCGCCGAGCGCCGTCACCAAGGCATCAATACCCTGGCCGGTCACCGCGGATATTTCATACATCTCGAGCCCCCGACCCGCGCAGAACTCGCGAAGATTCTCTACCCGCACGGCGTTATCAACCGCATCCATCTTCGAAGCCGCGATCATCTGAGGTTTCGACAACAAGTCTGCCTTATAGAGCTCGAGTTCGCGGCTGATGGTCAAAAAATCATCGATCGGATCGCGGCCGGTCGAGGAAACGTCGATTACGTGAACCAGAAACTTGGTTCGTTCAACGTGTCGCAGGAATTCCAGGCCCAGCCCGACACCAACGTGAGCGCCTTCGATCAGACCGGGGATATCAGCCACCACATATGAGCCTTCGTCTCCGTAGGCTACAACACCGAGATGCGGCTCCAGTGTAGTAAACGGATAGTCCGCGATTTTGGGACGCGCGGCTGATATGCGGGATATCAGCGTCGACTTGCCGGCATTAGGAAAACCGACCAATCCAACATCGGCGATCAATTTCAACTCGAGCTGCAGCGATCTGATTTCGCCCGGCTCGCCGTCTTCGTGATGACGCGGCGCTCGATTTGTCGAAGTCGCGAACTGCGCGTTGCCTCGTCCGCCTCGTCCGCCTCGCGCGATAACGGCGCGCTCCCCGGCCACGGAAAAATCATGAAACAACTCGTCGGTCTCGGCGTCGGTCACTAGCGTCCCGACCGGAACAAGCACGATGCGATCATCGCCGTCACGTCCGTGGCGCTTGTCGCCCTCACCGTGTGAGCCGCGTTGTGCTCGGAATTCGGGATTGAAACGGAACTGCAAGAGGGTATTGAGCTGGTCGGTTGCTTCCATATAGACCGAGCCGCCTCGCCCTCCATCGCCTCCGGAGGGTCCGCCTCGAGGTACGAACTTCTCGCGGCGGAACGCGGTCACGCCGTTGCCGCCGTCACCGCCCTTTACTAGTATTCTGGCTCGATCCAGGAACTGCATTTCAATAGTGGGCAGTCGGCAGTGCGCGGTTGGCAGTCGAAAACTTTCACTGCACATTGCCCTTGCCAACTACTCTGACGGATAAACGCTAATGAACTTGCCTCGGCGGCCCTTCTCTTCGAATTTTACAATGCCCGTGACCATCGCGAACAACGTGTCATCCGAGCCGCGTCCCACGCCGTTGCCCGGTTTGAACTTCGTGCCGCGTTGACGCACGAGAATCTCGCCTCCGAGCACGGCTTGTCCGCCGAAACGTTTGACGCCCAGCCGCTGCGCGTTTGAATCGCGCCCATTGCGAGAACTGCCTACGCCTTTTTTGTGTGCCATAAATCCTCTGCTTAACTTCCAGGATAATTGCTCGAGAGTCGCCGCTTATTCGTCCGAATCTCCAACCGAATCTATTCGAACCGCGGTGAAGTTCTGCCGGTGTCCGTGTGTCTTCTTGTATTGTTTGCGGCGTTTCTTCTTGAACACGATGATCTTCTTTGCTCGTCCGTGCTCGACGACGGTCGCCTGAATGCGATGACCCTCGAGCGCCGCCGCCCCGACCAGGACTTCGCTTCCACTGGATTCCAGCAGCGCGTCGAATTCAACAGACGCACCGACTTCAGCGGCAATGGAGGGCACCCGAACCACCTCTCCCTTTGCAACTCGGAACTGTTTGCCACCCGCTTCAATGATTGCGTATGCCACGGTTAGCTCCCTCCAAAAAATCGCTCTTGACGAAAGTCCAAAAGTATAACGACCGCTTCAAGGGAGTGTCAACGTTATGACGAACAGAATCGAGGTCTAGCGAAGGCCCAAGGTCAGCAACAACGCGAGCAGCAGGTTGATCGCGTGGCCGGCAAGACACAGCGGGCAGGGAATTCTGATGATGAAGAATAGTGAATAGACCAGAAGAAATCCGACGGCAACAGCAAACCAAGCCGCGGCAATTAGCGCGCTAGCGACCGGCCCCGCTGCCCACCCGCCCGACAAAAGCACGATCACCGCCGAGTAATACAAGACTCCCAATAGTGAATTCGGCACACCGAAAAGGCGAGCATATTTTGTCGTGAGCACCGTCTGGCACGTGCGGTCCTTGAGCCGGCACACTCTCGGCATCAGCTTTGTGCTCGGCGCGAGTAAACCGTAGTAGACCAGCGTGAAATAAGCTGCGATGTAGAGCCCGATCACGGCAAGCGCAATGATGATGTAGTGGGTGATGTTCATTCGGCTGCGCCCGCGGTTCGATCGAGTAAGCCAACCACACTATAGCGACGTGAGCCTAGCGCTCAAAAGCAGCGGTGTCGACCGCTTCGATGGAATCATCTTCGGCGGACGAGTACAATCCGAAATTCCAGAATCGAGAATTGAGAATTGAGAATCGAGGATGGAGAATCGAGAATTGAGAATCGAGGATGGAAAATCGAGAATGGAAACTTCAGAATTGAGAATCCCGAGAACTTGGAATCTCAAATTTGAAATCTGAAATCTCAAATTTACATATGCGCATACTTGTTTGCGACAACCTCGAAAAAGCCGGCGTAGAAAAGCTGCAATCAGCGAGCGGCGTAGCGGTCGATGAGCGTCCTTCAATGACCGACGATGAGCTCACTCGAATCATCGGCGAGTACGACGCGCTGATCGTTCGCAGCAAAACTAAAGTGACCGCCGCCTTGATCGAGCGCGCGACGCGCTTGCGAGTGATCGGGCGAGCGGGCACTGGCGTCGATAACATCGACGTATCCGCGGCAACTCGGCGAGGCGTTGTCGTGATGAACGCCGCCGCCGGAAACACGGTCACCACCGCCGAACACACGATGGCGATGCTGCTCTCGCTGGCGCGTCAGATTCCGCAAGCGGTCGCCTCAACCAAAGCAGGTCATTGGGAAAAGAATCGATTCCTCGGCGTCGAGTTGATGGGAAAGATTCTCGGAATCGTCGGCCTTGGCCGCATCGGCGCGACGGTCGCCGAGCGAGCGCGGGCGTTCGGGATGAACATCCTGGCTCACGATCCTTACTTCACCCGCGAGGCCGCCCGCGAACTCGGCATAGAAATAGTGGCGCTCGAAGACGTGCTCGCGCGCTCGGATTTCATCACCCTGCACACCCCGCTCACCGACGAGACGCGCGGCCTGATCAATGCGGCGGCGATAGACAAGATGAAGCCTGGAGTGCGCTTGATCAACTGCGCGCGAGGCGGCTTGATCGATGAGCGCGCGCTTATTGATGCAATTCGCTCGGGCAAAGTAGCGGGCGCGGCGCTAGACGTTTTCGAGCAGGAACCGACCCCGCCCGACAATCCGTTGCTGGCGCTCGAGCAGGTGATCACGACTCCCCACCTTGGAGCGTCAACTACGGAAGCCCAACTTGGTGTTGCAACGATGATCGCCGAACAGGTGCTCGATTACTTGAAGCACGGGACCGTGCGTGGTGCAGTCAACATGCCCGCCGTGAGCGCGGAGCTGCTCGCGGCGATCGGACCATACATCTCGCTTGGCGAGAAGATCGGTCTGTTTCAGGGACAGGTCTTCGGTCACGATCTGCGAGAAGTATCCATCGAGTATTCGGGAGAGGTCACCGAGCACGACGTCAAGCCGATCACTCAAGCGATCCTCGCCGGACTCCTGAGCCCTGTCATCGAGCGCGTGAACATGGTCAATGCCGCGACGGTAGCAGAACAACGAGGCATCAAGGTCAGCGAATCGCTCGCGCGCCGCGCGCGAGACTTCGCGAGCATGATTCGAGTCCAGGCGATCACGTCCGAGCGTGAAAGCGAAGTCGCGGGCGCGGTGTTGGGACGCCGCGACGCTCGAATAGTTCGAATCAACGGCTTCAGCCTGGAAGCGATCCCCAAAGGTCACATGCTCTTCTTGTTCAATCGCGATCTTCCCGGAGTGCTCGGCCGGATTGCGACTTTCATCGGCGATAACAACGTGAACATTGGCCGCTTGTATCTCGGGCGCAAGAAAGTCGGGGAGAGCGCGCTGGCGTTGATTCAGATCGATCAACCGATGCCGGAAGAAGTCCTGAACGGACTCGCGGCGTTGCCCGATGTAATTTCCGTAAAGCAGATCACGCTGTAATCGATACTTCAATCGCGAGCCGCACGGCTTCAACTATCGACTCGCGAGACAAGCTCGGCACATCCGGATTCTTGTTAATTGCCTGCTCGTGCAGATAAGGCAGATGCATGAAGCCGGCGATTGCGGGCAGCCCTTCGGTGCTGATCGCGTGCATCACGCTGTAGAAGAGCCTGTTGCACAAGTACGTCCCCGCCGTGTTTGAGATCGCTGCCGGAATACCTGCGCTAATTATCTGATCTACCATTGCTCGAATCGGCAGTGTTGAAAAGTATGCGGCGGGTCCCCCCTCGACGATCGGCTCATCCTTTGGTTGATTGCCCGCGTTGTCGGGAATGCGAAAGTCATCAACGTTGATCGCGATGCGCTCAGGGTTGATTCGAAATCGCCCGCCCGCTTCGCCGAGCATGATGATTATGTCGGGCCGGCTTTCGTGTATCAGCTCCAACGCGGTTGTCACAGCCTGATGACGGTCGACCGGCAACTCGGCCGTATCGATAACCGCACCAGAGAACGCGACTCGCGACATTTGGCGAGCCGCTTCGAGTGATGGATTTATTTTCTCTCCGGCGAATGGCTCGAACGCTGTGAGCAGCAGTTTCTTCACCCGGACCTCACTTCTTGTTTCGTGACAGCGCCGACCAGATGTGATCGCGTTCGAGCTTTCGCACGATCTCGATCGCCCTCAACAAACTATCTTTTGTATCGCTCCAATCGGGATGCGTGCCGGTATCCATCGCGACTTCAACCTCGACGATCGCCGTGTGTAATATTTCACGCAGCTTTGATAGATCGGTTTTCTCGACCATCACCTTCACCTCTGAGCGGCTGATAATACCATCGAAGCATCGCGCCGGGCAGCTACTTCGACGTAATCAAATACACGCCGGCGAGGACCAGTGCGCCGCCGGCCATAGTGGCGGCCGACGGCCGTTGTGCGAAGAACGCAAGCGCCAGCAGGCTCGCAATGACAGGCTCTCCAAGAAACGCGACTGAGATCGCCGTTGGCCGCACGTGTTTCACCGCCCAGTTGAAGACCGAGTGGCCAATGATCGTCGGGATCACCGCGAGCCCTGCCAGATATATCCATACCTCCGGTATATAAGGAGCGAGCCGGTCTCCGCTGGCGAACACCCACGCCAGGAGAAGCAGTGCGCAGATACCATAAAGAGGAACGACATATCCAAGCAGACTCATTCGAGCGCGCAGCTTTCTGCCGACGATGAAATAGCCCACCACCGCCAGCGCCCCAGCGAGCGCAAGCGCAATGCCCTTGCCCGCGAATTGTAAATTACCCAGCGCCTCGCGGCTGATCAGTAACATTCCTATCAACCCGAGAGCTGTGCCCGCGAGGCTTCGCGCGCCAGGACGTTCGCCGAGAAAAAAGTACGAAGCGATCACCACAAACAGCGGATGGGTATTAACGATTACGACCGACGTCGCAATCGGAATGTACTTCAGCGACGACGTCCACGCCGCGAAATGCAGCGCCAGGCAAAGGCCGCCTAGCGCCAGCATCGCAAGATCGCCCTGCTTGAGCGAGGCGATTTCGCTTCGCTTGAATCCCAACGCGACCGGCAACAACAATACAGAAGCGATTGCCATTCGATAGAACGCGATCACCGAAGCGGCAATCGCCTCGCGTTCAAGTTGAGTAATGAAGATTGATGAAAAGGCGAGCGCACACACAGCGAAGCCCATCGCTGCCATCACTCGGCCCGGGCGAATCTGTTCGGTGGTGGTGGGTTCGTCTGTCACGTTTCGGCTTGGGTCGATTGCGCAGCGAACTTTATAACACCCGGTGCGTTTGAGTAGAAGCCTCGAGCGCCGCTGCTTGCAAACGGCTGCGCCGGAGTGCTAATAACTTGATTCAACTTGTCGCCAGAGAATCGAAAGGAACCTCACCCCGGATGCGAATCAGTTTTGTCATTGTGTTGATGGGCGTTATCGCCTTTATCGGTTGCGACGGCACCAATACCAGCGTCAATAAGAACCAATCGAACGCAAATTCGAATCGAGCGGACTTCAAACCACCGGGGCCAATCGCTCCCAGCGCGGTCGCGGATCCAAACTTCAAGCCTTGCAATCCATACTTCCCGCTTGTGCCGGGTTCGACTGCCAAATACGCTATCAACTACTCGAGCGGCCTTGTGGCGGATGTCACGGTTGTTATGGACGCGGCGGATGAAGGTGGGCGGCGAGTCTTCACCGAGAGATCGCAGATCGTCGATCGCAGCGGGGGTATGCAGATCGTTCAATCGGGTGTCCGCAAGTTTGTTTGCGACGGTGATCGAGTGTTGATCCTGTTGGAAACAAGTGAAAACAACATCGCGGGTCAGACGTCCTCCTCCGAATTTCAATTTCGTGAGAACTCGGTGATGATGCCCGATCCGGCGACCGTTTCTCGCAAGGGCTCGACCTGGACGCATGGGTTCCGGACGACATTTCGGAGCGCCGGCCAACCCGACGCGAAAAACGACGTGCCTACGATCGTCTCATTTGAAGTAGGAGCGCCGGCTGAAGTGACAACATCTGTTGGAACCTTCAAGACCGTCACCATCAGCCGAAAGATTGGAGAGACCACAGTGTTTGACTCCTTCGCGCCGGGGATCGGGTTGGTGAAACGCCAGTCTACGGAGGGCACGCGTTGGGAACTCAGGGAGTACAGCGGTTTGAAGGCTGTTGAATAGCAAACCTCATTCAGACAATGACGATGAAGATTCTTAATCCTGAAGCCTTGGGCCAGCCGCGCGGTTACAGCAACGGTGTGTTGATGGAAGGGGGCTCGCTGCTGTTCATCGCCGGCCAGATTGGATGGGACGGCGATCAGCGGATCGTGAGCGACGACTTTGCTGCTCAGTTCGCGCAAGCTCTCGAGAATGTTCTCGCCATTGTTCGTGAGGCTGGTGGAGTAGCTGAGAACATTGCCCGGTTGACGATCTACGTCATCGATAAGCAGGAGTATTCATCTCATCTGGGCGATGTAGGTTCAGCGTACCGTCAGTTGATGGGCAAACACTTCCCCGCGATGACGCTCGTCGAAGTGAGCGGCTTGCTCGAACACCTCGCCAAAGTCGAGATCGAAGCGACGGCGGTCATTCCCGCAGGTAATCAATAGTGAGCATCGCATGCACTCCTCCAGCACCGGCAAGCTTTTCATACGAAGAGATCGGCCCGATTGCGTTCGTGACGCTCGATCGTCCTGATCGTTTGAACTCGTTGACATTCGAAGTGTATCGCGAGCTGACCGATACTTTCGCCGCGCTGCGCAGCCGCGACGAAGTGCGAGTCGTCGTGATTACCGGACGCGGGCGTGGGTTCTGCTCGGGTGGCGACGTCGAAGACATAATCGGCGAGCTTTTCAAACGCGACATAAGCGGGCTGCTCGAGTTCACTCGCATGACCTGCGAGTTGATTCGCAACATCCGCGCTCTCAACAAACCGGTGATTGCTTCGTTGAACGGCACGGTTGCCGGCGCGGGCGCGGTGATCGCGCTCGCTTGTGATTTGCGAATCGCGGCCGACACGGCCAAGATCGCATTTCTGTTTGTTAAGGTCGGATTGTGCGGCGGAGACATGGGCGCGGCTTTCCTGCTGCCCAAGGTTGTCGGTTTGAGCAAGGCGACTGAGATGCTGTACACCGGCGATTTTACGAGCGCGGAAGAAGCCGCGAGGATCGGCTTGTACAATAGAGTGGTCTCCGGGAACGACTTAAAAGATGAAACACTGCGATGGGCTGAGCGGCTGGCCGCGGGGCCCGGGTTCGCGCTTGGAATGACCAAGGCCGCGCTGAATCGCGAGCTGGACATGAGCCTGGAAATGGCTCTGGAAGCCGAATCCGAGGCCCAGGCGATTTGCATGCTCAATCCGGACTTCCGCGAAGCCTATGAGGCGTTCACTGAAAAGCGTCCGCCGATGTTCAACAGAAAATGATGAATAATGAGGGAAATGATGAATGATCACGGAAATGATGAATGATGAATGATGAATAATGAATAATGAATGCCGGATGCGCTCTTTAGTTCATCGTTCATCATTCATCATTCATCATTTCCCGCTTCATCAATCCGCGTTAGGAGCCTTATGTCTTTCGGCTTGCCGCCGCGCAAAGATAAACCGCAGCTCACCTACGGGGGCTATCTCAAAGTCAGCGACCTGATCTCGCTCCAGCAACTGCACTCGGATCCGCCGCAGCACGACGAGATGCTGTTCATCGTGATCCATCAGGTCTACGAGCTATGGTTCAAGGAACTGCTGCACGAACTGGACTCGATCATCGAGCGCCTCGATCGGGATCAGCCGCTTGCGGCGCATAAGCTTGTGCGCCGATGCATCGAGATCGAGCGCGTTTTGGTCAGCCAGATTGAAGTGCTCGAAACGATGATGCCGGTTGATTTCCTTGCGTTCCGCGATCACCTAATGCCCGCCAGCGGATTTCAATCGCATCAGTTCCGCGAGCTTGAATATGTATCGGGACTAAAGGACCCGCGGTTCTTGAAGAACTACGAAGCCGGCTCAAACGAACGGGCGCTGTTGGAAGCCCGGCTTGCGCGACCGACATTGGTTGATGCGTTTAATGAGATGCTTGGCCGCCGCGGATTCAATTTGCCGATGAGTTCGCCGGGCACGAAAGAAGCGGACCCTGCGTTGACCGAGCGCCTCGGTGAACTCAAGCGGATTTACCAGGACGCCGAGAAGCATTACGATCTGTTCTTATTGACCGAGAGCCTGATTGAATACGACGAAATGTTTTCGATGTGGCGGCTTCGACACGTTATGATGGTCGAGCGGATGATTGGCAGCAAGACGGGCACAGGCGGAAGCGAAGGCGCGGCCTACTTGAAGAAAACCGTCGAGCGAAAGTTCTTTCCCGATTTATGGGAACTGAGGACTGAATTGAGTAAGAGGGAGGATAGAGGATAGAGGATTGAGGATCGACAATAGAGGATCGCGATCCTCGATCTTCCATCCTCGATCCTCCATCCTCGACCTTCTACCCTCGATCCTCTATCCTCAATCTTCTATCCTCGACTCACTAGGGGGCTACTTATGGACGAACTGTTGGAGTGGCGAAAAGAATTTCCGATCCTGGACGAAACCGTTTATCTGATCAGTCATTCGCTTGGCGCCATGCCGCGGCAAACGCGTGATCGGCTGCAGGAGTACACCGATATGTGGTCGACTCGCGGCATTCGCGCGTGGGAAGAAGGTTGGTGGATGATGGCGACTACGGTCGGCGACAAGATCGGCGCGATCATCGGCGCCGGCGAGGGCGAAGTCGTCATGCATCCCAACGTTTCCGTTTGCCAATCGATCATCGCTTCGTGCTTTGACTTCAAGGGCAAGCGCAACAAGATCGTCTCCGAAAGCCTTAACTTTCCTTCGAACCTCTACATCTATCATTCGCTTGAACGCAACGGCGCGCGATTCGTGCCTGTGCCTTCAGATGATGGGATGACCGTGCCGCTCGATCGAATGCTGGCGGCGATCGATGAAGAGACGTTGCTCGTCAGCGTGTCACACGTCATCTTTCGCAGCTCGTTCATCCAGGACCTGAAAGCCATCACCGCGCGCGCGCACGAAGTGGGCGCGATGGTGGTCGCGGACATTTATCAATCTGCAGGAACAGTGCCGCTCAACGTTCGCGAGATAGGACTCGACTTCGCGACGGGCGGTTCAGTGAAGTGGCTGTGCGGTGGACCCGGCGCGGGTTACTTGTATGTGAAGCGAGACCTGTGGCCCCGGCTCGAGCCTCGTCTGACCGGCTGGCTTGCGCACGAAGACCCATTCGCATTCGAGATCGGGCCTAACAAATATGCCGATAACATCTATCGCTTTCTCAACGGGACGCCCAGTGTTCCGGCGATGTACGCCGCGATGTCGGGATATGAAATCATTCACCAGATCGGAGTCGAGAAGATTCGCGAGAAGTCGGTCAGGCAGACAACTCGTTTGATCGAGATCGCCGAAGACGCGGGCTTCAAGGTCAATTGTCCCAAGAAGCCGGTCGAGCGCGGCGGAACGGTTGTGATCGATGTTCCTCACGGCCAGCAGGTAACAACCGAGCTTTTGCGCCGCGATTTTCTGGTGGACTTTCGCCCGGGCGCGGGCATTCGGGTAGCGCCGCACTTTTACTCGAGGGACGAAGAGCTCGAGTCCGTGGTGCGCGAGATCCGGAAGATTCTCGACACGAAAGCATACGAAGCGCACAGCGCGGCGCTGGCGCATTAGAAATAGAAGTCTCGATGTCCGTTTGTTGGGCCGTCCTTAGGTGCGCGCGGAGTCAACTGGCACGGCTCCCAATAACTCTGCCGGAGCTAGAGAACGCTAAATAGCAATTAAGCTGGCATCATCTTTCTGCGCAGAACGAGTGCACTCGAAAAAAGGAGCCTGACATGACCTTGAGAAACCTAAATGACGACAACTCTCGCGATATTCCTCTTGTGCGTGAACGCCGCTGCGCAACAGAACGCACCGCCGCGCTTCGAGGATTATCCCGCGCCAAAGTTTAGTGGGAAGCCCGCCGCGGTTAAGATCTAGGCGTAGCCGGCTGTTAATCGTGACCGGCGAGGTGAATGAAAAGAAGGGCAAGTACTATTTCGAATGGGTTAACAACCGGCTCAAAGTGATTCGCGCAATTCTCAAGGAGTAATTCACTCCTTCTGTTTCGCTCCGAGAACAAAACTTCCTGATCGTTAGCAGCAACGCCCGGATGACTCTTGCTCGCATCAGGAGTGATTCAGTGCGAGAAACCGCCGGCCTTGGCCCATATCTGTGTCCTCGCCGTTTCATATGCCTTCCTTTGCTAGTCACTCCGCAAAGTTTCCTGAAATGCCCGGTAGATGTTTTCCGTCATTGGGATTAGGAGCAGTGTACGAATAGTATTTGCAAGGCCCGAACACACAATCCCCGAGATGGTTTCGAGTTTTTTCATTTGCTGGCACCAGGGCGATGGCTGATGAGATCGACGCCGAACAGAGTCAGGAAAATGCCTGGGCTCATGAAGCTCGTCGACCCTGCACGGTACGGAGGGTTAAACTATGAACACAGCAAGAGTCGAAAATCAGCGACAGCTCGCACGGTGGTTTCGCGTGCTCGGGATCGGAATTGGCGTCGCGTGCCTTGTCTTAATGAGCCCGGCCGGGAATCTGGTGACGGGGGAAGCACTGGCGCGAGTTCGCCAGGGCGACGCCGTCTACGAAGACGAAATGGAAAAGGGCCGCAATTTCATGCGGGCGCATAAGTATGAAGATGCGTTGAAGAGCTTCAAACGCGCGAACGAGTTGGCCGGCAAGAAGTCATCCGAGTGTTTCCTCGGCATGGCCCAGGCGTATCAAGGGTTGGAAGCACATAAGAATGTTGTCGAAACCTGCGACAGGCTGATCGAACTCGCCGCGAGCGATATCCAGCTTGGAGCGCTTGCTTACAACATGAAGGGGATCGCGCTTCAAGCGCAGAGCGGGGGCAAGGATCAAAAGAAGCTGCGTGACGCCGAGGCGGCTTTCCGGCAGGCGGTTGCTCTGAATTCTGACTTGTCCATCGTCCATTACAACCTCGGGCTCACATTGATGCAGCAAGGGCGCGACGCGGAAGGGATTGCCGAGATGCGGAACTATGTTGAGCTGCAGCCGAGGGGGACCAAGTTCGACGATGCGCGCAAGCTGATCGAGAACCCACGGCGCGCGCGCGAGAACTACGCGCCGGATTTTTCGATCACCACCTCGGAAGGCGAGTACATCAGTCTGGAGGATCTGCGGGGCAAAGTGGTGCTTTTGGATTTCTGGGCGACGTGGTGTGCTCCCTGTGTGGCATCGACGCCCGCGTTCCGATCGCTGCACAAGAGATTCCAGAAGGAGCCGTCGTTCGTGATGATCGCGATCAGTTCGGATCACGAGGTTGAGAAATGGCGCGAGTTTATTGCCAAAAACCAAATGATCTGGCCTCAGTACCGTGATCGAGACTCCAAGGTCCAGCGAGCATTCGAGGTGCGCTCATATCCGACCTACATCGTGATTGACCACGAGGGCATCGTGCGGTTTCGCACGAGCGGGTTTGGTTCGTTGGGGACCTCGCAAATCGAGGAGGCGATCAGCAAGGCGCTGAAGATGAAGTCCAAGTCGCCCACCTCAAACTGAGGTCGCGACCGCTCCGCGAACGTTGGCACATGCTATTCGTGAACACAACGCGGCAAACGAACCCTAGAACGGCAGCGAGATTCAGCCAAAAAAGGGAGATCAAATGCAACCACAGAAGTTTGCTGGCGTAGCTCGGCGTTTGCGTGCTCTATGGTTCAGCTTGCTTCTGGTTATGTTCGTCGCGCCGCTTGAACCTGAGGCGGCGGATCAAACCGTTTCGTTCGGCGCAAAGACTGACTTCCGCACCGGCAGCACTCCAAGATCAGTCGCAATAGGCGATTTCAATGGCGATGGCAAACTCGATCTGGCGGTGGCGAACCATGATGACAACACCGTCTCGATCCTGCCGGGAACGGGCACGGGCAGCTTTGGGGCGAAGACCGACTTCGCCACGGGCTCCAGTCCATTCTCAGTCGCGGTAGGCGATTTCAACGGCGATGGCAAGCTCGATCTGACCACCGCCAATTTTAGCGACAATACTGTTTCGATTTTGCTCGGCACCGGTACGGGGTTCTTTCAGCCGAAAGCTGATTTTGGTGTCAGCTTCAACCCATTCTGTGTCGCGATCGGCGATTTCAATGGCGATGGCAAACTCGATCTGGCCGCGTCGAATGGTGGCGCCGGAACCGTCTCGATTCTGTTGGGTACGGGCTCGGGTAGCTTTGGGGCGAAGACCGACTTCAGAGCTGGCGATTCATTCTCAGTCGCAGTGGGGGATTTCAACGGCGACGGCAAGCTAGATTTGGCTGTGACGAACCTTGTTGACGCCACCATTTCGATCCTGTTGGGCACAGGCACAGGCACATTTTCGGCAAAGACAGACTTCGAGACGGGCTCTGCGCCATCGTCGGTGGCGGTGGGAGATTTCAATGGCGATGGCAGACTCGATCTGGCGGCGGCGAATGGTGGCGACTCCACGGTCTCGATTCTGCTAGGCATGGGCACGGGTAGCTTTAGATCGAAGACCGACTTCAACGTGGGCGCTGAGCCAGTGTCGGTGTCGGTAGGGGATTTCAACGCCGATGGCAAGCTCGATGTGGTCGCGGTTAATGACGACGACAACACCGTCTCGATTTTGCTGGGCACGGGTACGGGCAGCTTTGAGGCGAAGATCGACTTTGCGACTCGTAGCGGTCCGTCCTCGGTCGCTGTGGCCGACGTCAATCGGGATGGCAAACTCGATCTTGCGGTGGCGAACGCTAATAGCAACACCGTCTCGATTCTGCTGAACACCACACTAATGGCCCGCTCCGGAGGCTTTTCTCCCAAGACCGACTTTGGCACGGGCAACCGTCCGTTCTCAGTCGCAGTGGGGGATTTGAATGGCGATAGCAAGCTCGATCTGGCGGTGGCAAACCAAGGTGCCGACACCGTATCCATTCTGCTGGGCGCAGGCACGGGCAACTTTGGAACGAAGACCGACTTCGCCACGGGCAGTGCCCCACAATCAGTCGTAGTGGGGGATTTCAATGGCGATGGCAAGCTGGATCTTGCGGTAGCCAACTCTGGGCTTGGAAGCAACACCGTCTCGATTCTGCTGAACACGGGCTCGGGTAGTTTTGGTGCGAAGGTTGATTTTGCCACAGGCAGCCGTCCAGTCTCAGTCGCGGCGGGCGATTTTAATGGCGATGGCAAGCTCGATTTGGCACTGGCGAACCTTGATAGCAACACAATCTCAATTCTGCTGGGCGCGGGCACGGGCAGCTTTGGATCAAAGACCGACTTCGGTACGGGCGGATTTCCTGAATCAGTGGCTGTTGGCGACTTCAATGGCGATGGCATGCTCGATCTGGCGGTGGCGAACAACAGTTTTAGCGGCACCGTCTCGATTCTGCTGGGCACGGGCACGGGCAGCTTTGGGGCAAAGACTGACTTCGGTACCGGCGGCGGTCCCGCCTCGGTCGCGGTGGCGGATTTCAATGCCGATGGCAAGCTCGATTTGGCTGTGGCGGACTCTATTGTCGGCACCGTCTCGATTCTGCTGGGCACGGGCACGGGCAGCTTTGGAGCGAAGACCGACTTCGTTCTGAGCCGCGAGCCAGTATTATCAGTCGCGGTTGGGGATTTGAATGGCGATGGCAAGGTCGATCTGGCGGTGTCGAACGATGTTGGCGAGTCCGTCTCAATCCTGCTGGGCACGGGCACGGGCAATTTTGCGGCGAAGACAAACTTCGACACGGGCGGCGTTCCAATTTCAGTGGCTGTCGGCGATTTCAGTGGCGATGGCAAGCTCGATCTGGCGGTGGCGAATCTTGGTAGCGACACCGTCTCTATTCTGCTCAACACTACATCGTTCGTCTTTTCGCTTGGGTTTGATTCACCCATAGTGACTACGCCAACAGGAACCAAGGTTCGTGTAACAGTAAACATTAACCGCTCAGCGGGTTTCACCGGCAATGTGACGGTCACTCCGCCTGATCCGTCAATGGGCATCGTTCCAAAGCAGCGTGATCCGATCACGACAACAGACACGAGCGTCACATTCAAGTTGAAGATCAAGGGAAGCGCGCCATTCGGCGCGCATCCAGTAACGTTCACAGCCCGCGATGATGCGGGCCATACTAGTGCGGCGACGCTCACTGTTATCGTTCAATAGCGAACGTGACATAGGGACAGGCGACTAAAGGTTTCAACCCGGAGGTGAAGCTTGAAACACATTTTGGCAGTCTTGGTTCTCACGGTTGCCGCGTCCCTGGATGTTGGCGCCCAGGACGTTCGTTCGAAGGTCGGACCAGTCTCAGGGACGTCGCTCTCCAATATTATTGACCCGGACAAGAGCGTCTACGGAGTACAGTGGGGCAGCACCGAAGACGAATTCATCGCCAAGTTCGGAAATCCCACCGGCTACATCAGGCTCAACGGTTCTGACACGGCGATGCTCTACGGGAAGAGCCACGCCTTCATATTCACCTCTTCCAAACTCAGCGGCGTCCGAATCAATATGACCGTGCTGGATTGGAGGCTGTCTCAGTCGATGCCGACTCTTACTCCGGTTGATGGCATTCAATGGCAGTTATCTAACGGCATTCGCGGAGAGATGAACCTCGCCGAGGTCAAAAAGATCCTTGGCGAAAGCTTAAAGACCGAACGCTCTCAGTGGTATTTCAACACTGAGAAAGCGCGCGTTGAAATGGATTTCGCTCACTACCCTATGGAAGGGGAGAAAGATGACTCGTACAAACTTCATGGCATTTACATCAGACAAGCGAGCTCTGCGCCGGAAGCATTACAGAGAGCACCGGTATCACCAGGACCATCTTATGCAGGGGTTCCAGTAGCAACACAACCTTGCTCTGAGGAAGTAGCCAATTGGTGGCAGAAGGTTCGCTCCGCGGCTGAGGAGGCCGTTGACGCGCACCGGCGCAAGCGGCAAGCCGTAGTTGATGCATTTCGCAGTGGCCAACGACGCCGGAGGAGAGTGGACGACTCCGACAGCGTCCTGCCGCAACGCGAACTCGACAAACTGGACGCCGACATCGCAACCGCAAGGGAGAAATATGGACAATTGTTAACTGAGGGTCAGGTGAAGTCGCATCGAGCGCCAATTCAAGACGCACCTATGGGCGTCCTTTACACAGGCTTTCCGGACTACTCGGAACAAGCGCGCAAGAACAAGATACAAGGCCGAGTGAGCATGCGAGTGGAATTTCGAAGCGATGGCGCCATCGGTGAGGTAAGAGTTGTCAGCGGCCTCCCAGACGGATTAGATGAGCAGTCTATCAAAGTAATACGCCAGATCGTTTTTCTACCTCGTGTAAAGGACGGGATGTTTGTGACGGAATTGAAGACGCTATACACGGAGTTTTCTCTCAGATGAATGACAAGGCTTCACATAGCTTGCAAAACGCCAGGCGTCCCAAAGTCAAGTCTAAGAGCTGGTGAAAGTCGATGATCACCCGACTGTTCGAGCCAGCGACATTTCGCGCAGCTTCCGCAGTCGCCAGCTCGACGGGCGACGTTTCTGAAGATCATTTGTGATTAGACACCAACGATACCACGATTACGGTTGAGCGCGGCGCTTGCCCCAAGTTGGAGGCGGCGGCTCTTTCGCAGCTCGATCAACCGGATGCGCTTTCAACATCCTCATCGCTTCCGCCACAGCGCGCTCGAGTTGTGGATCGTGACCCGCAATCACATCCTTAGGCCAGTTCTCAACATCGATATCCGGAGCGGTGCCTTCATTCTCGACCGCCCACTTGTTGTCGCGAGTGAAGAAGCCTCCGCGCGGCGCGATCATCGAACCGCCGTCAATGAAAGGCGGAGTGTCCGCCGTGTGAACGAGCCCGCCCCACGTGCGCTTGCCTACCAGCAATCCGATCTTGCGATACTTGAACATCCACGGCATCAGGTCGCCGCCAGAGCCCGCCATCTCGTTGACGATCATGACCTTCGGACCCCAGATGCCCGCCGAAGGACTCGTGAACGGATATCGATCTCCGGCGACGTTATTGAAGTAGCCGTCGAAGTCTCGCTGCAAGACATCGATAATGTAATCGGCCGCCGAGCCTCCGCCGTTGTAGCGTTCGTCGATGATCGCGCCGGTCTTGTCCTGTTGAGAAAAGTAGTATCGATTGAAACTCGTGTAGCCCGGCTGCCCGGTGTTCGGCAGATACACATACGCGAGCTGACCATTCGAGAGTTTATCTACCATACGCCGATTCGCTTCGACCCACGCGCGCGTGCGGAGTCCCTGTTCGTTGGCGACTGGAACAACGGTTACCTGTCGCGAGCCGTCCATCGTTGGATTGGCGTTCACGGTCAACGCGGTTTGCCGGTTCGCCGTGCCATCGAGCAATCGATAGATGTTATCGGGCGCTTTCAACTCTATGCCGTTGATCGCGAGTATGTAGTCGCCGACGCTTACGGTCACTCCGGGCGCGGAAAGCGGCGCGCGCAGATCTGGATTCCAACTCTCGTTGTCATAGATGCGCGTGATTCGGTAGCGCCCGTTCTCGATCGCGAAGTCCGCCCCAAGCAAGCCGCCGGGCGAATTGGGCACCTCGGGCATGTCTCCGCCTCGCACGTACGAATGCCCGATCGCGATCTCCGCGCCCATGTTGTCGAGCAGGTAATTCAGATCGGCTCTGTGATTCACGTAAGGCAGCAACTGCCCGTACATCTCTTTCATCTTCGGCCAATCCGCGCCGTGCATGTTGGGCACGTACAGATAGTCGCGTTGATTGCGCCAGCCTTCGTTGAAAATCTGTTTGAACTCCTCTTTGGGTTCGAGGTACATGCGAAGCGAAACATTGAGCCGGCCCTGTCCTGCTTGAGGCGGAACGCGATCCGCATCGACAAGGAAGAGCGCGGGCACGGGAGGTTGTTCGCCCGGACCACCGGGACCACGGCCCGCACCACCGGCTGCTCCGCTTGTTCGATAGACAAGCTTGTGACCGTCGGCGCTTACATCGTAATCAATGACACCAGTCGCGAATGGAGCTTCGCGGCGATCGCTGAGCCGATAGCGCTGAAGCGTGTTGCCTGGGCCCGGGCCAAAACCGCCGCCGCCGCGTCCGCCGCTCGTTGAAGCTTCGAGATAGTAGACCGTGCCCGGCGCGCCGGTCTTCAGTAGTGAATACTGGCGCTCCGGAATTCCCGGGACGGAAATGATTCGCTGATGCAACCCATCGAAGTCGATTTGAACAGTGACCGGGGTGCGAGGCCCACGAGGAGGTTGAGGACTTTGATCCGCATCCGCTGCACTGGAATCGGCAGGAGCTGATGTCCCGCCTCGCACATTTCGTGCGCCGCCGGGAGGGGCGCTCGAGACGCCCTTGTCTTCATCGCTTTCAGGAAGAAGCGGGCTCGGTTCGTCTTTCTTGAGCACGGCCATGTAAAGCCCGAACGTTTCATCGTGATCGTACGAAGTCATGTCGAGCCACTGCGAGCGCAGGCCGAAGTCCGTCGATGCGAGGAACCAAAGATACTTTCCACTCGCATCCCACGCGGGCCATACCGAATCCGACAGCCCGTCGGTGATTTGCTTTGATTCGCCGGTGTCCACGTTGCTGACGAAAATCGCGTGATACATCGACTTGAGCCGGCTCGCGAATGCGACCCACTTCGAGTCGGGACTCCACGTTGGATTGAGCGTGCGTTGCGGCACCATCCACGGATCATTTCCGACGATCTTTGCCTGGCCCGTTTCGACGTTGAGCACCCAGACTTTCAAGTTTGTATCCGAATACAAAAGCTTCTTCGAATCAGGTGACCACGATGCCGTGTAGTAATGAGTCGGATGATCGAGCGCGATTTCGCGCGGAGGCGTCAACCCGTCCTGGGCTTCGATCACCAGTTTGTACTCGCCGGATTTATCGCTGAAATAAGAAACGTACTTGCCGTCGGGTGACCACGCCGGATCACGTTCGGCCGAGCCGCTCGAGTTGCTGAGGTTGCGAACATCGCCTTTCTCGGCAGGTATCGTGAAGACCTCGCCGCGAGCTTCGACAACGATTCGCTTGCCCGTTGGCGACAGCGCGAGGTTGGTCATTCGGCTTGTGACATCAACCCATCGAGGCATCATCCACGGGAAATCTCCCGCGGCGGTGATGTTGACGATTTTTTCTTTGCCTGACTTCGGATCAAGCTCGTGAATGTAGCCGGCCTGCTCGAAGACGACCGTGCCCGCGCCTGAGTCCATCGACTTCACATCGAAGTCGGTGAATCTTGTCGACTGCGAAAGCTTCTTTGATTTCGTGTCGTAGGCCCAAACATTCGCTACGCCGTCGCGGTCCGAGATGAAGTAGACCACATCACCGACCCACACTGGATCGACGTCCTTTGAATCGCTCCACGGAGGCGAGACGAGATCGTAGCTTTTCAGGTCTACGATCCACACCGGCCGGTTCTGACCACCGCGATAGTTGCGCCGCTCTTCATCCCACGAGTTGTTCATTCGATAAGCGATGCGAGCGCCGTCAGCCGAAATCTTTCCCTGATATCCACGAGGCAGCGGCATTGGTTGTTCGACTCCCCCCTCGGCGGGAACGGTCCAGAAGCGAGGCGCGCCGCTCGGAGCCCACGTCGCGCGCCCGGAAGAGAACATCACCGACTTGCCGTCGGGCGTCCAGCCTTGCACGTTGTCGGGACCCGGATGCCACGTGAGCCGCCTCGGCTCGCCGCCTTCCGAAGGCACGACGTAGACGTCGATGTTGCCCGCGTACTCTCCGCTGAAGGCGATCCACTTGCCGTCAGGTGAGAAGTGAGGATTCGCGGTGAGCCCCTGAAAGCTTGTGAGCCGCCGCGCCGTCCCGCCCGAGCGCTCGACTACCCAGATGTTGTTGGCGTATGCGAATGCGATTTGAGTCGCGCTGACGGTCGGCGTTCTTAGCAATCGCGTGCCCGAGCCATTCGGACTTGAAGCAAGCACGCCAACCGTCGCGAGCATTACGCCGGCGAGAACCAAAACGGCTCGGCGTCGAAGCGCCGTCGATATGAACCGAGATCTCATGGTAATCATTTCCGCCTCCGGAATCCTATGGATGAGCCACTGGTGATTTGATAGACGGGTCTTTTATCACGAAGGAGCCGAGGGGTCAAAGCAAGCAAAAAATGGATCGCCGGCGAGCCCTCTGCGTCTCTGCGGTTCAAAAGGAGTTAACCGCAAAGGGCGCGGAGGACGCCGAGGGGAAGTCGATTGATGGACAACCCGCGGCTTGCCTGCAAGAATGATGCGCCGCAAGGATGACATACATGGGAGCTGCTGTTGAAAGAGAAGATATGGGCCGAGTTGAACTGAGGCGTGAACTCTCGAAGCTTGAAAGCTACGCCACGATCATCGGCATACTCGTAGGCTCGGGGATCTTTGTCGTCACCGGCAAGGCCGGAGCCATCGCCGGGCCTTCGGTGCCGTTGGCGTATCTCGTGCTCGCGCCCGTCATCCTTGTAACTGCACTAGCTTATTCAGTGTATCTCTCAACACCGCTCGGGACCAAAGCCGGCGGCGAATACACTCACATCTCGCGCACAACGGGAAGCTACTATCTGGGGTTCATTACGCTGTGGTTGAAATGGCTCTCATACATCGGCGCCCTCGTCGTTCTATCCACCTCGCTTGCGCAGTATCTAAAATTCTTTTATCCGGCAATGGATCAATGGTTCGCTCGGATCCTGCCATTCGGTGACGCGCTCGGCCGGAGTTACATCACTGATCCGAGCCTCGGCGAAGTAGTCATCGCAACTGCGGCTCTGCTTTTCTTTTTCGTCTTCAATCTGCTGGGCGTGAAAGTCTACGGCCGGCTACAAACCGTCATGGTCATCGTTAAATGCCTGGCAATCGTATTGCTGGTCGTGCCCGGATTGTTCGCAATCGACTGGAAGAATTTTTCCCCGCTGTTTCCTTATGGCTTCGGGGCGACTAGCACACCGGACGGTGACCGCGGATTCATGGCGGTGCTGGCGCCGCTGTTCTTTGCTTATGCCGGATTCGAGAGCCTCGCGCAAACGGCCGGCGAAACCAAAGACTCTCGCAAGTCGCTGCCTATGATTTTCATCAACGGCGTTTTGATTTCGATGGTGATCTTTGTGCTGATGTCGCTGATCGCGTTCGGGGTGATGCCTCATCAGGAGCTGGCTCGCTCGAGTTTCGCGATGAGCGATGCGGCCGCGAGATATCTGCCGTGGTGGGGCAGTGCGGTGGTGACGGTCGGCGCGTTGATGGCTTTTTCGACTTGCTTGAACGCGACGTTGTTTGTGCCGGCGCGAATACTTTATGTGTTTGGCGAAGAGCGAATGGCTCCGCGCTGGTTTGGGAGTGTGGGCGAGCGCTTCCGCACACCGTGGGTGAGCCTGGTTGTGAACGCTGTCATTGCGATCGCGCTGCTGTGGACGAAGAGCTTCGGATACGTTCTGGACATCGCGATTGTCGGGATGTTTCTTGTTTATGGAATGCACAGCGCATCGCTTGTCGTTCTTCCGTTCATACGGCCTGAACTGTACAAGAAGGCTCGCGTCAAGCTTCATCCGGTGCTGCTTGTGATCTTCGGATCGGCGTCGCTCGTGTCGATGACATACCTGACTGTTGTGACGCTCGCGCGAGACATAGCTCAACATGCGAGCCTGCCGCCCGATCAACGAGGACTCGCCATCTGGCAACTGTTGTTGTTGTGGATGGGCGTCGGTACGTTCTTCTATCTGATTGCGAGATGGGAAGGCCGCCGCGGCGGATTCGATTACAAGGCTCAGATGGCGCAAGACTGGGCTGATGACTGATGCGAAGCTTGCTTTGCCTTCCGACATTGTGAATGAAGTCCGTGCGAGTGACTCTCTCCCTAACACCCGACTTCGGGTGTGATTAAGAGTGGGACTTGTCTCAGTCAATTCAATGCATGTTGCAAACAGACTTTGGGTCCCACTGTTCCCCAACTCCGCCAGGAGTTGCATGTTTATAGATGGGATGCGACGGAGGCTCTCACCCCGTCAGGGGTGATATGTTATTGCACCATTGGGACATTGCACT
>Ga0070699_100000618_pt1 | contig 33607 bp, 71 predicted proteins | sample KBSK1503metaG_FD_65473 | JGI IMG/M metagenome (GOLD analysis project Ga0070699, IMG submission 65473) | Corn, switchgrass and miscanthus rhizosphere microbial communities from Kellogg Biological Station, Michigan, USA - KBS K1-50-3 metaG | ecosystem: Host-associated > Plants > Roots >...
GCAACCCGGAGGTGAACGTCTCGAGTCACTTCGTCGTCAGCAACGGCGCACTCGGACAGGGCCGCGACGGAGACATCGCCCAGATGGTCGACACCGACGTCACCGCCTGGACCCAGTCCGCGGGTAACGGGCATTGGCTGTCATCGGAGAATGCGGGCTTCACACCCAACGGGCTGACCGCGGCACAGATCGAGGCCAACGCCCGGTTACTTGCCCGCGCGCACCGCGACTACGGCGTGCCGCTCCAGTTGGCCACCAATCCGGACGGCTACGGCCTCGGCCATCACAGCATGGGCTGCAACTGGCCGGCGGGCGCTTGGGGACATTGTGACTGCCCTGGAGACGCCATTATCGCCCAGAAGCCGCTAATCCTGGCGCGGGCAACCGAAATCGTGAAGGGACCGAGGAGACAAACCATGCTGCTGATCAAAATCAAGGGGAATGACCACCCAGAGGTGTTCCGGTCGGACTGCCGCAACTACTGGCACATCAAGTCCAATGATGCGTTGCAGGCTTTGTTGAAGGCCGGACACCAAATCGCTGAGGTCGCCGACATGGCCCAGCTGGAGGACGTCGCCGGTAAGCCTGCCGCGGATGTCGTTGGCGGTGTCGATATTGCGGCGCTGGCCGAAGCGTTGGCACCACTACTGCCCAAACCGCCGACGGCGCACGAGATCGCCGTGGCCACCATCAACGAGGACCACGCCCGCTCGGCCGAGTAGCACCAGCACCACCCGCAGCCCAGACCCCGCCGCGGCAAAGCACCAGCCCCAAACAGGATGTGGAACGTGTTATGGACCCAGATAGCGATCATCGGCACCGCCGGCGGGCTCGTGCTGGCCGAAACCTCCTCGGCGCAGGACGGGCTGATCCAGTACGGCGCCATCGGTGCGATCGCCTTGCTGGCCCTCTACGCGGTCAAAATCATGTTCACGCGGCAGGTGCAAAACCATGACCGGGAACGCAACGAACTCAAAGCCCGATGCGACCGAGCCGAAGAGCAACTCGCGCAAATCAACCAGCTCCTACGAGATCAGCTAGTGGCCCAGCTGACCCGCGCCACCGACGTCATCGGCCGGGTCGCCGAGCAGATGGGCGAACAGCGCCACGCTGAGGAAACCAAGCAGGGCAACAGGTGATGCCAGTGTCACAAGACCCGAATGTTGCGGAGGCGGTGCTTTCCGAGTCCCGCACGGCCATCGACGTCTTGACCAGGCTGGTGACCAAATTGGAACTGTTCGTGGATCGGGTGGAGAACGAGTTGGACCGTAGGACGCCAGGAGAGGAGGCGGGCACAGATGTCCAGAGATGAACTGGCGGTACAGGTCGCAGCGCTCAGGGAAGAGATCGGCTCCCTGGCCGATGCGGTGGGCAAGTTGGCATCACGTCAGACGGTTGCCGAGCTGGCGCAGCATTCGGCGACGCGTACCCGCCGTCTGGTGGCCGGGCTGGCGGTGTCGCTGGCTTTGGAGATGTTGCTGACGGGCTATCTGGTGTGGACGAACGCGCGGGTCAATGCGGTGCAGCAGAGGACGTCGAATGAGGTGTTGTGCCCGCTGTATGAGTTGTTTCTGCGTTCGTACCATCCTGAGGTTCAGCCGGCCGAAAAGCTGGCCGAGTATGAGGATTCGTTCGTGGTGATCCGCCGTTCGTATGCGGTGCTCGACTGCGACAAGGCGGGTGGCTGATGGCTGAGCCGCCGAGCGACTTCGACCGGGGGCATCTGGCTGGCGAGATAGCGGCCCGGCTGGCCGGGCACGACCAGCACTTCGCCAGCATTAATGGCTCGCTGGCCGACATCGCCAACGAGATGCACGCCTTGACGTTGGCGGTGCAGCGGCTCGGGGATCAGGCGGTCAGCCGCGACGCGACCGTGGTCACCACTGCGGCTGCGCTCAAGGATGCCGAGGATGCGCGGCGTTCCAAGTCCGAGTCGTCGTGGTCGCCGGTGCAGAAGGCTTTCGCCGTGTTGGCGGCGATCGCGACCGCGGTGGGCCTGTACGTCCTACTGAAAGGGAAGGGTTGAAACATGTCGATCAATGCCGTTCCTGATCCGCCTCCGGATCGGACGTCGCAGGAACCGGCGATGAAGGTCGCCGGGTACACATCGCTTGTCACTGTGGTGACGGCCGTGGTCGCTTTGCTGATCGCGTTCGGCATTGGTGTGACACCGCAACAGGGCACGGCGATCACCGGACTGGTGGTGGCTTTGGCCGCGGTCGCACCGCTTGTGTCGGGATGGCTGACGCGTTCGCGGGTGTATGCCCCGGCGACGGTGGCCCAGATGATGGACGACCAGTCCGCGCTGCTCGCCGAGTCCGGCGAGGGCAGGGAGCGCTGGCCGGGGCCGTCTCACAGGTTGGAGACCTGATGTCGCTTCTTATTCTGCTTCTGCTGATCGTAGGTTTCGTCTGCTTAGTGCTGGCGACGTTTTCGGTTCCCGTACCGCGGGTCAACCTTGTAGCGGCAGGACTCGCCTGCTGGCTGCTCACTGTCCTCATTGGAGCCTGGCCCAAATGACACTCAAACTCCGCGGCATCGTCGAGGACTTCGGCGACGTGATCCGCCACACAGAAATGATCGTCAAGGGACGCCACCTTGGCATCTACTGGCGATTCGGGGCGCCAACCAACACAACTCCCGCTGACCGAGTGGTCCGCGGGCATGCAGTTCCATCAACCGGAAAGGTAGACGTAGCCATGGATTTGATGGCAGACCAGAAAGTCACCGCATCAGTGGGTTGGACCGACGAGGTCGGCAACTCGGTACCGGCCCCCGCGGACGCGACCGCGGTGTTCTCCGTCGACGACACCAGCATCCTCAGCCTCACCGACCTCGGCGACGGCACCACCGAGGTCGCCGCGACCGGCAAGCTCGGCGCGGCGACCGTGCACCTCGAGGCGACTGGGAACGGTCTCACCGTGACTGGCGACGCGCTTGTGACGGTCGTGGCAGGTCTGGCGGAGCGGGCGAACATCGAGTTCGGCGAACCGACCGAGGTCACGCCGGACGTGTAAGCGCCGCTGAGAGAAGCGCCCCATGGTGCGGTGGGGCGCTTCTGCCTATCCGCAGGTTGTTTGCCTGAATGTGTCGTAGGCGGTGACGACCTCGGTGCTGGCGTTGGCTGTCTTCCAGTGGCTGCCCAGGTCGTAGGGTCCGCCGCCGAGGTCGTGGGGCAGCGCGAACTTGCCGAGCTCGGCCTCATATTGGGCGACCGCAACGGCGAGTGTTTTGGCCGGCTGGTCGGTGCGGTTGTCGACAGCGCGGTAGTAGGCGTCGGTGTCGTCTTTGGAACGTTTGACGTTCAGTTCGTTGATCGTGTTGTTGAGGTCGGTGGTCGACTGGAGCCAGGCTTGGTGGGCGTGGGTGATGGTTGAGCATTCGAGCTGGGTTTCCGACGGGAGTGCGTTGGCGGGTTTGTCTGCGAGGAGCCAGCCGAACAGGAGCGCGAATAGGAGCGCTAGGGCGAATAGGCTGGTGGCGGCGACCGCGAGCAGGGTCCGGTTGGAGATCCGCCTGGGGTGGGGGGCGTTCACGTGTGCAGGGTAGACAGCTCAGTCAATTGATCGGCCTCGGTTGATCGGGCATACCGTCTCGTGCGCGTGGGAGGTTTGTGTGCCGGTGCAGCGTCGGTCTTCGCAGTAGAACAGGGTGGTGGAATGCGCCCGGTTGCGTGGGCAGACACCCCAGCTGGTCTGGGCTACGGGATGGCCGTGGGCGCACGTCTCGCGGCGCACCAGCCTGAGGCCTTGGCTGCCCGCGGGTACGTAGTCGCCGTCGGTGCCCAGGTCGACGCCGAGGTAGGTGCCGCGGAGGAACTCCATACGCGGGCAGGCTACCGAACGGGTGTGCGAAACGGAAGGTGCGAGGGCAGGCCGGGACTCGAACCCGGGAAGCCATGCCGCTCTCTGCCCTCGCGCGGGTACCCCAACGGCTACCGGAAGAGTTTGCCACGTTCCACGGCGAACGACAGTTGGTAACCCTCACGATGAGGCTGTGATTCTGTGAAACCATCATCGGGCACCTCGGTCGCTACTACCCGTCGCGTGAAACCTTCGCCGGTACCCGGGCGTTCGCCGATACCCGAAAGGCGTGTGGAACATCAGTGTCTTTGATGCCGCGATTGCCCCGATGCGTCTATCTAAGAAAAGTTTGGGCTCGGCTATCGGAATCCAGCCCAGGGGCTAGATCGACGATCTCCGTTTCACGATCACCGATTTGGTTGGCGTGAAAAAGATCGCCCGCCGAGCAGCCTCTGGTCTTTCAGGCGGTGTCCAGCGCCTCTCCCGGCAGGCAACACCCCATCGTATGGCGCAGGCACGACAAAGCCCGCCGCTTTGTAGGCGGCGGGCTCCGATGGGGCTCCCAAACAGGATCCTAGTTTCGCAGAATCATTCGAGAACTGCACCATTCGCGGACACTGGCGCATAGCCGGCGTGGTAGGCGACTACCGACACGCGGTCCGCTACCGGCATCGCGTTGAGGAGCGCGGCGAGCTCGCCGCAGATCCTGACCGTGTCCTCGTCCTCGTCGCCGAGGTAGTAGGGCCGGATGTGCCCGTCAAGGTTCATGTCGTCGAGGTGGACGTGGAGCGGCCCGCCCGTCGGGTGGTCTTGGTAAAGCTCACGCGTCAGGTCGAGGGCACGCGCGATGCCTGGTGTCCAGTTGGCCGGGCTACCCGCGTCCCACCAGCACTCATGGCACATCGCTGGTCACCCCGATCCCGTACCCCTCGGCGAGGAACTTGATCGCCGTCCATAACCCATGGACCTCGCCAGCGGGTGCGTGCTTGTTGGCGTCGTACCACTCGTAGGCTTCCTCGTACTTGGCGAGCAGCTGTCGGTGCGCCGCTACCTGGCGCAGGACCGTCGTGGGATCGTGGCGTTCCATGTGGCGGGTCAGGCGTAGGTCGCCTATCGGGACCAGCCCGTCCATGCCCTCAACGCCCTCTAGGCACAGCGCGCCGGACACGACCTCGCTCCACACGCCCGTCCCGCCAACCTGCAGCGCGAACCGAGCCGACTGCTCGTCGTCGTCCAGGGCGGTGTGGAGACGGTCCACAAGCGAATCAGCCACGTCGCACACCACCAAACGCCAGATCCAACTCTTCCCGCGCCTTCCGAATCACATTGGTCTTGTAGCGGATTAAGGCCACCTCGTCCAGCTCACCGTCAGCGTCACGGAAATCAGGGCTCGACAAGAAGTCGCTGGCGGCACACCAGACACGATCCAGGGCGCAAGCCACCGGGTCCTCGGTCCATTCGTTGATCAGCTCCGATGCGCCGTACTCATCCATATTGGATCTCCATCACGGGGCCGAACTCCCGTTCGGTGCGCACCGCACCGCCGCTGTTCATCGCGATCTCGGCCGCTATGTAAACCGTCTCGCCCCTGTGATCGGTGAACGACGTTGTACCCTTCAGCACCACCATGTCCGGGGTCAGCACATTCACGCTCTCCACCAGGAAGCTGCCGTCGTTGTAGTCCAACCGGTATCTACCCGCAATCGGGGGCCTCCACGGCGTGCTGTAGCCGGGTATTGGCCGCAGCTCGCACTCAACCATCCCGGCAGCGAAGGGGCGTCTGGTGTCGGGATGGTTGTACAGCTCCAACTTGCCGTCGAGGACCTTCACCCCAATGTTGGCGCCCCAACGGTGCATCACCTCGACGTCGTAGCCGTCAAGCCTCGTCCAGGTATGCGTCGGGATGATCTGTGTGCTGTCCATCGCTGTGATCCCTCCTAGAATTCGAGCGCTGGACGGAGGCATTACGACTGTCTCCGTCCAGCCCATAGTCGCACCCCGCCCCGATCAACGCCCGCCACGTCACCCGGCGGGATGCGTCCGGACGGGGGACGTCCGGCACGGCCGGCAGGGTCCACACTGGACGGCAGCGGCACGCTCAGGGCACAAAAAAGGGACCGCATCGGGCACATAAGCCATGTCCGATGCGGTCCCCCTGTCTCGTCCGTCCTTACACCTGCGGTGGTGCCTCCATCAAGGGCCTACCCGACAAGCCTGGCAACGACGGCCCAGACACCTGCGGACCTGTGCGCTGCGACGGCCGGATCCCCCTCATCCTCGACGTGACAACCTGCGGCCTGGACCCGACCGGCTCGGCGGCAGGCGAAACCGGAATCGGCAAACGGTCGGCGGCCTCATTCACCAGCTCCTTTACCGTTTGCGGCTCGACCGCCGTCGCCTGCAGATCGCCCTCGCGCTCGCGGATCTGACCCTGAATCGACCGGATCTTCACGTTGAGCTCGACGAGGGAGATGGAGACGACGACGATCACACCGTCGACGGTGAGCGGGAACAGGTAATTGGAGCCGCCGGCATCGCCGTACTTCGCGGAGACGGATGCCATCTGCCAGTACGAGACCCAGCCTGCGATGGATGCAACCACCGCGGTGGCCGATACACGTATCAGGCCACGCCACATGTTGGTGACGGGAATGCGGGAGACCAGCTCGATGCAGAACAGCAGTGCCACCGGCGGCCAGCCCGAGAAGGTTTGGCTGATCAGGTTCGGTTGTGCGTGGAGGACGTTCGCGGCCACTGAAGCCGAGATGCCGAGCACGAGCACTGCGCGCACGGCCCACCGGAGACGGTTGTGGCGGGCGAGTTCTCGATAGAAGGCTTCGAGAAGCCTGTCTTCGATCTTGTGTTTCATTACCCCTCCTAAGGGTATTGGGCGCGCCAGTCGCGCCCCCGCGGCGGACTGGAGTGGGTGGGGTGGCAGGCCACCGGCCAGCGCTTCCCTTTGACGGCAGCTGGCCGGTGGGCCGAGACTTGGCCTGGCGGCCCCACAGCCGGGTCCGATGTGGTCGGACCCGCACTGAAGCGGCCAGGGATGCTCACATCAGGTACCAGTCGCGCAGCCACACGCTGCCGATGATCAGGACCAGCAGGAGTGTGTTGTTGCTGATGTACATGACGGTGAGCAGGCGCTGTTCGCGCCGACGACGACGACGACATGGTGCCCTCCTCGGGCTTGGTGGGGTTGGGGTTGTCGCGGAGTTGCCTCAACGCGATGGGGGAAGTGTACGCTCCCTGATCCGGGATCAAAATAGACCGCAAGCTGGGGGGACTTGACAGCCCTAACGGATACCTTCAACAGCCTTCGGCCCGAGTGGCGCTATGCCCCGTTTTGCTAGCGTCGAGCGCGGAGCGTGATCGGGGAAAGATCGCGGTCGTAAGCCGGGTCGACCGAAAGCCCCATTACCGCTCCCTGATCCGGGAGTAATTCGAGCCGGACGACGGAAGCAAGATGCCCCTCAATGTCCGAAGCCCCGAAAACTGCCCTACCAAAACGGACGCCTTGCAAGGTCAAAAACGCAAGACGGACAGCGCGCAGCGTTACAACTCACCCCGAAGCCGCCTGTTGTGCCGCGAAATCGCCCTACCAACAGGCCCGATGTCCGAATAGTCCATGGCCTCGGCTATGTCCTTGTACGACATCCCGCGCCGCTTCGCCTGCCAAATACCTTCGTCGCCCGCCGCCGCGACGCTCGACCGCGCCACGTAGCCCAGGTTCCCGGCCAGCTTCGCCGCCCGCGCCCGCTCGATCCCGTCGACGGCGAGCAGCGCCTGCAGCTGGGCGATCAGCTCCTCGAGCGGGATCGGCTTCGTCTTCGGGTCGGACACGCCCACACCGTACATCCCTGATGCGGGAGTCCACCAGACGGCGGGTACCCGCTCGGTTCACCATCGGCGGGGCGGGTGCCCCATGGAGAACACCCGCCCCCTCAACCCGCCAGGCCCAGAGTCGAGGCTGCGGCCGGGCGAGGAGAATCAGGCCAGCCGTACCCGGCCGGAAGCACCCGACACCATCGCCCGGCGCTCACGGTCTTCCTGCTCGCCGCGCAGCTGCGCCTCGGTGAATTGCCGACCCATCGTCGTGCGGGCCCACGTGTGCGCGTACGTGCGGCACAAGCCGTCGGTGCAGGTGCGCATGTGGGCGTAGTAGTCGTTGGCCTCGTCCAGGCCGATCGGATAACTCATCGCGGCTCCAGCCACTTGACGCGCAGCCCATCCAGCAGCCGCGCCACCGACAAAGTTGAGGTGGCCCACTCCCGGTCGTTCTCAGCACGCATCGCCACGACCAGAGGATGCGACCGGTTGACGATCAGCCGCAGACGAGGATGCTGCACGGTCGCGGTCACGACCGCCACCCGGCCTTGATCGCATCGCGGTGCTCCTTGCAAAACGCCGACGTCAGCTGACCACAGTTGCCGCACTGGACAACCGGCAGCGGCTCGCCGGTTAGGTTCGGCCGGCGGAACGGCCAGCCGCGGAAAGCCAGCGGCGCGATGACGAACCCGACCGCCAGGCCGAAAACGGTGTCTAACCAGGACCACATGCGACACCTCCCGAGGAGCACCGGGAACAGCCCGAACGGTGCGGGCTCGAACCGTCCCCGGTGCGTCTGGATGGGATTACGCGAGTACCGTCGTTACTCATTCATCTCATTCGAATGAGTAACATGACATGGATGCTAGACCCGAGCCGATGCCCAACACAACACCCCACGCGGTACTTTGTGGACAGACCACACCGACCAGGAGGGACACGCGTGCCGCTCTACGAAGAACTCGCCATCAACCTGCGCAAAGCCATCGCGCTCCTGCAACCCGGCGACCGGTTCGGCTCCGAGCCCGAGCTGATGGAAGAGCACGGCGCCACCCGCGGCACCCTGCGCGCCGCGCTGCAGATGCTCGAGCGTGAAGGCCTACTCCGGTCGGTGCAGGGCAAGGGCTGGTATGTGCAGCGCCATGACCCGGTCAAATGGTTCGCGTCTATGGCCGAACGCAACGACGATCCGAGCATCACCCCGAACGATGCCTGGTCCCGCGGTGTGCGCGAGCAGGGACGCGAGCCGAGCGAGGAGCTGCCCGAGGTGGCCGTGCTCGTCGCCGAACCGCGCATCGCCGACCGGCTGAACCTTCCGCAAGGCGCGTACGTGGTCGCCCGCCGGCGGCTACGGTATGTGGACGGGACGATCAACAACTCCAACGACACGTACTACCCGCGCGACCTCGTCGACGGCACACCCATCGCCCTGCCCGACGATGTCGTACCCGGCGTGTATGCCGTCCTGGAGGACCTGGGCCGCGGCTGGGTCGGAAAGGCCACCGACGAGAAGATGGCCCGGGCGGCGACCACGGCAGAGGCGGCCCGGTTCGGCATCGCACCCGGCGACCCGGTCATGGAGACCATCCGGACCCGCTTCGACGCGGACCGAAAGCCTGTGGCGGTGACCATCGTGGTCGCGCCAGGATCCAAAACAATCGACATCTACGAGGTGGAACAGTGAGTACAGCATTGGCCCCAACCGTGATCGCGGAACTCGCCGTCGAGTGGACCACACCCAACTTCGACCAGACAGAGGGCGTCGACTCGTCGATCCCGCCGGCCAGGTTCGCCCGCCCGGCCGGGGTGCGCGCCGACAACGACGGCGTCGCCCACCATTGGATGCGGCTCGGCCGCGCCTACCAGCTGCACCACGACGGTGTCGGATGGCAGATCCAGCGCTACGACGCCATGACGGGGCAGTCTCACCCGCTGTTCGGCGCGCACATCTACCGGCTCGCCGACGCCAGCCAGCCGAAGGACAGCTTCATCTCGTGGCTGCCGACCGCTGAGGGTGGCCGCGTCGAGCTGGACCCGGCCAAGATGTACCGGATCGGCTGGGACAGCGTCGAAGACCTCAGCCACCCGCCGCAGCGTTCGCGCACAGCACTGCTGCTGACCGAACTCGACTAGCCAAGACGCAAAGACGCGGCCCGGGAGTACAGCCCGGGCCGCGTTTGCATGCCCGAGCCTACGCGCTTATCTGTCCCTGGGTGTAGGTCGGCAAGATCTGGTCCGGATAGCCCGGACTACCCGTGTCGACCGTAGAACCCGGATAGCTTTAGGTGATCGACTACCGGAGCCAACCCGGGAGTCCGCCCATGCCAATACCGATGACCAGCCACGAGATCGCGCAGGACCTGACCGACCGGATCAGCTCCGGGGAGTACCCGCCCGGTCAGCAGCTGCCCACCTATCGCGCGCTGATGAGGCTTTACAACGTCGGCTACACCACCATCGCGACGGTCATCCAGCTGCTGCGCGACCGCGGAGTGGTGGTCGGGGTGCCCGGACGGGGTGTGTTCGTCCCCGAAGCGGACTAGGCCTTCAGTGTTCATCGGTGCAACCTGGCTGGCCGTTACGGGTGTTGCCTTTATCCACTCGTGTGGGTTCGGCCGACCGTCCGAAGTGGTGAGTCAAGTCACTCATCCGGTTGCGAAACGGGTATCCGGTTCGAAAAGCTAGACCCTTACCTTCCGTCGAGGTGCGGTGACCGGAGGGTAATCAACCTTTGTTGTCGGGTGGCTCAGACCCCGCTGCCCCTCCCACACGCCCCGGGAGGCGACCATGTACCCACGCTGCTGGGACCCCGCAGCTCACCGTCGGCACCACCGCTTGGCCGGTGCCCCATGATGAACTACACCGTCGGCCGCTGGGTCTCCTGGGGAGTGTCCGGCCTTATCTTCGCGGTGGACACCGCCATCGTCCTCGCCGCCCCGAACGTCGCAGCCCATCCCATTCACGGGGTAGTGCGGCTGCTCGCCCTGGCCGCCTTTGTGTTTGGATGCTGCCTCTGGACTGTTGCGCCCGCTGCATCCCGGCAGCCCACGGTCGCCATTCCCAGCCCGGTCTACCGGGCGGCAGTTCCGATGCGCCCACAGGGCGAGCCAGGCGTCAGCCCGCGCACCAACGGTGCCAACGGTGACACGAGTCACAACGTGGTCAGGTTGCCCAGCGCAGACACCATTCAAGCGCTCAGGAGTGTGGCGAAGAAGATCATAAACGATGCCGCCGAGCCGGAGCGTTAAGATCATTCTGGTTTCACCAAATGTTGCAATGCCAGTGCCCGCCGTCGCATGCCAGACCTCTCGATCAAGGGCTTGTGCAGGGAACGGTGGGCACTGGCAGTATCGGGGTCCCGCTTTGGGAGCGGAAGGCCGTCGGTTCAAATCCGGCCACCCCGACCAGCTCAACGGCCGTCTAGCCGCCGCTGGTGATCGAACTGGTTGCACTTCTCGGTTGCAATAGCGCCGCGAGGTTGCCGTCCATCACCGCCGAGGCGATCGCCTCGACCGCGTTCTGCTTGAGCTCCTTGGCGATGTCCACGTACTGGCGCGTCTGGCGGATGTCCGCGTGGCCGAGGATCTCCTGCACGACAGCTATGTCCGCCTTGGTCGCCAACAGAGTGCCCGCGCTGTGCCGGGCCGCATGCAGCCGGCTATCGGCGACACCCGCCTTCTGCAGCAGCCGCTCCCACGCCTCGTGGTCGCGCCGCGAGTCGATGGCGTTGCCTGTCGGCCCACGGAAAACGAGCCCTGCCTTGGCGTACACGCCGCGCTGGATCTGAGTCTCTCGCCGGGCGCGTAGCAACTCCACGATGATCGGGAACAGCGGGATGTCGCGCTCGCCGCTCTCGCTCTTGACGTCCTTGGCGACCATGCCCCCGTTGACGCGCAGCGGGCACATGGCCGCATGGCCGGTGCAGTCCGCAGGGCACAGCGGCGGACAGTTGATGTGCCGCGAGCACTTGCCTTTGTCGACTCTCCTGTTTGGACAGAAGCGGCCGAACTTCTTGCAGGAGGCCGGATCCGCGCAGCCGTGCACATACTTCGGCGGACACCGAACTGTCCGGCATGGGTTGCGGTCGCGCCCCTTGTTGCACGCCACCGGGTCTTCGCAGCCGTGCTCCCAGGTGCGCCGTTGCACCTGCTCGTCGATGGCGAGCATGGCCGGGCAGCCGTTCAGGTCCACCTTGTCCCAGGTGATGGCGAGCACCTCGCCTTGGCGCAGGCCGAGCAGCATGCCCAACAGCCACCGCTCCGCCAGCCGGTCGTTCATCGCTGCGGTGACGATGGCCTGGATCTCGTCGAGCCGGTGCGCCTTGATCTTCCGTTTGCGCGCGACCTTCGGGCCCTTCATCATCCGGCACACGTTGCGGCTCGCGCGGCCGTGCGCCATCGCGGCGTCGAGCGCCTGCTTGAGCATGTTGTGGACCTGGCGCACATAGGAAGGCGCTAGCTTCGTCTTGAGCACGGTGTAGCAGGCGTTCACGTGCTCGGGTTCCAGACGCTCACCGAGACCGTCGAGCTTCCACGCGCCAATGTGGGGCGCCAAGTGTTTGCGCGCCATCACTTCGTAGTGCCGCCAGGTCTTCCATTCCACCTCGTCCTTGATGACGTGGTGTGCCCAGTAGGTAAGCCAGTCCCCCACTGTCTCGGCCTTGGTGGGGATGCTCGCGCCGCGCTTCATGCGGTCCTTGAGCTCATCCGCCCGCCGTGCCGACTCGGCCGCGGTCTCGCCGCGCACGTTCCGTCGGTCAGCTTTGCCATCTGGTCTGGTGCCGACATGGACCCAGGTGTGCCACTTCTGGTCGTACTTGCTGAAGTAGGTCTTGCCGTGGCCTTTGGGCTGTCTGGACATGCGGCCTCCCAGCGGGATGGGCGAAGCGTCAGGCGCTGCGGGACTTGCGTTGTGCGCCCGGGGCGAGGCGGGCCAGCAGCATGTCGATGGTCGCCTGAATGAGGTACAGGTCCTCTTTGGACGTGGAAGGGTCGTTGAGCTTGCGCATCAACAGTTCCCAGTCCGGGTCGAGCGGCATCGGCGGGGTTGCTTCACGCCGGCCGTGTTTGCCCGGCCAAAGGATGTCCCAGGCGTCGGATGCGGGGACTCCCGCGGCGTCGTGGAAGCGTTCGATGGGGCTGGGTTCGAGGTCGGCGGTCCAGGTTTGGTTGACCCACCTGTAGTAGGTCGGTTTTGGCACTTCGGCGACTTCGAGTAGCTGCTTGAGGGTCCAGCCCTTGGTTTGGCGGACGTGCGCGACTATCCGCTTCACGTGTTTGCTGAAGCGGTCGCGCCTGACGGCCAGCGTGGTGGACACGAGGCGACCGTAGAGGTCGGCGAGCGTGGGTTGGCGTCCTGAGCGCAGGAAGTTACGGCGACGTGACCGGCAGCGTCCTGGACCGACGCCGGTCCGGTTCCGTGTTCGCCGTTGTGTGCCAGCGATTGCCAGTTCGTTCATGGGCCCAGGATAGCCAGTACGGTCGATACCTCCGCTTCGTCCAAACGTCCAGAGCAAATAGCCGAAGGTACTAGTAGTAACGTTGCGCTGCCCATGCCAAGATGGGTCTCGTGAACGTTACTTCTGGCAGCGACAGTCCCGTGTACGTCACCGGTTCGCCGAAGGACGGGGCCAAGCTCGAAGCCGAATTCCTCCGCTTCGAAGACGTGGCCGCCATCCTGCGCATCAGCGAGCGCGAGGTTTACCGCCTCGTCGAAGAAGGCGAACTTGTAGTCCACGAATACAAGCGCCGCAAGCTCATCGAGCCGTCGAGCGTGAGGGCACTGGCCGAGAAGATCCGTTCAGGCGCATTCGCCCCGACGGGAGTGGCGGCATGACGCATCCCGGCGATGGCGACGACACCGGGCCCGGCCGCCTCCCGGGCGAGCCGATGAGCTGGGAGCGCCGCGTCGACGTCTACACCGCGCAGAACGGCCAATCCCACCGGCTGACACATCGGCAGAACCGCCGCGCCATGAAGAAGATGCGCCGGGCCCAGGCCATGACCAGCCGCCCTCATACCCCACAGGCCTAGGAGAAGCAATGAAAGTCAGGATCAATGCCTCGGGCATCCGCCCGCTGTTGATGCACAACGTGCGCTTGGCATCACCGCTGAACACCTACGCCAAGCGGCTCAAGGCGATGAACGCCAAGCGGGTCAAGACAGATGAGGACCGGTACGAGATCGCCCATGTTGAGTGGGAGGGCTCCTTCTACTTCGACGATGAGATCGGCCCCTACATTCCTGGGCCGAGCGTCTACCGGTCGTTGATTGACGGGGCGCGGCTGACGAAGGCGGGCAAGAAGATTGAACGCGGTGTGACGATGTCCGACCTCGTGCATCCGCTGATCTACAAAGGCCCCCGGGATCTTGCCGGGCTGTGGGGTGATGGCGAGTCGGAGTGGGTTGACATCCGCACGGTCCGGATTGGGGCCAGCAAGGTCGACCGCTGCCGTCCGATCTTTCGCAACTGGGCGTTCGAGGCCGACTGCCTGATCGACCCCAAAATCATCGACTTCGACGAGTTCGCGGAGGTCGCCGGGCAGGCGGGCGAGATGGCTGGCATCGGCGACTACCGGCTCATGTACGGCAGGTACTCGGTCGAGGTGACTCGACTGTGATCGACGTGGTCCGGCCGGGTTCGGCGTGGCATGGCGCGGCAAGGCCTGGCGAGGCCAGGCGAGGTCGGGCTGGGCGAGGCATGGGTTTTCCCGGTGTGGCTCAAAGCTTTCCAGGTTGGGCAGGGCACGGCAGTGCTGGGTCCGGCATGGCTCGGATGGGCGCGGCATGGCTTTGCAAGGCCGGGCAAGGCAGGGAACTAACGGTGTGGCTCAAAAGCTTTCCTTGGCAGCGCGAGGCTGGGCCTGGCGGGGCGGGGACGGGCCGGGCCCGGCTAGCCGGGGCTAGGCGAGGCGCGGCAGGGATATTCGGTGTGGACCGAGAGCTTTCGGGGCGGGGTCGGGCCTGGCGCGGCAGGGCGCGGTGGGGCGGGGTCGGGCGCGGCCAGGCGCGGCTTGGCAAGGCAGGGAAGGTCCAGGATCTTTCAAGGCCCGGCTCGGAGTGGCTGGGCATGGCTCGGCCTGGCAGAGCGTGGCGCGGCAAGGGAACCAATCAGGGGTCGCCATGTTCGAGGTGAAGGGAGACCGTCCACAGTGGCGGGCCGTCTATGAGCGCCTGTCGGCCATGGCGATCGGCGACCTGGTAAAGGACTCCGACCTGTTCGCACTACTGCCGGAAGCGCCCGAGGAAAGTGTCCGATCCGCCTTCTGGCGCGCCGTCCGCGAGATGGAAGACGAACACAAACGGTCCTTCGCCCGCGTACGCCTGACCGGATACCGCATGGTCCAGGCCACCGAACACGAGCGGCTCGCCCGCGATCAGCACAAGAAGGCCAAGCGCCGCCTGACCGCAGCAGTACGCAAGGCGCACAGCGCCGACCGGACCCTGCTAGACGTCGAGGCGCGTCGCCGCATTGACGCCATCGAGGACCACCTCGGCCGCCAGCGCGAGATGATTCGCCGCCTTGAGGTCCAGCAGGAGAAGACAGCCGCACGCGTCGCACGGACCGAAAAGGACTCGGCTGTGCTTGCTGACCGGCTCGACCGGCTAGCCGAGCTGCTCGACCGGCATGGCATCACCGAGGCCAGCGAGCCCAACTCCACCTAGACGCCCACCGGTCAGCTGCCACACAGGACGCGCTGGCCGGTGGCGCATGCCGGGGTCGCCGCGCCCCCAACCTCCCCAGGTTTTGCGGCGACCCCACCTAACTGAATAGGAATTCGCGCGGCGGTGCGCAGGGGTGCAGCAGGGACGCCGCGCGTGGCCCGGTTCGCCGGGTCGGGGGTCTGCGGGTGTTTCCACTTCTTCCGCCTGCAGGCCCCACCAATAGCTCCCGGCAATCCGGGGGGCGTCGCGAAGGGCGCTGCGGTAACCGGCGGTCTGCGGACTGGGTAGGCCGTCGGGCACCAACCAGGGCAAGGCAAAGGGCCACACCGCGCGAACGGCTGGCCCACGAGACAGGAAGGAAAGTCCGTGTCTGACGGAAGTGTAGCCGCCGATCACCGTGATGCTGTCGAGGCGATCGCGCTCGGCCTGGAGCGGCTTGCGGTGACCGTCCGCTCGCTGATACCCGAACGCGACCCGGTGGACGGCAAGGACTGGCTGGACCCGCTGCGGCCCAGGCCGGCCGAGCTCGACGACTCGCTGTTCTTTCCGCGCCGCATCGGTGGTGTGTGATGAGCAGTACCGACACCTTGCGCGCCTTCGACCGCCTGCTCGCCGATGCGGCCGAGAACCTCGCCAACGGCCAGACGCCCGGTCAGTACGTCGAGCTGTTCACGTCGACATACGCGGACATCCCGGCGTTCACGGCCGAGGAGTTGGCCGAGTTCCTCGCGCTGGCCTTGGTGCGGCTGGCCCAGATCGCCGATGTCGGCGGGAGGGACCTGACGCCCCACGGCCGAGGCGAACTGATCGGTAGGACGTTGCGCGGTGAGCCGATGGACGGTCCGCCGTTGCCGCAGTTGGAGCTAGAGCTTCCGCCAGCCGATGACCCCCGCTACTACATGTGGGCGTCGCCGAGAGCATCGCGCGGCCCGTTCGTGGGCGGCGAGCTCAGCGTCCACGGGGCGGAGGAGTTGCCGTGACCCCGGCCGAGGAGCTGCGCGCGGCAGCTGCATCCATCCGCAAGCTCGCCACCGAAGCGAACCCTGGCCCGTGGTGCACGTCCTACGCCTACGCCGCGATCCGCCACGTGCAGCGCAACTGCGACATCGACGTGGAGTGCGATCGGCACGCTGACCGCGACGACTGTCTGAGCTTCGGCATGTACGACGGGCCGTACGTCGCCATGTGGCACCCGGGCGTCGCTGAGCTTGTCGCTGCCGTCCTCGACAACGTCGGCAAGGGCCTCGAGTACCCGTCTGGTCGTGGCCCCGACCCTGTCGAGCGGCAGCGTGCCGAAGGTCTCTACCGCCATGAGCTCGCGCTCGCCCGCGCGATCAACGGGAGCGTCGCATGACTCTCAAGCCTGGCTCGGTCCTTGAGCACGACGAGCGTCTCTACCGGGTGTGGGACCGGCTGCCTTTGGCGGGTACCGAGACGCACGTCCTGGTGTGCACCAAGCCGGACGGCAACGGCGGCTGGGACGGCCCACGGATCGCCATCACGGTGGACGGCACAGCGCGGCTGATCGAGGGCGATCCGGTGCAGTTGGCTCGGTTGACGTTCTGCGCACGTTGCGGCCGTCACCGAAAGATTGAGGCCCGCCGGCTGTGCAGCCCGTGTCTGGTGACCGCGTACAAGAACGGCAGGCTGGACGACTTCCCGACGGTGCGCACGCCGAACCGGCAGCTGGCGGGTGCATCCCGATGACGCTTGCCGTGCGGGAGTTGGGTGCCGACTACGACCAGGCGCAGGCCCTGGACGTGTGGGCGGTGGTCCAACGGGTCCAGGCGGGCGAGGTTGCGGCCTACGCGCAGATTTGGTCCCGCTACCAGATGCCGGTATTCCGGTTCGTGTTGCGGCGCGTCGCGCATCGGGAGACAGCCGAGGATTTGACTGCGGCCACGTTCGAGAAGGCGCTGCGCAACATCGGCTCGTTCACGTGGCAGGGCCGCGAGTTCGGGGCGTGGCTGACAGTGATCGCCAAGAATCTGATCTTCGACCACTTCAAGTCGGGCCGGTACCGGCTGGAGTCCACGGTCGACGACATCGTCGGCTTCGACCAACTCGACTATCAAGCCCAGCCCGATACCACCGTCGTCGACGGCCTCACACACGACGTGGTCATGGCCGCGATGGAGCGGATCGCCGTCGAGCAGCGCCAGTGCATCGAGTTCCGCTTCCTGCGGCAGATGTCGGTGGCCGAGACGGCTGCGGCGATGGGTAAGAACGAGCCGTCGGTGAAGTCGCTGCAGTGGCGGGCAATCCAGTCGCTGCGCATGATCCTGGGCCGCAAGTTCGATGAGCGGATGCCAGCCCCGGGAGCGATGCGATGACTCTTGCCCTCGCCGCCGTGCTCGTGTTGCAGCTGGCCGTCCTTGCCGTGCTCGCCCACGCCACGTCGCAGCCTCGTGGCACGCATCGCCGCCGCGCTGATTTGACGTTGCCGGTTCGCCGTTTCGCGGCTGCTGTCGTGGCCGCCCAGTACTTCCGCTTCGGCCTCACCGTCCCGATTGGAGCAAGCTCGTGACCACCATCGTGCGCCCCCTGAACCTTGACAACCTCCAGCTCCTCACGGGAGGACACAAACCACCCACCGGCAACGACCCGCTTCAGGCGTGCCTGCTCGAAGCAGCCGCCTACATGGCAGGCGCGGCGACGCCGACCGCGACGTCATGTTCGTGATCGAGGAAGAGCCACGCGATACCGCCGAGGGCACCCTGATCGCCCGCCAAGCCACCGCGCTGGAGTCCACATGGGAGGGCGAGGTCCGCGGCTACAACTTCCTAGAGCACGTGCAGGAGGCGGTCAACGCCTTCCCGGGCCACGCCTTCAGCGGCCGGATCGACTGCGAGGGCGAAGAGAACACAGACATGTGGCGGCTCAAGGTCGTCGACGGTGTGGCGACCCGGTTCGACCCGGAGGTCGTCTGGCCGGAGGCGAGCAACTGATGACTACCATCTCCTTCTTCGGCGCGATCGATGTCGTCTGGTTCGCCGCACCCTTCGCATACCTGGGCACCGCCATCTTCGCCGCAGCGTTCCTCGGTGTCCCCGCCGTGCTGCTGTGGCCCGCCCACGGGCCTGCCGCAGGGCATGCCGCTGACGCTGTCGCACACCACGACCATCACGAGGCCGCCCATTCGGCCGACATGCCCAGCCTGGGCCGGACGGTGCTGTATGCGCCGCTGGCGTTGGCGCTCAGCGTCGTCGACTGGGCGACGTCCGACGAACGCCGCTACCGGAAGTGGGGCAAGTGATGGCCGAGTGGGTTAGCACGCCGACAAGCCGCCTGAATCGCAACAGGCAGACCTACGCGGAATACGACGCGTGCCCCGAGTGCCGCGCGCTGCCGGGCAATCCGTGCCGTGAGCGGCTCCTGCCCGGTGCACCGTCGACGCTATCGCGCCCGCATCTGAGTCGGCCCAAGCGGGAGGCAAAGGCATGACCGTCACCTTCCTTGCCATGCCCGCCGACGAGCAGGGGCTCCTCGGAGCAGGAATCCTGTTCACCGCCGCCGGGCTCGGCCTGCTCGCATGGGCGCTCAACCGTAGGCCCCGCTGCACCGCCCGGTGGCAGCGCGACCACATCGCGTCCAAAGAGTTCTGGACCTGCTCGCTGCGCGCCGAGCACGAGGGCCGCCACCTGTGGAGGAAGCCATGAGCCCGGGCCGCTACGCCGAGCGCACCGACGTCGCGAGCGACCGCAGCCGCGCCGAGATCGAGCGCACCCTGCGCAGGTACGGGGCTACCGCGTTCGCCTACGGCTGGGATGCCCTGTGCGCCACCGTCATGTTTGAGCTCGCCAACCGGCGCATCCGCTTCCGGCTGCCCATGCCCGACCGCAACGACCGCGTCTTCACGCACACACCTGGCCGCGGGAACCGGCGCAGCGAAGAGGCGATCGACCGTGAGTGGGAGCAGGCGCAGCGGCAGCGGTGGCGCGCCCTCGCGCTGGTCATCAAGGCCAAGCTCGAAGCGGTAGCGGCCGAGATCACCACGGTGGAGCAGGAGTTCCTCGCGCACATCGTGCTTCCAGACAACTCCACCGTCGGCGACTGGGCCAAGCCGCAGCTGGCGCTCGCCTATGAGCGCAACACCATGCCCGCCCTGATGCCCGGAACGGATGCCTCATGAAGCTCAAGCCGATCGCCTTCGCCGCCGCCGTGTTCGGTGCCGGTGTCGCCGCAGGAGCAGGCGTGTTGCTCGGCGTCGTCTGGCTGTCCAGCGGACCGCGACACAAGAAAGGCGGCGCGCGGTGAAGCCACGGCTGTTGGACCTGTTCTGCGGCGCCGGCGGCGCCGGGATGGGATATCACCTCGCCGGCTTCGAAGTGACCGGGGTAGACAACCGGCCCCAACCGCGGTACCCGTTCGGGTTCATCCAGGGTGATGCGCTTGAGTACGTCGCCGAGTACGGGCACCAGTACGACGCCATCCACGCGTCGCCGCCGTGCCTAGACCACACCGTTCTTGCTAGCGTCACCGGCGGCGACGGAACCGGCTGGCTCCTCGACGCAACCCGCCAAGCAGTGGTTGCGCTTGGCAAGCCCTACGTCATCGAGAACGTGCCCGGCGCCTGGATGCCGGGAGCGATCGTCCTGTGCGGCAGCGAATTCGGGCTCACCACCACGACCGCACTGCATGGGCGGGTGTGGCTTCGCCGCCATCGGCTCTTCGAATCCAACCGCTTCCTAATGGGCGCCGGTGGGCACAACTGCCACGGCAAGCCGGCCGTGCCCGTCTACGGGCACGGGGCCGGCGGTAACCGAGTAAAGCTGCGTGGTGCCGGGATAAGCCAGGCGAGCCGGGAAGTCATGGGCATCGACTGGATGAGCCGCGACGAGCTCTGCCAAGCGATTCCCCCCGCCTACACCCAATTCATCGGCGAGCAACTGATCGCCCAACTCTCCCCGGTGGGTGCCTCATGACCGTCTGGACCTTCGTCTTCTACGTCGCGGTCGCCATGTGTGCCGCCGCCGTCCTGTCCATCGCCGCGATCTGGCTTTACGGCCTCGGCAAACGGCGTGCGCGCAACGAGATGGACGCCGAACCGGGCGACTACAGCGCGCTCATGGCCGCACATCAGGTGCTGCTCGGCGAATACGACAAGGTCACCGAGGAGAACGGTGCCTTCCGTGAAGAGCTCGCCGAGTTCGACGCCGCCATCGAAACGCTGCGCCGCTCACAAGGCAAGACCATCGGCGAACTGCGGGCGAAAGTCGGCGCGCTCGAACAGCGGCTCCACGCCGCCGATGTGCTCGGCGAAGACCTGACCCACCGCAACCGGCTGTGGACCAAACATCTTGAGGTCTGCCCGACGGCACAAGCGGTCGAGTACGAAGACATCGCCAAGCGGGTGAGCGATCGATGAGGACGATCGACTGGAACGCCGCCACCGAAACGCTTGTCACTGAGCCGGGGGTCTACGACCTACCGGCCGACGTCTACCACGCTGACCCGGTGCCGGGAGGCTCGCTCTCGGCCTCCGGCTCGCGCAAGCTCCTGCCACCGCACTGTCCGGCTATCTACCGCTACGAGCGCGAGCACCGGCCCACGCCCACCAAGGAGTTCTCGTTCGGCCACGCCGCCCACAAGCTCGTGCTCGGCTTCGGCCCGGAGATAGTAGTCGTGGACGCCGACAATTGGCGCACCAGCGCGGCGCAGGACCAACGCGAAGAAGCATTCGCCGCCGGCCAAACACCGCTGCTGCCTCGCGACTACGAGATCGTCAAGGCGATGGCGAAGGCGTTGCGCGAGCACCCCGTCGCCTCGGCTTTATTCGCACCAGGCACGGGCAAGCCCGAGCAGTCACTGTTCTGGCGCGACCCCGAGACCGAGATCTGGTGCCGCGCAATGCTCGACTGGCTGCGCAACCCGGCACCCTTCCGGCTCGTCATCCCGGACCATCCCGGAACGACCCGGCTGATAATCCCCGACTACAAAACTGCCGTTTCTGCGTCACCAGTCGAGTTCGAGAAGGCGCTCGACAACTACGACTACTACCGGCAGGCAGCTTGGTACCTCGATGCGGTCCACGCGCTTGGCCTGGCGGATCACCCGGCTTTCGTATTCGTCGTCCAGGAGAAGACCCCGCCCTATCTGGTGTCCGTGTTTGAGCCCGACTCGCTGGCGCTCGAAGCGGGGCGGCACTACAACCGCCGGGCGCGGCAAGTATTCGCCGAATGCCAGGAGAGCGGCCGCTGGCCGGGCTACTCCGATGACGTCGAGCTCATCTCGCTACCGCCATGGGCGCAGAACCGCTACTTCGAGGAGTCGGGTCAATGACCACAGTGGACAGAGTCGACAAGACGGCGATCGCGCTGCCGTCGACACGCATCAGCCAGGCCACAGCGGTCGAGCAGTCACGGGCCGTCGCAGAGGTCCAGGCGGCCGTGTTCGTCGCCCAGCAGTACCCGCGCATGGTCCAGGCCGCGATCGCCTCCATGCGCGAATCCTGCGCCCAGCAAGCGTTGGCAGAGCGGGCGTTCTACAAGTTCCCGCGAGGCGGCACCACCGTCGCCGGTGAGTCCATCCACCTCGCCCGCGAACTCGCCCGATGCTGGTCCAACATCCAATACGGCATCGTCGAGCTCTCCCGCGACGACGCAGCCGGCCAATCGGAGATGTCAGCCTGGGCGTGGGACGTCCAGGCCAACACCCGCGTGTCCAACACCTTCATCGCCCCACACAAGCGCGACAAGCGCGGCGGTGCCGAGAAGCTGGTCGACCTTCGCGAGGTCTACGAGAACAACGCCAACCTCGGTGCGCGCCGGGTCCGTGAGTGCATCTTCGCCGTCCTGCCGCCGTTCTTCATCGAGGAGGCCAAGGAGCTGTGCGTCAAAACGCTCTCCGACGGCGGCGGGAAGCCGTTGGCGCAGCGGATCGCCGACGCGGTCAAGGCCTTCGACGGGATCGGCGTCATTGCCGACCAGCTGGAGCAGAAGGTCGGCCGGGCCAGCGACAAGTGGACCGAGCTTGACGTCGCCCAGCTGGGCGTGACGTTCAAGTCGTTGCAGCGCGGCGAGGTCACCAAGGACGAGGAGTTCCCACCGGTCCGGGTGACGGCGGCCGAGATCACGGGCAAGGCGAAGGGCGCCAAGGGCAAGACCGAGCCGGACGCGGAGTCCGATCCCGAGGCGTGGCTGGCGTCACAGCAACCGCCGAGCGGGGTGGCGCTGTGAACCCCGCGGTTGAGGTTGTGATCGTCGACGAGGGCAACACCGTACTGCGGTTCGAGCCGGGTCCTGACGGTGTGGTGAAGACCGGTGCCGTCTGGGGTCCAGCGGCCGACTCCAGCGGCGAATGGTTTGGGTTGCGCCTCGACATTGACGACGGGGAGCCGCGCCGTCTGCCGTCGCGTGCTGAGGCGGTCGCGTGGCTTGATCGACCGAAGGCGGTGCCGTCATGATGATCCTGGTTACGGCCTGGCGTCACCACCCCGACGAACACGCCATCTACGCGGCCCTCGACGCACTGTGGCGGACCGCCCGGTTCGACGAGCGCGTCTTTGTACTCCACGGCGACTGCCCGACCGGCGGCGACAACTATGCCAAGACGTGGTGCATGTCGCGCGGCGTCCCGCAGATCACGTTCCCAGCGCGCAGGTACGGCGTGTGGCCGTGGTGCGGGCCGAAACGGAACGCCGCGATGGTCGAGTACCTGGCCAGCGCCTTCGACGCGGCGAAGCATGTGCTGGCCTTCCCGCAGCCCGACTGGGAGACCGCCCGCGTGTCGGGCACCCGCAACTGCATCACGCTCGCGCGTAAGGCCGGATTTGAGCCGCAGATCTACCCCGCCGTGCTGGCGGTGCCGTCATGACCCCGCTCTCCGATGCCCAGTGGTCCGAGTGGGCGCAACGTGTCCTGGCCTCGCTGCGCGACTCGCTGTGGGCCAGGCGGATCAACGACGAGTTGGGTCTGCGCGAGTGGGCCAAGGTCCAGACGTTGAAGAGAGGTTGTAAGCGATGACCACCGCCACCCGCGAGGAGCGGCTACGCGCGGCAATCCGCCCGTGGGTTGTGGACGAAGGCCCCGACCTGCCGCCCGCCCCGCACGAGGAGAAGCTCGCCGAGGACATCCTGGCAGCGGTTCTGGCCGCGCTCGGCGAGGAGGATCGGCCGTGCTGCACCGAATACGGCGTCTTCCAGGACCGCCGCTCGGACGGATGCGGCTTCAGTTTCCAGGAGACGTATGCCGGGCTGGACGCCGCGAGGTTCCACGCAGCCGTGATGGCCCGCGAGCACCGTTACCCGACCGAAGTCAGGCGGCGAGCCGTAACCCATGGTCTGTGGGCGGCGGTGCCCACCGCCCCGCGCACGCCCGACCCGTGCGAACCGGCCTGCGTGTTCCAGGACGAGGACCACGACCAGTGCGCCCGCGAGCACGACGAATGCAACGGGAACGGCTGCGACGGGTGCCACAACGGTCTGATGTGGGTGGTGCCGTGAAGCCGCCCGTGCCCTACTTCGGCGGCAAGATGAAGATCGCCCCGTATATTGCAGCGCTTCTCCCCGCGCACAACCACTACGTCGAGCCTTACGCCGGTTCCTTGTCGGTGCTGCTCGCCAAAGAACCGTCCAACCACGAGACACTGAACGACCTCGACGAGGCGATCGTGACCTTCTGGCGGGTGCTACGCGAGCGCCCCGGCGAGCTGGCCCGGGCCGCGGCGCTCACCCCGCACTCGCGGGTTGAGTACAACCGCAGCCTGAAGCTCGACGCCCCAGACGAACTCGAGCTCGCCCGACAGGTGTTCGTCAAGCTCACCCAAGGCCGCTCGGGCAGGCTCCGGCGCACAGGATGGCGCCACTACATCAACCCCGCCGGCTCGAACGCGAGCATGCCCCGCTACCTGTCTGGCTACGTGGATCGGATCGCGCCGGCGGTCGAGCGCCTCCAGCACGTGACCCTGGAATGCCTGCCGGGCCTCGAGGTAATCGCCAAGTACGGAGCCGAGCCCGACGTGCTCCTGTACGTCGACCCGCCCTACCTGGGATCCACGCGCGGCTGGGACAACGCGTATCGCCACGAGATGCGCGACGAAGCGTCACACCGCGAGCTCGCCGAGGCCTTGCACGCCGCCGTGTCCGCGGTCGTCATCTCCGGCTACCCGTCAGACCTCTACGACCGTGAGCTCTTCCCCGGCTGGGACCGGCACACAATCGCGACTTCGACCGGCCAGGGCGGCAAGTGGTCAGCGCGCACTGAGGTTCTGTGGTCGAACCGTCCACTCCGGACCGATCACCAGCCCGAGCTATTCGCGGCGGTGGCCTCGTGAGGTCTCCCTATGCGCGGCGTAAGCCGCGCAACCCGTTCGACCGGGCGGCGCTGGGTGTCCGCGTGCGTATGGCCGAGCGGTCCGCCGCCCCGCTGAACATGACCGAAGCCCGCCGCAAATTGATGGAAGCGGTGGACCGGGGCGAAATCAGGCCTGGCACGAAACGGTTCGAGGGCGGCTACCGCTGGCACCACGGCCCAGGCCAAGGCAGCGAAACCGTCACCTCCCGCGTCCTCGACCTGCTCTCCGCCGACTGGGCTGTGCTGAACGACGGGCATGTCGAGCTCACGCTAGCCGGACGCGAAGCGATGGGTGGTGCGTCATGACCTTCCGTGCGAAGACCTTCCAGCCCCGCGGCATATGCCCGTCCTGCGGCCGTGACGTGGCCGTGCTCGCCGACAACACGGTCGCTCGCATGCACAAAACACCCGACGACGGCGACGGATGGCCGATGTGGTGCGACGGCTACGGACGTAAGGCCAAACCCAGAAACGAGGAGTCATGACCATTCCCGCCGCCGAGCTTGACGCGATCCGCGGCCGACAGCAGCGCGCTCTGGCCTATTCGGAGCGTGAGGGCAACTGGACCACGGACGACGACCGTCGGGCCGCCCTCGTGGTCATCAAGCGCGACATTCCGGCGTTGTTGGATGCGCTGGCCGAGGCGTACCAGGAACGCGACGAGCTGGCCAAGGCCGTCGACAGCGAAGAGCTGGGCACACTGCGGGCCGAACTCGCCGACCAGACCGCGACCGCCGAGGCGTGGCTTGCTGAGGCCACCCGGCTCAGCGGCGTCGCGATCGAGGCGTTCGACAAGGGCGCGGCGAGCACCGACCGGGCCATCGCCACGCTCGGCGCTGCGTTGACCGATCGCGAACGCAAGCTGGCCGAGGTTCGACGCAAGGAGAAGCGCAAGTTCATCGCCATGCTCCGCGAGCGGGCACGCTGGCACATCGAGACCGAGTCGGCGGGCGACGCCACCCTGAACGACCTCGCCGACGAGCTCGAGCGAGAGCTTTCGGGGGTGACGGCATGAGCTTGACCGAAGAGCAGCTGGCCGAAATCCGTGCACGGTTCCAGGCTTTGGAGGACCATGCGACGCGGCTAGATCTACTCGAAGACGAGAAGAAAACCACTGAGGCTCTGCAAACGGTGTCCTGGCCGTGCGCGTGGGACGTCGAGCCACTGCTCGCCGAGATAGAGCGGCTTCAGCTCATCGCGGCGAACGTCACGGTCGGACGGCTCACCTGCGACATCTCCCGCGACCTGCGCGACCTCGCCAACAGCGGTGGAATGCGTACCCATCTGCTCGTCGAGGCGGCCGACCAGCTCGACGAGCTCATCACATCGCTGGCCCGGGCCGAGCGGGCACGCGACGAGGCCGAGGTGAACGCCTTCGCCAAACTCGAAGCCGACATCCGCCGCCGCACCTCACGCATGGCCGCTGAGCAAGACGTCATCTGGCGCGCCACGAAGCTCGTCCAGCGCATGAAGGGTGCAGTCGGAGACTCGCCCGTTGCCGCACAGCAGTGGCTCGACGACGAGAGCTATCAGCTGTTCGCGGCCGTCCTCGTCCTTGAGGTGTCGATTGAGGGCGCCAACGACGCCGTCGCCCGACCGATGTTGGAGCGTCGCGCTGAGGTTTCAACCAAACCAGCATCCGACTTGGAGGGTGACGCCGACCCGCGACCGAAATCAATGCTGGAGCGAATCGACTTCGCACTCGACGACGAGGACATGATTGACGCTGACCTGGCCGACATCCAGCGGCGGGTGGCAGCCGAAAAGGCGGTGCTCGAAGCGGCGAAGGAGTGCGTGGGCGACCTGCGTAACGCTGGCTACCGAGTCAGCGACAACGCCCGCGCTCTCATCGCCGCCGTGGATGGGCTCGCCGGGATTGACAGATCTTTTGTTAACGAGGGCGGTGAGTAGCCATGAGGCGATACGAACGCAAGCAGGTGACGGTCTGGCAAGAGGTGGAGGTCGCATACTCCTGCGACCGGTGCGGCGTCTCCGAAGCAGACGCCGAAATGGGCTGGCTCTGCCCCGTAGTGATCGAGGTCAATGAGGGCGAGGAGGGCGGCTCCCGCGACGAGTACGACTACTGCAACTCGTGCCTGATCGAGCTCGCTGATGTCCTGAGGGCTGCGGGCAGTCGCAGCGCGCTCGTGCAGGAGGCGACGCCGTGATCCCCGACGACGTCCGCTGCTTCTGCCAGCTCTGCCCACACGAGACGGTCGGCCTGGAAGCCATCGTCGCCCACATCGAAGCAGACCACTTCGACGGCGGGGACGACTACACGCCCGAACGCCGGCCCGACGGCGGACTCGTGGTCGACGCCAGCGATGTGCCCGAACTCATCCAAGGAGCAAGCGAGTGAGAAAGGTCGATAAACCAATGAGCCACATCACGAACACGAGCACTGACGCTGCGACACCATACCTGGTCCTGCTCGACGGGCTCGCGGGAGGCGGCGGCAGCGGTGCGGTCGAGGCCATGGAGAAACGGGGCCAGCAACAGCTAGTCAACTCTGACCGGCTGCCCACAAAGGCCAACCCCAGCACCGAGGAGTACGTGGCACTGGGCTTCACTTTCGGTGAGCCGGACCCAGACGACCCGATCTTCCGGCCCGCGACCCTGCCGACCGGCTGGAAGCGCGAAGCGTCCGATCACGCCATGTGGTCCTACATCGTCGACGAGCTCGGACGCCGCCGCGTCGCCATCTTCTACAAGGCAGCCCACTACGACCGGCACGCCGACATGCGGCTGGAGACGCCGTACGGCTACTGCTACTCCGCGCTGTACGACGACCGAGCGCCCATCACCGATGACGCATGGCTCACACCCGCCCGGGCCGTCGCCGAGCTGGCGTCCATCCGTGACGAGCAAACCGCGCGGGCGGCCGAGTACGAGAAGCGGGCGGCCGAAAGCGACTCCGAGTACTGGGGCGAGGAGGCCGCCAAGGGGCGGCAGGAGGCCGCGAAAGCGCAACGGCTCATCGACCAGATCGCCGTCAAGTAGCCGCACCGGCCCGTCTCGCCGACGCGGGACGGGCCACCAGACGAAGGAGAACAAGCATGGGCGACTGGATGACGGTCACCATCACCGGCCACATCGACCCCGCCGAAGCGGAAGCAGCCGGGGCGTACATCGACATCTGCGGCGACTACGGCAAATTCCACTGCCTGTGCTACTACGGCCCGTCCCTGTGCGGGCTCGGCCAGTGGATACCAGCCGAAGGCGGCCAGATCACCGCGGTCGGCAACCTGTCCGAACGCAACTACGGCACCGACGACATCGCCGCAGTCCTCACCAAACTCGTCGAGCTCGCACCGTCGCTGAGCCTCAAAGTCCACTGCGGCGGGCCGTACGAGTCCAAGGAATGCACCGCAACCGTCACCGCCCACGAAGGCAAGGTGACTGTCGGCCCGCCCGAAGTCGAGACCGTCGGCGAAGGACTGGACATGCTCGCTGGGTTCCGCATGGGCCAGATGTTCGGCAGCAGGTAGCACCACCGCCCGGCGTTCGTGGGAGCGCCGGGGACGACGACGCGAAGGAGGAAAGCGGTGACCCAGCACAAGTTCGACCCGTTCGAGCACGGCATCTACCGCCGCTTCCTCGACAGCGCCGGCTACCTCAACAGCGTCTCGTGGAACCGCGCCGTATCGGGCGGCGAGCACGTTGGCACCTGCCGCAACTGCGGCGACCGCATGCTCGGCCTGCCCACCGAGATCGAAGTGAAGATCACCTGGTACACCGCCCGGTGCACCAACGGCCAGTGCGAGCGGGTCATCGCTGCACCCAACGCGAACGTCCTGCGCCGCTCCTCCCGCCACGGCGAAATGCCCGACGGCTGGTGGGCGCAACGGACCCAGAAAGCGAACTGAGGGTCCCATGGTGTGGTTCAAGGTGGACGACAAGCTCCACTCGAACACAAAGATCCGCAAGGTGCTGGCGGACGAGCCAGCCGCTTTGGCCCTATGGACGGTGGCCGGGTCGTGGTCGTCGGACGAACTCACAGACGGGTTCATCCCAGACTCACAGCTCCCATGGCTCTTTCCGGCGGACGCAGAGCAGTTGGCTCAGAGGCTTGTCAACGCGCGGCTCTGGCGTCGAGTGCGCGGCGGCTACCAGTTCCACGAATGGGAAAAGGACGGCGACGGAACGAAACGAAACCCGAGCAAGAAGGAGGTCGAAGAAGACCGCCGAAAGAAGGCCGAGGCGGGCCGCAAAGGCGGGTTCATCAGCGGAAGGAGTCGAAGCAAAAAGCAAGCACCTGCTTCAGCAAACGCTGCGGCACCTGCTGACGAGTTCCTTCAACCCCCGACCCGACCCGACCCCCTTCCTTCTAAAGAAGGAGGGTCGGGGGACGTCGCGCCGCGCTTCGCGCAGGGCGCACCGCGCCGATCCCCCGAAGACCCGCCGCCCGCCATGCGTGTGCCCCAGGAACCCATCGACCTCGCCGAGGTTCGAGCGAAAATCCAGGCCGCCAGACGCAAGGTCCACGCCAAGGACCGGCGACCCGCAGTCGTCAACGGGGAACCCCACGACCCGCTTGCCGCTCTCGATGCGGCTCTTGCCGAGCAGGCGCGTGCCCACCAACCCGAAGGAGACCAGGCGTGAAGACCGTCCACCGTTACGAAGTCCAGATCGACGACCGCTGGCACGAGTTCACGCTGACCGGCCGCATCGTCCACGTCGCTTGCCGCGGGGAGTCGCTGTACGCGCCCGTCCAATTCTGGGCGCTCGTCGAAGACCTGTCGCCGTACACGGCCAGCTTTCGGGTGTTCGGCACCGGCCACGAGGTGCCCGAGCGGGCCCAGTACGTGGGTACCGCGTTCAGCCCGCCGCGCACGGCGATGTTCGCGCTCCCGCCCGGGAAGTTCGTGTGGCACCTGTTCGAGCTGGAGAACCCGACCGAGGACGAGTCATGAGCCTGCACCCGTCCGTCCTGGCCGTGAAGGCGTACAAGGCCGCCCACCCGGAGGTCGACTTCAAGGGCCAAACCGTCCGGCTGACCCGCACCGCCGATGGCGGCTACGAAGCGACCGGCCACGAACCGACAGACCCCAAGGCCGAAGCCATGCTCAACAGCTGCTGCTGCCACCCGTGGCTGCCCAGGCACCACGCACCGATCGAGGAGGAGTCATGACCGCCACCTTCGCGGATCTCGTGGCCGCCATCGACCGCGCCCTCGCCCCGGGTGGCCGGTTCTACGTCGATCAGTCCACGCGCATGCAGGGCGACCGGTTCGTCTGCGGCGAGTGTGGCAAGGAATGGCCGACGCTCGCCCTTGGCCCACCATTCGAGCATCAGCGCTGCGGCTTCTGGAACCCAAGCTGCAGCGGCCGCATCACGGCGATCTGGGACGTGTACCCGGGCAATGTGCCCGCGGCCGACCACCAAACCCGAGGCGAGGAGGAGTCATGACCAACCTGGCACTTAGCGATTCCCGCGACACGCTCAAGATGATCCGCGAGACCTTGTGTTGCGCCCAGGCCGCCCTGAACTACCTACCGCCATACGGGGCGCGCCTGCATGAGCACAGCGACCGCATCCAGCGGCTGATCGACGAGATCGACCGCCAGCGGCCTCTCGTTGTTGACGGCAAACACGGCAACCTCCACACGCCAACGTGCGGATGCGAGGACCCGTCGTGACCGTTAACGCGGTCACCAGCATCGCTTACCTGCAAGAAAGAACCCGGGTCGATGAACATGGATGCTGGCGCTGGACCGCAGGCATAGGCACCGAGGGATACGGCCGGTGGTGGCACGGATCCCGCCGGGTGCGGCTCGCCCACCGAGCGAGTTACGAGTTGCTGGTGGGACCGATCGATGCAGGGCTTCAGCTCGATCACCTATGCCGTGTGCGTGAGTGCGTCAATCCAGCACACCTGGAACCGGTGTCGCCGAGGATCAACCTTCTCCGAAGCGAAGCGCCCGCCGCCGTCAATGCCCGGAAAGAGGCGTGCCTTCGGGGCCACCCGTTTACCGAGGCGAACACATACTCCCGACAAGCGTTGGGAACCCGCGCTTGTCGGGAATGCCAGCGGCAACGCAGCCGGAACTATCAGCTGAAAAAAGCACAGGCCCATACGCCCAAGGGAGCGACACCGTGAGCAACCTGCCCGCACAGCGCCAACCCGGCGGCCCCGTCCACCGCGGCCTGACCGCCCTGCTCACACCCGCACCCGCCGAGCAGGCCCAGCCGCTCACCGAGCTGCTCAACCACTCCGCCCGTGCCCTGGACATCGTTGCCCGCGCGGTCGCCGAACTGGAAGCGCTCAAACCACGGGTCGAATGCACAACCCCCGGCTGCGGGGCGAACCTGGCCGGCTGGGGCGACGTGCAACGCGAGCAGCATGCACGCTCGCACGGGCTGCTACGGCGGTGGCTGGGATGACCAAGGTCTTCTGCGACGGCTGCGGCCGCGAGCTTCAGGACCGTGACATCACGCTGCTGATCAACCGCGTTGACGGCCTGTGTCTTCTCGGCGTTGAAGACCCGGCAAGCGGGCTGCACCTGCGATCAGGTCGAGGTCGGCCTTGGTGGTACGGAAACGCTTCGTCCGCGACCGAAACGACCAGGGAGACAGCATGAACAAGATCCCCACGCTCTTTGTGCGCGACCCCGAAGACCTCAGCCGGGTCACACGCGACGTCCACCCCGACTGCCAGTGGGTCATCGACGGCGAGGGCATGGCCACCCGCAAGTACGACGGCACGTGCGTCATGTTCGACGGCGACCAATGGTGGGCGCGACGCGAGGTACGGCCCGGCAAGGCGTACCCCGCCGGATACCAGTTCGTCGCCCGTGACGAGGCGACCGGCAAGACCGTCGGCTGGGAACCCATCGAGCAGTCGGCGTTCATCAAGTACTTCCTCGAAGCCCTCAACGAGGTACCCGACCCGCTCGAACTCGGCAAAGGCACCTACGAACTGTGTGGGCCGAAGATCAACGGTAACCCGGAGGACTACGTCCGGCACTTCCTGATCTGCCACGACGACGCTGGGATCTTGATCGCCCCGCGCGACTTCGACGGGCTCGCGGCGTGGATGGCCAAGACCGACTACGAGGGCATCGTCTGGCATCACCCGGACGGCCGCATGGCAAAGCTCAAGCGCAAGGACTTCCCGACCAGCGAAGGGCACACGTCATGACCCGCACCGCCAAGCACCGAGCCACCACCAGCCGACGGCCCGCCCTGCTCGCCTCGGCCGTCGCGTTCTTCGCCACCATCGTGCTCGCCACCACCGGAGCGTTCACACCAACCGCCGCCACCTCCGGGCCGCTCGACGACCCGGCAGCCATCCGCCAAGCCTGCATCGACCAGCTCGCCGCGAGAAGCGCAACACTCACCTCGGCCCAGCGGACCTGGCTACGCAACTGCCGCGACGCCATGGCGCCGCCCAGCCCGACACCCACAGCAAGCCCGTCCGGCAGCCCCAGCGCCTCGCCCACGCCTTCAGCGACCGTCAGTCCTACCGCGACACCAACGGCGAGTCCCAGCCCGTCTCCGAGCCCTACAGCGGGCTGCTCGGTAGTCGGCGCCAACACGCCCGGCGGACCCGACCCGTGGGGCGGCTGCTGGCCCGGCCCCGGCAACACCGGCGTCCCCGCCGGCACCACCCTGACCGCCTATACCGGCCCGTGCACCATCACCGCCGACAACACCGTCATCGACTCCAAGACGGTCACCTGCGCGACATTGGACATCCGGGCCGCCAACGTCGTCATCCGCCGCTCGCTCTTGCAGGGCACCGACGTGATCGACACCAACAGCGCGACGGCGTCGTTCACCATCACCGACTCGACCGTCGTCAACGGCGCCCGCGAACAATGCCTGTGCATCGGCGGGCACGACTTCACCGTCCTACGCGTGGAAGTCCGCGGCGGCAACCGGTCGGTCTACTGCATGCTGCGCTGCCTCATCCAAGACTCGTGGCTGCACGGCCAACAGCTCCAAGGCGCACAGCACGGCTCCGGACTGCGCGAAGAAGCCTTCACCACCGCCCGGCACACGGTCCTCGTCTGCGACTACCCGTACACCGACGACACCACCACACTCGGCTGCTCAGCCGACCTCACCGGCTACCCCGACTTCGCACCGATCCACGACAACACCATCGACCGCAACCTGTTCCTCGCATCGAACACCGTGTCGTTCTGCGCCTACGGCGGCGCGACCGCAGGCAAGCCGTTCAGCGGCAGCCCGCTCAACGCCACCAACCAGCGGTTCACCGACAACGTGTTCCAGCGCGGTGCCAACAACAAATGCGGGTTCTACGGGCCGGTCACCGACTTCGACGCCGGGCGCAGCGGCAACGTGTTCAGCGGCAACCGGTGGTCGACCGGTGAACTGATCAGCGTTTCCGGGGTACCAGCGGCGCTCGCACGGGCGGTACGCGGACTGCGCACACTGACGGACGGGTGACGCATGTTCGACGCCGTCGAACTCACCATCCACAAAATGGGCGGCTACCTGGTTGTAAGCCAAGCCCAACTCGACGACCAACGCGACTACGAACAAGCCGTCATCGACAACCAGGCACGCCGAACCGCAATGACACCCGCCCAGCGAGCAGCCGAAGACGCCCAATGGGAAACCAAACGAGCAGCCGACAAAGCCGCCCGCACCTGCCAACACTGCGGCTGCGACCCAGACGAACACGGAGGCTACTAATGCCCCCGACCGCGAAAATCGAAGCAGCCGGAATCAGCGTCGAACTCGAAGCCAACGAAACAAGCATCGACGCCCTCGGCAAACAAGCCATGAAAATGCTCCGACAAGCAAAGAACATCACCGGCGAAAGAACCGTCGGATTCGGACCGAAAGAAGGCACCGAATGAACGACCTCAAACAGCAATTCGCGGCAATAGCAAAAGCCAACCGGTTGGCCGAACCACTCGACCGAGCCGCAGCCAAACACCGAGCCGCCCAAAGACGCAAACGCGCACTCTGGACAGGACTCACCATCGGCACACTGGTAGGTGCAGGACTCACCGCACTATTGATCGCAGGAATGAGGTGGATACCG
>Ga0070699_100000622_pt1 | contig 33432 bp, 28 predicted proteins | sample KBSK1503metaG_FD_65473 | JGI IMG/M metagenome (GOLD analysis project Ga0070699, IMG submission 65473) | Corn, switchgrass and miscanthus rhizosphere microbial communities from Kellogg Biological Station, Michigan, USA - KBS K1-50-3 metaG | ecosystem: Host-associated > Plants > Roots >...
GGCCACCCGGAACGCGATCCGGCAGGCGAAATTGGCCTTGATCAGGCCGGTGATCACGTTCACCGAAGGCCGCTGGGTGGCAAGGATGATGTGGATGCCGATGGCGCGGGCTTTCTGGGCCAGCATGGCGAGCGGGGTTTCCACCTCCCCCTGCACCGTCATCATCAGGTCCGCCAGCTCGTCCACGATCATTACGATCAGCGGCAGCGCGCCCTCGGTATACGCCTCGTCCTGGGCCGGCTCCGGCGGGGTATCGGCCGGTTCGGCGCTGATCGCGGTCAGGGTGAGCTTGGGCCGGGCCGGCATCCGCATCGGCTTGCCCTCTTCAGCCTTGCGGTTGAAATCGGCCAGGTTCCGCGCGTTGTTGGCGTGGAGCAGTTTGTAGCGCCGGTCCATCTCGCCCACCGCCCACTTGAGGATGGTGGCCGCGTCGTGATTGTTGGTGACCACGGCATGCCTGAGGTGGGGCAGGTCGTTGTACATCGACAACTCGACCATCTTGGGGTCCACCATCAGCAGCCGCAGGTTTTTCTTGCCGTAGCGATAGACCAGGCTGGTGATGATGGTGTTGATCGCGACCGATTTGCCCGAGCCGGTCGCCCCGGCGATCAGCAGGTGAGGCATCTTGGCCAGGTCGGCGATGACCGGCTTGCCCTCCAGGTCCCGGCCCAGCGCGATCGGCAGCACCGCTCGCGACTGCTGCCATTCCTCGGTCTCGAACAGCTCGCGCAGGGTCACCATCCGGGCCACCGGATTGGGGACCTCCACGCCGACAGCGCCTTTGCCCGGAATCGGTGCCACCCGGATCGACGGGGCCCGCATGGTGATCGCCATGTCGTCGGCCAGCGCGGCAATCCGGCCCGCCTTCACGCCCGGCGCCGGCACCACTTCGAACTGGGTGACCACGGGGCCGGTCGTGCGCCCCGCGATGCTCGCATCCACCTTGAAGGTCTTCAACGTGTCGATCAGCTTCTGGCCCAGCCGGTCGAGCTGGGCGGCATCGGCTACCAGATCGGTGCTGGTTGGCGGGTGGAGCAGATCGTTCTGGGGGAACAGCTCCTCCACGTCTCCGGTGACCGCCTCCGGCTTCGCGGCAGGCTTCCTCGGCTTCTTTTCCTTCCGGCTCGCGGGCACCGGGCGCTCGAAGATCTCGTTGTCCTCCGGCTCGGCTTCCGGCGTCTTGGCCGGCCTGGTCAGCAACCCGGTCGCCGGCAGCGGCTCATCGCCGACGCCCTCAACTACCTTGCCGCCTTCGAACCGCTTGAGCGGATGCCAGGCGATCGTCAGGAGCGTAAGGGCCGAGAGTGCCAGAAAGGCGAGCAGGAGACCGCCGGCGAAGCCCACCAGGTTGTACACCGCGGTCGCGAGGAACCCGGGGACGACCCCGATGGTCCGCGCCGTGAGCGTCCACTGGTCGAGGGGAGGATCGAACGATGCAGCGGTGATCCGGGAGAGGATCCCGATCGTGTACGGGACCAGCAGGCTCAACCCGCCCAGCAAGAGCGCGGCCTGCTTCATGGAGACCCGGGGCGTCCGATCCAGTCCTGCCAGGGCGAGCCCCAGCCCCAGCAGGGGCACCCCGACCGCACCGGCCCCCAACCCGCGCCACAGCAACCGACCCACGCCGCCACCGATCGGGCCGGTGATTTCCAGGGGAAGCAGAGTGAGGCCCAGAAAGAGCCCGGCGACGAGGGCCGCAATGGCTCCCAGTCTCCGGCGGGCTTCTTCGCTCATTGGGTTGTCGCCACGACGGTCACCCGCCGCTCGTGGAAATGGGCCAGCACCGGGTAGGCATCGGGGCGCGCCGCATCGGCGATATCCTCGGCGAATCCCAGCTTGGTGAGTTCCCGTCCCGCGCGGCTGAAGCGCAGCGGGCGCTCCCAGTTGGTTCCATAGCGCCGCACCAGGTCCAGGCAGGCAATGGCGGCATCGTTGAGGCCCTTGGCACTCCGGCGCCCACCCATTGCCTCGATGGCGAGACGGCCGGCGCAGTAGGCGTCATCCAGCGAAAAGGCGTTTTCCCGGCCGCAACACACGATGAGAAGGTCGCGGTCCCTGAGGAAGACTTCCCGGGCCTTCGCGCCCACCAGGCTCAGGTTGGCCGCGGCGGCCGGGTAGATCGCGGCCGCGCCGGCGATCGCCAGAATCGCCGGGGTGCCATTCGTGGTCCGCAGCACGACCTGTTTGCCCTTCACCGCCTCCGCCGTCATTTCCCGGGGGCTGTTCCCCAGGGCGAAGCCCGGAATTCGCACGCAGTTCTGCTCCCCCGCCAGCACCACGTCGTCGCCCAGGGTCTGCGCCAGCTTGAGGGCGTCTTCGGTGGATCCGACCGGGATCACTGCTTTGGCCCCGTTGGCGAGCGCCGCGCACATCGTGGTCGTGGCTCGAAGCACGTCCACCACGAGCACCGTGCGGCCCCCGGTCTCATTCTGGCTGAGGCCGAGCGGGGAGAAGACAATATCGAGTTTCATGCTTCGGGCCGAAGGAGTTGCGACTCGCGTTCGAGGAACTTGGTGTCCACCTGGCCGGCGGCAAAGTCAGGGTGCCGGATGACGCGAGCGAGGAAGGGAATGGTGGTCGTGACACCCTCGAGGATGAAGCTGTCCAGCGCCTGGCCCATGCGGCCCAGGGCCTCTTCCCGGGTGTTGCCGTGCACGATCACTTTGGCCAGCAGCGAATCGTAATAAGGCGGTACGTTATAGCCGGCGTACACGTGGCTGTCCACCCGAACCCCGGGACCGCCCGGCGGGTGAAAGGCGGTAATGTGTCCGGGCGAAGGCTGGAAGTTGCGGTAGGGATCCTCTGCGTTCACCCGGCACTCGATCGCGTGGCCCCGGAGCCGGCTGCCGTCGCCCTTGAAGCTGAGCGGCTCATCGGCGGCGACCCGGATCTGCTCTTTGACCAGGTCGAAACTGGTGACCATCTCGGTGACCGGGTGCTCCACCTGGATCCGGGTATTCATTTCCATGAAATAAAACCTGCCGTCGGTATCCAGCAGGAACTCGATGGTGCCGGCCCCGGAGTATTCGATGGCCGAGGCCAGCTTCACCGCCGCGCTCCCCATCGCGGCCCGCAGCTCGGTGGTCAGCGCCGGGCTGGGCGCCTCCTCGATCAGCTTCTGGTGCCGCCGTTGAACCGAGCAGTCCCGCTCGCCCAGGTGGGTCACCCGGCCATGGTTGTCGCCCATGACCTGGATCTCCACGTGCCGGGGCTTGGCCAGATACTTCTCGACGTACACCGCCCCGTTGCCGAACGCCGAGAGGGCTTCGTTCTGCGCCAGGTTGAAGACCTGGGCGAACTGCTCGGCGTCGAGCGCGATCCGCATGCCCTTCCCGCCCCCGCCCGCCGTCGCCTTGATGATCACCGGGTAACCGATCTCTCCGGCCACCGCGAGCGCCTCGTCGAGGTCTTCCAGGGTCCCGGCCGACCCGGGGACCGTGGGGACGCCCGCTTCCTTGGCCAGCCGGCGCGCGGTCGCCTTGTCGCCCATGGCCCGGATCTGGTCGCCGGTGGGCCCGATGAAGACGATGTTGGAGGCCTTGCAGGTGTCGGCGAACTCGGCATTCTCGGCCAGGAACCCGTAGCCCGGATGGATCGCGTCGGCGCCGGTAATTTCGGCGGCCGCGATGAGGTTGGGGATCCTGAGGTAGGAGAGCCGGCTGGGGGGCGGACCGATGCAGACGTCGTCATCGGCGAAGCGAACATGCAGCGATTCGCGATCCGCTTCGCTGTAGACCGCCACCGTCTGGATGCCGAGTTCCCGGCAGGCGCGGATGATCCGCAGGGCGATTTCCCCGCGGTTCGCAATCAGGACCTTGTTGAACATCAGGGCTGGAACTGCTGCGACAGGTCCGAGGACTGCTGCTTGGGCATCCCCGCGATTTCGCTGAAGGTACGGTCGGAGGCCGAATCGACACCCGACGCGCGGAGCGCGAATTCGCTGGGATTGGATGAGTAGAACAGTGCGCTCTCGTACGAGATGATCTTGTCCCGGTACCACTGCATGAGCGACTGGTCGAACGACTGCATGCCGTAAGCCGCCGACCCTTCCGCGATCAGGTCCGGAATATTGAGCGCTTTTTCGATGTCGCGGATATTGTCGGCCACGGCGGCGGAATTAATCAGCACTTCGGACGCGGCCACCCGGCCCTTGCCGTCGGCCCGCGGCACCAGCCGGAGGCACACCACCGCCTGGAGCGCGGTGGAAAGCAGCGATCGGATCTCCTGGTGCTGGTGCGGCGGGTAGAACGAGATCACCCGGTTGATGGTCTGGGTGGCGTCCGTGGTGTGCAGGGTGGAAAACACCAGGTGACCGGTATCGGCCGCCTTGAGCGCGGTGTCCAGCGTCTCCATGTCCCGGATTTCGCCGATCAGGATGACGTCGGGATCCTGCCGCAGCACGTGGCGCAGCGCCGAGCCGAAGGAGAGGGTATCGCTGCCCACTTCGCGCTGCGAGATATTGGCCTGGATGTCCCGGTGCAGGAACTCGATCGGGTCTTCGATGGTGATGATGTTGACCCGGCGGTTGTGATTCACGTGATTGACCAGCGCGGCGAGGCAGGTGGACTTGCCCGACCCGGTTACCCCGGTCACCAGCACCAGTCCGCGGGGCCGGAGCGCGATCTCCTCCAGGACATCCGGGAGGTACAGCTCCTTCACCGTCTTCACTTCGTAAGGAATCGCCCGGAAGGCAAAGGCGAGGGTGCCGCGCTGCTGATAGATGTTGGTCCGGAACCGGCCCACCCCGGGGACCCCGATCGCGAAGTCGGCTTCCTTCTTCTCGGAGAATTCCTTCACCTGGCGCGGCGTCATGATCTGTTCCGCCAGCAGCTTCAGATCTTCCGGCTTGAGCGGCTGCATCGGGAGCGGAGTCAGGTCGCCATTGACCCGGATGGTGGGGGGGCGGCCGACCTTGAGCAGCAAGTCGGAGCCGTTCCGCTGCACCATCTGGGAAATCGCCTGCTTGAAATTGAAAGCGGGCTGGCCGGGAGCGCCGGCGGTTGGGTCAGCCATTGGGATCCACCCGGAAGAGGACGGTACCGAACTCGACCGGCTGGGTATCCTCGACTGAGATCTCCCGCACGACGCCGGTTATTTCGGCCTCAATTTCGTTCATGATCTTCATCGCTTCGATGATGCACACGGTTTGCCCCGCCACCACCCGCGATCCCACCTTGATGTACGGCTCGGCGCCCGGTTCCGGGGCCCGGTAGAAAGTGCCCACCATCGGCGACTTGATCTCCTTGAGTGCAATCGCCGAGGCAGGAGCGCTTTCCGTTCTGGCCGCGGCCTCCGCCCCCGGGGTCGGATGCCCGCTCGGCGCGGCGGCCGGGGGCGCTGGGGCCGCATGGAAAACCTGGGCGGCCGGGGCGAAGCCATACCCGTTACGGGTGACGACCAGCCCCCGGCCAAACCAACCCCGGACCTCAATGGACCCGAGCTCAGGATGGTCCTTGAGGATCTGGGTCAGGCGCTCGATGTCGGAAATGTTCATACGCGGGTCAGGTATTTATCCTCTCGGCGGTCCACCCGGATGACTTGTCCCTCTTCAATGAAAAGCGGGACCTGCACCGTGGCACCGGTCTCCAGCGTGGCGGGCTTGGTGCCCCCGCTGGACGTATCGCCCCGAACGCCTGGATCGGTCCGGGTCACCGTCAGCTCGACGAAGGCCGGAAGATCCACCATGATCACTGTCTCGTTGTGCAGCAGCCCTTCGCACTCCATGCCTTCCTTCAGATAGCGAAGCTGGTCGGCCCCGATGACATCTTCCGTGAGCATGATGTCGTCGAAGGTCTGCTGGTCCATGAAATGATAGAAATGCCCGTCGCCATAGGAAAACTGGATCGGCCGGCGCATCAGCCGGACGTCGGTCACCCGGTCGCCCGCCGAAAAGGTCCGTTCCAGGACCAGGCCGGTGCGGACGTTCTTGAGCTTGGTGCGGACGAAAGCGCCGCCCTTGCCCGGCTTGACGTGCTGAAAGTACGTGATCTGATACAATTGTCCATCAATTTCCAGGACCAGCCCGTTCCGAAAATCTGCCGTGGTCGCCACAAATACCTCAAGTCAGTTCGATAAGCTCGGATGCGCCGCGCGAAAGCAGGGTAGCGCCGTCATTGCCCAGGTGGATGTCCTCTTCCAACCTCACGCCGCCCCAACCCGGAAAATAGATACCCGGCTCCACTGTGACTACGGCATCCCGCGGCAGGAGCTCTTCGGACTGGGCCGAAACCCTTGGGGCTTCATGCACTTCCAGCCCCAGCCCATGGCCCAGGGAGTGCCCGAATGCGGGGCCGAATCCGTGCCCGGCGATGAAATCGCGGGCCAGCGCGTCGAGCTGGCGAGCCGGCATGCCGGCCCGGCCCTGACTGATCGCCCGCTCCTGGGCCCGGCGCACGATGTCATACACCGTGCGCTGCCGTTCATCGGCCCTGGCTCCCACCACGAAGGTGCGGGTGAGGTCGGCGCAGTAGCCCTCGACCTGGGCGCCGAAATCCAGCAACAGCCAATCCCCGGCACCGAGCACCCGGGAACTGGTCCGGGCATGGGGCAACGCCGATCGGGGGCCTGAGGCGACGATGGTTGGGAATGGGTGCCACTCGCTCTCCCGGCGCCGCAGGCTGGCCTCCAGCTCCGCCGCTACGTCGTATTCCGACTGACCGACCCGAATCCGCGGCAGCACCTCGTCCAGAGCCTCATCGGCCAGCCGCGCCGCGGCCCGGATGGTGGCAATCTCATCGGGCGTCTTGGTGGCCCGCAGCTTCTCGACCACGTCGGTCGACGGCACCAGCAGCGATCGGGCACTCGCCATCCGTTCCATGTCGCGCAGCGTCACGATGTGCGCTTCGTATCCCAGGCAAGGGAGACTCTGGTCTCCGATCACCCGTTTCAAGCGCTCCCACACGCTGACCTGGTCGATTTCCACCCGGACCGACCTGCCAACTTCCTGCTCCGCCTGGGTGGCGTAGCGGAAATCGCTGAACAGAATCGCCGCATCGGCGGTAATCAGCAGCAGCGCCGCGGAGCCGGTGAACCCGGTGAGGTAGCGGATGTTGGGCAGGTGCTGAACCAGCAGCCCGTCGAGTCCCAGCACCAGCAGCGCGGCGCGCACGGCCGCGACCCGCTCGTCCCGCCGGTCAGCCACGGATTCGCTGGGCCAGCGCCTGGAGTCCGAGGGTGTAGCTCTGCATGCCGAAACCGGCCACGACCCCGATGGCGAGGTCGGCGAGCAGGGAGTGCCGCCGTTCCGGTTCCCGGGCGAACACATTGGAAAGGTGAACTTCAACGAACGGAACCCGGACGGCGAGAAGAGCGTCCCTCAGCGCGAGACTGGTGTGAGTCCAGGCAGCCGCGTTGACCAGGGCCCCGGCCGCCTTCCCCTCCAACCGGTGTACGGCCTCGATCAACGCCCCTTCATGGTTGGACTGGATCCAGTCGATCTCCATTCCCAGCCGCTCGCCCTCGGCCCGAACCGCGCGCTCGATATCGGCCAGCGTGGCAGTCCCGTAAATCTCGGGCTCCCGCCGGCCCAGGAGATTCAGGTTGGGGCCGTTCAGCACTCCGACCAGCATTCAGCGCTTGAGGCCCTTCAACCATTTGTGGAATTGTTCCAGGTCGTCCTGGTCGCCGTCGGTGTGGCGGATGGTGCGGACGCGGGTCGCACCGGCGGGCGGCGCGGGACGCTCACCGAAGAATTCATCGAAGGAGGATGCCGGCTTCCGCTCGGCCGGCGGCGTGGCTTCGGGGCCCGCGACCACGGGAGGAACCGGGGAGGAATCCTCTCCAAAAATGGCACTCAGGGAGAGCGGCTCATTGGCGGGCCGGGTCGGCTCGCCGCTGGAAGGCTCCTCGGCCTCGCTGAAGGCTTCGTCCATGGTACGAGTGGAATCGCCATCGTCGGGCTCGGACGTCTCGGCCGCAGGGGCAACCTCCATTCCGTTGCCGGATTCTTCCAGCCGCGCCGAAAGCAGGTCGCCGAAATACGCGGAGACCGACTGCCCGCCGGTTTGCGCCGCGCCGAACCCTCGCTTCGCCGAGGCCGCCGCGGGCGGAGGAGTCCGCCGCTCCAGCCGGGTGACCTTGTCCGTGAGCCGGTTGTCTCCAGGCGAGCGAAGCAGGAGCTGGCGGTAGACCTCCAACGCCTCCCCGTGATGGCCCTGTGCGGCGTACACGTCGCCCATGGTCTCGGTCACCAGGAGCTCGGACTCCGAGCTCACGATTTCCGCCGCGGACGGCGCCGGTTCTTCATCCGGCTCCTCGACCTCGGGCTCGGCCTCGGCCTCGGCCGGCTCGATCGGAGCCGGCGGCTCTTCTGCCTCGTCAGCCAAGTCCCGAACGGCTGGAGTGACCGGCGCCACCTCTTCCGGACTGGCCGTGTCTTCCGGATGGGATTGCCACATCCCGGCGGTGGTCGCCGACTCGTCGGCGGTTTCCTCCGGCTCCGGATCCGCTGGAGCCATGGAAGCGGGCATGTCTTCTTCAAACCGGGGCGCGAAGCCTCCGCTGGTGCGGCCGCCGAGCAAATCGGCGTCGCTCGGAACCTGGTACTCCGAAGTGGAGCTGGGGCGAAGCACGATTTCCTCGTGCCGTTCCACGCCGACCGCGAAATCCTCACCGGTTGGTTCGTCCGATGCCGCCAGCGCGGATTGCATCGGGTCCTCGCCCAGGGGTGGGACTTCGTCCCGCTGCTCCGCGAGGGCGAACATTTCATCCAGGCCGGGGGCTGGCTCGGCGCTGGGCTCAGTGATTTCCACCGCAGGTGCCGGCGGGGGAATCTCGACAGTATCCTCGAGATCCAGTCGGATGGCCGGAGTCTTGGCGGTAACCGGTTCGGTACGTGCGGGAGGAGGTTCCTCGGCTGGAGCCGTCACGACCTCCGTGCTTTCCGGAGGCTCGGGCGGCAGCTCCAGCATCGCCATCTTGTCGTGCTGTTCCCGGATAATGCTCAACCGGGTGAGTTGCATCCGGGCTTCTTCGTTGCTGCTGTCGATTGACAGCAGGTAGTTGAGCCAGTCCTCCGACTCACCGAAGCGGAATTGCCGCTCGGTGATGTCCGCCAGGGCCTTGATGGCAATGACGTTTTCCTTGTCCAGCTCGAGGACGCGGCGGAAGGCCGTCTCGGCGGCGGGAAGGTCTCCCAGGTCGAGCTGGCAGCGGCCCAGGACGATGCTGGCCGAGAGGTAGTCAGGGTGGAGTTGAAGCCCGTACTTCAGGATTTCAAGAGCCCGCGGCAGGTCGCCCGCTTTGCGATAGGCATCCGCCAGCGGTGCGAACGTGCGGCCTTCGGGATTCTCCCTGTGACGCCTTTCGAGCTTGTCGATCTCGCTGGTGTAGGCCATCCCGGGGTTCCGTTAGCTAAGTTGTTGTCAGAATTGGACTAAACGTAAGGGTCGCGGGCGGTACTGTCAACAGGCTGGAACCAGTATCGGTCCCTCGGGAATCTCCTCACCCGGTGAGCCGTACCGCGGCAAGTCGCTTGAGATTCGGGGTCATGACCCTTACAATTCGCGGTTCCTCATCTCTCCAACCAGTTGGTGTTACTCGTTATGATGCAAGCATTTCGGAACAGCGCCAAGCTGATCGCGGTGTTCTTCGGCCTCATGCTTCTGTTGTGGCTGCTCGACCTCTCCGGCATTACCGGCGGCTCCAAGCTGCTCGGCTCCAACACGACGGTGGGACGAATCAACGGGCAGGGAGTGCCGACCCGGGTATATGAAGAGCGGGTTCAGGAGGCGACCCGGCAGCGCCAGGAGCAGAGCGCGACGCCGCTGAGCCTGGAGGACATCCAGAGCGTTCGCGACCAGGTCTGGGAAGAGTTCATCCAGAACCGTATTCTGGAACAGGAGATGGATCGCAACAATATCTCGGTGACCCTCGACGAGGTGACCCAGGCGATCCGGTCCAACCCGCCCCAGCCGATTCTCGCCGACTCGTCATTCCAGACCGACGGCAAGTTCGATCCCTCCAAGTACGAAGCATGGCTGCTTTCGACCAGTGGCGAAGCGGCGATGCCCTATCTGGAATCGACCTACCGGGATCAGATCAAGCAGTCCAAGCTGTGGAGCATCGTGACGGCCGACGTCTTCCTGTCCGACGCTGGGCTCTGGCAGCATTACCGCGACGAGCACGAGCAGACCAAGGTGCGGCTGGTACCCATCGTGCCGCGCACCGCGGTGCCCGATTCCGCGGTGACGGTGACGGCGGCCGAGGTTGACCAGTACTACCAGCAGCACCTCGACGAGTTCAACCGGCAGAAGACCGCGTTCATGAGTTACGTCGCCCTGCCCCGCACGATCACCCCGGCGGATACCGCTGCCGCGCTGGCCCACGTCACCGCCCTCCGGAACGAGATCAGCGGTGGCGTGCCGTTCGCGGAAGTCGCCCGCCGGGAGTCGTCCGACACCGTCTCCGGGAACCGGGGTGGCGACCTGGGCGAGTGGACTCGGGGCGACTTTGATCCCAGGTTCGACTCCGCTGCCTTTTCGCTGCCGCTCAATACCCTGTCGCAGCCGGTGCTGACCCAGTTCGGCTATCACCTGATCGAGGTAACCAGCCGGACCGGCAACAAGGCAAAGGGCCGGCACATCCTGGTGCCGATCGAGATTGCCGGCGCTCACCGCGACCAGCTCGATGCCCAGGCCGACTCGCTGGAGAGCCTGGCGGCCGAGCGGATGGATCCGGCGGCGCTGGACACCGTGGGCCGGGCGCTGAAACTCCCCGTGCTCCACTCCGGTCCGGTGCAGGAAGGCACTCGGGTCCAGGTCGGGCGCACCGTCGTTCCTGATGCCGGGGTCTGGGCGTTCCAGGCTCAGAAGGGTGAGATCGGCCCGGTGATCGAAATCCCGGACGCCTTCTTCCTCTTCCGCCTCGACAGCCTGCAGGAAGGCGGCACCCCTCCTCTCGCCAGCATCCGGCCCAGCGTGGAGATGGCCGTGCGGGACCAGAAGAAATGGATCGTGGCCCGGGACATGGCGAAGGGTGTCGAGCACCGGCTCGGTGAAGGCAGCACTCTGGCCCAGGTTGCCGCCGCCCTCAAACTTCCCAGCCAGGATCTGGGACCGTTCACCCGGTTGAGCCCGCCGCTACCGAATCCGCGCCTGGTCGGCGCCTCGTTCGGGGTTCCCAAAGGGCAGACCAGCAAGGCCATCGATACTGACGAGGGGATCTATTTCATCGAAGTGCTGGACCGGGTTCCCGCGGACTCCGCCGAGTTCGTCCGCACCATCGACGAAACCCGGGCCCAGGCCATCAAGCTGGAGCGGCAGCAGCGGATCCGGAATTACATGACCGCGCTTCGTCAGCAGGCCAGCATCAAGGACTTCCGGGCCGAGCTGTTCCGCACCGCCGCCCAGGCGGAAGCCGCGGCGGAGCGGGTCCGGGCCCAGACGGGACAGAACAAGGGGCAATAAGTGACATGTGACAGGTGACAAGTGACAAGTAAGAAATGAGCGGGATTGGGAGCCTGAATACGGCCATCCGATCCCGCTCATGCTTTCCCTACCCCCTGTTACTTGTCACTTGTTACTTGTCACTGGTCACTGACTAAGGCGCTTTGGCTCGCCGCCGCTGGGAGGCGTGGTAGGCGGAGCGTCGAGCTGCCGGCCGGAAGAAACCGCGCGGGGATCCTCCGGCTTCATCACCGCGTCCTGGGTATCGGTCAGGCTCCGCTTGAACTCCCGGATTCCCTTGCCGATGGAGGAGCCGATTTCGGGAAGCCGCTTGGCTCCGAACAGCAGCATCACCACGACCAGGATCAGGAGGATTTCCCACACGCCAAGGTTGCCGAACATATTCTCTCCTTAGAAGAGCGATCGTGCCACCAGGTAAGCCAGCACGACGCCGAGCAGACTCAGAATTGAAACATGGATGCCCAGGGGCCCCAGAGTCAAATTTATCACCAGCAGGTCCAGCGATACCGGCCCCACGGACGGGGACACCGTGTAGGTGAACACCTCCTTGGCGACGCTGTCAGGAAGGAACCGCTCCAGCAGGGCCGTGAGGAACCCGCCCACCACGAAACCCGCCGTAAGCACCCCCAGATAGAACGCCGGACGGCGCGGACCTCCCGCCATCAGCTCCTCCGCTCCAGCACATACGCGATACTGGCCCGGAGGGCCTCGGTCGCCGGGTTGGACGGCAGGGCGTCGAGCGCCAGCTCGGCGTGCGCCGCCAGGCCATGGGCCCGCTCCCGGGCGTAGTCCAGCCCGCCCGCGGCGGACACCGCCTGGATGACCTCGCCGATCATGTTGTCGTTCGGCTCAGGAGTGGCCATCAGCCGGTTCACCATCCGCCGCTCCGACTCGCTCAACCGGGGCAGCGCGGAAATGAGCGGCAGCGTCACCTTATGTTCCCGGAGATCGGCGCCCCGGGGCTTGCCGGTGACCTCCTCCGGCTCGGTATAGTCCAGCAGGTCGTCGACGATCTGAAACGCCATGCCCAGATAATCACCGAACCGGCGCAGGGCCGCCCGCTCCTCGGGCACGGCGCGCAGGGCGCCGACTTCGCAGGCGCCGGAGAGCAACGAAGCAGTCTTCGCCCGGATCAGGAGATCGTATTCCGGCTCGGAGAAATCGAGCGGTTCATGGGAAAGCAATTGGCGCATCTCTCCCACCGTCATCTCGTTCGTTACCCGGCCCAGGACCCGCAGCGGGTCGAGGTCGTCCAGAGCCACCAGCTCGGTTACCGCCCGGGAGTAGAGGTAATCTCCCATGATGACCGAGATTTGGTGGCTGAACAGGGAGTTGATGGTCGGCATCCCCCGGCGCAATACCGAGTGGTCGACCGAGTCATCGTGCACCAGGGTAGCCAGGTGGATCAGCTCGACGACGGCGGCCAGGGTCGCGGTGCGGGTGTCGCGGCACCCGGTGGCCTGGTCGGCCAGCAGCAGCAGCGTGGGCCGGAACATCTTGCCGCGCATCTGGAACAGGTGCGCATTCACTTCAGTGATGAGCGGGAAGTCGGAGCGGACGATCCGGTGCAGCTCCTGGCTCACCCGGTCCAGCTGGTCGTGGATCGGTGCCTGCAACTCGCGGAGGGAAACCGGCGCGGTCTGGAAGCTCACCCGACCCGCCCCGCATTGAGCGCGCTCACCCGGTCCGCCAGGTCACCGAACTGGATGTCCACCGCCATGACCCGGCGGTAGGTGCTGAGCGCGTCATCCACTTTGCCCTGGGCCTCGACCGACCGGCCCAACCAGTAGAGCAGGCCGATCTTCTGGTCGTCGCCGCCAGCCTGGGAATCCACCGCGCGGCGCAGAATCGCCTCGGCAATGGCCGGCTGGTTCTTTTCGTAGAAGCACACGCCCAAAGCTTCGGAAGTCCGCAGCCGGCTCTCGGGCGAACGCAACGCCTTCTGGAACTCGGCGATGGCTTCGTCCAGCAACCCCATTTCCTTGAAGGCGACTCCAAGGTCGTAATGGGACTGGAAGTCCTCGGCATCGAGGTTCTGCTCGATTCCGCGCTTGAACTGGCTCAACATGTCCTTGAAGTCGCGCTCTTCGTCTCCGGTCGGCTCTTCGTCCTCCACCCGCATCCGGGTGTCCTTGGCCGCGCCGGCTTCTTCCCGCACCAGCATTCCGAGATCGATGAAGTCGCCGTCGGCGACCGGGGGCGGCGCCGGACTCGGCTTGGCGCGGCCGGCGGGAACCGCCCTGGGTGCCGGCTCTTCCGCCGGCGCCAGGGTCAGCAAGGCGGTTTGGGCCCGGTTGTTGTCGGGCTCGTGTTCCGCCACCCGGCGATAGACGGCGAGCGCCTTGTCCAGCGCCCCGGTCCGGACCAGGGCGTCACCCAGCTCGAGATAGGCATCGATCAACCGGTCTTTCTCGCCGGTGCGGTATGCCACCTCGACCCGCTTCTGGTAGTAGCGCACGCTGGAGGGATCTACCCGGATGAGTTCCTGGATCAGGTCCAGGGCGTGTTCCCAGTCTTCCCGATTCTCATAGCCGAGCAGGGCCAGGTCGAGCTCGTCGATCCCGCGGACCGAGTCGCCTGACGCCAGCAGGGCCTCGCCGAGGGCGCGGTGGCTCTCCGGGTTGTCGGGATCATCCAGGATTCGATCTTCCAGCTCCTCGATGGTCGGTTGGACCGGCTCCTCGACCTGAAGAAACGCGAGACTCGCTTCCGGCGTTCCATCGACCACCGGTGCTTCCGGTGCGGCGATCGTGGTCACCGGCTCCAACTCCTCCGGGATATCCCAGTCGGTGCCGTCATCCAGGTCGGCGCTATCGATGATTTCGCCGTTGGACTCCTCCACGATCAAGGCGTCACTGCTTTCGACTCCTTCAAGCTGCGGCACCGTCGCATCGAGAGTGGCCTGCTCATCGAGGATCGAAATCGTCTGTTCCAGGTCGAGCTTGGGCTCGCTGTCGATCACCAGTCCTTCCACGGCTCCCACCGAATCCACGGCGTCCCCGGCCTCGAAGCTGGTGGGCTCCAGGTCAGGAATCGCCTCGGGAGTGGCCACCGTGTCATCGGCGCGCAGCAGGTCCGACATCGCCTCCTTGGCACTCAGCGAGGCAAGGTCGAGATCGCCATCGGCCAGGCTCGAGGTTTCGATCTCCAATGGAGCGGCATCCTCCGCCGCGGGGGCGGAAGGGTTGGCGGACACGATGCTGTCGTCAATCATCACTTCCGGCGAAATCACCGGGGTGGTGCGGACCGTCGGCCGGGCCACGCGGACGGTAGACCGGCGCGGGGGCGGAGGTGGGGTCGCGGGCTTGGCCGGGGCCTTCACTTCGACCCCGATATCCAGAAACACCAGATCGTTCTTCCGCTGGCGGACAACCGGGGCGTTGTCCTGCTCGTTAATGGCCTGCAACCGTTCCCGGGTCCGCCGGGCGCCGATCGCGTCGCCCCTGGCTTCCAGGTCTTCGGTGAGCTTCTCCAGTTGTTCCCGCGCTTCCGTGGTGCGGGACGACGCACGCAGGAGATCGCTCAACATGAGTCGGATCTCCTGGTTTCCGGGGAACTGGTCGGCGAACGCCTTGACGGCCTTGAAGGCTTCTTCGAGCTGGTGAACCTGGTTCATCCGCTCCAGGTACTCGATCAGGTTCTTCTTGGCGTCGTGGACCACGTTCTTGCGGGCATGCAGCTGGGCGAGCTTGAGGTACGCCTGGATCCTGCCGGGGTTGACCCGGAGAATTTTGCCGCAGAGCGCGATGGCGTTGTTGAGGAAACCCTGATCGCTGTAGAGGTCCACCGCGCGTTCGTAGGCCTGCACCGCGGCGGCCGGGTCGTTCGCCTTCATGTACAGGTCGCCGACCCGGTTATAGATCGAAAGATCGGGGTTGGGATCCTGCCCCGATTCGAATTCGACAATGGCCTTCTGATAGACCTCGATGGCCCGCCGCCAATCCTCCTTCTGCTCAAACTTGCGGGCCGCGTCCTTCAGTTTCTCGAGATTCATCCGGCTCGGCAGGTATTAGGGAAACGGCGACGGGGCAATGAGTTAAAGATAGGCCTCAGGCAAGAGGCAAGCAACCCGATTACCCGTATCGGTACTGGTGCCGGATACTGGGTACCAAAAATGGTTGATGCCCAGGACACCAAGCAGTCCCAGTACCCAGAAAACAGTACCTACCTAGGCCGGGTCTAGTATCCCCGCCGCAATCAGGGCGGCCAGGCGGGTGAGATCGGGAGCCGGACTCCGATCCTCGGTAAAAGTCACGATGGGTGGCGTGGCGCCCCGGATTTTCCGGTAAAGCCGAGCGACCCCGCGACCCGGTTGCATCGGTTTCAGGAAGTCCAGCCCCTGGGCCCCCGAGAGCAGTTCGGCCGCGACGACCCGCTGGGCATTCAGGAGAATTCGGCGGGCCTTGTATCCGGCCGCCATGCCCATGGGGACGAAATCTTCCTGGTTGGCGTCGGTCGGGATCGAGCCGATGCTGGCCGGCATGCACAGAGTGCGGGATTCGGCCACCAGGGACGCCGCGGTGATCTGAACCATCATGAAGCCAGAGCTCAAACCCGGATCGGAGGTAAGGAACGCCGGCAGGCCCTGGGAGAGATCCGGGTTCACCAGCCGCTCCACCCGGCGCTCCGAGATCACCTGCAGGGTGGTGAGGGCCACCGCGAGGAAATCCAGCGCCTGGGCCACCGGTTGGCCGTGGAAATTGCCGCCGGACAGGACCTCACCGGTCTCGAACACCAGCGGATTGTCGGTGGACGCATTGAGCTCGATGCTCACGCTGTCGGCCGCGAACCGAATGGCGTCCCACACTGCGCCAAGGACTTGCGGCGTGCAACGAAGGCTGTAGGCATCCTGGACCCGGGGGTCGTTGTCCCGGTGCGACTCGCGGATCTCGCTCTCCGCCAGCAGGTCCCGCATCAGGGCGGCGGCGGCGAGCTGGCCGGGATGGGGCCGGTTGGCGTGGATCCGCTCGTCCAGCGGAGTCGGCGTGCCGCGCAACGCCTCGAGACTCATCGCCGCCGCGGCGACCGCGGTCCTCCAGAGCACCTGGCTGTCGTGCACCAGCAACGCCAGCAGGGCGGTCTGCGCCTGGGTACCGTTGATGAACGCGAGACCTTCCTTGGGAGCAAACCGAAAGGGAGAGAGTCCGTGCCGCTGGAGCGCCGGCCCCGCCGGAGCGGCCGCGCCGGCCTCGTCCAGCACTTCGCCTTCTCCAATGAGCACCTGGGCGATATGGGCCAGCGGAGCGAGATCACCACTGGCCCCCACGCTTCCCTGTTCCGGCACCACCGGGACGATGCCGGCGTTGATCAGGGCCACCAGCGCCTCGGCCAGCGCCGGGCGCACCCCGCTGGTGGGGCGGAGGAGAACATTCGCCCGCAGCAGCATGGCCGCGCGCACCACGTCCCGCGGCAGCGAGTCGCCCATGCCGGCGGCGTGGCTGCGGATCAGGTTCAGTTGAAGCTGGTCCAGGCGGTCGGGCGGGATACTCACGTTGGCCAGCTTCCCGAAGCCGGTATTCACCCCGTAGATCGTACGGCCTTCCGCCAGCGCCTTCTCGACCAATCCCCGGCTCCGAGCCAGTGCCTCGCGCGCTTCGGGCGCGATCGTCACCCGAACATCGGCACTGCGGGCAAAGCGAACCGTGTCCGCAACTGTGAGATGCTGGCCCGTAAGCGTCAAAGAGGCTGTTGGCATAGGCTGAGAACTTAGCCGCGAGGAGCAGTTCCTCAATAGCCTAAGCCATATGGCGTATGGCGTATGACAATGTGACACGGTGGCTCTGGAACTTGAAACCGATGATCAGTAGAACAGCACGTCTACCCCCCGGAACACGTTGCCATATGCCATCCGCCTTGAGAAACCGAATGCGCAAAAGAAAACGGTGAGCGATGTTCTGCCCACCGTTCCCCCCACGCACCAATCTATGTATTTCTGCCGGCCTGCCGGTCGGACGCGGAGGCCCGACCTACAACCGCCGACCTATCTGGCCCGGATCAACTCCGGGTTGCCCGGATCGGTCTGGAATGCCCAGTCCAGGATCAGGAAATTCTGGCCTACGTGGGTCACCCGGATCGCGCCGTAGCGGAAGAAGCCGTCTCCGCCGTCCATCTCGAACACGTAGCCCCAGCCGGGCAACGCTTCGACGCCGGAAGTGGGATAGCTCCCGTTGGCGGCGTAGTCGATGCTGGTCAGGTCTTCGACCGGCACGCTGCCGTACACGTTCACCCCGGTGCCGGCCCGAACCGGCGTCAGGAAGAGCGCGCCCGAGGGATCCCGTTCGACCGAGAAGTCATTATCCGCCAGGTTGCCGGCACCGACCATGCCCAGCTCGTTGGCATCGCTGAATCCGTCGTTGTCGAGATCGCGCCAGAAGCGGAAGCCGCTGGCCGGGGTGGAATACTGCCTGGCGTAAATCAGGATGTTACGAGCATCCGGCCGCGGAGTATCCGAGCGGATCGGGGACCAGAGGCTTTCGAAGCCCTCGATGCTGATCGCGGAGACCGCGAAACAGCGGGGCGAACCGTTGGTGAGCGCGCCGGACACGAACTCCGGGGCAACCGTGGCGCCTTCGAGCGACCAGGTCGCGCCGCAGAGTCCCAGGTCCAGGTCGTACGAGGCGCTGTAGACCCGATAGCTGGCAAAACCTTGAGGATCAGCGGTGTACGCGTTGTCGGACCAGGTCAGCGCAATGGCGCCATCCAGGCTGGTGGTCACCAGGGTGGCCGGGTTGTCCAGCGCGAGCCGCTCGTCAATAGTGACCACGTTGCTCGGATCGCTCTCGCTCCCGACATCGTCCTCAGCGGTCACGTAATACTGGAGGTGCGGGATGCCGTTGTCGTGGTAGGTATTGGACGTCGTGGACCCGCGCAGCTGATACGAATCCCCGGTGCTGCCCCGTGAGTAGATGTGCCAGACCGCCAGGGCCGGATCGTTGCTGAAATCCCAGCGCAGCAGTACCCCGGACGGGCTGCCGGGCGTCCCGCTCGGCTCAACGGTATAGCTCAGGTTGGTGGGCGGACTGATCAGGGGGTCATTGACGAACACATTCTCCCGGCATGCCACTGTCGAGAGGCCGAGGACCGCCAACAGCAGGTAGGGACGCATGGGACACTTCCGGAGAGGATACCGGTGATAGGGCAGACGGTATGCCACAAGCGCCCACCAACTATCCCATTGTAGATAAACAAGTTGGGTCGATGAGTAGCAGCCTGTGAATGTCCAGAGGTTCGGACACGCAAGGCGGTAATGGGCGGTAGTGGACGGTAATCGGGGGAAGAAGCCCAATTCTTTGCCGACTATTACCGCCTTCTACCGCCTATTACCGCCTGTTACCGCCTATCTCTCGATCGTGGTCTGGTGATAGTCGAACTTCATTTCGGGCAGATCGCTCAGGAATATGCTGAAGAAGAACCCGAAGTTCCCGTTGGCGCCGCGGGTGAAATTGAAGCTCGCTTTCCACTCGTGGAGATCGCGGGTCAGCCGGAGGACATGGGATTCGAACCGGCTCAGCGTGACGTTGTACATGGCGGACCAGTCGAGGGTCCAGAGTGGAGTCGGCGAAAAACCGCTGCTTATCTGAATGCTTTGCTGCGGCTTGGGATCCGCAATCCCGTCCCCCGGGGTCGGACGCGTCCGGCTCAGGCTATACGTGAAGCGCGCCGAAAAGCCCTGACCCACCCGGCCCAGCCCGTATTGACTGGTATTGTAGAGCCCAGGCGGGCGCCGGTTCGCATCGGGCAGTGAGCCCCCGTTGCGGGGTGGCGCCTGGTTGGCGTTGCCGGTAGCGGGAGCCGGCGCGTGGCCCAGTCCGAACACGGAGAGCAGGGAGCGGAAGGTGTTACCCGAGATCCTGACCCCGGCGGTCATGTTCGAGAGGAACGGATCGAACTTCGTGGTATCGAAGCCGACGGCGCCGCGCCAGAGATCATGGGTCATCGTCAGGTCGAAGTCCGGCAGCAATTCGCTCTGGAAAGTGTTGGTGATGCTGGAGGTGGTCCACCCGGTCCGGCCGGGTTTCTTCGCCTGCTCGAAATCATAGGAGAGTCCGCTGGTATTGATGCTCAGGATCCGGAACTTCCGGAGGTTGAGGTCATCGGTGGTATCCCCGGCGGCTCGCCGAGCCTTGCCCTCAAAGCTCTGAGACAGGCTTATAGTGGCGATCTGGTTCGCATCGCTCCGAAGCACGGCGGGACGGCCCGGCTGGGAGATCGCCTGGGCGTAGTCCGCTGGTACGTCGGCCGAGGGTCGATAGGTCCAGCTGAATATCGGCGAGAGGCTGTGCCGGATGCGGCCGATCGGCCCAAACCCGGGAAAGAAGCCGAAGAGGGTCGGAGCGGCGCTCATGCTGAAGGAGAATCGCTTCCCCTGCAGAACCCAGTCACCGCCGGTGTTCCGGTTCCGGATGGCAAAGGGTGAGCCGCTGACGATGTTGTCCACCCCAAGGACCGGCTGCACCTTGAAGGTCCCGCGAAACAGGGTGGGCAGGTTAATTCCGGTGTCCCAGTCAAATCCGGTCGTGAAGTCACCATTCACGGTGCGGGAGACCTGGATGGAATCGTCGGGAATACCGGGAGTATTGGGGTTCTCCACTTTGAAAGTTACCGTCTTCCGGCCGCTGTCCAGACGATCGGCCATCCGCACCGAGTTGCGCCAGTTGAAACCACCGAACCGAAGCGGCGTGTCCAGAGTGAATGAGGTCAGCCTCGTGTCGGATGTCGCGCGGATGGTATCTACGCCGCCCAGCCCGTTGGCGACGAAATAGAGCGGCAGCGGGCTGTGCAGGGTCTGGTCCCGGGTGAAGGAGAAGGAAGGCGACCAGGTGATGCTGCGAGAAATGTCCAGCGGCTTCGGACTGATCGTCAGCGATGGCAGCGTTTGGGTGACGGCGCGGGTATCGAGACTCTGGTTGCGCCGGCCGCCCAGTGACAGGGATCCCCAGGTGAAACGCTTGTTGAAATTGAATGAGCTGCGGATGTCATGGGTGGACAGCGCGGGATCGATGGCGTTGCGGCGCTGAATCAAGCCGTTGCTCTGGTAGTTGAAATCCAGGCTGATCGAGGTGTTGAGATTGAAATTCTGCCGGTGATTCCAGAGGATATTGGTATTGGTCCCTCCGGAGCTCTCCGATTGCTTGCTGAAGCCGAAGTTGCCGTTCACGAACCGATTCAGCCAGCGGTATTGCCCCTCGATGCCGTACTGGGTGTAGCGGTTGGCATACCAGTCCAGCCGTGCCGTCAGGTCGAAATACTCGTTGGGCGCCCAATAGTACCCGATGTTGGTAATCTGCCGGTTGTAGCCGGTATTGGGACGAACGATGTCATTGATGCCGAACTGGGGAATCAGGATCCCGGACCGCCGCCCGGGCCGGGCGTCCTGGAAGATGAACGGGAGCCAGAGTATCGGGACGTCACTCACGTACAGCACCGCCGGCCGGGCGACCAGCACGGTCTTGGAAATCCATTTCACTTCGCGGGCCGAGAAGTGGTAGTGGGGGACCGGGAGGTCGCAACTGGTAATCTGGCTCGACGCGGCGTAGAGCCGGCTGGAGCTGGAATCCTGGGCCAGGGTGCCGCGCAGAAACCAGGTGGTACTCCCCTGCTGAAAATTGGTCAGCGCGTCGGCGATGACCGCCCGGCGGATGCAGTGGTTGTAGCTGATCTTCTGCGAAATGACCACCGACGCGCCATCGAAGAGCCGGGGACTGCCCTGGGCGACCATGAGGCAGTCGTCGTCGTCATAGGTGATCGTGCTGTCGGCTTCCATGATCGAGGTGCCCCGCTGGGTGAGACCGGCTCCCCGCAGCTCGATGCGCCGCTCCGGCGCCAGCAGGGTGGCGGAGTCGGCCATGTAGCGGACGGCCTGGTAGCGGTCGAGCTTCAGCAGTTGATCGATGATCGAATCGGAGGTGGGGAACTGCCGGCTGGGCCCGGTGGGCAACCCGAGCCGCGCCGCCGTGGCCGTATCCAGCTGGTTCGGCAGCCGGGACGAGTCGTCCTGGCGACGGATCCCCCGGCGCAGGGAATCCAGCCGGGTGCGGGGGACGCTGTCGGCAAACGGCGGCTTCACCGGCACCTGCGCCTCGGCCCGGCTGGCGCCGGCTCCGAAGAGCACCGCCACCAGCAGCAGCGCGCTGGTGGCGTTCATGGCCCGTCGCTTCCGCCGGCGCTGGACCAGCACCGATCCAGCGAATCCGACCTCGTACAGAAAAATCAGCGGGATCGTCATCATGATCATCGAGATGACGTCGGCGCCGGGAGAAAGAATTGCCCCGGCACAACAGGCCAGCACGATGGCAAAGCGGCGGAACTTGTTGAGGGCGGCCGGCGTGAGGATACCGAAGATCGACAGCAGGATGATGACCAGGGGCAATTCGAACGAGATTCCCAGCGCCAGTACCACCTGGAGCAGGAAGCTGAAGTACTTGTCGTAAGTAATGAAAGGCGCGAGGGCTTCGGACTGGAAACTGAAGAGCACCCGCAGGGTCTGCGGCACAATATAGAGGTACCCCAGCACCGCGCCGACCATAAACAGCATCAGGCCGATCAAGAGGCCGGGCACCAGCGCCTTGCGCTCCCTGGCATAGAGAGCCGGCGAAAGAAAGGCCCAGATCTGGTAGATGATGACCGGCGAGGCGAGAATCAGCCCGACGGTGAAGCCCAGCTTGAGCACGATCATCACCGGCTCAGTGGGACCCAGGACAACCAGCTTGCCGCCGGCCGGCAGGTACGGCTCGATGGGTTTCTTGAGCAACACGATGAGCTGGAACCGGCTCACCGCCCACAGCCCCAGCAGCATCCCCACCACCAGCGCCCCGGCGGACTTCAGGATCCGAAGCCGCAGCTCCTCGAGGTGCTCGAGGAACGGCATTTCACCACCGGGGCTCGCCATCGGACGGGGACGCGGGCTACTGCCCGAGCGCCCTCAGCTTGTCGGGGACCAGGGCCGCTTCGTCTGAACGCGGGTAATCGCGGGCCACCCGGCTGAAGTAAGCCCGGGCCGCCGGCACGTCGCGCCGGCGTTCGGCCAGCAATCCCAGCTTGTACAGCGCGCCGGGCGCCCGAGCCGAGGTGGGATAGGCCGTAACCACCTGCTCGTAATAGCGGGCGGCCGAATCGGGAGCCTCGGTGGCCCAGCTCTCGCCGATAAAGTAGATCGCATCGGGAGCCTTGGAGCTGGTCGGATAGTTCTTCAGCAATTGCTGGAAGCCCATCCGCGCCGTGGCCACGCTGCCCCGGCGGAGCTGCTGGAGCGAGACCTCGTACATCTGGTCGGCCGAGGGCGCCGACGGATTGGTCGGAGTGACCGCGGCGCCGGTGTCCGCCGTGGTTTCCTGGCTCCGGTTTTCCAGCTGGGTGCGCAGCTCGCTCAGCCGCTGCTGGCTCTGGCCGGTCAGCTCCTGGACCTGCACCAGCTGCTGCTGGATCCGGTACAGGTCCTCGCTCAGCGCGCCGCGCACCGCGGAAATAGTATGCTGGGTGGCCACGACGCTGGCACTGAGCGAATCCATGATCGCCTGTTGCAGCTCCAGCATCTCCTGGAGCCGCGAAGCGCGGATGGAGTCCTGCTGGGCCGATTGCAGCCGGAAGGTGGCCAGCTCGGTCTCCACCCGCTTCACGTCGCTCTTGAGCGCGCACCCGGCCAGCAGGCCAAGCGTGAGCCACGCCAAGCCCCCTCTCCCGATTCGGGAGAGGGGGGTCAGGGGTGAGGACCTATCTCGGCGCGACAAGGTTATCCCCACCGGCCACGATCTCGAATTCATCGCGGCGGTTCTGGGCCCAGGAGGCTTCATCGGCCCCCATCGCCACTGGCCGCTCCTCACCGAACGACACGACGGTGATCCGGCCATCGGCGACACCCTTGCTGGTCAGATAACGTTTGGCCGCCGCGGCGCGCCGGTTCCCCAGGGCGAGGTTGTACTCGTCGGAGCCCCGGTCATCGGCATGTCCCGAGATCCGGATCTGGAGAGCCGAATTGGCATTCAGGATCGCGGCCTTGCGGTCCAGATTGGCCATGTCGCCGCTCATGATGTCGGACTTGTCGAAGTCGAAGTGAATGACCGAGGCCAGGTCCGAAGTGAGCGCGGCGCGCTCGGCCGCAGCCCGATCGGCCGCAGCCTGCCGCTCGGCGGCTTCACGGGCGAGGCGTTCGGCTTCGGCCCGGGCCCGGTTGGCGGCATCGATGGAATCCTGACGAGCCCGCGCCCGAGCACCATCGCCGGTCGTATCGGCCGCCACAGGGACCGGCTGCTCGGCCGGCGGCTTTCCACCACAGGCGGCCGCCGTGCCCACGGCGGTGACCAGCATCAAGAATCCAAGGGAAAGGCGCATCATCAACTCCTCATCTGAGGTTAAGGTACTGCGGCCCCGATTCGGCGGGACCACGAGGGCAAGCGGACCGCCCCAGGCGTGCGCACCTGGCGGATCCGTCCGGTTTCCATGTCGATCACCCACAGTTGCCGGCGGCCACTTCGGTCCGATACAAAAGCGACATGGCGCCCGTCCGGAGCCCAGGTGGGATCTTCGTTCCGTCCCGAGGAGGTGAGCTGGCGTACCCTCCGGCTGTTGACGTCGAGAACGAAGACCTGCGGTGAGCGGGAAACATCCCGGTGAAAAACCAGGCTGGCGCCGTCGGGCGACCATTCCGGCCCATTCGAGCTGCCGGTGACACCGTAGTCGAAAGGAGCCAGCAACTCCTGGTCGGTGCCGTCGGCGCTCATGACATACACCTGCGGGGCTCCGGCGCGGGTAGAGACGAACGCGATGCGCCGGCCGTCGGGCGAGTACGTTGGTGACAGATTATCGGCGAAGCGCCCTGCGGTCAAGCGCTGCGGAGCGCTGCCGGAGGCGAGGTTCACCTTGAAGATATCGGTCCCGCCTTCATCCACGCGGGCAAAGGCAAGCCACTGTCCGTCCGGGGAGAAGGATGGCGTGATGTTCAGGGCGGTCGAGGTGCCCGGCGCCGTGCTCCGGGTCCCGCTGCGAAGATCCTGGATCACCACGGATCCGTGGCCGTCGTTGAACCGGGTAAAGGCGACGCGCCCGCCATCGGGCGCCCAGACCGGGGACAGCGCTTCTTCCCCGCGGGTCACCGGGACCAGGTTGTACCCGTCACTGTCCACCCGGTACACCAGCTTGTCGCTGAGAAAGACAAACCGGGTCGCGGCGATACCGGGGAGGCCGGTGATCCAGCGAACCACCTCGTCGGCCAGCTGGTGCACGGCGATCCGGAATTCCGGCGAGTCCTGAATAGGCAGCGTTGCCCGCTGTTCCTTGCGCACCGCACCGGCGTCCAGATCATGGAGCCGCACGACGATGCCGGCACCCGCCCCGGTCACCTCGACACCGTAGCTCGCACCCAGGGTGCGGTAGAGCCGGTAGTTGATGCTGCCGCCCCCGCCCCGCCCCGCTTCTCCGGCCGGAAGGGCGACCACCTCGAAGCGATCGGAGAAGTCGAGGTCGCGCTGCAGAATGGCCCGGACCGAGTCGAGCCCGGGACCCGGCAGGATGATGAGTCCGGGCCGGATTCCGGCGCTATAGGTGATACCCAGCCGGACTCCGGTCGAGTCCTGCGCCGCCAGCGGCACCGCCAACCCCATCAGCACCGCCACGCCGGCCAACGCCTTCATCGACCCGCCGAAGGGGCGAAGAAGAAGCTCACCAGCAGCACATCCGCGTCATACCCATCGGGTAGCGAGCCGAAGGCGCCGGCATTGGCCGCGGCCTCGACCGCGCCCTGGGCGCTCAGGTCGAACGAGAAATTTCCGGAAGAGGTCAGGAATCGCAGGTCGCGCACCGATCCATCTCGCATGATGAGGAAAGTCACTTCGGCTCGGAGCCGGGAACCCACCGGCCGGTCCCACCGGCGGTAGATCTGGTTGATGATGTTCTCAAGATAACCGGGGAAGGGGAACGTTAGCCCGGGGGTCTTGATGGTCACCGCGTCGGTGCCGGTGCCCGGCGTTTCGCCCGGCGCCGGCGGGGTGGGTGACTGGGTCCGCGGCGCCGGTTCCCGCTTCTCCGGCGGCGCCGCGGTCCGGGGCGGCGCGGGGCGCGGCGTTTCGGGGGCCGGCTTCCGGGTGGTGGTCGGCACCGCCGGGGCCGTCTGGTCCGCCGGCCGTTCCACCGCCTGGGGCGCGGGGCGGGTATCGGGCCGGGGCAGCGGCGCGGCCACCAGGTTCACGGCATAGACCGGCGGATAGTGGGTCGCCGGCTTCACGGTGAACCACATGAGACCGATCGCCGCGGCATGCACCACGATGGTCCCCGCGATGCCGAGCGTCGCGTTGCCGGAAATCGCCGGGGATACTCGGTGATGGCGCATGAGTTCGAACCTCGAGAGTCCGCCTACTGCTGGCTTTCGTCTTCGGCGACCAGGCCGACGTCATTGACCCCGGCCGTCCGAATCACCGCCAGCACCCGCACCACATCGCCGTAGGGAACCCGGTTGTCAGCGCGAAGGTAGACCCCTGTCGGCTTGCGCGCGGTGACCAGCGACCGGAAGGTCAGCCGGAAATCGTTGTAGCTGACCGGGGTCTGGTCCACGAAGATGCGTCCCTCCCGGTCTACTGACACAACCATCCCTTCCTTGGCGGTGAGCGGCCGGGCCTCGGCGCGGGGCAACTGGACGTCCACCCCGCCCTGCATCATGGGCGCGGTGATCATGAAGATGATGAGCAGGACGAGCACGACGTCGACCAGCGACGTGACGTTGATATCCGACATCAGCGGGAGATTGCCCCGGCCGTAACTTCCCCCTCCGCCCACGCTGAGAGCCATCAGATCACCCCTTCCCGCGCCATGGTCCCGATCAGCTCATTGGCGAAGCCTTCCAGCTCCCCCGCGAAGATGCCCAATCGACCAGCGTAGATGTTGTACCCGATGACCGCCGGAATCGCCGCGGCGAGGCCGGCCACCGTGGCCACCAGCGCCTCGGCCACGCCAGGCGCCACGGCCGCGATGTTCCCCGACCCTCCCTTCGCGATTCCGATGAACGCGTCCATGACCCCGAGGACGGTTCCCAGGAGTCCCAGCAACGGGCTGGTCGAGCCGACGATCGCGAGCCAGGGAATGAAATGGGCCATCGCGTCCCGCTCCGCGGCGATTTCCTTGGCCAGGACCATCTTGAACGCTTCGAGCTGGGTGGTGGTGAGGCTTCCCTTCGCGATCCCCTGCCCTGCCGGCGTCGGGCGGAGATCGGCAATGAAGGTCATGGCTTCGCGGAACAGGCGGTTGTACGGCGAAGGCGGCAGCCGCATCACGGCATGATAGGCCTCATCCAGCCGGGTGGTCCGCTCCAGCTCCTTGAAGAAACGGTCTGCCTGGCGCCGGGCCCGGCGGAACTGCCACCACTTGTAGATGATGATGAACCAGGAAACCAGGGAGAAGACTGCGGTGATGGCCAGAACCACCTTGGTTTCCCGGCTCGACGTCACCACCAGCTCCCAGGCGGACCCGGGCACCGCCCCGCCGACCTGGAGCATCATCGGGCACCCCCGCGAAACCATTCGACGGTTTCCCGCAGGCCGTCGTGGAAGCTGACCTGGGGGGACCAGCCGAGCACGCCGCGCGCCCGGCTGACGTCAAGCGAGCTGCGTTGCAGTTCACCCGGCCGGGCGGGCGCGAGATCGATCTTCGGCTTCTGGTTCATTACCTCGCCCACCGCGGCGGCCAGCTCCAGCACACTGGTCTGGGTGCCGGTAGCGACATTGAAGGCGATGTCGTCGTGGTCCTTCACCGGCGGGAGCTTGGCGCCGCTCGCCGCCACGTTGGCCCGCGCCACGTCCTTCACGAACACGTAGTCCCGGGTCTGCTTGCCGTCTCCGAACACGGTGAGCGATTTGGCTTCCAGCAGGTAGGAAATGAAGATGGAAACCACCCCGGCCTCCGACTTGGGATCCTGGCGGGGCCCGAAGACATTGGCGTAGCGCATCGCGACGCATTCGAAGCCACGGAGCCCGGCGAGCGCGCGAAGGTAGTGCTCGCCCGACAGCTTGCTCACCCCGTAGGGCGAGATCGGCATCTTGGGTGCGGTCTCCGGAGTGGGCAGGACGTCAGGATCTCCGTATACCACGCCGCCGCTGCTGGCGAAGACCACCCGGCGAACCTTCCCCGCCGCCGCGCCCTCCAGCATGTTCAGCAGGCCCATGAGATTGGTCTGGGCATCGACATCGGGATGCTGGACCGAGACCCGCACGTCGATCTGCGCCGCCTGAAGGTTCAGGACGTCGAAGCGCCCCTCGGCGACGGTTTTTCTCGCCTCGGGCGAACCGACGTTTGCCTTCACCAGGGGAATCCCCCGGGGCACGTTGCTCTCGCGACCCCGGGAAAGGTCGTCCAGCACCGTGACATCCCACCCGGCCCGCTGGTACTCCGCAGCCAGATGCGACCCGATGAAGCCAGCGCCGCCGGTCACCAAGACCCTACCGTTCATAGCTTTGCCTCGAAGAACAGGATTTGATGGATGAACTCGGTGAAGAATAATGCGGTTAAGGAATTGACGGGATTGAGGGGATTGAGGGGATTGAGGGGAGAGAAAGGATTGGGGATTGAGGGGATTGAAAATGACTGAAGGGATTGAAGGATTGGTTTCAATCCCACAATCCCTTCAATCCCTTCAATCCCGTCAATCGTCTAGCTTGGGAGTTTCGCCACCTGCCGGGCCGGAGTTCCCGCCGGCATATCAGGGTAGTTCACGCTCAACACCCGGGCGGTCGCGTGATGATCGCCGACTCGCACCACCTGCACGACGCCGAGGATCTCCGGCGTGGTCGACGAGCCATCGGCACGCGGCGCGGGCACCCGGTGCATCTCGAACAGGTCGCCGGGCGAGACCCCGTCCAGCTTGCCCTTGGTCAGGAAGATCACATCCTGGGGACCCTTCAGTATCTGGAGATCGCGGCTCTCGAGGAAAGCTGCTTCCACTCCATCCGAAATCGGCACCGGCCGGACATGGCCCGGGTCGTTGAACTTCTCGACCAGCAGGGTCTGCTGTCCGGGGCGGATCGGCCCGTATACCGCGATGATCTCCGCGACATTCTCCGCCCGGCTCACGTCGACCACCCGGACCATGCCGGTCGGCACGATCACGTCGCCGAAGTGGGGAATCCGCCGATCGATCCGCACGATCAGGATGCTGTCACCCACCTGGTAAGAGCCGCCGGTGGGAGGCGTCAGGGCCACCTGGCTGTACAAGGCGACCGATGCGGTGCTGGTGCTGGTCGCGATCTGGGATGGGGACACCGATCCCAGGAAGGTGCCGAGGGGCAGCTTCTGCTCCTCGCTCAGGAATCCGGAGGAATAGAACTCGCTGCGGCGGAGCGGACGGTAGGGCGCCTCGGTGTAGGCCTCGAGCGTCTCCAGCATCTGCCGGTTGCGCTGATTGGTCCCGAAGAGCGGCGACATGTCGCTGGGTGCGGTATCGCTGGCCGAAAGATTCAGCACCCCGCTGATGGAGTCGGACGGCAGGCCCACCGCAACGACAACAGTATCGCCACCGGTCGCGACGACGGCCGGCGCGGTATCAGGGACGATCACCACCGGCGGAGCCTCCGTCGTCGGCGGCTGCTGCACGACCACCGGGGGCGGCGGGGTGTCCTGAGTTGGAACCGAGGGAGCCTGCGCGGTGCTGCCGGAGATCCGGAGCACTTCGCCGGGATAGATCCAGTGGGGATCTTCCACGACGTCGGTGTTCCGCCGATAGATCTCGGGCCAGAGCACCGGGTCTCCCAGGTACTGGCCGGCGATGCCCCACAGGGTATCGCCTGTCTTGACGGTATGGGTTTGGTCCTGAGCCACCGCCAGGCCGGTCCCGAGGACCAGTCCGACGAGCGCCAGAGGAAGCGGCCGAAGGTGTTTGAGCTGCCTGCGAAGCATTGGAGTCATCCCCCAAGCGGGTAACGGAACGAAAGGCGGAGTGGTTACCGTCGGGTCAGATATGCACCGCGACAATATATAACCCGAGCAAAATCAACGCCATACGCGACCCACCTCAAGTATTGTCTCGCAAGAGGGTGTGGCAAGCAGACTTAAGACGTTTGGGGGAAAGCGGTTAGGGCGGGAAAACCGGCAGAAAGGCTGTCATTCCGAGCGGAGCGAGGAATCTTGCTAGACCCGGGCAAGATCCCTCGCATCGCTCGGGATGACCGAATCAGAACGGCAGATCGTCTTCCTCGCTGTCCAGCGCCTCGGGGAAGTCCTCGAAATTTTCCGGCTTGGCAGGCGTCGCGGCGGTGGCGCCGACCTTGGGGGCCGGGGTGTAGGAATCGCTGTCCCCCGGCGCCTGGCGGCCGGAAAGCATGATCAGCTCGTTGCCGATGATCTCGGTGGTGTAGCGGGTCTGGCCTTCGCGGTCCTGCCAGGAGCGCGATTCGATCCGCCCTTCGACATAGAGCTTGTCGCCCTTCTTGCAGTACTTCTCGATGGTCTCCACCACGTTGTTGAACTTGCTGCTCCAGAAGATGACCCGGTGCCACTCGGTCTTCTCCTGCTTCTCGCCGGCCTGGGACTTCCAGTTGCGGCTGGTGGCGAGCGAGAGGTTGGCCACCCGACTCCCGTTGGACGTGCTGCGGATTTCGGGATCGGCGCCCAGGTTGCCGATCAGTATCACTTTGTTCAGGCTTCGGCTCACGACGACCTCCTACGGGGAATGCAGGGTGGGACGGACGGTGCGGCCAATCTAGGTATTGGACCGTTCGTCATACTAACCCAAAAGATACGTCCGAGTACCAAAAAAACGCACTAGCAGGCTGCTGAAAACCACACCCGGTAAGTCATCGTGGCCGCGGGGACGGTGAGATGGTACTGGTTTCAGTTCAGCCCCAACTGGAACACGAAGAACACGAAGTAACTCCGGAGAGCACGAAGATTTCGATGAATCATGATTGGTTTATCTTCGTGATCTCCGGGGTGTTTCGTGCGCTTCGTGTTCCAGTTTTGGCGCAGCTCCAGTCCCCTACCGACTGACCCCGCGCACTAAGCCAGGCATATCTGGTTTTTCGGCAGCCCTGACCACACAGGCTGCCATTCAACTATCGGTCTCCCAACGCCCGCCGCAAGACCATCGCGTCTTCCACCGGCTTCCGGTAGTACTCCTGGCGCCGGCCCATCGGCCGGAAGCCGTGAGCCAGGTACATCGCGATGGCCGGCTCGTTGGACGCGCGAACCTCGAGGAAGACCTCCGCCACGCCCCTCGTCTTCAGCGCATCGAGCCCGGCCTCCAGCAGCTTGCCACCCAGCCCATTGCGGCGGCGCTCAGGAGCGACGGCGAGGTTCAGAATCTCGCCTTCCTGCTCGATCGCCCGGGCCACGAGATACCCACCCAGCTGCCCGGATTTGAGCTCCGCCAGCAGTCCGAAGCTGTATGGCGAGTCCAGCATCTCCCGGAATCCGCCTGGCGACCAGGGATCACTGAAGCAGCGGGGCTCGAGCCGGGCGAGCTCCGCGACGTCAGCGAGGAGTGCCGGCCGAATCTGGTAAGCGACGGCCATGCTGGGCCTCCCAGCGTACCTGTGCTTCCGCGGGCCTGCCGTACTCCGGCTCCCAGGTCCCCAGATCCTCAATCTCCTTGGTGGCCCCAGCCAGCCCGACCAGGTCCAGGAGCACCGCCGCCCGGGGTTGGGCGGCTTCCCCAGTGACTCGCTCCAGCCCGGACTTGCCCGGAATGTCGAGCTCACTCACCAGGAGATCTGGTGCCGGCCAGTCAGCCAGCATCTCGGGTCGGACGACGGTGGGTGTGCGGAGTACCGAAATACCGGTTTCGGCGATGTCGTACAAGGCGGCATACCACTCACCGCGCAGGGCGTCGCTCACCGCCAGCACCCGCCGGGCCGAGGCCTTTGGCTGCGATCTCCACCCACCGCGTGCCATGACCAGCAGAGCCGAGGCCGCGCGCACCGGGATGCCGCCGGTGTACGCCAGCCCCTTGGCCACCGTGGCGCCGATCCGGAGGCCGGTGAAACTCCCGGGCCCGTCAGTGACCAGGATGCCATGGATGCGACCCAGGCTGACCTGGGCCGCCTGCAGCACCCGCTCAGTGGCGGGTATCAGCTCGACCGCATGGCGACGAACGCCCCGTACGATTTCCTGAGCCAGGAGAACGCCGGCCGAGCCGACCGCGACCGACGCCTGGTCTGCGCTGGTATCGATCGCGAGCCAGGGCAGCGGCGTCACCGAATCTCCAACCGCCGCCGGGCCGGATCCGAATCCACGTGGGCGAGCGCGCAGGTTAGCCGGGGCCGCGGCAGATAAGCGCCGGCCCGCTCGGGCCATTCGATGAGCACCGCGTCGCCGTCCTTGAGCAGGGTCTCCCAGTCCAGGTCGGCGGCTTCGTCCGGATGTTTGAGCCGATAGCAATCGAGGTGAAACACCGGCCCCCGGGTGCCCTGATAGCGGTGCACCAGGTTGTAGGTCGGACTGGTGGCGTGGCCGGTGACCCCGAGCCCGCGGGAAACCGCCTGCACCATGGTGGTCTTCCCGGTTCCGAGCTCGCCCACGAAAAAGACGACGCTGCCCGGCGGGAGGCCGCGGCCCAGCGCTTCGCCCTGTTCCAGCAGCTGACTCTCACTCAAGGTCAATGTCGTCATTCCGAACCCAACTCGTGATCCCTCGCCTTCACCACTGCCAACGCAAAGACGCCAAGACGCAAAGAGTCATCCGCCTGACAAATCAGTTCTTCGTCAAGGGAATTCAATTGGTTCTTCGCGACTCCGCGACTTTGCGTTAGCAGTTTGGTCAATCTCACCCAGCCCGCCGCCGGGACCGGCCGGGCGCTGTCCGTTTGGGCTGCACACCACCGACGGCCTTTAATTCGAGGATCTGGTCCCGGAGCAGGGCCGCCAGCTCGAACTCCAGGTTGGCGGCGGCCTCCTTCATCTGCTGCTCCAGCGCGGCCAGCGCCTTGGCGCGGCGGGCTGGATCGTGCAGGTCCCCCGACATGAGGCTCTTCGCCGCCGGGGGTCGCTCGGTCCGGGCATCGGCGACCCGGGTGGAGAGCCGAACCTGTTCCAGCGATTTGATGATGGAGACCGGGGTGATGCCGTGCTCCTCGTTGTACCGCCGCTGGATATCGCGGCGCCGGTCCATCTCGGCGATCGCGCGCTGCATGGAGCCCGTCATCCGGTCGGCGTAGAGAATCGCCAGGCCGTTCAGGTGCCGCGCGGCACGCCCCGTCGTCTGGATCAGCGAGCGGTCGGAGCGGAGGAACCCCTCCTGGTCGGCGTCGAGAATGGCCACCAGCGACACCTCGGGAAGATCGAGCCCTTCGCGCAGGAGGTTGATACCGACCAGGACATCGAAGTCTCCCAGCCGAAGACCGCGGAGGATTTCCATCCGCTCGATCGCGTCGATATCGGAGTGGAGGTAGCGCACCAGCACCCCGGTCTGCTGGAGATAATCGGTGAGGTCTTCAGCCATCCGCTTGGTGAGCGTGGTGACCAGGACCCGCTCCCGCTTGGCGACCCGTTCCCGGATCTCGTGCAGCAGGTCGTCCACCTGGCCCTTTACCGGCCGGATGACCACTTCGGGATCGATCAGCCCGGTGGGCCGGATGATCTGCTCCACCACGTGGCCTTCGGAGAGCTTCAGCTCGTACTCGCCCGGCGTGGCCGACACCGCAATCATCTGGGGGACCAGGCCGATGAACTCGTCGAACATGAGCGGCCGGTTGTCCAGCGCCGAAGGAAGCCGGAAGCCATAGTCCACCAACACGGTCTTGCGGGCCCGGTCGCCGTTGAACATGCCGCCGATCTGGGGAAGACTCACGTGTGACTCGTCAACCACGACCAGGAAATCGCCGGGGAAATGGTCGATGAGGCAGGCCGGGCGCTCGCCGGGGAGCCGGCCGCTCAGGGGGCGCGAGTAGTTCTCGATCCCGGCGCAGGTCCCGATCTCCAGCATCATTTCAATGTCGAACGTGGTGCGGGACTCCAGCCGTTGCGCCTCGAGCAGTTTGCCCGCGGACCGAAGCTCGAGCAACCGCTCGGCCAGCTCGGCCCGGATCACCTTCACCGCCCGCTCGATGGTGGAGCGCTGG
>Ga0070699_100000624_pt1 | contig 33291 bp, 30 predicted proteins | sample KBSK1503metaG_FD_65473 | JGI IMG/M metagenome (GOLD analysis project Ga0070699, IMG submission 65473) | Corn, switchgrass and miscanthus rhizosphere microbial communities from Kellogg Biological Station, Michigan, USA - KBS K1-50-3 metaG | ecosystem: Host-associated > Plants > Roots >...
GAAAACTGTACGCGGCGGGGTTGAACGTGCTACCCATGGGTGCATGACAGACGGAGCGATCGAAACGGTGATGGAGCGGACACGCCAGGAGGAGATTCGCCTGGTCCGCTTCCTCTACGCCGACCACGGCGGGATCATCCGCGGGAAGGCCGCCGGCACCGCGCGGCTGCGCGAGCGGATGTCCAGCGGCATCGGGCACACGGTGGCGATGATGGCCATGTCCATGCTGGACCAGCTGCAGCCGGTGGCCGGAATGGGCCCGGTCGGCGAGGTCCGGATCGTGCCGGACCCGGAAACGTTCGTCGCTCTTCCCTATGCGCCGGGCGCCGGCGCGATGCTCGCGGACCTGATCAAGACCGACGGGTCGCCGTGGGAAGCGTGCCCGCGGACGTTCCTCAAGCAGGCCCTGGCCGAACTGGCCGGCGAGGGTTACGCGATGCAGGCCGCGTTCGAGCCCGAGTTCACCGTCGGCCATCGGGAGACGTCGCCCGCCGCACCGAGCATCCCGGACCGGCTCATCCCCATCGACGACAGCCTGTGCTACTCCTCCACCGGCTTCCACCTGGGGCACGAGTTCGTCATGGAACTGGTCGCGGCGATGGAGGAGCAGGGCCTGGAGGTCGAGCACTACTACCCCGAACTCGGCCACGGCCAGCATGAGCTCTCCATCAGGCACACCGACGCGCTGCGTGCCGCCGACAACCACGTGCTGTTCCGGGAGACGGTCCGGGGGGTGGCATTCCGCCGCGGCTTGTGGGCGAGCCTGGCCCCCAAGCCGATCCCCGACCAGGCCGGCAACGGCACTCACCTGCACGGCTCGCTCATCGAACTCGGGCCGGAGGGCGCGTCCGGCGGACGCAGCGCGTTCGCCGACCCCACCGACCGCAACGGCCTGTCCCAGGTGGGCTACCACTTCATCGGCGGCCTGCTCGCCCACCTGCCCGCCCTGGTCGCGCTGACCTGCGCCAGCGTGAACAGCTACCGGCGGCTCACGCCGCAGATGTGGGCTAGCGCGTATACCTGCTACGGGATGGACAACCGGGAAGCGGCCATCAGGATCTGCTCGCCGCTGCGCGGCGACCCGGCTAGCTCGGTCCACCTGGAGCTGAAGCCATCCGACTCGAGCGCCAACCCGTACCTGGCCCTCGGCGGGTTCGTCTACGCCGGCCTGGACGGCATCCGGAGCAAGCTCGACCCGGGCGAGGCGGTGAGCGTCGACCCGGCCACTCTCACCGACGCCGAACGGACCGCGGGCAACACGCACCGGCTGCCCGCCTCGCTGAACGCGGCCCTGGACGCCCTGGCCGCCGACGAGATGCTGATGGACCTACTCGGACCGCTGCGCAGCTCGGCCTACCTGGCGGTCAAGCGCTCGGAAGCGGGGCACTTCGCCCACTCCACCGACCCGTACTACGAGTGCTACGAGCACTTCACCAAGATCTAGCCTTCATGATCCTGGCCAGTTCGGGGCACATAGCGCCACGTTCCAAGTCTGAAATCATCCGCCCTGGACGGCAGCTCACCATCGAAACGACGATCCAGCTTTGACCCTGGGCCAGGGTCTTGGCCTGCCCATCGCGGGATCACCCGGCCAAGCCCTGGCTCAACCAGGCACCCTATAAGCCCCGCCGCCCCGCTGCGCGCCTGGGATGGAAGCAGAAGCCCCGGGAGGCGGCCCGCCCACCCACCCTCCGATAGTGCACGGTCCCCGCCGTAAGAACATCCACGCGCCATCCGGCAGCCGACCGCGCTATGCGGCGGGAGAATGTGGCGATGCGCCTGCTTATTGCGATCCAGGGGCCTGACCGGCTAGGCCGGCGGGCGCCCGGTGATGAGCTGACGGCGGGTGTACTCATACAGCCCGTCGAATATCCGGTCGGTGATGGCCAGGGTGTCATGGTCCGAGGCGCTGGTCAGGGCAAGGCCGCGGATCAAGACGTCGAGGCCTGCCGCGGCGGGGGCGTCGTAGCGCTCGTCGGCCAGGTCGGCCTCATGGACGATGCGGCCGATCTCCTCCAGCGCCGGATCAGTGGTCAGCCCGAAGGCGGCCAGCGCGGTTTCGAACGAGCACCGGCCCTGGTGATGTCCCAGCGCGGCCCCGCGCATGTCGAACGGTGTGGCACCGGCGGGGACGGCCGCGGGATCGGCAGGGAAGACGAACTCGGCATCGGGATCGACGAAGCGGCGGATCAGCCAGGCGCACGCGGCCCGGTCGACGTGCACGCCCGGCCGGGTTGCCCACTTCACGCCGGTGTCCGGGCGGTGTCGGCCGCCGCCAGGTGCTCGACCGCGCGGCGGGCGGCTTCCCGCTGCGGACAGGTGAAGAAGTCGCGGGCCTGGATGCGGCGCAGCTCGCGGCGTAGCCGCGCGACGGCCCGCCGCCGCGCCGCCGCATCAGCGGTGCCCACGGCGGCTGCCTGGGCTGCTACCGCCTCATACTCGGCGGCGACTGCGGCCGTCATCCGGTCCGCCACCGCCGACGCGGCGGTGCCGTCGAGCGGGCGGCCCAGCCACACCGTGGCCTCGCCGCCGTGCTCGGTGACTTCCTCGGCGACCCACTCCAGCTGCTCGCGGGTGCGCGGGTCGGCGGGCAGGGCCACCAGCCCGTCGCCGAGCCAGGCCACACCCAGCCGCTTGAGCTTGCGCCAGACAGCCGACCGCGGCGTGGACGGCACGCGCGGCAGCCGGTAGGCCAGCAGCACCCAGTCCTCGGCTTTGCTCATGCCCATCACCCCGCCGGCGAGTCTAACGGAGATGCAACCAGGGTTGCATAAGTGCGACCGTGGTTGCAGAATCATCCGGGTGCGCAGCCGCGAGATCCGCTGCCCCGGCGGCCCGGGAGCGACCAGATGAGGTCCGGCCGGCCCGGCCTGACCGGGGATGCCAGGCTGCTGGTGGCCGGGCAGGGAGTACGAGCCGCCGGGTACGGGTTCACCGCGGTCTTGCTCGGCGCGCTGCTGGCCGCTCGCGGGTTCAGCAGCGTGCAGGTGGGCGTGGTCCTGACGGCGCTGATCGCCGGGACGGCGCTGGCCAGCCTGGCGGTCGGCAGGTACGGTGACCGGATCGGCCGCAGGGGCTGCTACGCGGTGTTCTTCGCCGGCATCGCAGTCGCGGGAGTGGTGGTCGCGGCGGGCGCGCCGCTGTGGGTGCTGCTGGTGGTCGCGCTCACCGGCACCCTGTCCACCGACGTGGTCGACAACGGCCCGGCGACCACCTTGGAGCAGGCGATGCTCGCCGCCGAAGATGCGGGCACCGCCGCGGTGTACGGGCGGTACAACGCGATCGGCGCCGCCGCGGGCGCCCTCGGCTCGCTCGCGGTCACCCTTCCGGGCCTTGGCCCGCACGGGACATCCGGCGCCGTGCACGCCTGGCTGTTCCTGGCCCTGGTCCCGGTCGGCATCACCGGCGCCGTCCTCGCCGCCCGGCTATCCCCCGCCGTCGAAGCCCGCCCGCACGAGGCCTCAGCGCCAGGCCCGGCGGCCCGAGCGCGGTCACGGCTCGGCCCGTCCCGGGCGGTGGTGCGGCGGCTGGCCGGGCTGTTTGCCGTGGACGCCGCAGGCGGCGGCCTGGTCACAACCGGGTTCTTGTCGTACTACCTCGCCGAGCGCTACCACGCTTCGGTGGTCGCGCTGGGCTGGCTGTTCTTCGCCGTCTCGGTGGTGCAGGCCATCTCGGTCGCGCTGGCGCCGCTGCTGGCCCGCCGGTTCGGGCTGATCGCCACCATGGTCGGCACGCACCTGCCCAGCAACATGCTGCTGGCCGCAGCGGCATTCGCGCCGACATTCGCCGTCGCGGCAGTGCTGCTGCTGGCCCGGACCACGCTGTCGCAGATGGACGTGCCCACCCGCCAGGCACTGGTCATGACCGTCGTAACCCCGCCAGAACGCACCGCCGCCGCGGCGGTCACCAACGCCTCCCGGTACACCGTGCGTCCGGTCGGCCCGCTGGTCGCCGGCCTGGTCCAGCAAGTCGCCCTCGGCGCCCCCCTGGTCCTCGCCGGGGCGGTCAAGGCCGGATACGACCTGACCCTGTGGGTCTGGGCCCGGCACCTGGGCCTGCCCCCGGGAAACGGGACCCATTCGCCCGACGCCGCCGGCGCCGTCACTACCGCCTCACCCGGGGAGTCCTCATGATCGTCTGCCTGCGCACCGTCGCCGTCCCGCCCAGATGGCGGGAACGCTACCTGGCCTGGATCGCCGACGGCCGCGCCATCCGGCAGCAGCACGGCATCCTCGGCGAGCTGGTCTGTGAGCCCGCAGAACCCGGTGGTGACACCGTCGTCATCACCATCTGGCCCAGCCACGAGGTATTCGACGCCTGGATCGCCACCCCGCACCGCGACGCTCTTACCGCCAGCGAGGTCCACCAGGCCGTCAGCTACCGGCCGATCACCCGCTACGAGGTGACCGGCGGGTACCTCAACCTGCCCGGCCTGACCACCCACGACCCAGCCCCGCAACCACCGGACACGCCACAGGAGCCGTCATGAAATGGATCACCCGCGCCCGCCCCAAGACTGACCGCATCGCCTGCCCCTGGCTGATCGCGAAATTCATCGACCCTGACGCCGAGATCCTGTACGTCCCCGCCGGCCAGGTGCTAGAGGAGGCGCAGCGCCAGGACGCCATCAGCTTCGACGCGCCCGGCGCCCGCTACGACCACCGCGACGGCAAATGCACCTTCGAGGTCCTCATCGAGGACCACCACCTGGACGATGACCCGGCACTGGTACGCCTGGCCAAGATCGTGCATGCCGCCGACATCGCCGCCGACCTCGGCACCGACCCGGCCGGGCCAGGGCTGCTGGCTATCGGGCTGGGCGGGCTGGACGTCGAACCCGACGACCACCAGCTACTGGCCAAGGGCCGGTTCGTCTACGACGCCCTGTACGCCTGGTGCCAGCGCCAGGTACCCGCCCCGGCATGAGCGGCACCATCGGCTACGACGAACTGCGAGCCGCCACCGTCCGCCAGGTCGCCCAGCTCATGGCCGCCGCAGCCATCACCGCCCCCAATCAGGCGGGCAGCTGTTCCTCGCCGGCAAGCCGAACTTCATGGAAACCGTCATCGCCGACGACCCCGCCACCCGCCGCCAGCTCGCCGCGTGGATGCGAGCCCGGGGCAAGGAACGCCGCGAACGGACCTGGTTCCGCGACGCCGACGCCGCCGACGCCATCTTGTTCGTCGGGCTGCTGCCGGGCTGGTATCCACCCAACTACGACTGCGGCGCATGCGGGTACGCCATCTGCGCCGAATTCCTCCACCACACCAAGACCCTGCGCAGCCAGTCCGCCGAACTCGAATTCATCAGCGTCCCGCCGTAGATCGCCCGGCTCGGGTAGTGCTGGAACAGCGATCTCAGCAGGGCCAGGTGGCCGATCTGCTCTGTCGGCCTGATCTCCAGTTCCCTGCTGGGGTCCACCGGCGGAGCCTCGCCCTTGGTCGCCGCGACGTCGGCTTCGATCTCCGCGATAGACGCCTCGGCTTCTTTTTCCCGGCCGTGCATGATCTGCCAGCGCGGGCTTTCCGGAAGGTGCCGCCGGACGAAGATGATCACCAGCGCGAGGAACAGGCACGACAACGGCCGGGGCGCCGCCCCGGAGGAAGCGGCGCCCCGGTCGGCCGCCCGACCGCGGTGGCCTAGGCGTCCTGGCGGGCGAGCTCGGCGCTGGGCAGGCGGGACGCGCGGACGCCCAGTCCGATGGTGCGCACGAGCACCATGGCGATGGCCATGAAGATCAGGCCGTCGGTGATCGCCGCCACCGTGACCTGGTTCGCGATGGCCCAGCTGACCAGCGGGCCCCGGAACCAGTGCGCCGCCCCGTAGGAGAAGGCGGCCCGGGCGCCGATGACGACGACCCAGAAGATGGCGTAGGGCGCGGCCGCCCGGCTGACCGGCTGGCCGGTCCTCGGACTGCGGTAGACGCCCATCAGGGCCGCGGCGGCCAGGCCGCCGAGCAGGCCGACGACCGTGCCGACGATCTCGACCACCAGGCCCGTCCCGTGGGTGACCGGACGGGAGACGAACAGCGGGATGATCACGGCGGCGGCGATCACCGGACGCAGCAACCGCATCGGCCCGATCTTGCGAGCGGGGCCGACGTCGCTCGCCAGCACCGTGGCCAGCACGACGCCGTTGACGATCATGGCTTCGGCGAGTACGGACAACATGACTTGCTTGCTCCCGGTTAGTGGGGTTTCGCTGACGAACCCACCCTCGCCGGATCCGCCGTTTCGCGAATCGGAGCACGGGCCGGCTCCGGTATGAACCGTCCGGCGCCCGCTAGTACCGCGAAGTCAACCCGGGACTAGTACCTGGGGTTGACGTCCCGGTACCAGCCGCGCCTCTAACGTGAGGTCATGCCCCGCGCGGTCAACTGGCGGCGCGCAGCTTCGGCTTCGCCTGGGCCGACGTGCCGACATTCGTGCTGCTGCCGCCGCAGGCTAGCGCGCCTCCGGCACGGTATTGGATAGCGCGCCTCCGGCACGGTATTGGATAGCGCGCCTCCGGCACGACCTCAGCTGGGGCGCAATCGGTTGCGGAGGGGGCGCATCCTGGGGAGGCGAGAGCGCGGCAACGGAAAAGAATGTGGCGGCGGCGCCGCAGCTCAGCCGGACGCGGACGGGGGCACCGCGTGCTTAGCGTGCATCGCGCGGACGGGGGCACCGCGCGGCGCGGCGCCGCCGCATAGCGTCACGATACAAGCTTGCTCATACATGTACAAGTCGTGATCAGCAAGACACAGCGTTTGTTTCTACCGAACAATCCTCGGATCACTGCCGGTTCCGGCGGGGTTTACGCCAGGGACCTTCGGAATCAGTTGGGGTACAGCGGCTCTCCAGAGTTCTCCGGGATTCAAGTTTCCCCGGGACTAGCAGAGTGCCGCGCTCAGGGTCCCGGGCCAGCGGCGCACCGGACCGGCCTAAGCTGATACAGGCCCGGGATTCCCGCGAGCCAAAGGGGCGCCAGCACTGCCTGGACTGACGAGCGAGGAACGAGCGAGGAGGGAAGGCAGCGCCTCGCAAGGCGCCCCGGAGGCGAGCGGGAAAGCAGAGCGGCGCCTCAAAAGGCGCCCGGAGGCGAGTGGGAGAACACAGTGCCCGAGTTCAGCTACGCGGACCTGCTGCCGCTAGGCCAGGACGCCACCAGCTACCAGCAGCTGACCAGTGACGGGGTGGTGAGTCGTAGCTCGTTCGGCCGCAATTTCCTGGAGATAGAGCCGCAGGTGCTCACCCGCCTGACCGCCGCGGCCATGCACGACGTCGCCCACCTGCTGCGGCCCGCCCACCTCCGCCAGCTACGGTCCATCCTGGACGACCCGCAAGCTTCCCCGAACGACCGGTACGTGGCCCGCGACCTGCTCAAGAACGCGTGCATCGCGGCCGGGGGCGTGCTGCCCATGTGCCAGGACACCGGCACCGCCATCGTGATGGGCAAGCGCGGCCAGCATGTGCTTACCGACGGGCGGGACGAGGAGCACGTCTCGCGCGGCGTCTACGACGCCTACACCACGCTGAACCTGCGATATTCGCAGCTCGCGCCGCTGACCATGTGGGAAGAGAAGAACACCGGCAGCAACCTGCCGGCCCAGGTGGAGATCTACGCCACCGCCGGGGACGAGTACAAGTTCCTGTTCATGGCCAAGGGCGGCGGCTCGGCGAACAAGTCGTTCCTGTACCAGGAGACCAAGGCCGTGCTGAACCCGGCGCGGATGGCCGCGTTCCTCGAGGAGAAGATCCGCTCGCTGGGCACCGCCGCGTGCCCGCCATACCACCTGGCCATCGTGGTCGGCGGGACCAGCGCCGAGTTCGCGCTGAAGACGGCGAAGTACGCGTCGGCGAAGTACCTGGACGGCCTGCCGACGGCCGGCTCGGCGGCCGGGCACGGGTTCCGCGACCGGGAGCTCGAGGAGCAGGTGCTCGGCATCACGCGCCGGATCGGGATCGGGGCGCAGTTCGGCGGCAAGTACTTCTGCCACGACGTGCGCGTGGTCCGGCTGCCCAGGCACGGGGCGTCGTGCCCGGTGGCGATCGCCGTGTCGTGTTCGGCCGACCGGCAGGCGCTGGGGAAGATCACCAGGGACGGAGTGTTCCTGGAGCAGCTCGAGACCGACCCGGCGCAGTACCTGCCCGACGACGTGTCCGTGGCGGACGACAGCGAGGTGGTGGCCATCGACCTGAGCCGGCCGATGGACGAGATCAGGGCCGAGCTGACCAGGTACCCGGTGCGCACCCGGGTGTCGCTGACCGGGCCGCTGGTGGTGGCGCGGGACATCGCCCACGCCAAGATCGCCGAGCGGCTGGACGCGGGCGAGCCGATGCCCGCGTACCTGCGCGACCACCCCGTCTACTACGCGGGGCCGGCCAAGACGCCCTCGGGATACGCTTCCGGCTCTTTCGGGCCGACGACGGCAGGAAGGATGGATTCGTATGTAGACCGGTTCCAGGCGGCCGGCGGATCGCTGGTCATGCTGGCCAAGGGGAACCGCTCGGCCGCGGTGACCGCGGCGTGCAAGCAGCACGGCGGGTTCTACCTGGGCTCGATCGGCGGCGCCGCGGCGCGGCTGGCCCGGGACTGCATCACCCGGGTGGAGGTCCTGGAGTACCCCGAGCTCGGCATGGAAGCGGTCTGGCGGATCGAGGTGCGCGACTTCCCCGCGTTCATCGTGGTCGACGACAAGGGGAACGACTTCTTCGCCGACCCGTCAGGCCCGGTGCTGCAGATCTCGGCACACCCATGAGTACCCGTGTCGAGCATGACTCGATGGGCGAGGTCGAGGTGCCCGCCGACGCCCTGTGGGGCGCGCAGACCCAGCGGGCGGTGGACAACTTCCCGATCTCCGGGGAGCCGATCGGGCGGGACATGATCGGCGCGCTGGCCTCGATCAAGGGCTGCGCGGCCGTGATCAACGGCGAGCTCGGCGTGCTCGACGCGGACATGGCCGCCGCGATCCACGATGCGGCGTCTTCGGTCGCGCGCGGATTGCACGACGACCAGTTCCCGCTGGACGTGTTCCAGACCGGCTCGGGGACCTCGAGCAACATGAACGCCAACGAGGTCATCGCGACGCTCGCCTCGCGCGCGCTGGGCCGCCCCGTGCACCCGAACGACCACGTCAACGCATCCCAGTCGTCCAACGACGTGTTTCCTTCGGCGATCGGCCTGGCCGCCACCAGGTTGCTGGCGCGCGACCTGATCCCGGCGCTGGAGCATCTGGCCGCGGTGTTCGGGGAAAAGGCTTCGGAGTTCGACGGCGTGGTCAAGAGCGGGCGGACCCACCTGATGGACGCGGTGCCGGTGACCCTCGGACAGGAGTTCGGCGGGTACGGGGCGGCGGTCCTTTATAGTGCCGAACGGGTCGGAGCGATCTTGCCCCGGCTCGGTGAGCTGCCCCTCGGCGGGACCGCGGTGGGAACGGGGCTGAACGCGCCGCCCGGCTTCGCCGCACGGGTGATCGGGCGGCTGGCGGCGGACTTCGGGCTGCCGCTGACCGAGGCGCGGAACCACTTCGAGGCGCAGGGCAGCCGGGATGCGCTGGTCGAGGCCAGCGGGGTGCTGCGGGTGGTCGCGGTGAGCCTGTACAAGATCTGCAACGACCTGCGCTGGATGGGATCCGGGCCGCGGGCCGGGCTGGGCGAGATCGCGATTCCCGACCTGCAGCCGGGCTCGTCGATCATGCCGGGCAAGGTGAACCCGGTCATCTGCGAGGCGGTCTGCCAGGTGTGCACGCAGGTGATCGGGAACGACGCGGCGGTCGCGTTCGGCGGCGCGGCGGGCAACTTCGAGCTGAACGTGATGATGCCGGTGATGGCGCGCAACCTGCTGTCCTCGGGTCGCCTGCTGGCGGCGGTGATCCCGCTGCTGGCCGACCGCTGCGTGGCCGGGATCACCGCCTTTCCCGATCGCATGCGGCGCCTGGTCGAGTCGTCGCCGGTCATCGTCACCGCGCTGAACCGTTACATCGGCTACGAGGCCGCGGCCCAGGTCGCCCACGAGGCACTGGAGGGCGGCGAGTCCATCCGCTCCATCGTGATCGCCCGCGGCTACGTGGACCGCGGCGAGATCACCGCGGAGCAGCTCGACGCCGCCCTCGACGTGCTGGCGATGACCGACCGCGAGCGAGCCAAAGGGGACGCGGTGCCGCCTGGACTGACGAGCGAGGAACGAGCGAGGAGGGAAGGCGGCGCCTAAAAGCGTCCCCGGAGGCGAGCGAGCGAGGGAGGGAGGGGGGAAACCGAACAATCCGGCCACGCTTCATTAATGCTTAACCGTCCCCCAGAGACCTTTCAGCCAACACCGTGTATGGTCCGGCTATGCACCCATCGGCGGACACCGGGCGAGTAATCGCCGGGCGTTACCGGCTGCAAGCCCTCATCGGCCGCGGTGCCATGGGCGTGGTGTGGCGGGCCCGGGACCAGCTACTCGACCGCGACGTCGCCATCAAGGAAGTCCAGATCGCGGACACCCTGACCGACGAGGAGCGGACCACCGCCTTCCAGCGGACGCTGCGCGAGGCCAAGACGGCCGCCCGGCTCAACCACCCGGCGGTGGTCACCGTCTACGACGTGGTCGAGGACGGCGGGCGCCCGTGGATCGTGATGCAACTGGTCGACGCGCAGTCGCTGGACCAGGTGCTCGCGTCCTCGGGGCCGCTGTCGCCGCCGCGGGCCGCGGAGATGGCCCGCCAGCTGCTCTCCGCGCTGAGCGTGGCGCACGCCGCCGGGGTGATGCACCGGGACGTCAAACCGAGCAACGTGCTGATCGGCAGCGACGACCGGGCCGTGCTGACCGACTTCGGCATTGCCACCTTCGCCGACGACCCCAAGCTCACCCAGACCGGCATGGTGATGGGATCGCCGGGGTTCACCGCGCCCGAGCGGATCCGCGGCGAGGACGCGTCGCCAGCCTCTGACCTGTGGTCCCTCGGCGCGACCGTCTTCGCGGCGGTGGAGGGACACGGCCCGTTCGAGCAGCGCGGCGGGGCGATCACCACCATGTCCGCCATCATCAACGAGGACGCGCCCGAGGCGGCCTCGGCGGGCGCGCTCGGCCCGGTCATCGCCGCGCTGCTCCGCCGTGAGCCTGTCGACCGGCCGGACGCGAGCGCGGCCGCGCGGATGATCACCAACGTGCTGCCGCTGCTGGCTGACCGCGCGCCCGGTGCCCAGGCCGGCTACGAGGCCACCGCGCTGTCGGCGTCGTCCGCGCCCCCACCCGGATCGGCAACGCCCGGGTCGGCACTGGCCGGAGGGGCACTGGCCGGAGGGGCACTGGCCGGAGGGGCACTGGCCGGGTCGGCCTCACCGGGACCTTCCGGGGCGGTCCGGCCGCGGACGCCGCAGCCGGGCGAGACGGCGCTGGACTACGAGCCGACGGTGGTGAAGCCGCCGGGTCCGTCGGCCGCGTACACCGGCCCGCCGCGCGGCGCCCAGGCGTCGGCGGCGCAGACCGCCCCGACCACGCCGCAGCCGTCTCAGCCACCGCAGCCGTCGCAGCCGTCGCAGGGCGAGCCGCCGCGTTACGAGCCGTCGCCGGGTGGCTGGGGGCAGGGGCCAGGCTCCGGGTACAGCCCCGGCGGCCAGGCCGGGTCCGCGGCCCGGCGGGAGGGCCCGCCGCCCGATTTCTCCTCCTGGTATGACCAGCAGCCGCCTAGGTCCGGTGCGTCGTCGCCGCCGGGTTCCGGTTCAGGCTACCCGCCCCCGGCCGGCTACGCCCCGGCGCCCCGGTCGGGCGAGGCATCGCAGCAGCCGCAGGGCCCGCCGCCGTGGTCCGGCGCCGCGTACGCGCCGTCCAAGCCGCGGCGGTCCGGTTTCGGGTGGAAGGTCGCCGTCGCGGTGCTGGCGATCATCGGCGCAGCGGCCGGGGCGGGCACCGTGGTACTGCTGCACCAGGGTCACTCCGGCTCGCCGAACGGTCAGACGACGGGCACGGGTTCGGCCTCCGGGTCGGCGTCCGGGTCAGCGTCCGGGTCGTCCTCGGCGACGCTCCCGCCGCCGACGCTGCAGATCATCGACGCCATCAACAAGCCGGCCACCGGACCGCTGCCCAGCGGGTTCACCATGACCTCGCAGCCGGCCGCGTCCAACGAGACGGCCGGCTTCACCATCGCCGCGCCGACCAACTGGCAGAAGTCCACGAACGGCTACCAGACCTACCTGACGGACCCAACCGACCCGAACACGAACATCCTCATCGACCTGACCCCGCACACCTACCCGGACATGCTGCGGGAAGCGCAGTACATCGAGGCTCAGTCGATCCCGCACTTCCCCGGGTACAAGCGTGAAGGCATGGCGGCGAGCAACATGCGGGGCAGGACAGGATCCTGGTGGAAGTTCACCTGGACCAAGAAGGGGGTCCGGCAGGAGGCCCTCGACCTGCTCTTCGTGGCGCATACGTCCGCGGGCCCGCAGTCGTACGCCCTGTACGTGACCGCGCCTGAGTCGAAGTTCAACCAGATGCGCCCGATCTTCGACGAAGAGGTGGAGACCTTCGCCACGCTGCCGAGCTAGCGGCGGGCGCCGGAGCCCGGGAAACCCGGCCGGCCGGCTAACGCGAGGTTGCCATCCGCACGGGCGGGGTGCTGTCGGCTATCTACCATGCCTGACGAAAATGCTTCCAGTGACCGGAATAGGCGTGAGCTAAATCACCATAAGCGTGACTGCGCCGGGTAACCGGCTGGAATTGGCCTGTTTACCTAAGCATTCATCGCCCGGCGAACGGCGCTATGAGGAAACTCACACCGGTTATGAAACCTCCCATTACGGTCGACAGCGGACAGGGCGGCACGGTCATCCTGTCGCCATTTTCTGACGTCTGGTGATATCGCCGTGACAAATCGTCAGTAGTAGTGGTTAGCCTGCCAGAAGGCCCAGGCTTTGCAGGGGTCTCCGTATATCGCCTTGATGTAGCCCAGGCCCCACTTAATCTGGGTGGCCGGGTTGGACTGCCAGTCCGCCCCCGCGGACGCCATCTTGCTGCCCGGCAGCGCCTGCGGGATGCCGTACGCGCCGCTCGCGTTCTCCGCGTCGTACCGCCAGCCGCTCTCTCGGTCCCACATGTCCTTCAGGCAGCCGAAGAAGGTGGTCGGGCTGAAGCCAAAGCTGGCCAGCATGTTGTACGCGATGGACTGGGCCGAGCCCGGGTCCGGGGGCGTCGACGTGACGTAGACGATCCCACCGCCGCCCGTGCCGCCGCTGGTGGTCCCCGGGTTGGCCGCGGCGACCTGGGCCGGCGAGGCCAGCTTCGGCTTGGCCACCACGGTCAGCGTGCGCGCCGCGGTGGTCATCGCGATCAGCTGCGCGCGTTCGGATTCGAGCGCGGCCATGGTGTGGCTTCCCGGCACCATCTCGATGGCCTGGACGGCGCTGAAGGCGCTCGATCCCGGAGCGAACAGCTTGCCGCCGACCGCCACCCCGATGACCGCGATCACGGCGAAAATGGCCACCGGGAAGACAAGACCGAAACGCCGGATCAGACCCCGCTTGCGCCGACTGCTGCGAGCCCCGGTCCGGTGTCGCGACAAGGCAATCCTTTCGTCCGGCCATGCCCGCGAGATGCTAACCGCAGTTTCGGTGAATCCGGTTTTCCGGCTGCGGGCGTTCACGGGATTCCCGCCGCGCCACTGACCCCGCCGCACCTGACCTGGTGCGCCGCCTGGCCGCCGCGCGCAAGTACCGCTGGCGGACAACGATGCCAGAAAGATCGCTCATGCGCGCAGCACTTCGGCAAGAAACTCCGCGCTGGGTTTACCGGAACGGCTGTGACGGTTATCACAAGATGCTAAACGCTTAGTAACCAATGCAGATCAGAAAGCATGCAATGGACGCCGGTAGCGTGATCTGCGTCTCATTGTGACGGTTATATCGGGGTGTTTTTCCATGACTGGGGCGTTTCGCCGGTTCTGTGCCGGGCGTACGGGGGTGGGTCGCGTGGCGGGGGTGCCCGGTGGCCGTTCGGCCCATCCAGGCGGGTCTTCCGGCGGTGATGCTTACGGGCGCGTGGATGCCGCGTACGTGCTGTTTTCGCTCGATGCCGTTGGGCGTGCCGCCGCCGTGGAGCGGCGCGCGGGGCGCAGCAGACGCTTCCGCCGCCGCGTCCCCCACCCGTGCCGGGGTCTTAACTGCATGGGTGCCTTGTTCATGTCGCTGGAGCTCAATGCCGCTCAGCTTCAGTTGATCTTGGTCCGCTCCCGCCTCGCCACCGGCCCCGGCGCGTACCGGAAACGGACTTCCGTCACACCCGCTGCTCCAGCACCGGGCCGTATTGCAGGGATGCCGAGTTCACGCTGCTGCCAGGGCGCGCCGGCTATCTACTCCCCGGCTCTCGCGCGTGGCCGCGTCATCGCGGATCGCTGCACCCCTGATCAGGGGTGCAGCGATCCGCGATCCTGGCCGCCGCCGGGCGGGTCACCAGGAGCACGGCCAGAGCCAGCGCCGACTGTCCCCATGAGCGGTTGGAGCAACGCAGCATCGCGTGCGAGCTGCACGACATACGGCGCCCGCCCACATGTTTGATGCGGGCGATGTCAGAGTGACTGAAGTCCGCTTTACAGTCTGGGAAGGCACGCTGCGCTACGCCATGAAACCCTGTTTCCAGGGCGTTTGAACGCCCTGAATTCCGGGTTTCATGGCGTCCGCGCCGGAAGCGCGGGGTGACGCCCAGGCGCGGGGTGACGCCCAGGCGCGGGGTGACGCCCAGGCGCGGGGTGACGCCCAGGCGCGGGGCAGGGCGGGCACGGGCTCGGGGAGGTGCGGGGGCACGCGCCCGGGTCGTTCGGGAAGATGATCTTTTTGTTGAAACTCATAAGGCAATCGATTTCCGGTTGTCCGAGCTCGCGTGAAGATGTCCACTTAGGGCCAAAGTCGCGTCGGTTCGAAGGGGAATTTGATGGATAGGGCTAGAGATCCAGGTATCCGGGCGAGGTGGGCGGCGGCCCTGGCGGCCGGGCGGCGGCCGAAGTTCGTGGCGGCCGCCTGCGCGGTGGTGCTGGCCGCGCCGCTCGCAGTGGTGGCCGCGACGGGCACGGTGGCTCAGGCCCGGCCGGACGGGGCGGCGGCGCGCGCCGTCGGCGGAGCCCGGGCTGACGGGGGCGGGGCGGCGGTGCCGGCCGTGAACTGGGCGCTCGGCGGGACAGCCAGCGCGACCACGGCGGAGTCCGCCAAGCCCGCGGCGAACGCGGTCGACGGCGACGCGGGCACCGACTGGTGCACCTCGGGCTGGACCGGGACGCTCACCGTCGACCTCGGCCAGGTCAGGTCGCTGGCCAACCTCGGGCTGACGCTGGACGCGGCCAGCCCGTCGGCTTCGGCCACGATCGAGCTGGCGAGCACGGCCGGGGCCTGGCAGCAGGTGCCGGCGCTGCACGACGTCGCGCTGGACCCGGGCAACCCGCTGTACTTCCCGCTGCCGTCCGGCAGCCGGGCCAGGTACGCCGAGCTGACCGTGTACAGCGACACCGGGGCGGACGTGTGCGTGGGCGAGTTCCGGGCGTTCGGGCCGGACGCCGCGGCGGCAGGCATGGACCTCGGCACGGACCTGTCCTTCACCCCGCAGGAGCTGGCGGCGGGCGCCGCGTTCAGCTACAACGGCAGGCGGGGCACCCCGGTGACGATCACCCGCGCGGCGGGCGCGAACTACGTCCGGATGCGGCTCTGGGTGAACCCGCCCCCCGGCTACAGCGACCTGGCCAGCGATCTCGCGCTGGCCCGGCAGGTGCACGCGGCCGGGATGAAGATCTACCTGGACGTCATGTACTCCGACTTCTGGGCCGACCCGCAGCACCAGGACATCCCGGCCGCGTGGGCGGGCCAGGACCTCGGCCAGCTCACCGCCACGGTCCAGTCCTACACCCAGCAGTCAGTCGCGGCGTTCGCCAAGCAGGGGACGCCGGTAGACCTGGTGTCGATCGGGAACGAGATCAGGAACGGCATCCTGTGGCCGGCCGGCGAGATCAACTGCACAAACTGCGGCGGCTGGGACAACCTGGCCCAGCTGCTCAAGGCGGGCGTCGCGGGCGCCCAGGCAGGGAACCCGGCCGGGCACCATCTGCTGATCATGATGCACTACGACCAGGGCGGGGATAAGGCGCTGAGTTCGGCCTTCTACTGGCAGCTCACCTCGCACGGCGTGCCGTTCGACGTGATCGGGCTGTCCTACTATCCCTTCTTCCACGGGGCGATCTCGGCGATGCGCGCCAACGTCGACGCACTCGCCACCCAGTTCAGCAAGCCGATCATGATCGCCGAGACGCAGTACCCGTGGACGCTGGCCAACGGCAACTCCCCGCTCGGCGACAGCACCGGCGACTTCGTCTGGCAGACCAGCCAGCTCTCGCCGGGGTACCCGGCCAGCCCGGGCGGCCAGCTGTCCTTCGTCACCGACGAGCTGTCCATCCTGGCCCAGGTGCCGGGCGGGCTCGGCGCCGGGCTGTTCTACTGGGCGCCGGACTGGATCCCCGGCGTGCCGTGGGAGCCGGGGGCGAACATCGGCTCGCCGAATGTCAACCTCACCCTGTTCAACTTCGAGGGCGCGGCGCTCCCCTCGATCGGCATCTTCCAGAACCCGGCCGGGGTGTGCGAGCGGTACGCGCCGGACAGTTCGCCCTGCGTGGTGGGCTGAGTGACGGGGTTCAGCCCGGCGGGCACTCTCCCGCCGGGCGGGACCGCGTGCCAGAATCGCAGGCATGGAAACGCCACTGTCGCCGCTGGATTTCGCCCGCCGCACCCGCAGGCTGCACGCAGACCGGGAGGCGGTCGTGGACGGTGATCTCCGGCTGACCTACCGGCAGTTCTTCGATCGGTGTGATCGCTGGTCCGCCGCGCTACAGGGGCTCGGCGTGGGGCAAGGCGACCGCGTGGCCACGATCGCGCCGAACACGCACGCGCAGCTGGAGTCCTTCTACTCCGTGCCGCAGCTCGGCGCCGTCCTGGTGCCGATCAACTACCGGTTGACCGCGGAGGACTTCGTCTACATCGTGAACCACTCCGGCGCCACCGTGCTCTGCGTGGCCGAGGAGTACCTGGCGGCGGTGGACGGCATCCGCGACCGGATGCCCGGAGTCCGGCACTACGTGGCCCTCGATGGGGGCGCGGCCGGGGGCGGCGCCGGCTGGCTCGACTACGAGGCCGCGGTGGCCGCCGCGGATCCCGGCTTCGACCGGCCCGAGATCGGCGAGCGGGACCTGATCTCGATCAACTACACCAGCGGCACCACGGCGCGCCCGAAGGGCGTCATGATCACGCACCGGAACGCCGCGATCAACACCATCGGCACCCTGCTGCACCTGCCGATGGCGGTGGGCTCCCGGTACCTGTGGACGCTGCCGATGTTCCATGCCAACGGCTGGACCTATACCTGGACCGTGACGGCGGCCGCGGGCACGCACGTCTGCCTGCGCAAGGTGGACCCGGCCGTTATCTTCGGACTGATCAGGGACGAGAAGGTCGGTTCGCTCTGCGCGGCGCCGACGGTGCTGATCTCGCTGGCCAGCGCGCCCGCCTCGGTGCGCGGCGAGGTGCCGGCCGGGGTCCAGGTGGTGACGGCTGGGGCGCCGCCGGCCGCGGCCACCATCGAGCGGATGGAAGGGGACTTCGGCTGGGAGGTCACTCAGGTCTACGGTCTGACCGAGACGGCCCCGTTCATCACGGTCTGCGCCCCGCTGCCCGAACACGAGGAGCTGTCCCCGGCCGACCGGGCCGTGCTCAAGGCGCGGCAGGGGGTCGAGCTGCTGACCTCGGGCGAGCTGCGCGTAGTGGACACCGACGGCCGCGAGGTGCCCGCCGACGGTCAGACCGTCGGCGAGATCGTGGTGCGTGGCAATGTGGTTATGGAGGGGTACTACAACGATCCCGAGGCTACCGAACGGGCCATGGGTGACGGCTGGTTCCATACCGGGGACGCCGCGGTGATGCACCCCGACGGCTACGCGGAGATCCGCGACCGGCTCAAGGACGTGATCATCAGCGGCGGCGAGAACATCTCCTCGGTCGAGGTGGAGGGCGTCCTGCTCCGGCACCCCGAGGTGCAGGAGGTAGCCATCGTGGGCCTGCCGCACGAGAAGTGGGGCGAGACACCGCACGCCTTCGTGGTGCTCCGCGACGGCGGCAGCGCCACCGAGGAGGAGATCGTCGCGTTCGCGCGCGAGCGCCTGGCCCACTTCAAGGCCCCGCGCGGGGTCACCTTCACCGGCGAGCTGCCGAAGACCGCGACCGGCAAGATCCAGAAGTACGTGCTGCGCAAGGGCGCGCCCAACCTCGCCCGGCAGTAGAGGTGCCTTGCCCGCGGTTCCGGGGATGGCCAGGCGGATCATCGCGGATCGCTACCCCCGTTATCGGGGGTGCAGCGATCCGCGATGACGAGGTGCGGTTACCAGTCGAAGGCCTCGGCGAGGTTCTTGTACTCGAACAGTTCGGTCTTGTCGAACCACAGGTTCACCTCGTACTCCGCTTCCTCCCGGTTCCCGGAGGCGTGCACGAGGTTGGCGACGGCCTTGCCGGTGGCGGCGGCGACGGCCTTGGACTGGTGCGCGAAGTCGCCGCGGATCGATCCGGGCTGGGCCTCGTTCGGGTAGGTGGTGCCGACGATCTTGCGGACGGTGGCCACCGCGTCCTCGCCCTCGAGCACGAAGGCGATGACCGGTCCGCGCTGCATAAACGTCGCGGTCGCGTCGTAGACCGCCGCCCCGAGCCGATCTTCCAGGTCGAAGTAGTGCTTGCGGGCGAAGTCGGCGTCGATCTCGCGCATCTTCACGCCGATGACCTTCAGCGCCGCATCTTCGAACCGCTGGATGATGCGTCCGGCCAGGCCGCGGACCACGGCATCCGGCTTCAGCACGACAAGCGTGCGCTCCCGCAACTGCTGAGAGTCGGCCACGGTAATCCTTTCCCCATTCGTGAATGGACACAGGGTAGCGGTCCGTGCCCGCGATCCGGCATACCGGAGTGGTGGCGCCACGTCTCGGTCGCGTCAGCGGGCGGGCCCGATCTGGCGGACGTGCTGCGCGAGGCGTGCGAGGCGGAGTTGCCCCGGCCCAAGCGGCCCACGGACTTCTGCCTGGTGGCGGAGCTGCCGGTGGGACCCACCGGCAAGGTCGCCCGGCGGCGGCTGCGGGAGCTGGCCGCGGCACCCGGCTAACTCTGGCGGCGAAGGGTTACTCACGATCGTCCGGCAGTTCTGGCTGCTGTGACGACCAAAACGGACGAACGATCCGCAGGAGCATAACCCCCGGCGATGGCCCGCCCGCCTCCCGCTGAGCCTGCCCCGGCCGGCTCAGCGGGAGGCGGCGGCCAGGTCGATGCCGAGCGCCACCAGGGTCGCGCCCAGGATGCGTTCCAGACGGCGGCGTATCGCGGCGCGGGACAGCCAGCGCCGGGCACGGGACGCGAGCAGCACGACGCCGACGCAGTAGGTGGTGTCGAGGACAAGCTGCACGGAGGCCAGCGCTACGGTCGTGCCGAAGACCGGGCCGTGCCGGGGCAGGAACTGCGGGAAGAACGAGAACGCGAAGACGGCCGCCTTCGGGTTGGCCGCGATCGTCACCAGGGAGGCGCGGAACGCGGCAGCCGGGGTGCGCCCGGACGGCAGCCGCCGGGCGAAGGCCGCGCCGAACTCGGCGCCGTCACCGGCCCGCCGCGCGCTGCGCCACGCGGATACCCCGAGGTAGACGAGCACGACCGCGCCCACGATGTGCAGGGCCAGGTACAGCCACCGGTTGGCGCGCAGCAGCCCGGTCAGGCCCGCCCCGGCGGCCAGCGCCCAGCAAAAGACGCCGATCTCGTTTCCGGCCACGGCGGCCAGCCCGGCGGCGCGCCCGTCGCGCACCGTCCGGTGCAGGAACAGCGCCGTGGACGGCCCCGGCAGCGCGGCGACCGCCAGGCAGGCCAGCAAGAACGCTGGCAGCACAGCGAGCACGTGCCGCATGATCTCACCCATCCGCCGATTACAGCGTCCGCGGACCGCGGCGCGCAAAGCATTTTCAGCGCGGAGCGGGCCAGGACTTAGCCGATGGCGCGTTCCCGGCTGGCGCGTTCTGGCAGCGACCGGTCCGCTGGATGTGGTGCCGGTTGCGGCAGCCGCCCTTTTCCTGACCACGTGGCCGCAGGCGCACTCCGGGTCATGAGCCACGCACAGCAGAACCCGGGCGTGGATAGTCGGGAAGGTCCAGCTCGCCACCTTTATTTGGTTACTAATTTCCGGAAAAGTATTGCTAGTTTTCTGATGCGGCCGTAGCCTGAGGTCAGGTACTGGACGTCAGCCGCCTGCAACGGCCAGCTACCCCGGGGCTACCGGAGGAGCTCATGAACACCGGCGCGATCAACATGGTCGTCCACGCTCATGACGCTCGAAATGCCGTGCCTCGGCTGACTTGCCGGTATCTGAACGCTGCTGCCGGGCCAGGATCCTGGCCCGGCAGCAGCGTTCACAGCCTGGCTGCATGGCACCGGGCCACGATGATAGCTCAGGGCCGCGGCCGCGGACAGCTGATACCCGCTCTGCTAGGGGTCAGCTGCATGCGCGCCTGCGCCTCTCCTCTTCTCCGTCGCAGCGTCCCGGCCACGCCAACCCAGCCGTGACCGATGGCGTTGTAACGTCCTGACCGTTTGCGAAAGGAAGACACATGTCCGAGCCTGCTGCGCCTGATACGGATACGAGTCCCGCCGGGCGTCCGCTCTCATCCCTCGACGGCGCTGCGCCGCCCTTGCCGTATCCGGACACCACTACCGCCCCGCCGTTGTCATCCCTCAACGGCACTGTCCCGCCCATGCCGTCGGAGGCCACTAACGCGCGTACGCAAGGATCCGCCGCGGCAGGTAGCTGGCGCGCGGCCATGGTGTCGCTCCGCAAGATGATGCGCCGAACCCCGCCAGGCGCGGTGTAGCCGGGCCCTGCTTGCCTGCACGACATCTCCGCCAGCGCGGCCAGCCCCGTGCGTGGCCTTGCCGATGCCGCAGGTACCCCCGATGACGAGCACGGACTTGCCAGCCATCAGGGGGCACTAGCGATGCCGATTCCTGCCTCGCCGCCGTCGGCCGGCGGGCCGGCCGGTCCCTGTTCCCGGGCGGACAGCCCGGTTGCCCCGTCACCGGCGAGGAGGGCCAGGATTTCGCCGATGGTGCGTTCCCGGCTGTCGGTCTCGGGGAGCGGCAGGTGGGCCTGGATCTGGTAGCGGTTGCGGCGGCCGTCCTTGTGCTTGACCACGTACCCGGCCTCGGTGAGGTCGGTGACGATGTCGTAGGCGGTGCGCTCGGTGATGCCCGCTCTGGTCGCGATGTCACGCAGCCGCACGCCCGGGTCGTGGGCGATGCACAACAGCACCCGGGCGTGGTTGGTCAGGAAGCTCCAGCCCGCCACGCCAGCAATCTATCACGGATCATTTCAGGAAATCTATTACTAGTTTAAGGTTGCCGCTGTAGCCTGGAGACGGCCTTCCGGGGCAATCCTGGCGGCCAGCATCGCAGGCGGCGCCAACCGCGAGCGACACCGGTCATACGGTGATCTAGCCCGTCACGGCAAGGCCAACGCCGCAGCGCAGTGGGCGTTAAGCGCCCTCGCGGTCAGCTCCCGCAGCACCTGTTCGTCCGCCGTGGACAGCTGCGCTGCCTCTTTCTGCTGGAACACCTGGCCGTTCGGTGGCCTGAATGCCGGCGCCCTGGGCCGGGGGGCAGGCCGAGGGGATCGTGACCGTGACGGACAGGCCGCCGTCATCGCGGGGGCGGGCGGTGGCGGTGCCGCCGTGAATCGCGGCGATGGACGCGACGATGGCCAGGCCGAGCCCGGAGCCGTCATGGGACGTGCGGTCGCTGAGCCGCTGGAACGGCTGGAAGATGCGGCCGGCGTCCGCCGGGCTGATGACCGGGCCGGTGTTGGCCACGCTCAGCTGGCTGCTGCCCGCCACGGTGCGGGTGCCGATCCAGATGTCGCCGTCGGGGAGGTTGTACCGGACCGCGTTGTCGACCAGGTTAGCGACGAGGCGTTCGGCCAGCACCGGGTCGCCGGAGATGACGGCGGGCTCCAGCGTGGCGTGCACCCGCCGGCCGCCTGGGCTGGCGGTGTCGAGGACGTCTTCGGCGACCGTGGCCAGGTCGACCTCCTCGCGGACGGTGAGCCCGCGCTCGTTGCGCGCGAGGATGAGCAGCGCGCCGATGAGGTGCTCGGCGTGCTCCACCGCGGCGCGGATGTCCGCCGCCATGCCGCGCAGGTCACCGGGCGTGCTGTCCGGGTTGCCCAGCACGACGTCGGCCGTCGCGCGCATGACCGCGAGCGGGGTGCGCAGCTCATGGGAGGCGTTGGCGATGAACCGCTGCTGGCCCTCGAACGCGGCCTGGAGCCTGCCGAGCATCTCGTCGAAGGTCTCGGCCAGTTCGCGGAGTTCGTCGCGGGGACCGCGCGGCGCGACTCGCGCCGACAGGTTGTGCTCGGACGCGGCGCGGGCAGCCGTCGTGATCAGGTGCACCGGGCGCAGCGCCCGGCCGGAGAAGATCCAGCTGAGGGCCGTGGCGAGGGCGATGACCACGGCCAGCGTGATCAGCGAGTACTGCAGCAGGTGCGACAGGGTGAGGTCACGCTGGCCCTGCGCGCCCTGCTGCTGGAAGTACGCGGCGCACTTGGCCAGGATGTACGGGTCGGGATGGGCGCTCATTTCCTCGGACCGGCACTGCGCCGCGAACCTGGCCAGGTCGGCGGCAGAAGGCTGGCCATTCCCCTTGCCCCGCACCTGCGCCGGCAGCTGTGCCACCAGGGTGTAGCTGACTGCCACGACGATCGCCCCGCACAGCGCGAACAGGCCGGTGTAGAGCAGGGTCAGCCGTGACCGGAGGGTCAGCCGCGGGCGGGTCACATCCGGTACCCCTTGCCCACCACGGTCTCGATCAGCGACGGGTCGCCGAGCTTGCGCCGCAGCCGGGTCATCGTCACCGAGACGATGTTGCTGAACGGGTCGGCATGGGCGTCCCACACGTGCTCGAGCAGTTCCTCCGCGCTGACCACGGCGCCGTCGGCGGCCAGCAGCGTCTCCAGGATCCCGAACTCCTTGCGGGTCAGCGACAGCGGGCGGTCACCGCGGCTGGCGCGATGCCGGGCGCGGTCCACGGCCAGGTCCCCGCGGCGCAGCACCGGCGGCGCGGACGGCGCCCGGCGGGACAGCGCCCGCACCCGGGCGGTGAGCTCGGCGAATGCGAACGGCTTGGGCAGGTAGTCATCCGCGCCCAGTTCCAGCCCGTCGACCCGGTCCTCGACGCCGGCGGCCGCGGTGAGCATGAGGATCCGCGGGCCACCGCCGGCCAGGGTGCGGCACACCCGGTCCCCGTGCACGACCGGCAGGTCACGGTCGAGCACGATCACGTCATAGGCCGCCTGCCCGGCGGCCTCCAGCGCCGCCGCGCCGTCGTGCACGGCGTCCACGGCCATCCCGGCCTGACTCAGCCCCTGAGCGATCCGGCCGACCAGCGTCACATGGTCCTCGGCCACCAGCACCCGCATTCCCCCATCATCCGCCGGGCGGCATGACATCCGTACAACATCGCCGGTAGCGCTGATGTCACCCGCCCGGGCGTAGAACAGCCGGCATGAAGCCCATGATGAACCACGGCACCCGTGTCATGCGCCGGCCACGGCGGGCATGGCCGCCGGCAGCGCGAACCGCGGCCGCCATCATCGCCGCGGCCGCCCTGGTCCTGCTGCCGGCGGCCTGCAGCGGCAGCCCGTCATCCACCGGTTCATCTGCCAGTCCCGGCGGCTCACCGAATGCGCGAGGGTCAGCCAACGCGGGGCAGTCAGCCAACGCCCAGCTGCTCGCCTTCTCCCAGTGCATGCGCTCGCGCGGCGTGCCAAACTTCCCCGACCCCCAACCAGGCGCCAGCAACGCGAAGTTCTCTAGCGCGCAACAACTCGGCGTCAGCAGTTCCCGGTACCAGGCGGCCGTGAACGCCTGCCAGCACCTGCTGCCGGCCGGCGTTGACGACCAGTTTCCCCCGGCCGAGGTGCAGCAGCTGCTGATCGGCATGCGGGAATTCAGCCAGTGCGTGCGCTCCCACGGGGTGCCGAACTGGCCCGACCCCACCACAGATTCCGAGGGGCGTCCTTATTTCCCTCTCAGCACACATGGCTTTACCCGCAGCGAGGCACATTCGCCGGAGCTCGGCACCAAGGAACAAGAATGCTCGCACCTGATGCCCAGCGCGCTCGGCGGGATTCCGGAGGGCTGATCGCAGGGATCTCACCCGCCCGGGCGCAGAACTGCCGGCATGAAGCCAAGGACCGTAATTCACCGCAGGTCAAGGCCGGGGAGCAGCAATGCCGGTCGCTGTTGCACCTGCGCTACAGGCCGCCCATAGCCGGAGGCGGAAGGGACGGAGATGGATAGTGAGTGAGACGGTTTCGCCCAGCCGGGAGGCCGGGCAGCAGGCGGAGGTGCTGGCGGTCGCGGGGGCTAGGGGATCGCGTGGCCGTGGCCGCTGGATGACCCTGGGCATCGTGGTCGTGGTGGCGGCCGGGGCGGTGTCGGCGTGGTGGGCCGGGGTGTTTTCCCCGGCCGCCTCGTCTGGGGCCGGGCACGAGGCGCCGCCGGCGACGCAGCCGGTGGTCCGGCAGAATCTCGCGGCTACCACGCCGGAGACCGCGACGCTGGGGTATGCCGGGTTGTACACGGTGACCGGGCAGGGCGGCGGGACGCTGACCTGGCTGCCGCCGGCTGGGCAGGTGATCCGGCAGGGGCAGGTGCTGTACAAGACGGACAACGGATCCCCTGTGGTGCTGTTGTACGGCACTGTTCCGGCGTGGCGGCCCCTGGATGAGGGGATCGCCGGCGCGGACGTGTCCCAGCTCAATCACGACCTGGTGCGGCTCGGTTACGTCGGCCGCGCGGATATCGCCGCCCTGGGCTGGGACTATTACTCGTGGGAGACGGCGTACGGCGTGCAGCTGCTTGAAGAGCACCTGAGGGTGTCCTTCCCGCCGGGGAGCCTGTCTTTGGGGCAGGTGGTGTTCAAGCCGGAGGCGCTGCGGGTCAGCCAGGTGACGGGGAGCCTGGGCGGCCCGGCGTCCGGGCCGGTGCTGACCGCGACCTCGGACCGGCACGTGGTGACGATCCCGCTGGATGCCTCCATGCAGTCGGAGGTCAAGGCGGGGGACACGGTGAGCATCACGCTGCCGGACGGGACGACCACGCCGGGTGTGGTGTCTTCGGTCGGCACGGTGGCGACCACCACGCCCGGGTCGGGGGGGAGCCCGGCCACGACGATCCCGGTGCAGGTGACGCTGACCGATCCCGGGACGGCGGGGACCCTGGATCAGGCGCCGGTGACGGTGAACCTTACCACCGAAAGCAGCCCTGGCCCGGTGCTCGCGGTGCCGGTGACGGCGCTGGTGGCCCAGTCGCCGGGCGGGTATGCCGTGGAGGTCGTCGGCCCGGGGCACACGCGGCGCTACGTGCCGGTGACGCCGGGGATCTTCGACGGCGCTAACGGGCTGGTGCAGGTGACCGGGGCGCTGAGGCCCGGGCAGCGCGTGGTGGTGGCGGCGTCGTGACCGCCGTGGGGGCGGCCGTGGCCGGCGGGGACGAGCCGGACGGGGTGCCGGTGCTGGAGCTGGAGCAGGTGTCGAAGGTGTACCCGGGGAAGCCGCCGGTGCGGGCGCTGGATCGGGCGAGCCTGGCGGTGGCCGCCGGGGAGCTGGTGGCAGTGACCGGCCCGTCGGGGTCGGGCAAGTCCACGCTGTTGCATCTGATGGGCACCTTGGACAAGCCGACTGCCGGGTCGATGCGGATCACCGGCCTGGACGCGGCGCGGATGACCGACAGGGAACTGGCGGCGCTGCGGGCGTCCCGGATCGGGTTCGTTTTCCAGCAGTTCTTCCTCGCCGAGTACCAGAGCGTGCTGGGCAACGTGGCCGACGGGCTGTTGTATGCCGGGGTGCGACGGAGCGCGCGGCGGCGGCTGGCGCTGCAGGCGCTGGACCGGGTCGGGCTGGCGCACCGGGCCGGGGCCCGGCCGACCCAGCTGTCCGGGGGTGAGCGGCAGCGGGTCGCGATCGCGCGGGCGGTGGCGGGCGCGCCGCCGGTGGTGCTGGCCGACGAGCCGACCGGAAACCTGGACTCGGCCACCGGCGCCGCCATCCTGGCCCTGCTGGAGGAGCTGAACGCGGCCGGGACCACGATCATCATCATCACCCACGACCACGCGGTCGCCGCCCGGACGCGGCGCCGCATCGAGATGCTCGACGGGCACATTATCGCCGACAGCCCCGTCCCCGGTCACCCGGCCGCAGCCGGGCCTAGCGGCGGGCGGCCCGTCGGCCGCCCCAGCGCGCAGGAAGGACCGTCGTGACCACCACATCCCGGCGGCCGGGCACCCCGGGCGCCCCGACCGCGGTCCGGCTGAGCCCCGGGGACCTGGCCGGGCTGGCCAGCATCGGGCTGCGTACCCGCAAGCTGCGCACCGGGCTGTCGGCGCTGGGCATCGCGATGGGCGTCGCGGCGATCGTCGCCGTCCTGGGCCTGGCCGCCTCCTCCTCCGCCGCGCTGCTGGACGAGATCGCCCGGCTGGGCACCAACCTGCTAACCGTCACCAACGGGCAGACCTCTTCCGGCCAGACCGCCGAGCTGCCGGTGGCGGCGCCGGGCATGATCGCCCGGCTGCCCGGGGTCCTCTCGGTGCAGGACACCGGCAGTGTCACCGGCGTCAACGTCTACAAGTCCCCGCTCGTCCCCCGGATCGAAACCAATGCTCTCAGCGTCGACCCCGCCACCCTCGGCCTGCCCTCGGTAGCTGGCACCAGCCTCGCGCGGGGCCGGTTCCTGAACGCCGCCACCGCCCGCGAGCCGGTCACCGTGCTCGGCGCCACCACAGCGCGGCTGCTGGGCATCGACCGGATCCTGCCCGGGATGCGGATCTGGGTCGACAGCCAGTGGTTCTACGTGACCGGCATCCTCAACCCGGTCACCTATGCCCCCGAGCTCGACTCGGCGGTCCTGGTCGGCTTCCCGGCCGCCGGGAAGTACCTGGGCTTCGACGGGCACCCGTCGAAGATCTACGTCCGCACCGTTGATACCCCGGCCGCCACCGCCGCGGTCGACAACCAGCTCGGCGCGCAGGCCAACCCGCAAAACCGTAGCCAGGTCAACGTCTCCCAGCCCTCGGACATCCTCACCGCCGAGGCCGATACCAAGGGCGCGCTCGACACCTTTCTCCTTGGACTGGGCGCGGTCGCGCTGCTGGTCGGCGCGATCGGGGTAGCCAACATCATGTTCATCTCCGTGCTGGAACGCCGCTCCGAGATCGGGCTGCGCCGGTCTCTGGGTGCCACCCGCGGTCAGATCTGCGCCCAGTTCCTGGCCGAGGCCATCCTGCTGTCCCTGGCCGGCGGCGTCGCCGGAGTCATCGTCGGCGCGATCGCCACCGCCGCCTACGCCCACGGCCACCACGAGACCGTCGTCATCCCGCCCGAAGCCTGGGTCGGCGGCCTGGCCGCGGCTGTCATCATCGGCGCCCTGGCCGGGCTGCTGCCCGCCATCCGCGCCGCGCGCCTGTCACCCACCCAGGCACTCTGGACCGTCTGACACGATAGGCAACGCGTCAGGTCACCGTAGGCTGAGTGACCGAGATGTCAGTGATCTGGGCGGCGGTCAGGAACGCCACGATTGCATCGGCGACGACCTCCGGGGCTCGCCTGGGCAGGTGATGACCCGCTCCCTCAACAAGCTGGAGGCGGGCTTCCGGCAGGGCGCGTGCCAGCCTGCGGGCGGTCTCGAAGGGAACCACAATGTCGTTGGGGTCGGCGAGCACGAGAACCGGCGCCCGGACCGACGCGAGAGCATGCTCCAGCTCGCCGAGTTCGCGCAGCAGAGCGCGTTGCTCGGTCAGGAAGGTGCGCCACAGCGGGCGGTGTCCGCGGCCCGCATGGGCCCAGACCTGCCAGTTGACATGCTCGTCCGGCCGCAGCGGCCGGCCTCGCTGCCGGGCGATCCTGGCTAGCCGGGCACGCGCCATCCATGGCGTCAGCCGCCATGCCACTTGCGCGCACAGCTGGCCGGCGCCGGGTGCCGCGAGCAGCCTGTCCCAGCCGGTCAGGCACCCCGGACCGACGCTCGCGAGCAGGACGACCGCCGCCACCCGGCCGGGCGCCAGGCTGGCCGCCGACAGCGCCACCCCGCCGCCGTAGGAGTGGCCCACCAGCACGGCGCGCGTGATGCCGAGCCGGTCCAGGTCGTTGAGGACGGTGCGGGCGTTCGCAGCGAACCCTCCGGCCGGCCGCGGGCTGCAGCCGTAGCCCGGCCGGTCGGGGGCGACGGCGTGGAGCTGGGCGGGCAGCCGTGCGGCGATCTGGTGCCAGTCGGCGGGCGAGCCGGGCTGCCCGTGCAGCAGCACCAGCTCGTGAGCACCCAGCCCGGCTGGCCTGCCGGTGGTTTGCCTGTCAGCGGCCATGGCCGTGGCCCGGTCCTCGGCGGTGCGTCCGGGACCGGGACCGCGGCGGCGCCGAGGACGCCGCAGCCAGAGCAGGACCAGCCATCCGGTCAGCGCAACCAGCCAGAAGCTGGCGAGGCGGTAGAGCAGCACCGCAGCCAGGGCCCGGCTGGCACTCAGCCCGGTGGCGACCAGGGCAAGGCTGAGCGATCCTTCGGCGACCCCCAGGCCGCCGGGCGTGATGTTGAGGCTTTGCGCGGCGATGCCCGAGCCGTAGACCAGCAGCAGATCATGCCAGGGGACGGTGGCACCGGTGGCGCGGATGCTAACGGCGAGGACCGCCGCGTCGGCGAGCCAGTTGACCAGCGCCAGGCCGGTCGCCGTTATCCAGCCGGACAAGGACAGCCGGAGTGAACCCAGCCGCTGCGCCCACGCCCGGATCGTCTGGCCAGGATCGGCGGCAGGCCGGCGCAGCATCCTGAATGCCTGCCGGAGCATCCATCCAGCCGGCCGCTCGAGCGCGCCGAGCAGCCGCGGCCGCCGCACGGCCGCGACCATCGTGGCGAGAACGGCTACAGCGAGCACGCCGCCGGGCGCGGCGACCGCCGTGATCAGGATGTTCCCCGACGCCAGGCCGCCGCCGATGACGATAAGGGCGGCTGCGGTCGAGGAGATCACCCCGCCGGCCAGCAGTGACCAGCCGGCCAGCGGGGCATCCGCACCCTGCCGGGTGAAGCGCCGGAAGGTGAAGGCCGTGGCCAGGGCGGGTCCGGCCAGCGGAACCGAGACCGACACCGCGTTGGCCGCATAGGCGGTGGCCAGCATCGGCCGGACGCCTACGCTGGCGCCTCCCGCCGCGAGCAGCCTGCGCAGCATGATCGCGAAGGCGCCCATGGACGCGGACTCCAGCAGGAAAGCGGCCGGGATCCAGAGCGAGCGCAGATGGCCAAGCGCCGTGAACGACGCTGCCACCACGGCCCGCTCGGCCACTCCCGCGACCGCCAGTGCCATCACCGCCGCCAGCGCGACACTGGTGGAGCCCAAGCGGACCACGCGTTTGCTCCCCCGGCGGCCGCGTGCTCGGGCGGCGGTGGTGTCGGGATGGCGGCGCGGCGTGCGCCGGAACCGGGCCCGGCGCGCGCCCGCTGATGCGAGTCTGATGATTGCCATGTCTGCCTGTCCGAGGCCTAGCCGCCGGCTCCCGCCCCAAGGCGCAGAGCCCTGGCCGACCGGGGCACCCTTAGCTCAGTAGCCGTAACCGTTGCCGGACGGGGCGGCCGGGGCCGCGCCCGTCGCCGCCGAAGACCCGGCGACCGTCGCGAGGCCGGGGGTAGCGACGTAGAAGCCCTGCACTCCCTGGCCGGTCACCTGGCCTGCGTGATCGTCAACGAAGGTGTACAGCAGGTGACCGTTGTAGGCGACCTGGCGGCCGTGGGCGTCGCTGACCACGGCGAGCTTGCCAGTCAGCCCTGTCGCAGCGGGTGACGCCGACGTCAGCGGCGGCCACAGCGCCGCCAGGCGGCCGGTGACCAGCGACCTCGCCGGCGTATCGGACAGGTAGTAGTACAGCGGCAGGCCCTGGCTGTTGACCAGGATGGTCTCGGTTTTGCCTGCGACGGTCGCCTGCGCGGTGCGGACGGTAGCCGCGGCCTGCTGGCTGGCCGGGGGCCGGCTGCTGGCAGGCGAGCTGGTCGCCGCGGCGGCGGTGATACCGCCGCCGATGGCGGCCGCGGCGGCCAGGCTGATGCTGGCGATGATGATTCTCGGGTGTCGCACGATGAGCTCCTCGTAATATCGACTTGTGCACTATCTACTAATTTGTTTAGTAGAAGAAGGTGGTGCGCCCTCGTGACCGGCGGCTGAGCCCGGAAATGCCAGCCGCAGGGGCGCAGGCCGGCCATCAGGGACGGAGCCTGCCGCCTGGGCGATGGCACGGACCTGGTCTTCACCGCGGCGTACCCGGCCACGCCGGTGAACCGGGTGGCCGGCCGCCCGGCGTCGATGACCCGCGCCTTCGCCTTGGCCAGGCCGCCCAGCCCGCCGAGGCCGCCGCCGGACGGCAGCGGGACCTTGCGGATGCCGAGATAGAGCAGGCCGCCGAACAGCAGCAGCGGCAGCAGCCCGGCCAGCACCGGCAGCAGCGAGGAGGACATGGCGGCGGTCGCGGTGACCTGGACGTGGCGGGCCGCCAGGTCGTCGGCGAGGCCGCTGCCGCCGAGCGCGACCGGGATCGTGGTGGTGAACGGGCGGCCGCCGGCCAGGCTGCCGGTGACCTGCCCAGCCGGGCCGATGGTCACCGCGCGGACGGTCCCGGCGCTGACATCGGCCAGGAACCTGGTGTAGCTCAGCACCATGCCCGGGGCTGCGCCGCGCGGCAGGGCCAGCAGCGTCACGAGGCCAGCGCCGATGGCCGCCGGGAACACCCACCGCCGCCACGAGGCCGCGTCTGCGCGGCCGGGCGGACCAGGTGAGGACATGCGCATCTTGTGCTCCTTCGGGGGCCCGGCGGCATGCCGGGCCGGCTCTAGCGGGGTCTGGCGGCGGACCGGCCCTGACCCGGGGCAGGCCAGGGCGTGATCATCCGGGCTGGCTCGTGATCATCTGGGCCGGCTGTACTCGGGGGCCCGTCGCGCGGCGGGCCGGGTCCCCGCGGCCGGGCTCGCGGCGGGGGCCCGGCCCAGCCAGGCGGCGAGCACCGCCAGCAGGATGATCAGCGTCTCCACGCTGAGGGCGGCGATGCCCAGCGGGCATTGCCAGTTGCCGGCATCGCCGTGATCGCCCAGGAAGCCGCCCGGCAGGGCGCGGGTCAGCACGTATCCGCCCATGGCCATCACGGCCACGGCGCCGGCGGCCGCCCAGACCAGCCAGTGCGATCGCGCGATCAGCGCCATGCTGACGCCGAGTGCCGCCACGATGATCCCGAAATACCCGATGCCGACCAGCGGGATCGGGCCCAGCGTGGCCGGCAGGTCGACCACGTGGATCACCGCCAGCGCGATCAGCGCCAGCGCGCCCATCGCGCGCGCGATCACATCCGAGCCCTGGGCCGGCTGCGATGGGCCAAGACGAGCAAGCATTGACGTCCTCCTGTAGTCACGGCCGTCCCCACGGGCCTGATCCCCGCCCGGACGGGCAGTAGTTTCGCTTTCAACTACTAACACGCATAGGAGAACTAGCCCGTTCAGTAGCCCAGCTCAGCAGCGGTGCGACGTGCATCACACTGCCTTCGGGCGCGATCCGGCGATCAGGGAAACGCCTCGGCCGGGTCCAGATGCCACGGCGGTGCGGCTCGGGCCGTCATCCCGCGATCGCCTGGCCGGGTGCCTGCCACGCGGCCTCGGCCTCTCCCGTTGGGGTAGCGGCCCCCAGGACCAGGGCCGCGGCGGCCGCCACCGCCGCGGCGAAGAGCCTGATGGGCTTCATGCCGGCCGTCCCTCCCGCGCCCGCAGGGTGATCCGCTGCCGCGCCTCGAGCACGCCGGGCTGACCGAGGAACATGGCATCGAAAACGCCGAGCGACTGCCGTATTTCGTTCCGGCGGCCAGGCGTCAGGGGCGGGACGCCGTAGCCGAACAGCTGCCGGGCCCAGCGCGGCAGAGCGGCGATCGCGGCGTCGCGGACGTCCTGCCAGATCTCCGCCGTGTTCTCCTCCAGGCCCGGTGGATCGAGCAGGCAGACCATCGATTCGGCGACCGCTGGCGTGCAGCGCAAGCGCGGCCGGACCGACGCGATGTACAGGTCAAGCTCGGGGACGCTGGACGGTACCAGCGGGCGGGGCACGCCGGTGAGCTCGGCGGCGGTCACCATCTCCGCGACGTACCTATTGCTGTCCGCGGCCGAAAGCTCCATCCCGACCAGGCTTGCGGCGGCCAGGACGGAATCGACCAGCGTCCCGTGCAGCCACAGCAGGAGAGCGGGATCGCCCGCCGCGTACAGCTGGCCGGTAACCGCGTCGGTGCCGCGGACATGATCATGAATGTGCCGCACCCGGGCCGCGGCCCGCATGGCCGCGGCCCGCTCGCCGAAGGTAACCGTCGCGAGGTATCCCGTGGTGGCGGCGAGCCTGCCGGCGGGATCGCGGCGCCAGCCACTGTGCTGGTCGACGCCGGCCAGCGCCAGCGGATGCAGCGCCTGCATCAGCAGCGACCGCAGGCCCGCCACCGGCGAGGCCAGGTCCGCGCTCACCCGCCAGGTGACGCTGCCGGGCCCGAAAAAGCCGTCATCCCCGGCGCCTTCCGGCACACCCGACGCATACGCCGCCGCCGAACGCCCGATGAGGCTGGCCGCGGTCGCGTGCAGATCCGCTGTCACCGTCGCGCTCCTGGCACCCGGGCGGCCCCCCGGGGCTCGGGCCGCCGACAGCCCATGACCGTGCAGAACGTCCTGTCAGCCACGTTAACCAGCTCCTTCGCAGGCGTCGCAGTGCCCGGCCCGGTCATCGTCGCCACCGGCCGGTCGAGCCGGGCCAGGCTCGACGGACAGCCCTGAGCCGACTCGTCTACTAACACGAATAGGAGTTTGCGGCTGTTCAGAGCGGGCTGCAGACGATCCGACGCCCGGCAGCAGCCCGCGCTGACCGTGCCGGGCAGTGCCCTAGCCGGCGGACGCTGTCCCCCGGCGGCGCTCCGCCACGAACGCCAGCCGTTGCAAGACGGCGGCCGACGCCTCTCCCGTCGCCTCATGCGGCGGGCAGACCGGGCGGGCCATTCTGGCGATGGATCAGGCGGCCGAATACGACGCGGTGACCTCGATCACGCACGCGGCCCCTTCGTACCTTTTCTCGGTGCCGGCGCCGCGCGGCGCCCGGCCGGACGCCGCCGCCGACCAGGCCGCGCACGACGTGCTGGCCGCCCTCTACCCGGCACTGAAGACCGGACCCGACCAGCTGCTCGCCG